>Ga0302319_10000009_pt1 | contig 316766 bp, 248 predicted proteins | sample Bog_T0_2_FD_203319 | JGI IMG/M metagenome (GOLD analysis project Ga0302319, IMG submission 203319) | Peat permafrost microbial communities from Stordalen Mire near Abisko, Sweden - Bog_T0_2 | ecosystem: Environmental > Terrestrial > Soil > Wetlands > Peat | place: Sweden: Abisko, Stordalen... | reverse complement strand
CGCGTTGCAAGCACTCACGGGTTCTGCCGGGGACGCTGCACCAAACCTTTCGGTCTGCCCAGCGCCGGTTGCTAAATGACTTCATACCGTCACGGATTTTAAGGATTACGCGGATGGGAAAATACCTGCAACCGCGCTGATGACGGTTGGGCGCTGCATATCGAAAAGCCATCCGTGAAATCCAAAATATCCGTGTAATCCGTGGTAAAAAAAGCCCGTGCCTGTGTAGAGACTCCCGCGGTCCGCTCCACTCCTCCTTCCCATCCGTGGTTCAATCTCCACCCCATTCAGTATTCGCGTGGCATGCGTTTATGGTATGCAGTAAATTTTCCGAGCCTTGTCCTCATCCACCGTAGCCGATCCACACCAAAAGCCCGCCGTACGCCCACGCCGTCGCAGACGCAAGGGGTTGACGGCCTTTTTGCTTTTGGTGCTGGCCGTGCTGGCGGCGATCGTCTACCCGCCCAGTTTTCGGCTCGCCGTGCGGGAACTGCTTTCGTTTGAGGCATGGCGGTATGGGTTTCATCTCTCCATCGGGGAGATCGCAGGGAGCGTGACCGAGCCGATCCTGCTCCATGACGCCCGGTTGAGCCACACTTCCGACGCCGGCACCTCCTCCATGCTGGAGATAAATACCGCCAGCGCCAGCTTCGCCTGGCGGCATCTCATCTGGCAGCGGGATCTCCTGGTGTGGCACGATCTCTCGCTCGTTGGCGTGCGCGGGATCATCGATCTGCCCACCGATTCCCATCGCGTGCCGAAGGCGGCCGCCTCGCCTTTCCGCCTGCTTGGCGCGAACAAGCCGCCCCGGCTGCTGCTCCCCGCTTCGCTCACCATCAGCAATGCCACCATCACCATCCGCGAGAGCAAGGGCCAGGTGAAGCTGCAGGACCTTAATCTCCACGCGAGCAATATGGAGGCCGGCAGTCTCGTCATCGGCGCGCTCTCCGTTCAGGAGCCGTGGATGACCAGCCTTTTTTCGAATTGCCGCGGCTCGCTCCTCATCCAGGACTCCAGGCTCGTCCTTGCCGGCATGAAGCTGACCGACTCCATCACCATCGCCACCGCATCCGCCGATCTTCCGGAGCTGCTCCGCGGCCAGTTGCAGATGGAATTCGCGCTCAATGCCTTCAGTGGCGACATCCAGGGCGAGCTCCAGAGCGGTGCGCACGAGGAGCACCTTATTTTTGACGGCAGCGGCACCTTTGCCCATATCTCCGTGGCGCAATTGGCGGCTTTCCTGGGAGGCGAGGATGCCGATGGCGAGATCAAGGATGGCAAATTCTCCTTCCACGGCTCGCCGCGCGATCTGGCCAAGGCGACCTTCACCACGCGATTCGAGGCCGGCGATTTCCGCTGGGGCGCGCGGAAGTGGAACTCGCTCGTTGCCGGCGCGACCTATGTTGACCAGCGGCTCCAGCACCTGGACTTTGAGCTGCGCCAGGCGCACAACTCCCTGGCGATCAACGGACAGATGCGTGTCCCGCAGGACTGGAAGGAGTGGTGGAAGACCGATTTCAACTTCGACGTGGCCGCAAAGATCGACAACCTGACGGAGCTCTCCGCGCTGCTCGGGCCGGGCTTTGAGGATACCTACGGGAATCTGACCATCGACGGATCGGTGAGCGGGGATAACGCATCCTTTAACGGACAACTGATCGTCTCCGGCTCGCATCTCTCTTTCCGCAAGGCGCCGCTGGATGTCTTGCAGGCGGCCATCAAGTTGCAGGGGAATGAAATCCAGGTGACCAACGCCGAGTTCACCCATGGCGACGATTACCTGCGCGCGGACGGCGTGGTCAACATTCTTGGCGAGAAACGGTATTGGGGCGAGGTAAAGGCTTCCATCGCGGACCTTTCGCTCTATGCGTCTTTCCTCCAGCCGCCGATTGCGCCGGAGGCTTTCGGGGGCGGGCTGATGCTGGACTGGCAGGGCGATGGTGCGCGGGAGGCCCATTCCGGGTATTTTAACGTGAAACTCAATCGCATCCGCCCGCTGGTCAGCGGCTCGTCGGAGGATGCCTCATGGGCGCCGATCGATCTCAGCGCGGAGGCGACCTACTCGCCGCAGAGCATTTTCTTTAGCAAACTGGTGCTGGGCAATGGCGCGACGACGCTCGCCTCGCGCGTTGTGGTGGCGAATCCGCGCTCGCTCACCCTTCAGGGTCTCAAGCTCTCCCATGGCAGGTCCGTCTGGCTCACGGGAGACGCGCAAGTCCCGCTCAATGTCTGGGCCGCATGGGAAAGCCCCGCGACGGCGGCATGGTGGAACTTCGACAGCCCGCTCAAGCTGAACGTGGAAATGAACCATCTCTCCGTGCGCGACACGCTTTTCCTCTCCGCCCGGCAGCAGGGCTACGATGGAGAATTGACGGGCGACCTGCATTCCGACGGTACGCTGGCGAAGCTGGCAGGCTCCGGACATATGAGCATCAGATACGCCAGCGGGACATTGCCCGGCGGCATGCTCAAGGATTGCAATGCGACGCTGGACCTCTCGGGAAGCGCGATGACGATTACCGCCGCGGAGGGCAACTGGAATGGCACGGCATGGACGGGGTCCGGGACCGTGACTGCGCCGGATGTGCGCGCCCCATTGCTGGACCTCGCGACCCAAATCCCCACTGTGCGGCTGTCGCTTGGCCAGGGAATCCAGGCGACCGCGGCGCTCGATCTGCACGCGAAGGGCGCGCCTGCGGCGCTCGCCATTTCCGGCTCCGCCCAATTGCAGACGCTGCAGATCAACCGCACTGCATCGCTGCCAAGCCTCGCAACCAATGGCGGCACTGGTCTCGATGCTCCGCTCCCGGCATTGAGCCTGCCCGGACCTGTGGCGTGGAAGATCAATCTGCGCGCGGGCGGCACTGCGACCCTTAAGCTGGCGAACGCCGCAGGGACGATTGCCCCGGATCTGATGCTCAGCGGTTCGCTCTCAAGGCCGGCGATATCCGGAAGCTTAACCGTCAAGGATCTCGCCATTGACGAGCAGTTGGATATCACCGATACCACGGATTCCATCATGATCGCCGGCGGGACCTTTGTGCTGGATCCCGCGAACCCTTTGAACACGGCGCTGGCGATTCACGGTTCTGGAATGGTGGAGTATCAGCCATTTGACGGCTGGCTGTACGGCACGGTGGCGGACAAGCACTTCACCTGGCCGCCGGAGATCACCACCGCGCTGGCTGGCACGGTGAAAATGAGCACACCGCCGTTCAAGCCGTTGCAATCGCTGACGGTGAGTACCGGCGTGAAGCCGGAGGACGGCACGGTGTGGCCCGCGCTGGAGAGGCGATGAGTCCGGGGTCGGGTGTCTACCTGGGTCGTATTTTCGGGATCCGGTTTTATCTCGATTACAGTTGGTTCCTGATTGCGGCCATCGTGACATACGAGCTGGCGTTCGCCGTTTTCAACAGCGCACTGCCAGGGCATTCGGTGCGCTTTTACCTCGCGATGGGCATCGGCGCGGCGGTCGTCTTCTTTGCGAGCATCCTGCTGCACGAGCTGGGCCACAGCCTCGTGAGCCAGCGATGCGGCATCCCGGTGCCGCGGATTACGCTGCTGTTCATTGGCGGCATCGCGGAAATCTCACGCGAGCCGGACAACGCACGCGCGGAGCTAAAGATCGCCGCCGGCGGCCCGGTCGTCAGCATCCTGCTCGCGGCGCTCTATGCCGCGGGCGCGTATGGCGCGTGGCTGCTCCATTGGAACGCGCCCTGCATTATGCTGCAATGGCTGGCGGAGGTGAACATCACGCTCGCGCTTTTTAACGCGATCCCCGGTTACCCGCTCGATGGAGGGCGCATCCTGCGAGCGATCATCTGGCAGCGCACCGGCAATCTTCGCAAGGCCACGTTCATCAGCACGCGGATCGGCATCGCGATGAGCTGGGTGCTGATCGCCATCGGTGTGGTGGTGCTCTTCCAGGGAGGCTGGAACGCGTTCGTTTTCATCCTTATCGGCATCTTTCTCAAGGGCGCCGCGGAGCGGGGCTACACGAGCACGGTCCAGCACGAGATCCTCGCCGGCATCCGCGTGGGCGATATCATGACCCGCCCGCCCCTCTGCATCCCCGCGCACGCGCCGCTGAACCTGGTGGTGGAGGAGTACTTCCTCGCCCGCCAGCACGTGGCCTACCCGGTGGTGGGCGACGAAGGGGAATTCCGTGGGCTGCTGCGGCTGGAGTTTCTCAAGGAGGTGCAGCGTGAAAAATGGCCCTATAGCACCGCCGGGGAGGTGGCCGGGATGCATGACACCACCGGCGCATTCATCGAATCGACCGAGCCTGCCGAGACTGCAATGCGCCGCCTCCTGGCTGCCGAGGAAGGAAGGCTGGCAGTGGTGGAAGGCGGGCGCGTGACTGGTGTGATCACTCGACACGATGTGCTGCGGTTTATCACGATCCACACTGAACTCGAATCGACCGGTTAGGTTTTTGTCTCAGATTAACGCAGATTATCTCAGATTAAAGAAATGAGACAAATGAGACCTATGCAGGGGTCGAACGCGAATGCACGCTTCCGGGCGTTATGGGAAAATCCGCCGCCATCTCTCAAAATAATCCGAGATAATCTGCGTTAATCTGAGGCAAAAATGGACCCGTTCAATCCCGGTGATAAGGCAGCCCTGCCTTGATCGCGTAGGCCCGGTAGATTTGTTCCATCAGCACCACCAGCGCCAGTTCGTGCTGGAGGGTCAGTTTTCCAAGGGCCCAGGACATGTCGGCCTTCCCTCGTAACGCGGCGGAGTGGCCGTCGGCGCCGCCGATGAGGAGGGCGATGTCCTTGATCCGATCCTGTTCCCATTGGCTGACCTTTGCCGCGAAGTCGCGGCTGGTGAATTGCGCCCCGCGCTCGTCGAGCGCCACGCGGTACATTCCCTCGCTTCGGCGCAGCAGCGCTGCGCTCTCCTCCTCGCCGGCGCCTGGTTTGAGATACTCGATGGTAACGGCGGCGAGGGGACGGAGGCGGGTCGCATACTCCTCGATGCCGTCGCGGGCGAAGCCGAGTTTCGGCTTGCCGATTGCGAACACGTGCCAGTGCATGCGTCAGGCCAGAAACAGCTTGAAGGTCACGATCTCGAACGGCTTGACGTTGAAATCAACGCCGCCGTGATCCCACTCAACCGGCTCGCCGCTGCGCTCCAGCAGGTCCGCGCGGAAGGCATGCTTCACCGGCAGCGGCGTTGTCAGTCGCGCGGGGCCGCGGGTGCCGAATTGCTCGCACAGCCGCACAATCACGGAATCATCGCGCTCGGCATGTTTCACCGCCTCGATGAAGAGACCGGGCCGGTCGACCTCGAAGAAGCTTTGCTTCTGCGGCAGCGCCCCCTTGCGCGGCTCCGTGGGCACCAGGTGCAGCGGCATATTGAGCGCGCACGCCTGCTCGATGACACCGCCCTTGCGGAAATCGCCCACATGCGGCAGCAGCGAGTACATGAACTCATGATGCCCGCGATCCGCCGTGAGGTCCGGCGCGGTGGGAGAGCGGAGCAGGCTCAGCCGCATTACGTTGCCGTGGATGTCGTACCCGTGCTTGCAATCGTTCAGCAGCGCGACGCCGTAATCACCCTCGCTCAAGTCCGCCCAGCGCTGCGCGCAGACCTCGAATCGCGCCATGTCCCAGCTCGTATTGAAATGCGTCGGCCGCTCCGTGTGGCCGAACTGGATCTCGTACGTCGCGCGCGGCGAGCGGACATTGACCGGGAAGGCTACCTTCAGAAGCTTGTGCTCCTCCTGCCACTCGACATCGGTATCGAAATCGATCCGCGCCGAGCCCGCGCAGACGATGATGTGCTGGATGATCGACGATGCGCCAAACGCGCGCTCGATACGGACCGCCGCGCGCAATTCCGTCTGCTCCGCGATCACCACGTCGGTGACGCCGCCGAGCTCTTCGTGCGTCTCGAGCGCAAAGGGATCGATGTCCCATGCGTCGTAGCGATTCGGCAGATCGCGGAACAATTGGAACTGGTTTCCCGCATGCCCTTGCGCGAGCACCTCGCGGTCCTGCCGGTGATCGCGGATGTTGCGGACGTTCCCCGTGGCCCGGTCGATGAGGATGCGGATCATGCCGTTGTCGATGGCCAGCACGCGGTTGCGCTCGATGATCTCCACCGGGTGCGCGTAGGAGGTCACGGGCCGGTGCTCGCTGACGTCGGCCACTGCATAGCCGTTTGCCGGGACGTCGATATGGATCGGGGTTCCGTCGGGCAGTGAGACCACCTCGTTGCGCGGGAAGCTCGCGGTATTGAAGACGATCACCGGACTGACCGCCTGGCCGGTGTTGATGCGCTCAATAACGGCATGCCGCGCGGGCTCGATAACACCATGGGCGAGCTGGAAGATTGCCGCGTAATCGCAAACGCAATCCTGATAAACCCGCGCAATCGAAGTTCCCGGGATGATGTCGTGAAATTGATCGAGCAGCAGGAGTTTCCACGCGCGATCGAGGTATCCGGACGCGCTCGTGGAGTGGCGCGCGATCACATCATACTGCGCGCGATGATCCTCCACGATGCCGGGGTGGATTTGATAAGCCGCGCGTCCGGCCAGCACGTCAAAAAACTCAGCTTCGCGTAGCAATACCTCGCTCTTGCGGTTGCCCTTTTTGTTGCGGGCCTGCGTGGTGTAGGTGCCGCGATGCAGCTCCAGGTAAAGCTCGCCCACCCACACCGGCAGATCGCGCGCATCCGCCTTCGCCCTTGCGAGGAAATGGGACACCTTCTCGAGCGTCACTTTCGGCATTCCCTCGAAGTCCTTCAAGCGCTCCGCCGCCGCGAGCATCTCCAGCGTCGGTCCGCCGCCGCCATCGCCGTAGCCGTAGAGATAAAGCGAGCGCGTGGCGCGGTCGTGCTCCTTGAAATTGCTCACGTTGTAGGCCAGCTCCGCCGGGGCGAACGTGCCGTTGTAATTATCGGCGGGCGGGAAATGGGAGAAGACCCGCGTGCCGTCGATGCCCTCCCAGAGGAAGGTGTGATGCGGGAAGGTGTTGAATTGATTCCACGAAATCTTCTGCGTGAGGAAGGAATCGATGCCGGCCTGCAGCAGGATTTGCGGCAGCGCCGCGCTGTAGCCGAAGACATCCGGCAGCCAGCAATCGCGCGTCTCGATGCCGAACTCGTCGATGAAGAAATTCTTGCCATGCACGAACTGCCGGATAAGCGATTCCCCGCTCGGGATGTTGCAATCGGCCTCGACCCACATCGAGCCGACCGGCTCCCACTGCCCGCGCGCCACAGCCTCGCGGATGCCGGCATAAATTGCCGGGTAGAACTCCTTCATCCACGCGTATTGCTGCGCTTGCGAGCAACAGAAGACGTACTCCGGATGATCGCGCATATAGGCGAGCTGCGTGGCGAAGGTGCGGGCGCATTTGCGGATCGTCTCGCGGACCGGCCAGAGCCATGCGGTATCGATGTGGGCATGGCCGGCGGCGGAGATTTCGTGGACGGTGTCTCCGTTGCGCTTCGCGAGCACCTCGCGCAATGCGGCGCAGGCGGGTTCGTAGGTGGCGGGGTCCGATGGATCCAGGAGATTGACCGCATCGTTGCAGGCGCGCAGCAATTGGCCGCGGCGCGGGGTGGCTTCCGGGAGTTCCATCATCGCGCCGTAGGCAATCGCGAGATCCTGGTGGAGGGCGTACGCCTCGGCGTCGAAGAGAGCGAGTTCCGCCTGCTCCAGGGTAAAGAGCGGCTCGGCGGGCGCAGGCTCGGGATCGCCGTAGGGCAGCCATGTGCGCGGGCTGGGATTGGCCGCGGCCTCGACGAGGAACGTGATGCGACCGTCGGTGGTGACGAAGTCCAGCGGCACCTCGGCGCGATTGACGTTGATCGCGCGCAGCGGCGTTCCGCCGGCCCAGACCATGCCTTCCGCGGTGAAGCCTTCACCGGCCGCGCTTCCGAGGCGGATCAGCGCATTGGCCCGTTTTCCCGCCCATCCTTCCGGCAGTGCGCCGGTGAATCGGAACCAGACGGTGCTCCATGCCGGACCCCATTGGCCGCCCAATTGGAACGGCTGAAAACCGGTGTCTGGGATTTGGGCTGGAAAGTGCGGCTCCCCCGGGTGTTGAAAGACCTCGATTGCCAGCGGAATGGCATCGGTATGGATATGCGGCTGGATCAGGGATATCGCGCGTGCGATGCGAGCCTCGGTAACCCGGGGGTGTTTGAGCATAGGGCTGACAGAGTTTTAGGCCCCTTGCTCCGGTGGTGTCGAGCGGAAGCAACTCTCATGCGGGACCGCTCTTCCGGTAATACCGTAACGCGTCGATCCGCGGCACGATCTCCCTCAGCGGATACAACCCGCGATTCCACCCCGCCCCCGGATCGCGGATGAGATAATCGAAACCCCGTTTCCCGGCGATGACGACGAAATGGGTGCGCCCGTTCGGGAAATGAATGCGGACGATCACAGGGTTGCCCCGGATCAATTGCCAGTCGATCAGCCAGTAGGAGGGCAAATCCTCATACGCCTTCTCCAGCGTCCCATTCCCCAGGTCCGCCGCCGTTTCCCACACCAGAAATCCATCACCCACATACCCATGGTGCGCCGTCAGGTAGGCATTGAGCCGCTGCGGGTCGGTATCGATGCCGTAGGATTTCAGCACCATCGCGGCGGATGTCACCGCGCACCCGCTCTCTCCCATGGTGTAATGCGTATCGCCCAGGTCATCGCCGTTCCAGCGCGGGTCTCCCTGCCTGAATGACGGCACATCCAGCATCACCACGCGCGCGAAATAAATCCCGCCGCTCGCCGGGATCACCCGCGGCGCCATCAGGTACGCCTGCAGCGCGCCGCAGAGGATCAGCGCCAGCGTGATGCTCCCGCCGGCCATCCACCCGTTGCGCCGTGCCGGCCACCGGATCGGGAGCGGCGGCGCGTCAACCGTGGTGACGCCATGGCCGGCGATGGGGCTGGTGGTTTCCTGCATCCGCCACGGACCATGCACCGGAAAGGCGCCGATTTCGAATTCTGAATTTTCCTTCCCCGTCCCCTCTGCTTGCGCCACGCTCGCGCTTATGGACATTCAGGTCGCCGCACTTTGCGATTCCGCGGTCGATTACGACGGGAAACTCTGCCTGCTCGGCGCGTTTGACACCATCGTCACTGCGATGGTCCCCGCCGTTCACCCGCAATGCTCAGTGGCGTTGCGCATCCTTTTCCGCAAGGAGGAGGAAGGCCCGCATCACGTGACTGTCCTCTTCGTGGACGAGGATGGGCATTCAATCGTGCCCCCGATGGAGACCGCTTTCGTAGTCGCGCTGCCGGAGGATGTCTTCTTCGCGACCCGCAATTTGATCCTGAACCTGCAGCAGTTGCCTTTCCCACGCCCCGGGGCGTACTCGATCGACATCTCAGTCGACAAGCGCCAGACCGCCAGCATCCCGTTGCAGGTCCGCCTGGTAAGGCCGCCGGAGCCGGCGGGATAAAGTTGGTGCTCTCGAGAGGATTTGAACCTCCACGGGTTACCCCATACGGTCCTGAGCCGTACGCGTCTGCCAGTTCCGCCACGAGAGCTTGTGTGGCTTGCAGCTGGCCGGGGGGCCGGGCCGCGAGCGGGCGATCAACATAGTGACCCCCCGCCATTTCGCAAAGCGAAATTACATTTTCCCTTTTATGGGCCTTACGAGATGCGCATCGGCATCAGCACGTAGAGGAACGGGCTCTGCACCTTGATCACGCCGGGGCTCATCTCGTCGATCAGATCCAGGAACACCTCGTCGTTCGGCAGCGCCCGCAGGGGCGCCATCAGGAACTCCGGGTTGAACGCCACGGAAAATTCGCGTCCCTTATAACTGACCGGCAGCGACTCGCGCGCCTCGCCGACCTCGGGGGTGGTGGCGATGATGTCGATGTTGTTCTTCGAGAATACCAGCTTCACGGAGTTCGATTTCTCGCTGGAGAGCAGCGAGACGCGGTGGACCGTGCTGAGGAAACTCTCCCGCTCCAGGGTGATCCGCTCCTTGGCCTCGGGCGGGATGACCTGGCGGTAATTCGGGTAGTTGCCCTCGATCAATTTCGAGACGAGCAGCGTGCCGTCGACCTCGAAGGCCACCTGGTTGTCGGAGACGCTCATCTTGATGTCGCCTTCCTCGGAGACCAGGCGCGAGAGCTCGGTCACGGCCTTGGTCGGCAGGATGAGATCGACCTCGTGGCTGCGGGGGAATTCCAGCTCAATGTCCACCAGCGCGAGGCGGCGGCCATCGGTGGCCACCAGCGTCAGCTTGTTGTCCTTGAATGAAAACAGGATCCCGTTGAGCACGTAGCGCGTCTCGTCCGTGGAGATCGCGTAGGCGGTCTTCTTCAGGCCATCCTTCAGGTCCTTCTGCCGGAGCGTGAAGGTCTTCGCGCCCTCGAACTTCGGCAACGGCGGAAATTCCTCCTGCGGCAGGCCGAGGATCTTGAAATAGCTCGGGCCGCACCGGATGGTCGCGACGCTCTTGGAATCGACCTCGAGCGAAATCTCCGCGGAGGGAAGCTCCCGGATGATGGTGAAGAGCCGCCGCGCGGGCAGCGTGGCCGCGCCGGGCTTCTCGACCATCGCCTCGATCGCGCCGCGCATCCCGACATCGAGATCGGTGGTGGTGAGGCTGAGCTGTCCATCCGCCGCTTCGAGCAAAACGTTGGAGAGAATCGGCAGGGTGGTGCGGGTGCTGACGACGTTCTGGACGGTCTGCAATCCCTCAAGGAGCTTTTCTTTGCTTACACTTAGCTTCATGGAATCATGAGTGGGAGATGGGCCAAATGATGGCGCATTGGGTTGGGAGGGGAAGGAAATTCAAATGAGAATTGCGGAGATTATCAGGCACTTTTCATTCGCGCCATATTTCGATGCACGGTTTTTGTGGATTATCGCGTTGTGCGCAATCCATTTTCCTCACATCCGATCCACCGCCGGTCTCAGCGGTTGAGGTGCGTTTCCAAAAACGAAACGGTCTGGCGGAGTTTCTCTTCGTTGCGCATCCGCTCCTGCACCAGCCGGTGGGCGTGCAGTACCGTGCCGTGATCGCGCCCGCCGAATGCCTCGCCGATCTCGGCCAGCGAGTTCTTAGTCAGCTCCCGCGCGAGGTACATCGCGATCTGCCGCGGGAAGGCGATGTTCGCCGGGCGGCGCTTGCTGGTCATGTCCGCCACGCGCACGTCAAAGTGCTCGGCGACCTTCCGCTGGATGAGGTCCATCGTCACCGTCCGGCGGCTCTCCTCATGCAGGATGTCCTTGAGCAGATGCTCGATGGTATCGGTGCCGATGGCCGTATCGCTCAGCGAGACAAACGAGGCCACGCGCATCAGCGCGCCCTCCAGCCGGCGCACGTTTGTGCGAATGCGCTGCGCCAGGAATTCCAGGATGTTCGACTCGAGCTTGATGGTGAGCGACTCCGCCTTCTTGCGCAGGATCGCCAGCCGCGTCTCGATGTCCGGTGGCTGCAGCTCCGCGGTGAGACCCCACTCGAAACGCGACACGAGCCGCTGCTCGAGGTTCGCGATCTCCGCCGGCGGCCGGTCGCTGGAGAGGACGATCTGCTTGTGGCCGTCGAAGAGGGTGTTGAACGTGTGGAAAAATTCCTCCTGCGAGCGCTCCTTGCCGGAGAAGAACTGGATGTCGTCGATCAGCAGCAGGTCGGCCTGCCGGTAGCGCTTGCGGAATTTTACCAGCGAGTTGTTCTGGATGCCGTCAATGAACTCGTTCGTGAATTTCTCGGACGAGAGATACATCACTTTGCTGCCGTTGCCGCGCTGCGCCACGTGCTGGCCGATCGCGTGCATCAGGTGCGTCTTCCCGAGACCGACGCCGCCGTAGACAAAAAGCGGATTGTACGTCCGCGCCGGCGCCTGCGAGACGGCGAGCGCCGCCGCATGGGCAAACTGGTTGTTCGCCCCGACGACGAACGTAGAAAACGTGTTGCGCGGGTTCATCCCGCTCGCGACCGCCGCCGCGTGCGCCGCCTCTGCGCTCACCTCGCGGGTCTGCCCCTTCGTTGATGCCTTGCCGGCGGAGGCGACTGCGGGACGCGGCGCCGGCTCATTCACTTCGATCGCGGTTTCGTCATCGGCCTCCGGCGCATGGCGCCCGTTGGTCTTTGGCGCCGGCTCCTCGGCCCCGGTCTGGAACTGGATGTTCCTCGGCCCGCCGAGGACGGATGCGACGGAAGATTGCACGAGCGCGAGATAGTTCGACTCGATCCAGAGCTGGTAGATGTTATTCGGGACCGTCAGCGTGATATCGGTCTCGTCCGCGGCGGTCATCGCCACGGCCTTGAACCAGCGCTGGTAGGTGTCCTTCGAGACCTGCGCGGCGATGTGCTCGGCGATGGCCTGCCAGATGGACTGGAGATTAGTCGGAAATTGCGTCTGCATAGGATTTATCCACGAGGGAAATGGCTCCGGATCGTAACGATTGAGCCCGATTCAAAGAGGCGTTTTTGAGGGCACGCCAGGGGTTGAAATGTTGAGGGAGTCAATTTGAAGCAAAAATCATAAGAATGAAAGTCGCTCATATTGAGTATGTTATGAATGTAACAATTGTGGAACACTGATGGATGCGAGTTTTCGGCGGTCCCAGAAGGCGCGAACGTCCGCTGCACCTTGCGCAGGAATACGTAGAAGAATTGCTGGGTCTTATTCACAACTTATTCACACTCACTTTGCTCATCCGCCGAGAGCGGGTTGAGGGTAAAATTCACGCATTCGTCACACAAGGAAAATGCGCCCCATCTGCAAAAAACAGCGGTCTGGCACGGCCATTGAGATTCGAAATTGCGAATTGCGCGCAGCATTGGGCAATTCCGGTCCACGTTACGCCACTTTTGCGACATGCGCGCGCGCCAGCTCCTGCTGAGTCTTCGGCGTCGGGAAGAGAATGGCGATCAGGAAGGTGATAATGCTGCCGAACGCGATCCGCCACGGGAAGGCAATCTCGGGAAGCCAGTACGGTTTCCAGAGCACTGCGGTGGGATCGCCATGATGAAACAGAATCCAGATCGTGTTGTGCAGGCCGCTGAGGATCGCGACGGCGATGAAGCCGCAGATCATCGCGATGACATTGCCGGTGTTGTTGCCGCGCGTTTTCGTCAGCATGCCGGCAAGGAAGACGCCGAGCAGCGAGCCGTAGGTGTAGCCGAAGATGCCGAGCACAATGGGGATCACGCGCAGCCCCGGCAGAACGAGCACCGCATAGGCGGTGCATGCGCCGATGATCACCAGGATGACCGAAAAGAACACCGTGCTGATCCGCGCCGCACGAACCACCCGCTCCGGCGTCGCGCCGGGATTGATGTACGGGATGTACCAATCCTCGGTGAAACTCGTGGCCAGCGCATTGAGAGCCGTTGAGAGCGAGCCCATCGCCGTGGCGAAGAGGCCCGCGATCAGCAGGCCGCGGATGCCAGGCGGGAGCTGGTTCATGATATAGAAGGCGAACGGATTCGCCTTGCCCGGCGTCATGTAGAATGCCCAAAGCAGGATGCCGACGATGAGGAAGCAGAAATTCAGCGGCAGATCCGCGAGTCCGGAGAGCACCAGTGAGACCCTGCTGCGGACGTAGTTCTTCGCCGTCAGCATCCGCTGCACCATGTCCTGGTCGGTGCCATGGGTGGCCATGGTGGTGAAGGTCGAGGCGATGAACGCGGCCCAGACCGTGTACTCGCTTTCGAGGATGTTGCGGACATTCGGCCAGAAGCCCGCCCCGGGCTTGATTCCGGTGTTCCAGAACTTGAGCGCATGGTTCGCGGTATCGGTCGCCTTTTGCAACGCAACGGCGGCGCCGTCCGTCTTGACGTCGTCGGGATTGACGATGATCAGGTGCGTCCGCTGCACCACCGTGGCCCAGCCGCCCGGGATGAGATGGAGCAAGCTGTAAATGGCGAACCCGAGCGCGCTGAACATCAGCGTCGCCTGGATGAGATCGGTCCATACGACGGCCTTGATGCCGCCCAGCGCCGTGTAGATGGCCGTGAAGATGGTCAGGAACAGCAACGCGCCGGCATAAATCCAGACCTCCTGCGTCTGGCTGAGCGTCACGTGGTAGAGGTTCTGCCAGCCCAGCACCAGCACGATCGCGGCCACATAAAGCCGGGAGCCGCTCGCCAGCGCCCGCGTGATCAGGAAGACGACGGACGCGCCGTTCTTCGTCGGCTCGCCGAAGCGGACGCGCAGGAAATCGTAGATCGAGATGACGCGGTAGTCGTAGTACGGCTTGATGAAGATGATGGAGACCAGCAGCCGCGCGATGATCGTGCCGATGGCCAGTTGCGCGTAGAAGTAATTGCGGTACTCGTATCCCTCGCCCGGCGCGCCGAGGAAGGTGGCTGCGGAGGTCTCCGCCGCAAGGATGGAGGCAAGCACCGCCCACCACGGGATGTTCCGGTCGCCGATCGCGAAGCCGCGCATTGTCTTGTCCCCGCGGCCCTTGTAGAGCCCTATGGAAACAATGACGGCGAAATAGACAAAGATGACGAGGGCGTCGAGCCAGGGGGAGAAGTGCATGGACGCTTTTCCGTTCAGCCCAGCCGCGGCACGTTGGCCGCCGCCGGGGCCACCGTCTTGATCAACACCTTCGAGTTTCGCCCGCTCGCCTCATATTTCTCCCGGCGCTCCTCGGGAAGGACATCGGGCGTGGTCTCCACAAAGCCGCCCTTTTGCTGGAAGTACGCGAACGCCTGCGTCGAGAGAGCAAAAATCTCCCGCACCCCTTTCTGCGCGGCCAGTTGCTCGACAAAGGCCATCAGCTTCCGCCCATAGCCCTCGCCGCTGTTGTTCTTGTGGACGTAAAGGCAGGCCATCTCAGCCTGGCTTGAGTCCGGATAGATATGCAACGCCACGCAGCCGACCAGCGCGCGGTCGACCTCGATCACCCAGAAATCCTCAAGGTGCGCCGTGATGTCCGCGCGCGTCCGCCGGATCAGCTCGTCGCTCTCCACCGATTGCCGGATCAAGGCCATGACGGCCCGCACATCCTTCTTATATACGCGGCGGATCTGCTGGTATTCATTGGAGAAGACCATCGCGCCGACGCCATGGTGGCTGAAGACCTCCGCCAGCAGCGCCTCGTCCACGCTGCCATTGAGTAGATGGGCTCGCGGTACACCCTGCCGGCAGGCGCGCGCCGCATGCTCCAGTTTTGAGGCGAGCCGCGGGTCGAAATCGAACGCCGTTTTGGCCTTTTGCTTTTTCAGCAGATCTTCGGTCTCGGCAATCGACAACTGCCGCACCTCGACTCCGTCAATCCGGAGATTCTCCGCCGATGAGAGAAAGATCACTTTCATCGCCCGCATCGCCTCGGCCACCTCGACGGCAATGCCGTCTGAGTTGACGCGGAAGGTCTTGCCCTCGCCATCAAAGCCGATCGGCGGGATGACCGGGATGATCCCTTCATTGAGGAAAAGATGAAGCGCCTTGGTATCCACGCGTTCGACCTTCCCGGCAAAAAGGAAATCAACGCCGCCCAGGATGCCCGCCGGGTGGGCGATGATGGAATTCGCATACGCCGCCCGCAAATCGACGGAAGTCAATCCCTGCATTACCTCGTTGAGGATTTGCGTTGCCGCCTCGATGGAAATCTTGAGCGTCGTCTCGTCGATGATGCCCGTGCCGTCCGCGTTGGAGATAGTCACGCCCCGCTCGGCCGCGAGCTTCTGGATTTGCGCGCTGGCGCCATGCACGAGGATCACCTTGATCGAGAGCGAGCGCAGCACCGCGATATCGAGCAGGATATTGGAGAAATTATCCGAGGCGATGATGTCCCCGTCGATGGCGATCACGAAGATTTTCTCCCGGAACCTGGGGACGTACTGGAGGATGCCTCGAAGATCGGAGACTTTCATTGGAGATGCGAAGGGGCCGATTCAATCACAGGGGGTGGGGCAGGGCAATTTGGCAATTGGATATTCGTGCGGAATCGTGGCGGCCCGGCGTTGAGCGGGCGTCCGGGGAATATTTTTTACGTTTTCAGAGAAAAACACGGTTTTGGAGACGCGCAGCGCACCCGCTGCTTGCGAAGAATTTATGAATGGAACAAGCTGCCTGAGAGTCATGGGTCCTGAAACTAACCGCGTCCTTGTTGCAGAGGACCACTACGTCTCCCGTCATCTGCTGGAGAGAAACTTGATGAACTGGGGGTTCGCCGTGGTGACCGCCGAGGATGGGGAGGAGGCGCTCGCGATCCTTGAGAGCGAAGATGCCCCCTCGCTGGCGATTCTCGATTGGATGATGCCGAAGATGGATGGCCTGGAGGTCTGTGCCCGGGTGCGGGAACACGCAAACAGGCCTTATATCTACCTGGTGCTGCTGACGGCCAAGAGCCAGAAAGAGGAGATCGCCGCCGGGCTGCAGGCCGGAGCGGACGATTACGTGATCAAGCCTTTCGATCCGGACGAGCTTCGGGCCCGGTTGACGGTGGGCCAGCGGGTGGTGGACCTCGAGCGGGCGCTGGCTCGGAAGGTCGTGGATCTCGAGGCGGCTCTGGGTGACGTGAAAAAGCTCAAGAGCTTGCTGCCCATATGCATGTACTGCAAATCCGTGCGGGACGATCAGGATTACTGGCACACCATCGACGCCTACATCCACCAGGAGACGGGGACCGATTTCTCACATGGCATCTGCCCAAGCTGCCTCGCCAAGCTCCAGGCCGGCGAGCCCGTGGCGCACCGCACTTAGCTGCGGACATCGCTCGCCGCTACGCATCCGCGGTCACTCCCTCGCCGCAGACCAAACGACGAGGAATGCGGTTGGACGTTAAAGGGAGCCCCCGAACATCCCGGTTCAATTCCGCGGTAATCCGTCTGGGCGTTGAGGGCTACTGCGCCAACTGCGCCTCCACCGAGTCCAGGTATTTGGAGATCGGATCGGTGCGTGGCGTGCTCGCTTCCTTGTCCAATTCATCGGCGGTCCGGACGTATTCGTCAAAGGAGCCGCTGGCGTGGGTGCGCTGCGTGGCTTCGTACCAGTTGAGGTAATCGGCGATCTGATCCATGTGATCGGCGAGGCGGGCTCGGTAATCGGCCAGGGCGGCGAGACGGGCCTTGAGGGCGTGGCCGTCATGATGGACGAGTTGTACGACCTCGGTCTGGTAGGCCGCGACGACCTCGCGCATCAGCGGATTGCATTGCGCCTCCAGGCCCAGGAGCCGCACATCCAGCGCGTCGAGTGCCGCCTGCGCGCCCGGCGCCTTGATGTAAGTGGAGTATTCATCGAGCGAAAAGGTCTTCGTCTTCCCCGTCTTGTCGATGACGACATCGAATTTCAGCATCGCGTCCAGTTGATCCGAAGTCTCAGCCAGCGAGAGCCCCTGGTAACGGTCCTGAGCCGAGAGGCTTGCCAGCCCGAGCGACCACCATTTCTCAAGGCTCTGGTTGCCGGAGTTGAGCGCAGGAAAGGCCTTGAGCAACTCCACCTCCGGGTCGGCATTCGGCCCGGGCCAATGGCGGATAAAGCTCTGCATCAGCGCGCGGCCGTTCGGCATGCCGGTCAGCAGGCGTACGAGGCTCATCGAGCAGGCTGAGTAAAGCTCGCGCGATGGATCGTCGAGCGTCTCCGGGTTCTCGGAGAGGAAGAGCGCCAGGGTGGGCGTCTTGCCGCTGAGGATCAGGCTGCGGAACAGATCGGAATCATCCTGCGGGATATCCGGGTCCGAATCGGCCGTAAGGCTGGTGATGCCATCCACCAGCCACGACGGCGGCTCGGCGTAGGAGACGCCCGTGGCGACCAGGGCTGGCTGGTTGCGGTAGGCATACTCAAGGAGGATTGCCCGGACCAGTTGCTCGGGAAAATGCGCCTGGCGCGGGTCGTCGCCCAGGACGACATCGAGTTCCACCTTGAACCCGTCAGCGGTGTTGATGACCTGCACGTTGGAGACCGGCTCATTGGGGTCCGCGGCGCTGGCCGGGGTGACATCGATGACGATCGGGTGTTTCCATTGGTCATCCGTATCCAGCAACTCAAGGAACTTGTCCTTCACATCCTCCGCATCCATCGCGATGGCCCCCCGGGCACTCGGATCGCCCGCGTACACGATGAACTGGTGGGAGCGGCTCACCGATTTCTGCCGCAGTGCATCCCATGGCGCGGCGCGCCCGGTCACGGCCATGGCCATGGTCGTGAGCAGGAGGACCGGGAGGAGGCGGCGCGTCATGGGGGAGGGGGTGGAGTCGCGCCATGCGGCGCGCTGGCTGGATTACGGATGCGGTTTTGTGACGAAAACAAATGCGCCCGGCTCGACCGATACACTCTGCATCCCATCGAGCATGGTCTTCTCGTGCTGTAACGCTGCCCAGAGCTGGTCAAAGGCGGAGCTGCAATATTCCATGATCATCGGATGCACGGGGAGCCGGCCCAGGCTCCCGCCCACATTGGTGGCGACGAGTTTGCCCCCGGCGATCGAGAGCTTGTAGGAGGTGCCGGCGTAAATCGGGTAACCGAACGCGGACTCCTGCGCGGTGATGCGGATCACATCCTTCTTCAGGTTCACAAAGGCGCGGTCGAACTTGAAGTAATCCTCAGAGGTGTCACCCGTCGTCTTGATCGTATTGGCGAGGTAGAGGTTGATCATCGGCTCGGTAAGCTGCCGGGTCTGCGAGGTCTGGGACATCTCGAGGTCCTCGATATCCTGCGTGATCTGCGGCGCGTTGAGCAGATCGTCCTTGGTGGGCACCGGCGGGATGCCATCCGGCGGGCGGGCCATCTGGATCAATGCGGAGACGCTGAGGGCGCTGGCCACGGTATTGAGCAGCGCCTTGTGCCACATGGCAAAGAAGCCGCTGTTCGGCTTCGTGAGCTTCTGCACCCGCTTGCGGCTTTTATCCGAAGCTTCCTTGCCGACTTTTGCCGGCTCCTTGGGCAGCAGCGAGCGGTCCAGTTTTGCTCCGCAATTATGGCAATAGACGCGCTCCGGCTCGTTCGCGTAATTGCACTGTTTGCAGGTAATTGTGGGGGCAGGGGAGGCCATCTATTCCTTTTTCTTCGTCTTTTTCGGTTCTTTGGGTGCGGGCGCCGGTTTGGCGCTCTCCGGCATGTGGTTGCTTTCGGCCTTGGATTCAGCCGGCTTTGCCGGGGCGCTGGCCGTCGCGTCATTCTTGGCTGCCTGCTTGTAACCTTCGCTCCGGTAATCGGTAATGTAAAATCCCGATCCCTTGAAAATGAGGCCCGCGCCGGTGCCCAGGAGGCGCTTGACCTTGCCCTTGCCCCAGGTCTTCTGCCGGCACTTGTCCTTGGGGCAGGTCGCCACCGGGTTGTCCTTCATGGACTGGAAGAGTTCAAAGTCTTTTTTGCACTTTTCGCAGTGATACTCGTAGGTCGGCATGGGTTTGGCTATAAAGAGAGAAGGGTTCCTATAACATGAAACTTTGAAACCGGAACTTGAAATTGGGCCAATTCGCGCCGGTACGCGCAATCCCCAAAGCAGGTCCGATGCCCTTCCGGGTGCTTGACGCCCTCGTTCGCCAACGCTTTATTACCCAGCTTTTGCAAAAATCGTCCATGACCCGCATTCCATTTCGCCAGGCAACCGCCGGTTCGCTCCTTGCATTCCTGCTGCTCTCGCTCGCGGGATGCTCCAGTGATCCGCGATTCGACACCCGCACGACTTATTTCGGCGGTGGGGGCGGCGGGGGCGGCGCTCAGGTGGATGGCGAGGAAGGCCGTCCGCCCTATGACGATGTCTCGTACTGGGAGGGCGACGATGTAGCCGGGCCGCCGCACGTCATCATCCACATGGGCGAGCAGCGGGCCTATTTCTATAAGGGCGACACCCTGGTGGGCGTCTCCACCATTTCGACGGGGCGGGAGGGTTACAACACCCCGGTCGGCAGTTTTCACATCATCCAGAAGGATCAGAACCACGCCTCATCCGAGTACGGCGATTACGACGATGCCACCGGCAGGATCGTGATGAAGGAGATCGACCGGAAGAAGGACAAGATGCCGCCGGGCTGCCATTTCGACGGGGCGAAGATGCCGTATTTCATGAGGATCGTTGGCGGGACGGGCATGCACGAGGGGTTTTTGCCCGGGTACCCGGCTTCGCACGGCTGCATCCGGATGCCGGGCTTCATGGCTCAGGCGTTTTTCCGGAATGTGGCGTTGGGGACCCCGGTGGAGATCGATAACTGAGCGGGACCTGGGGGACCCATGGGTCCGATGACGGGCCGGGACGCCGCGGCCTAGTAATGCTTGGACGCGTTTTCCGCCAAACGCGCTTCCAGGCGCTCGCACCGCAGTTCCGCATTCTCCCGGGCCCGGCGCTCGTCCATGAGGGTTTCCTCGAGCTCGCGGATGCGCTTTTGCAAGGAGAGCCGGATGCTGGTGCGGACGGGTTGCTCCTCTTCGCGGCGCGGTTGCAGCTCGGGGAAATCGCCGACACGCACCTGGCTGCCGTCGGTGCAATTGGTCAGGAAAGTATCGGCGTTGATCTCGCCTATGATGAGGAACTCGCGCACGGCGCCCAGCGTGGTGGGGCCGTAATATTGATCGGTGGAGACCTCCACCAGGTAATCCATGTTCAGCTCCGGCACCATCGGCGCCTTGATCCACGTCGATTCATCCAGCGAGACCTTGTCCAGCGGGGATATCTGGGCGTCCTCGGCCCATTGACGAAGCTGGTCGAATGAGACGGGGCCGAAGACGGAGCCGTCGTCATGTTTCATTAGGAACCACTGTTGATTTTCGTCCATGACGGGGATGATTACTGGGTTGGGGGGGTGGGAACGGGTGACGGTGATTGTGGGATTTTTGCGTTCGGAGGCAAGACAAGCGTCTGTCCAATCTGTAATTTTCTGGCGTCGACGATTTTGTTCACCTTAAGAATCGCTCCGACTGTCACTTTATAGTGCCGGGCGATCACCGTCAAAGTTTCCCCTTTGGTTACGATATGGACAGGCCCGGTGGCTGTGCCTTTCGCAGGAGCGCTGGTGTCGACGGGGGCTGCCTTGAGGACCGGCGGCTCGGGGGTGGGCGCGTCTGCCGCGGCATCCGGGACCGGAGCGGGGGCGGGAGCGTTGGAGTTTTTGCCCTCCAGCAGGAGGTTGAGCCGGGCGATCTCCTGCGCCAGGACGTCGATTTGCCGCGATTGCTGCTCGAGCATCTGGCGCATGATTCTGAGGTCGTCCCCGGCGGGCGGGCCTGCATCCCCGCTATTCGCCGCAAAGGCCGCCGGGGCGCAGCAGAGCAGCAGGGCGAGGAATCGGGCGGGACGGGCAATCACGGGTTGAAGTGTTGGCACGTCCCGGGGGCGGACGCAAGCGGATGATCAGGGGTTCCCAAAGGATTCCTTCGGCACTTGCGCTTTCAGGAAACGAAATTAAACTTTTACTCATGCCTGACAGGACCCAACGACCCGCGGGCCCCGCGCCCTGGAGCCCGAAGGAAGGTGAGAGCGGCGGACCGAAGTCTCCCGACGTCTCGAAGCCCGACACGCGCGATCTCTTGAACCGGATGCGCAAGGTGGACCCAAACCAATCGAAACGTTACCGCCAGCGGACCGGGGAATGATCCAGGGGATGATCCGTCCGGAGGCGACAGGTCTCGACGCCGCTGCCGCGCAGCCCGCGGATTTCGCGGCGCTTTTGCGCAGCAAGGGGCTCTATCCCGCGGCCGGCATCGGCTGGACGGCGGCGCCCGGCTCCCATGCGCCGCAGGAGACCCACGCCACCACCATCCTCGCCTTCAAGTTTGCCGGCGGCGTGCTCATGGCCGGGGATCGCAGGGCGACTGCGGGCAACACCGTGGTGTTCGACCGCGCGGACAAGGTGATCGAGATCGACCGGCATTCGCTCATGGCCATCGCCGGCGTCCCCGCGACCGCGTGGGAGATGGCGCGCGTGCTCGAGCATTCGTTTCAATTTTACCGCCGCACGCAATTGCAGGAGATGAGCCTGGACGGCAAGGTGCGGGCGCTCTCGAAGCTCTTGCGCGATAATTTCCCGCTCGTCATGCAGGGGGTTGGCATTGTGGTACCCATTTTCGCCACGCACGACACTATGGCGGGGGTTGGACGGCTTTATTTTTACGATGCCATGGGGGCGCAGTTTGAGGCCGCGGATTACGCGGTGAGCGGCTCGGGATCGCCCGCGGTGCGCAGCGTTCTTTATTATGCGAACACCTGGGGGCCGAGGCCGCTGCGTGAGCTGGATCAGCACGAGGCGCTGGTGCTCGCGATGCGCGCGCTCGATACGGCGGCGGAGACCGATACGGCCACCGGTGGCGTCGACCGGCGCGGGAGCGTTTATCCGGTGGTCAAGATCGTGACTGGCGCGGGGATCACCACGCTGCCGGATGAAGAGCTGGCGGGGATTTTCAAGACGGAGGTACGATGACCGAGGAGCCGTACCGGTGGGTCGAGGCGATCTCCAATCGCCGCGAATATATTCAGCATCAACTCGCCGGTGGCAGCCCCATCGTCGCGCTCTCCTATCGCGGCGGCGTGCTCTTCCTCACCCTGAGCCGCGAACGGCAGAAAATCTTCGAGATCTACGACCGCATCACCATGGGCGCCATCGGGCACCCGGGCGATATCGAGCGGCTGCGGATGGCCGCGATCGAGGTCGCGAGCACGGAGGGCTTCACCCGCTCCACGCAGGATGTGTCGCTGCGGCGGCTGGCCACGTTTTCGCTCAGCCCGGCGCTCAAGGCTGCCTTTGAGCAAATCTACGGGCCGCCTTATCTCGCCCGGATGCTGTTCGCGGAGCTGGGCCGCGAAGGGGAGGCGAACCTGTTTGTCCGGCTCGATTTCGACGGCACCATGCACACGAGCGGAGGGCCGCACTTGAAGAGCTTTGAGGATTACGGCGTCCTCGCCGGGACCTCCGTGCAGGCCGCTGCGATGGAGAAGCATCTCGCCGGCGGGAATCATGCGCAACTGGAGCTCCGCGACGCGCTCAAGACAGCACTGGATGCGTGGATCGTCGGCCATCTCACCCAGGAAGATGCCGAGCCGCCCAGCGACGAGGCCATCGCGGCCGCAAAAGCCGACCAACTCCGCGATGCGGTGCTCGAGGTCTCCGTCATGGAGCGCGGCGCCTCCCAGGCAGCCGCCTACCGGGCCCTCCGGCGTGAGGAACTGGAGGGGATCTGAAAATCCCGCTCCCAAATCCCCCTTCCCATTTAAATCCTCCTTCCTTAAAATCCAGTCGTGCATTTCAACCGATTTCTCCCCTGCCGCTTATTCATTGCCCTGGCGCTCCTCGGCACCGCCACCGTTTCCACCCATGCGACCGAGGAATCCGGCGCGTCGCCCGCTGCGATCAAGGCCGGGCTTTCCTACCTGCGGACGCTTGAGACCGCCGGCGCCGCGTACGCCGCCGGCCAGCTCTCCAACGCGCTGGACAAGCTGGATGTCTGCGACCAGATCCACCCCGATATCCCTGATACCTGGAACATGCGAGGCGCAATCTACGCCGATCAGCACCAGTACGACAAGGCGAGCGCCGCCTTTGCCAAAGCGGCTGAGCTAAACCCGGGCGACTTCTGGCCCCAATACAATATCGCCCAATTGCTGCTGGTGCAGAAGATGTACCCGCAGGCGGTTGACGCATTCAACAAGCTGGCCGTGTACAATGGGCACGAGGAGCTGGTCGCCTTCAAGATCGTCTATGCCGACCTGATGCAGGGCAAAATGGACGCGTCAAAGAAGGTCCTGGACGCGATGAAATTCCCGTGTGATACGCCTGCCTATTACTTCGCGCATTCCGCATGGGGCTACGCCCATGCGAATCAAAAGGATGGCGATTACTGGCTCGGCGCCGGCATGAAGGTGTTCGGCCCGGAAAAATGCCTCTCGTTCTATGACACGCTGGTCCAGGCCGGATGGGTGCCGGCGCGCAACGCAGACGGCTCCTATCCCGAGCAGAACACGCTCTCCGCTCTGCCCGCGATCACACCGGCGCAAACATTCCCCGGCGTCGGGGGCGGACTCCAGTAGCGCGGTTACGCGATCGCGGCTGCCAGACTCGGCATTGCATCCATGCCCGCGAGGGCCTGGGTGGTCGTCCCGTCGACCCATGTGCTTTGCACGAAGCTCGCCGCCGGGCAGTCGGGCAGGCCGGATTCGTTGCGATGCAGCTTGCCTACCAGGAGGTCGATGGCCACCGAGCCGACGCGGGCGTGATTTTGATTCATCCCGGACCACTCCGGCAGATCCTCATGGCGATCCAGATGCGCGAGACCCACGTCCCCGGGCACATCAATGCCCAGCGCATCGATCCATGGTTTCACCTCCTCGTGCGGGGTGAGGATCGCATCCGGCCGGTGCATGCTCCACCATGCGCCGAACGCTGCCTCGCCATCAGGCTGGAATGGAAACACCGGCACCCGCTCGTTGCCGCCCACCGCCTCGTGGCCGGCCCAGAAGCCGGCTGAGAAACGCCGGTCCACCAGCGCATCCATCCCGGCGCCGAGCACCAGCCCTATCCGCCGGTATCCGCGCTGCCAGAGCCGTTGCACGGCCAGGAAGGCGGTGGAAAATTGATCGTTCGATGAAAAATCGAGCGGCGGCCATGCAGGGCGCAAGCCTACGACCACGCCGGCGAACTGGTTCCAGATCGCGTCGCAACGGTCCGGGAGCGTCCCCCGGTCCTGCAGCGGGGAGATCACCAGGCCGCGAATATTGCGCGACTCCAGCATGCTCGCGAGCGCCGCCGGATTCATCCCGGGCTCATGGAGCCAAAATTCATCCAGGCCATACCCGAGCAGCTTTGCCCGGGCGCGGCAGCCGTCTATCCATTGGCGTGAGGTGAAGTGGGAGGCCAGCGCGTCCGGGTCGGCATTGGTATTCAGGAGGCCGAGATTGGCGTGGTACTTCGGGTTGCGGCTGGCGCGCAATTGCGCCATCAGGTTGGCCACCGTCGCGTTGGTGCGATAGCCCATCTTGGCGGCCAGCCGCTGGATGCGGCGCCGGGTTTCCGCCCGCAGGCGGGGATCGTCGCGCAGGGCCAGGGAGACCGTGGCCTTGCCTACGCCGGCGCGGGCGGCGATTTCGTGCATGGAGGGAGCTAACGCAGGGGCTGCATCATTTCGCATGGGTGTTGGGATCCGGGGGGATGGAACCTAGACGAAGGCTTGCATAATGCAATGGACGGGCTTTGTCGAGGTTGGACCGCTCAATGCGTTGATTCGGCTGTGCGCTGTAAGTTGCTCGTACAACGAGATTTTTTCGGAAGTTTCATTGCGGGAGCCACTTTGCTCCATAAAATGGGTTCATGATCGCTGCAAGAGGCACGCACTTTTTCGAGACGATGGTGGCTCGCCGCGCGGCGGCGGCGCTGATCCTGGCAGCCTTTGCACTTACCGGTTGCCATGGCGGCGGTGGCCCGCAGGGATTCCCCAAGGCCACGGTAACAGTGATGAACCCGGTGAAGCAGATGGTGACTGACTCCGACGATTTCCCGGGCCGGTTGCAATCGCCGGAGACCACGAACGTCCAGGCCCGCGTATCCGGCGTGGTTACCGAGACTCCATTCAAGGAAGGCGCGCTGGCGCACCAGGGGGATGTGCTCTTTGTCATCGACGACCGCCCGTTCAAGGCCGATCTCGATAATAAAAAGGCGACTGTGGCCAAGGACGCCGCCCAGGTGGACCTGACCAAGGCCCAACTCGACCGCAGCCAAAGGCTCCTCCAGACCAAGGTGGTGGATCAACAGGATTACGACATCGCCGATGCCAATTACAAACAGGCGCTCGCGCAACTGGATGCCGATAAGGCGGCGCAGGAAACCTCCCAGTTGAACCTCGAGTGGACCCGGGTCCGGGCGCCGATCACCGGCCTGGTCAGCAAGATCAACGTCACCGTGGGCAATCAGATCACCGGCGGCGCGGGCAACGGCACTGCGCTTACGACCCTCGTTTCCGTGGACCCGCTCTACTGCTACGCGCCGATGCCGGAGCGGACGCTGCTGAAGTACCTCGACTATGCGAAGAAACAGGGCATGAGCGTGCGCGACGCCCATATACCCTGCTCGGTGCAACTGGAGAACGAGACCGGCTTCCCGCACAAGGGGTACATCGATTTCATCGACAACACGGTGGACCCGGACACCGGCACCATCCAGGTGCGCGGTGTGTTCCAGAACCCGGATGACTTCCTGGTTCCCGGGCTTTTCGCCCGGATGCGCATCGAGGGCAGCGCCCCGTATGCGGCGTTGCTCGTGCCGGATGAGGCGGTCCAGACCTTGCAGAACGAGCATTACCTGCTGGTGGTGGAAGGCGATGGCACTGTGCGATCAAAGACGGTGCAACTGGGCGCGCTCTTTGGAACGATGCGCGTCATTGACCAGGGGATCGAATCCACGGACAGGGTGATCATCAATGGCCTGCAAAGAGCCATCCCTGGCTCTGTGGTGAATGTCGAGGAAGCGCCCGCGTCTCCAAATCCGTCCGCCGCGGCGGGCCAGGGGGGCCCAGGGTGAGCATCGCCCATTTTTTCATTACCCGGCCGGTCTTCGCGGCGGTGATCTCCATCGTCATGATCATCGCGGGGGCGCTGTCGATCCTTGGGTTGCCCGTGGCGCAATACCCGGAGATCGCCCCGCCGACGGTGACCGTGACGACGAGCTATCCCGGCGCGAACGCGCAGACCGTCGCGGAGACCGTGGCGACGCCGATTGAGGAGCAGGTGAACGGCGTGGAAAACATGCTCTACATGTCCAGCCAGTCCACCAATGACGGCGCGATGACGCTGACGATCACCTTCAAGGTCGGCACGAATCTGGATGTGGCCCAGGTGCAGGTGCAGAACCGCGTGGCCATCGCCCAGCCGCAATTGCCGGCCGAGGTGCAGCAGGTGGGCCTGACGGTCAAGAAGGCCTCGCCGGACATCACGCTGGTGGTCGCGCTCTACTCGCCGGACAACTCGCACGACACGCTCTTCATGAGCAATTACGCGACGTTGCAAATCAGGGATGAACTCGCGCGGCTGCCGGGGGTGGGAGACATCAAGATTTTCGGCGTGCGGGATTACTCGATGCGCCTCTGGCTGGATCCGGATAAGCTGGCATCGCGGAACCTGACAGTCGGCGACGTGGTCAACGCGGTCAAAGAGCAGAATGTGCAGGTGGCGGCCGGATTGATCGGCGGCCCGCCATTGCGCGACAGTTCCAGCCAGTTCCAGTACACGATGAACGTCGAGGGGCGGCTGACCGATCCCGCTCAATTCGCGAACATGGTGATCAACGTCGGCCTGGATGGGCGCATCACGCAGTTCAAGGATATTGGCCGGGTGGAGCTGGGCGCAGCCGACTACAGCACCGCATTGAATTTTGACGGCAAACCCGCGGTGGGTATTGCCATCTTCGAGCTGCCGGGGGCAAATGCCGTTCAGACGGCGAACGCCATCTACGCCCGGCTCAAGGATCTGAAGCCGCGCTTCCCGCAGGGGGTCGATTACACGATCCCTTACGACACGACGCTCTTCGTGCGCGACAGCATGCGGGATGTGATCAAGACGTTGTTCGAAAGCGTCGGCCTGGTGGCGCTGGTGGTCCTTATCTTCCTGCAAAACTGGCGGGCAGCGCTGGTGCCGCTGGTGGCAATCCCGGTTTCCCTGATCGGGACCTTCGCGGTGATGTATGTGGCGGGTTTTTCGATGAATTTGCTGACCCTTTTCGGGCTGGTGCTGGCGATCGGCATTGTGGTCGACGACGCCATCGTGGTCGTGGAAAATGTGGAGCGATGGGTGGCCCGTGGATTGACGCCGAGAGAGGCCGCTTTCCGCGCGATGGACGAAGTGACGCCGGCGGTGATCGCCATCGCGTTTGGTCTGTCGGCGGTATTCATCCCTGTCGCGTTCATCAGCGGGATCACCGGGCAGTTCTACCGGCAATTTGCGTTGACGATTTCGTTCTCCACGCTGCTCTCCGCGTTCAATTCCCTCACGCTCAGCCCCGCGCTGGCCGCCCTGCTGCTCAAGCCGCACGACGCGCGGCCGGATTGGTTCGCGCGCGGGATGAATGCGTGCCTGGGCTTCTTCTTCAGGGGCTTCAACAAAGGCTTCGAGAACACCCAGGCGGGGTATTTGAAGTTGCTGCGCCGGGTGGTGCGATTCAGCACGTTTACGCTGCTGGTTTACGGCGGGCTGGTCCTGCTGGCGTATTTCGGGTTCAAGTCCGTGCCTACCGGATTCATTCCGCAGCAGGACCAGGGTTATCTCATCTGCCCGGCGCAACTGCCCGACGCCGCTTCCATTGATCGGACGCAGGCCGTGATGGCGAAAATGGTGGATATAGGGCTGCATACCAAGGGGGTGAAGGGGGTCTTCACGATTGCCGGACTCTCGATTCTCTCGAATGCCAATTCATCCGCTGCGGGCGTGATGTTTTGCCCACTGGATGATTTCAGCGCCCGTGCGGGTAATCCCGCCCTGTCCGCCGATGCGATCGCGCAGCAGCTCAGGGGGCAATTAAGCAAGATTCAGGAAGCCTTCGTCCTGGTCTTTCCGCCACCGCCGATCCGCGGCGTGGGCAACGCGGGCGGATTCGTGATGCAGATCGAGGACCGCTCCGGGGCGGAAACCCCGCAGCAATTGCAGGCCGTTACCGACCAGGTCATCGCTGCCGCCAGGAAGCGGCCCGAGCTGAGCTCGCTCGTCACCAGCTTTCGCGCCTCCTTTCCGCAGCTCTACGGAAACGTGGATCGCGTGAAGGCGAAGCAGCAGAACGTGGCGGTGACCGATGTGTTCCAGGCATTGCAAGTCTATCTGGGCGGGCTCTACATCAATGACTTCAACTACCTCGGCCGCACCTGGCGCGTGGTGGCGCAGGCGGATGCGCCCTTCCGCGCAAGCGCAGCGGACGTGGGGCGATTCGAGACGCGCAACTCCGCCGGTCAAATGGTGCCGCTTGGCGCGGTGATGGATATCAACGACGGCACCGGTCCGGATCGCATCCAGCGGTATGACCTGTACAACTCGGCGGAGATCAGCGGCGCCCCGGCCCCCGGCTACAGCAGCGGTCAGGCGCTCGCGGCCATGAAGGAGGTCGCGGCTGAGGTATTGCCGCCGCAATACTCCGCTGAATGGACGGCTTTGGCTTACCAGGAGGAGTTGGCTGGGAACACCGCCCTGTTCATCTTCCCGCTCTGCATCCTCTTCGTCTGGCTTACGCACTCGGCGGAGTACGAGAGCTTCGCGCTCTCCACGGCCATCATCCTGATCGTCCCGATGTGCCTGCTGTGCGGCATCGGCGGCGTCTGGCTGCGGCACATGGATAACAACATCTTCACGCAGATCGGCTTCGTCGTCCTCGCCGGCATGAGCGTGAAAAACGCGGTCCTGATTGTGGAATTTGCCAAGCAACAGCAGGAGCATCATCCGGGGATGACGGCGTCGGATGCCGCCATCGAGGCGGCGCATCTGCGGCTGCGGCCGATCCTGATGACAAGCCTGACGTTTATCTTCGGCGTGCTTCCGCTGATCATTGCGAAGGGCGCTGGATCGGAGATGCGGCAGGCGCTGGGCACCGCCGTATTCTTTGGCATGATCGGCGTCACCGGCTTCGGCATATTCTTCACACCGGTATTCTACAAGGTGATCCGGAAACTCACCGGCAAGGACGTGCTGAAAGACCACGATCTGGCCGACGCCGTAAAGCCGCCGCCAACGGGCGAGGGGATATAGCGGCGGTTTTTACCGGCAGATTAACGCAGATTCCTTTTGGGGAATCATTGCGGATTATCCCATAACAGCGGCGGACGAACTTGTGCGCGCCCTGCAAACAAGGGTGTATTGCTGCGGAGATAAAATATTAAGCTTCAGATAAACTAATTACTCATTGACTGATATATCAGTTTTTGCAAATCTTTAGGCAGTAAATGTATTAGTGGCAGCAGGATGGGAATCCCCCAGAGATTTTCTGTCTTGCCCCGATGGAATGGGTTGCGCCCCCCGTGCGTGATCATTGCTTCCGCTCTCCAGCCGCGAGCTGGGACTGGTTTCCCATTGGGGGTTTTCCATAACCAAGAAGTAGCGATCCAATCTAAGTCATTACCGGGGACCCAGGTTTCGGCCTCGATCCTTGTGAGATAATTCAAAGCAATCCCCGCGCTCTTTCACGCTTCCCCCTCCAACACTCCGGACCTCCGTCTCCCATGATACAATATTCATTGATATCCATATTTACCCGGACCCGGCAGCCCGGCATGGTCCGCAAACTCATTCACAGAGCCCCCGGCATCGGCATGGTAACCGCTCTTCGCAGACTGGCCGCGGCAATGCTGCTCTGCGCAATCTTCAGTTTCAGCCGCCAGTCCCTGGCGGCAACGGACACATGGACGGGCTCCTTGGGGGCTTCAGACTTTAATACTGCCGCGGACTGGGGTGGCATACTCCCGGCGACCGGTGATAGTTTTACTTTTACCACCGCAAACGCTTCGACCACGACCACGCTGACTGACGATTTCGCGGCCGGTTTCGGCATCGCCGCCATTACTTACAACGCCGGCGCGCCTGGTTACACAATTACCGGCAATTCCTTTGCGCTCGGCGCGGGCGGCATCACCAACAACTCAACCAACGCCCAGGTGATCAACGATCCCATCACCATGGGCGCTGCCCCGACAGTATTCGTGGTGGGCGCCGGCGCCGGCTCCGTTACCCTGGGCGGCGCTGTGAGCGACGCCGGCGGCGGCCTGACGCTGGATAGCGCCGCGCAGGCTGGCACGTTGATCCTCTCCGCCAGCGATACCTACACCGGTCCGACGACGGTCACCGCGGGCACGCTGAGCCTTACCGGGGGCATAAGTGGATCGGCTATTACCACCGGCACGAACGAATCTCTGTTTATCGAAAGCGCCACTGGCACGATCAATGGGGGTTCGTTATCGGTTGTTACAACGGGCACCGCCACGCTCGCCGGCATCAATAACACAGGCAGTATCAACGTTGGCGCTCCAGGCAACGGGAGTACGGCGCAGGCCAACCCCGGGATTTTGCAGATCACCGGCGGCTCGACGGTAACCAACGGCACAATAACCATTCAGGGGGAGAGCGGGTCTTCCACGGTGCCCTCCACGACGCCGATGCTGGTTGTGACAGGCGGCACGCTCTCTGCCGCGGCACTTACCATAGGGCCAGTCAGCGGTGAATCCGGCGACAGCATCGCCATCACCGGAAACTCCGTGGTTTCGTTTGGCAGCACCACCGACGGCGGGGCCGGCAGCGAGGGAGGCGATATTACGATTGGGACGACCGTTGCTCCAGAGACCGGCACGGTGAGCCTCGGCATGTATCTCATGGGCAGGGATAGCGGGGCAACCAACGTCGCCACCACCACCACTGGTTTGATCATCAATAGCGGCTCGGTCACTGCCCTGAGCATCGGGGCCGGCCCATCGAAAGCCGGAAGAGGTGCGGACATCAACCTCAACGGAGGTTCCCTGACCATTACCGCTTCGACGGCCGGATTTGAGCTGGGCAACGCCGCCGGGGCGGGAAATGACTTCTTTAACATGAGCGGGGGCACCCTGAACTATGCCGGGGCGGACGGTCTATTGGCCACCGCGCCTACCGCTACAACCGCCGAGTATACCGGCATCGCCATAACGGGCGGGACGGCGACGCTGGCCGGGATCACACTCAATGCCATCGGCTCCAGCGCTGGGTCTTCGATCCTCTCCGTGACTGGCGGCACACTCTACCTGGGCAATGTCGGCCTGGTATTGAATCAGACCGGCGCCACAGTGACCGCCACGTTTGGCACCGCGACGATTGGCGCCACCGCGCCGTGGTCTTCTTCCGCGCCCATCTCCCTGACGGGCAACACGACGTTCCAGAGCGCGAATGCTTCCTTCTCGCCAAACGCCATCTCCCTCAGCGGTGCCCTCTCCGGGGCGGGCGGCTTGACCGCCACCGGCGGCGGCACGCTCACTTTGAGCGCGGCCAATACTTACACCGGCAATACCGCGGTCGCGGCGGGTGCGACGCTGGATATCGCCGGTTCCGGCTCGTTGAACAACGGATCCTATGCGGGGAATATCGCCGACAATGGGACCTTTATATACGGCAGCACAGCCACCCAATCTTTTTCCGGCGTGATCTCCGGCACCGGCGCGTTCACGGACAGTGAGCCTGGTACCATGACGCTTTCGGGCGTCAATAGTTACAACGGCGCCTTGACGATTACCAGTGGCACTCTGGCGATCTCCGGCGCCGGTGTGCTGGGCAGTGGCTCCTACACGGGCGGCATTGCCGATGGCGGCGCTTTTACCTATGGCAGCACGGCGAATCAAACCCTCTCCGGCGCAATCTCCGGAGTGGGCTCACTGACTGAGACTGGGCTGGGCAAGCTGACACTCGGCGGCTCCAACTCCTATGTGGGCGCCACCACCGTCTCTGCGGGCACGCTGGCGCTGGCCCCCGGCTCTTCGCTCGGCAATACGGCGATCACCGTGTCAGGCGGGGCCACCCTCCTGGCCCAGACCGGCGCCGGCAACATCCAGATTGGCACCACAGGGGCGAGCATCACCCTCAATGCCGGGTCCATCTTCAGCATGGTCAACAGCTCCATCGGCGATGTGACCTTGAATGCACCCGGGGCCGGCACCGGTACGGTGCTTACGCTTGGCGGCGCGAGTTTGACCTTCGATATCGGCAGCACGGGCGCGACCGAACTGGTCGTCAACGACGGCACTGTTGCCTTCGTAAGCGGCACCACGGATAACATCGGATTCGCTTCCACCGGCAGCCTGCCCAGTTCGCTGACAAATATTCCGATCCTGTCGGCGCCGAACGGCGTCCTCGTGCGCAGCGATTTTACCAGCAGCAACCCCCTCGTAACCATCGGCGGGAGTATCTACAATACCACCCTGAGCCTCGGCGGTCCCGGAGGCGATACCGAGCTGCTCGTGAGCCTCTCGCGCTCAGGATCCCCGGATTATTACTTTACTGGGGCACTCGGCGCCTCCTGGAGCACCATCGGCAACTTTGCCACAGATAACACAGGTGGGACGGCGCAAAGCACCCTCCCCAATAGCAACAGCGATGTGTTCCTGACGGGCGACCACGCATCCAATTTTACCGCGCAGACGCTTGATGGCGCTTACACGATCAACAGCCTGAGTTTCACCGGCACCGACAGCGCCGTTGGAAATACCCCTGCAGCCAACAGTTCCATCTCGCTATCGAGCGGAACCGGGGGAGACGCCCTGACCATCAGCCCCGGCAGCCTCTTTGGCGATACCAATGGCAAATCCTACGCGGCCGGCACCGGCATGGTGGTTCAGGTCGGCTCGGCGCCCCACATCATCCTGGTCAATATCAACCTCGGCGGCAATCAGACATGGGAAATTGACAACTCGGGCTCGAAACCCCTGACGATGGATGGAGCGATTGCCGATGGGACGACGCTTGACACCCTCACCAAGATTGGCGTGGGAACCCTGATTCTGAACAATAGCGCGAATTCTTATGACGGCGGAACCATTGTGTCCGCCGGCACGCTGGCTCTGGGGCCTGAAGGCGCGTTGCCGCCAACGGGGACATTGACGGTCAACGGGAGTGGCACATTTGACGTGGCCGGCAACAGCCCGACGCTCACCGCTTTCTCGGACGGCGGCGTCTCGACCGGCACGATTACTAATTCCGCCGCTGTTGCCGCGACCCTGACACTAAGCAACGGCGTCCCGAATACTTTCAGCGGGACCATTACCGACAATGGCGCGAACAACTCCGCAAGCTCCCTGGCTTTGAACGTGGACGGCGCCGGGACGGTGACCCTCTCCGGCTCCAATTCCTATAACGGCTCCACGACAGTGAACGGGACGCTGATCGCGGCAAACAATGAGTCGTTGGGCAACCCGGCCGCTGTCAACGGCGGCCTCGCCCTGGTCGGCGGCACCGCGGAGTTCACGAGCGCGAACCCGAATGTCGCCTCCCTGACCAACGGGTCAAATACCGGCGGAGCAGGCACCTTTATCGTCCTCGGCAATGCCACGACTGGCGCCTCCACCACCTTGAACGTGGGCGCCGGCGGGGCGCTTCTCGCCGGAGGCGAAAGTATGACGTTCGGAGGGGTCATCAGCGATCTCACGGCAAGCAATGCGCAGGCAATCGGAAACCTGAACGTCACTGGTGGGAGCTTCCTGGCATTGTCCGGCGCGAATACCTTCACCGGCGTCACAACCATTTCCGGCACAAATTCGGAGATTCAGATCCTGAATTCCCTGGCCCTCCAGGATAGCACGCTCAATTACAATCACCAGGGGGGCACGATTACCTTTGCTGGGAGCGTTGCCACCGCGACGCTGGCCGGCTTGACCGGTTCGCAGAATCTTTCGCTCGTCAATGCCAGTGGTGGCGGCGTTGCCCTTACCATCGGGCACAATAACGCGACCTCACTCTATACGGGAGACCTTGGCGACGGCGGCCCGACCGCCACCGCCTCCCTGATCAAGGTTGGTACGGGCACCGTGACCGTGGGCAGCACCGCGAATGGCGGCGGCGGAGCAACTTATAGCGGAAACACCACCGTCAACGACGGAACGCTGGTCATCGGCGGCACGAGCAACCTGGCTGGCACTATCGATGTGACTGGCGCTGCGGGCCCATCGAATTTGATCGTCACGGATAACACGGTGGTCAGTTCCAGTAATGCACTGAGGGTTGCCAGCAACGATCCTGCTCCCGGTGCGGGCAATCCGGCCCCCAGCACATTGACCGTAATGGGCAACGCCAGCGTGACCGTCGCAAGCCTCGAGATCGGCGCCGGCAGCCGTGTGCCGAATGGCTGCTTCGTCACAGTAAGCGGCAGCGCCTCGCTGACCGTCAATGGCATCTTTACACTGGTCAATACGATCGGCACCACCAACAGCGACAATGTGGTGAACCTCAACGGCGGAACGCTGACGGTGAATTCCTTCAACGAAGCTGAAGGGTCGGCGCCCACGGGCCAGATTCCCACCATCAATTTCAATGGCGGCATCCTCGAAGCCGGCGCTTCCGATACCGCTCCTGCCAACGATTTCCTGGGCGCCCTCGCGGAACTGACTCCGTCGGTGCAGGCAGGCGGCGCGATTATCGATATTCCCAGCGGCTTGAGCGATACCATTGGCGCAACCTTGCTCCACGGCTCCGGCGCCACCGACGGCGGCCTTACGATGACCGGTTCCGGAACCCTGACGATGGCCGGAGGCGGCGCCTACCTCGGCGCGACAACGGTGTCCGCCGGCACCCTGATTGTGAGCGGCTCACTCTCTTCCACCGCTTCTGTAGCGGTGAATAATAGCGCCGTGCTGCAACTCGCTATTGGCGACGCAATCACCAACACCGCCCGTGTTACCCTCTCCAACGGCACGCTTCAGGACCTCCCCGGCCTTTCTCAATCCCTGTCCGATCTGACCGTGGCTTCCGGCAGCTCCACCTTGAGCCTTGGCGCGACCGGCAGCATCATCGCCTTCGCCAATAGCAGCGCCGATGTATGGACGGGCACGCTTGCCATTGCCAACTGGAACGGCCTCACCGCGGGTGGCGGCCCGGATCAGGTCTTCATTGGCACCACCGCGGATCTGTCACCCGCACAGTTGGCCGATATCACATTCGTCAATGCGGTTTCCAATGGCGGCTTCTTCTCCACCGCAGGCGCCGTGCAACTCGCCGACGGCGAAATCGTCGCAGCCATACCTGAGCCCGGCGCCCCGGCCAGCGTCCTCGGTGGGATCGCGATGCTCCTCCTCTGGCGGCGGTCCCGCAACCGATGCCGGGCGAGGGGATAAAACCACACCACCCCGCTATCCCCGCCGGATTTGCGACCCGCGGAACCGTACACTGAAGCGGTAAACCTTTTTCTGGCGGCTTTGGATTTCGCCGCTCTGCATGTCCATCCAGTACGGGATCTCCAGCCGCTGCACATCGACGGTCGCATGGAAGCCGCGCTCGGAGAAGACATCGATGAGCATCGCCAGCGCAACGGGATCGTCGAAGACCGGCTCCTCGGAGTTGATATTCGCCCTGCCTGAGATGGCGTGCCGCATCACGATCGGCATGACCTTTTGCTCGATGAACTCGATCACCCGCTGGAACGTAGCCGCATTATCCGTGGCGTAGCCGTCCAGGCGGTTGACCAGCTCCTGGCGTGCGTTCCGTACCAGCTCGCTCGCCAGCGGCAGGCGGCGCAGCAGGTCGTATGTGCGCGGCTCCAGCTCGAGGGAGCTCTGGTACTCCAGCTCGCGGACGATATTCCGCCGTACCATCTCCAGCGGCGCCTGGGCATTGATGAAATGGTAGTGGAAGAGCTCCTTCAACGAAACCAGCGCGTCGTACGTTTGCTCCTTGAAGACGCGGTAACGGTTGCGCGCCAGCGCCTCGTTGAAATCGGTCGGCCGCTCCTCCCACAGCTCGCCGATGCCGGAGCGCTTGACCTCCTCATTGTGCGCGATGACCTGGCGGCCGCGTTTCAATTGCCGTGCGATGCTCTCCGGCTCATCAACGAAGAGCACCATGATGTGAAACATCGGCTGGCGGAAATGGATCGCGTATTGCGTATCGGCAAAGTCGCGCCGCAGCCCGATCATCTCGTCATAGAGCAGCTTGAGGCACTCCACCTGCACCTTGGTACGGGGGAAGCCGTCCAGGATCGCGCCGTTCTGCTGCTCCGGCTCCAGCAGCTTGCGCAGGAGGATGCCCACGACGTCGCGATCCAGCACCATGCCGCCGCGGGCCTTGATCGCGCGTGCCTCCGGCGTATCGAGCAGTGCGCTCACGACGATGGGCTTCGCCGTGATGTCGCGCAGCTCGCGGACGAAATCGGTGTTGGTCCCCTTGCCCGCACCGGGCGCGCCGCCCAGCAGGATCAGCTCCTTGGGGAACCGCAGGTTCTCCCGGCCATAGTCGGTCTCGAGTTCCTTCCAGACGCCGTTGAAGATGAGTTGCGCGTCCTTGATTTCAAGGTCCTGCGCGGCCGGTTTGGGAGGGGGTTCTTGGGTGACGGGATTCACTTGGGGATTTTTCTTGGGGAGAATCGCTATGCCGGCTGGATTTCCGCCTGGAACAACTCCAGCGCCTTGCGGATCAGCGGATCGTTCTTGAACTCTTCCATCGGGTCTGCGGGCACCGGCTCGGGAGGCGGCGGGGGAAGCTCTGCGGGGAGAATGACAAGACCCTCGCGCACTTCGCACTCCACGACGCGGTCTTCGCCGGACAATTGGGTGAAGAGCTTCTCCAGGAAGCCCTTGTTGTTCGGGCGCAGCAGCGATTCCATCGCCATCCGGCCTTCCGGCGGAAAGCCGAGCCGCACAGTCTTGCCGGTCACTTCCAGAAGCGTCCCGGCTTCGAGCCATGTGGTAATGAGCGGCCGGTCCCGGCGAACGGCGAGCAGGACTTCAACCCAGAGGCTGGTGAGATTGACCGTCGAGGACGGGGCTGCGATGAGGGCGGGAGCCGGCGGCGGTTCCGGCGTCTCCATGATGATTGGCGCGGGCTCGGGAGCAGGTGCGGGGGCGGGAGTTGTTGTTGGTTTCTCGGCGACCGGCGCTTTCAGCGCTGCGGGTGGTGCGGCGGGAGCAGGTTTGCGCGCCGCTGGGCGAGGCGCGGGCGGCTTTTCGCCGCCGGCATTCCCCGCTCGGCGCACCGGCAATTCCTGGCCGGAGCGGATCGCCGCGAGCGCGTCGAGGATTTCGGACAGCGTCGCCTGCTCCAGCGTCTGCACCGCCTTGATGATGGCGATTTCAAAATGGAGTTTCTTGTTGGGCGCCCATTTCATGCGGGTCTCCGCGGCTGCGAATTGCTCGATCAGCTCCAGCAGCCGGTCGGTGGAGAGCGTCGCCGCCTGCTCCTGCAATGCCGCAAATAGCTCCGCGCTCAAGTCCGCGCGCAATCCCTCCGGGTCCGCCTTGATCACCAGCAGATCGCGCAGATGGGTGATGACATCGGCCATGAGCCGGCTGAGGTCCTTCCCTTTCTCCGCCTGTCCCTGCAATGCTCCCAGCGCATCGCCGCACTGGCCGGCGAGGATCGCCCCGCATAGCGCGGAGACCGTCTCCTGCGCGGTAAAGCCGAAGATACTGAGGACATCCTGCCCCGTGATGCGCGATCCGCAGAAGGCGACCAGTTGATCCAGCATCGATTCCGCATCGCGCAACCCGCCCTCCGCCCCGCGCGCGATGGCCTGCGCGGCAGCCGGCTCGAGGTCGATTTTCTCCTTCCCTGCGATGAATTGCAGGTGCTGCTCGATCAGCGTCGCCGGGATGCGCCGCAGATCGAACCGCTGGCAGCGGCTGATGATCGTCAGCGGCACCTTTTGCGGATCGGTTGTGGCGAAGATGAATATGACATGCGAGGGCGGCTCCTCCAGGGTCTTCAGCAGGGCATTGAAGCTGGAGTTCGAGAGCATGTGCACCTCGTCCACGATGTAGAGCTTGTACCGGCCGCTGGTGGGCGCGTACTTCACGTTGTCGATGATCAGCTCCCGGACCTTGTCCACCTGGGTGTTCGAGGCGGCGTCGAATTCCAGCACGTTCAGGCTCCTGCCCTCGGCGATCTCCCGGCACTGGACGCATTCGCCGCACGGCCGCGTCGTCGGCCCGTGCTCGCAGTTGAGCGCCTTGGCCAGGATGCGCGCCGTGCTGGTCTTGCCCGTGCCGCGCGGCCCGACGAAGAGATAGGCATGCGCCAGCCGCTTCTGCTCGATGGCATTCTTGAGCGTCTGGGTAATGTGCTCCTGCCCGACGACCTCGTCGAAATTCTGGGGGCGATATTTGCGGGCAAAAACCTGGTAGCTCACGGGTTCGGCTACCTTAATTTGCCCGTGGCGGAAACGCGAAATGGATTTTTAGGAAAAGCGACGCCCAGGGAGCACCTCCTCCGGTACTCCCCTGTAAAATGTTTCTGCCGGAGACTTGGCGGGGTCTGATATCGCGAATAGATAGGTATGCCGCTCTCCCAAGTCCCCCCGCCCGAGCAGGATGCCCCGCCCGCGGAGATCAGCCCGGCCCACGTGCGGCTGATGGCCTTTAGCACCGGGGCGATTGTCGCGAATGTCTATTATATTCAGCCGCTGCTCTCGGCCATCGCGCGGGATTTTCAAATATCGGTCCCCAGCGTCGGGACGGTGGCGATGCTGACGCAACTGGGCGCGGCCGTCGGCATGCTCTGTTTTGTGCCGCTGGGCGATACGCGGGAGCGGCGCGGCCTGATCGTCTCGCTACTGATCGCCGTGGCCGTGTGCCTTGCGCTGATGGCCACCGCGCGGACCTATGCATGGCTGGCACTGGCCAGCTTCGGGATCGGCATGGCCGCATCGACGGTGCACGTGATCGTGCCATTCGCCGCGCACCTGTCTTCGCCTGCGAAACGGGGTGCGACGGTCGGGACTGTATTGTCCGGGCTGCTATTCGGCGTGCTGCTGGCCAGGACTTTTAGCGGGATGCTGGCAGTCTGGATGGGGTGGCGGGCCATTTATGCAATTGCCTCGGTAATGATGCTGGCGCTCGCGGGATTGCTCAGGCGCGATCTGCCGCGCAGCCAGCCGGTGTTGAAGCTCACGTGGCTGGAGCTGATTCACTCCACATTCGCACTGGTGCGCGAGCAGCCGGTGCTGCGGGAGGCCTCGCTGCTGGGCGGCATCTTCTTTTGTGCATTCAGCGCCTTCTGGACGACACTGGTCTTCTACCTCCAGACCCCGCCTTATCATTATGGGAGCGGCGTGGCCGGTTTGTTTGGCCTGGTCGGCGCCGCCGGGGCCATCTGCGCGCCTTACGTGGGGCGCTTCGCGGATCGGCATGGCGGCAGGCAGACGGTGTTGCTGGCCCTGATGCTCGTCGTCCTGTCGTTCGTGGTTTTTTACACCGTTGGCGCCCACCTCGCCGGCTTGATTGCCGGGGTATTGCTGCTGGATGTCGGCGTGCAGGCGGGCCATATCTCAAACCAGACGCGCATCTACGGCCTCATCCCGGAGGCCAGGAGCCGGCTCAATATGTTTTACATGATATGCTATTTCACCGCTGGCGCCATTGGCTCCTACTCGGGCGCGGTCTTATGGCACCAATTCGGCTGGCTCGGCGTATGCGGCCTCGGCGTCCTGCTGCCCCTCGCGGGGATCGGCTTTGCGATGGCCTTTGCCCGCCCGGCATATAGCGGGCGCGAAGCGCATCGATTGTAGCGATGGCTTGCTGAGCCATGCGGGGGGAGAGCTGGACTTACTCTTCACCGTTGTCCACGCTCAAGCCGTTCGACTTACTCCTGCCACGTCTCGCTCGAGGTCAGGCCGGCCGGATAGGCGTACTCGGCGAATAAGTTGCCATCCTTGTAAATCCGCACCCAGAGCCCGGTAAGTGTATCTGCCACGCTTGACTTGGCCCCATTGCCAAAATAGGAGTAACCGCCGACCGGCCCCACCAGCGAAGCCTTTGTCAGCGTCACCGATTCCGTATCAAAGGATGTTTTGTCCAGCGAAGCGATTTTATCGATCGTGCAAGTGCCTGTCCTGGTCTTCATTTGCCCGGGTCCTTTGACCCCGAGTTCCTCATGCTTGTAGAAGATGATATACTTTACCTGCAGGTCGCTGAGGTCTGAAAATCCCTGGTTCTCCACTGACACGCTATAACCCCATTGTTCGCTTTTCTTGGTCACGTCCGAGCTCTCCCCCGCCCCGCCGCCATGAAGCTCCATCCGTTTCTTCTCGCAGGTAATATTGACATCCGAGTCCCCGGCGCGTGCCAGGTGAATCCATGCGAATAACGCCGCAATTACGACCAACCCATATCGTGTTTTCATGGTATGCCCGTATAAGCGTAAGCGGCTAACGGGTCAATCTTCTTCCGTGTAATCGCGTATGCCCGAGCGCCAGGGAGCGGGCTCAATTTGCCCAAGTGCATCGCGTAGGACTTGAACCTACAACCCGGTGATTAAGAGTCACCTGCTCTACCAATTGAGCTAGCGATGCGTTTTGGGCCGATCCATTCTTCCGGTGGACCGCCAGGCGGTCCCTGCCGGAATCGGGCGGGGGGTAAAGATGGCAAAACTTTGCCTCAACTCAAGCAGTTTTCTCTGTATCCGCGCGCCGCCTGCCGGTACGCTCGCGCCCCATGCCGGAACCCGACATGTTTCTCGCCGCCGCCATTGAGGAGGCCCGCAAGGGCCTGGCCTCTGGCGGCATCCCCATCGGCTCAGTGCTCGTTCACCAGGGCAAAATCATCGGCCGCGGCCACAATCAGCGCGTCCAGCACGGCAGCGTCATCCACCACGCGGAGATGAATTGCCTGGAAAACGCCGGCCGCTTCCCCGCCCGCGTCTACGCCGAGTGCATCCTCTACTCCACACTCTCTCCGTGCCCCATGTGCAGCGGCGCCGCCCTCCTCTACAAAATCCCGCACATCGTCATCGGCGAGAATGTCACCTTCCAGGGCCCCGAGGATTACGTCCGCAGCCAGGGCGTGAAGCTCGACATCCTCCAGGATGCCGAATGCATCCAGCTCATGCGCGATTTCATCGCCGCCCGCCCGGAACTCTGGAACGAAGACATCGGCGTGTAGCCCGGTGCCGGTTCCGTTTGTCCCGCGGCAAGGCCCTACCGCGAAGATTACACGGATAGCCGTCCCGTATTCGAGCGCGCGCCATCTGCAGGCGCGCCAACCCCATTATTTCTCCATCCGTGTAATCCCAAATATTCGTGTAATCCGTGGTTAAAAAAGCCGGCACTTTCGTAGAGACTTTGTTGTCCGCTCAACCCCACCCCAATCCGTAGTTCCCTCCTACAGTGGCGCCCCCACCATCAGCACCGTCTCACTATTGTGCTGTTTCGGATCCAGTTGCTGGCTCACCGCGATGCCCGCGGAGAGCAGCGCCTCATACACCGCCCGCGTCTCAGGCTGCGGCGGAAAACTCGCTGCCGAGACCGTCACCCCCGGCGCCAGCGGCAGGCCGCGATGCTCCGTAATCCCCGTCACCACCCAGTCCGCCTCGATAAACGCCGCCGAGAGCTCCTGCGCGAACTCCCGCGACACCGGATCCCCGTAGCTGGACTCCAGCGCCACCACATGCCGGCCATGCGCGCGCAGCGTATCTGCGATGACGTGCTGCTGGTGGACAGAGAGATAACGCATCGGCATCTCCGGCGTGAGGCTGTCGGGCTCGCGCCAGTCTGTCTCATCCGGCGGCGCCATCGCGTCCAGCCGTTGCGTCGTCTCTCCCTCAGTCGGCGGCTGTTCGTTCGCCGGGGGCGTTTCTGATTGCTCCGCAGTCGCCTCCGGCGGCCCCTCGGCCACGGGAGGCGGCGCGACATAAGTAGGCGCGGGCGAGGCATATGTGGGCGGCGGAGGCGGCGAGGGAGGGCGATAGTAGTAGGCCGTCGGCGGTGGCGAGGCCGCAGGCGCGGCTTGCTCCGCCGTTTTTCTCAACAATTCCTCGTACTGCAACTGCTGGTTCTTGAGCTGCAGCGTCATAATTTGCTGAGTGATCTCCCCCTTTTGCTCCGCCTGCTGAAGCTCCGCAGTATGCTGGAGCTGCTGGGAAGCCTGATAAGTCGAGAATCCACCCAGGCCGATGAGCACAAAACCGAGCGCAATGGCCAGCACACCGAAAGATTGGAGCGTTTCCGGACTCACTTTTCGCGGGGAGATTAGGTCATTTTACCAAAATTCCAAGACGCATTACATTTATGAGAAAACTTTTCGTTCTTTTACATCGTTGGACGATCTATTTTATGGTGAATAACTTGCCCTCTTTTGTGGTCAAAGAATGCACAACCAAGCAGATGAGCCCGAGCCTTCCCCAACGCGCCGGTGGCACTCCCGATGCTATGAAGAGATGCATGAATGCGGACCTGCAAGCACGAGTGCGCCGCATCTTCAGTCGAGAGTTCTACCGGCGCGGCCGGCTCACTTGGGACATGAAGATGGCGCTCCGGCGCGTATTGACAGGCGCCGAGCCCCCTGAGACCGGCGCTTCCAGTATTTACAAGCGTTGACACCCACGCACTCCTAGGCTATAGTCCGTAGTAGGTTTCAGGGAACAGCCGTCTGCTTTCAGTGTGAGCAGGACAGGGTTTTAATACGGCGGCAGCGGTGAATTCCGCTGAAACTTGGCAATAAACCGAGTGGGGTTAGAATCCCCGGCCGCCGGCATCCCCTTCCAGCTATAAAGTGGCACTAATCCCCTGATTTTGAGCGGGTTACAGAGGAAGCGTCGGAAGGGGTTAAAACGTAAACGGCCATCATTTGCTTGTAAAAAAGTGCATACAGTGCATAAACTTCGGCATGGCCACACCACGAACCAAGAACGGAAAAGGCGTAAAGTTTCCGTACCTCTTCCAGAAGCACGGCAGGAACGGGCGCATCAAGCAATGGAAGGGCAAATTTGGGACGTACTTCCGGTATGCCGGAGAGAAGCGCCGGAGCAGCTTCGGAACGTTTGAGGCGGCGCTCCAACACCTGGAGGGGGAATTCTCGAAACTCGATACCGACCGGAAGAACAGCGAGACGCTTTTCCCGCTCAAAGGGGACGCCGAGACGTACCGCGAGCTTGAGGAGCTGCTCCGGGTCCGTGGCAACGGGGTGTCACTTCGGGAGGCCGTGGAGTTCTACTTGGCCCACGGGGAGACGCGGCGATTCAAGGCGAAGTCGGTTGGCGATTGCATCGACGATTACCTAATCCACGAAAAGCAGAGCAACGTCACCGCGATTCACCTTGCGACCCTCGCAAAACACCTAAGACGCTTCCGGGAGGAATTCGGACTTCGGAAAATCCATACCGTCACCACCATGGAAATCACCAAATGGCTGACGAATTGCGCGGACAAGAAATCTGGCAAGCTCTGGAGCGAAAAGACCCGCAACAACGTCCGGGGCTCCTTGCTCTGCCTCTCGATCTTTGCCCGGGACACCCTGCAAGCGATCCCCGATTCCGGCAAAACCCAATTTCAGAAGGTCGGATCGGCGATCATCGACCCCAACGAAGTGTCGATCTACACGCCCGAGGAAATTGGAAAAATCCTCAAAGCGGCCATTCAGCACGACATCGACTTGATCCCTGCCATCGTCGTGGGAGCCTTTCAGGGATTGCGCCCCGACGAATTCCACGCCGAGAACGCCCGCCAGGAGGACAAGGGCGACGGGAAGCGGACGCGCAGGCCGCTTAGGTGGGAAGCTTTCAACTGGAACGACACCGTGATCCACGTATCCGGGCAGAAGGTCCGCTCGATAGCCACCAGGGACGTTCCCCTGCATCCTGCCACCAAGGCATGGCTGGAGCCGTTCAAGGGGCTCCACGGCGAAATCTGGAAGTTCTCCAGCTCGTATGCCGACCGCATGAAATACGTTCGCGAAAAAGCGAAGGCTCCCGCGATTATCGACGGCTTCCGGCATTCATACGCCAGCTACCGCATCAGGGAACTCAAGGGCAGTTTGGAAGAAGTAGCCGCCGAGATGGGCAACAGTCCGCGCCAGCTTATCGGCCACTACAAAAGGAACGTCAGCGACGAAGCCGCCGCCGCATGGTTCAAATCGATGCCGCCCGAGGGCTACGCGGAGACGATTGCCAGAGCTTTCAGCCTACGACAAGCCGCCTGATTGCGCCGCGTACAGCATGATGAACATGTCCAAGTCCGACTTCTTGTAGAGCGTCTTGCCGTCCAGATTATAGCCCTTGAGCTTCGGATCAGTCCGGTAGCGGTACTTGTCGAAGGTGCAGGGCGAAATGCACATGTATTTTGCGCCTGCCTTCGCGTCCAGCCAGCCACCCCGGGTGTCCTCGGCGGGTGCGGTACGCGCCTGATTGTTCAAGATCAGGTTTATCTGCCGCTCCATACTCCTCAGCCTCTCCACAAGGGCAGGGTACTGCGCCACCCCGGCAAGGAGTTGCTCCACTGTTGGCGCTGTTGATGTTTCTGCCGGCATTGACGTTTTCCCGATTATCTTAGGTGTGGAACTTCTTCCGATCCTTCTCGCATTACCGGACCCGGGGGCCTCCGAGGTTGCCTTGATAGACGTACACTTCCGCGCCAGCAGCATCGAACACGGGGGCGCACGCAAGCGCCGTGTACCACGGATTGCCCTCTGTGACGTTATCCACAGCCCGCAGCCGCTCCCACCAGCGAAGGCCCGAGAAGGTCATTCCCCCGGTAAAGCGCACCGTGGATCTCAGGAAGGCGTAGGTTTGGGTCCAGTGGCTATCGATGGTCACGTCCTTGACCCGCGTATGCTCGCAACCACCGAAGGCAGCCCACATACGCGCACCCTTGAAGCAGTCCGACCGCCCTGCCTTTACGAGGTACTTGGCCAGGTATCCAGCGCCACTCGCAGGAATTGGCTTAACGTGGACCCTGCCGCCGCCGAACAACTCCCACAGCCTCCGCACCTGATTGACCTGGAGGAAGCAGCTTGTGATGACGTGGATATGCAGCCCATGCCCACCGGGATCACCTTTTTCGCCCGGGTGCAACTCGAACACGCGGAGGCCATTGAACTTGATATAACGCTTCATCCTGCGCAGCTTTTTCAAGAACGCGGACCACGCCTTGCGGCCCAAGGCCACGTCAATCGTGTCTTCAAACGTGAACGTCCACAGGTACACGTCACCATTTTTGTTCGGCTTGATGCATTCCGTTGAAAACAGGAACGCTTGTTTCGACTTCGTGGGGAGTATCATGGTAAGGTAAGAAATGGGCAGCAGGCAATCAGGAGGCGGGAATTTTGTTTGATGTAATACAAGGTTAATGTCCCCGATCTGCCCCCGGCTGAAGCCGGGGGCAGACCGAGGACGGGGGAAATCTGCATGGACCCAAGCAATGGAACCGGCCCTGCATTGGCAGGTGCCATTCTGGACATAATTGAAACTCCCCCGACGGCGATATGGGTGCGCGGATTGGAGGTTTTTTGGTAATTCATACGGGAAAATAGCTTTCTTAGGTGGGTTAGTGGAACTGCGGCCATTGAGCTGCTCAGAGGGGTAGCTCTGAACAAGGGGAGAATACCGCAGCAGGCGGAATCTCCTACGTAATCATTGTAATCATTGTTTACACCTTTTAGGTGGCTTTTTGGAATAACGAACATGGTGTGGGCAGAGTGCCGGGCCGATCCAAAACCCTCTCGGAACCGGCAGCTCTGACAACTGGAGATTATCACGGTCCGCGAGATCACCTACGTTTACATCAATTACTTTAGTTTACTCAGCGGTTACACAAACCGTTTACTCCCCGTTCTCTCCACCTACCGGCAGGGGGAGCGCCAAGAGGAACTTGTCACGCCCCCTGCCAGCAACCGCCACCGCTTGCCACTGGCCTCCGGCCATGTGTGGTTCATACCTAAGAATAGGTATTCAGTAAGGTTCCGGTCCCCTTCGACTTTTCCATTCATAGTGTCAGATAGCGCAAAGAAAACACTATGAACGAAAAACTCTCCGGGGGCCGGAAAATTGGTGGCGCAAAGCTCGACACGCACACAATGCCAACATCTTACACACAGCTTGCATCTTACATAAGACAGGGAGGCGAACCCGAATCATGCCCGGATGTCTTAGGTGTGACGCTCCGCACTTACAAAGTCTCACGGCGTTTCACCCCGCGACGGTACGACAACACCGAAACCCCCTTCATTCGCCTCACGGGGGAATGGCTGGCAGCAGCAGGTTTCCCCATCGCCGGGAAGCTGAAAGCCGAAGTCTCCCAAGGGCGAATCATTCTCACCGCAGTCTAACACCTAACCACACCACCCATGACCACAGCACTATTTGATCGCGCTGAAGCTGCATTCCGCGTCGAGCCCGGACCGTCAAAGGGCGGAAATGGACTGGGAGGATACACGAGTTACTCCGGTTCAATTCGTTCCGCTCGCTCCCCGGGCACACCACCGCCTGCTGCCATCGTGCCAGCAACCTGCCAAGGCCCTTCGGGTCACGATCGCAGCATCGAACCGCCGACCGCCGCCATTCGCCTCCGGCTCTCAATGGTTCCTATCGAAGTTTCGATAGGAATGAATTCCGGCCTCTGCGGTTTTCACTCCCACAAATCGCCATCCGTGCAAAGAAAACGACTTGTGAGAGCGAAAACCTTCCGGGGTCGGAAAAATTGCACGCACAGCACGGACGCGGAAGCAGTAACCATCGTCTCCTCGCGCCTTGGGCGTCACCTGAAACGGGAATGCACGGACAAACCTGCCCCGTTAGGGAGTCTCTGGCGCGGATGCGAAGGGCATCATCTGGTCGCCGGCCTTGCAATCCGCAAAATGCCCAACGCTCAGGGGTGCTTGCCAACCCATTCAAGGCTTCGAGATCGTCGTCGTTCTCATCTCTCGGAAAATGCAATCACAGCATCACAGCTTCGCCAATCCCGGCTTCCGCCCCGTCAATATCTGAAAGTTGACGCCCTACCCCGAAAACAGCTTGCGGAACTGTGGAGAGGCGAGAAAATACCGAAAACCAACTTTTGGCCCGGTGTGAAAGAACGCAAATCGGGCCTCTCGAATGAAATTTGAACTGAACGAAACGCTCAGAGGTGCTTCCGACGAGGAACTTTTGGAGGACCTTTGCCAAAGTGCAAAGTCTATCGGCAGAGACACGATTACGAGAGCCGAATATGAACAGATCGGCAGAGGACACCCGTGTACAATTCACCGAAGATTTGGATCGTGGACCAATGCCTTAAAGCGAGCGGGACTGCAACCAAGTAGATCGAAAATAGGAATTACAGACGAGGAACTCTTCGATAATTTAAAATCGCTTTGGATAAGCCTCGGACGCCAACCCAGTTACTCCGAAGTGAAGGCGCCGAACTCCCGGTTTTCAAGCGGCACATATGAAAACCGCTTCGGTTCGTGGTCGAAAGCTCGTCGCTCGTTTATAGAATGGGTAAACTCCGGTGCCGAAGATAAGGCCGATGGGCTGGAACCAGCGCCGACCGAGATAGCTCCTGCAAACCAGGTAGGTCCAATTAAGCGACGGACGCGCAGAGAAATATCTGACCGCCAACGGTTCCGAGTGCTCGTACGGGATGGCTTCAGATGCACCGCATGCGGAGCCAGCCCGTTGACACTGCCCGGCACGGAACTGCATGTTGACCATATTTCACCTTGGTCTGAAGGCGGCGAGACAACAGACGATAATTTAAAATGCAGGTGCGCACAGTGCAACTTGGGGAAAGGGAACGCATTTAGCGCCTAGCCCCGTCCAGCGCTCTTGGCGTCTGCGAGACGAATATTGAACGGACAAAAAAGTGCATACGGAGTGCATAAAAATCGAAAAGGTTACGTAAGCGCCTCAGCATAAACATGTCCGTGAAAGGTTAGAATCCCCGGCCGCCGGTATCCCCAAAATGGCTCCTTCTCCCGGGGGCACGAGTCTGTTCGAGCCCGCGGAATGCCTTGCCGGTTGATTCCCAGCACCGCTTCGCTACAATAAGTCCATCGTGACCTTAGCCATTCCAGTTGAGCGATTTGAGAACCTGAAACTCGACGAGCGCGATTTAATGGCAGACGTCACCACCGGCTCGTATAAGCGCGAGGAACTGTCATGAATTCGTTTCCGGATCAATTTACGTGGGGTGCCGCCGCGGCGGCCTATCAAATCGAGGGCGCTGCATTTGAGGATGGGAAAGGCGCGTCCGTTTGGGACATGTTTTGCCGCCGGCCGGGCAGGGTGTACAAGGGTCAGGATGGGAGCGTGGCGTGCGATCACTACCACCGCTACAGGGAGGATGTTGCGCTAATGCGCGATCTGCATGTGCCGGCATATCGTTTCTCTATTTCGTGGCCGCGTGTGCTGCCGGCTGGAACGGGAAACGTGAACCCGAAGGGGCTCGATTTCTATGACAAGCTGGTGGATGAGTTGCTCGCGGCGAAGATCACTCCGTGGGTGACGCTCTTTCATTGGGATTACCCGCAGGCGCTCTATTTGCGGGGAGGCTGGCTCAATCGCGATTCCCCGGAATGGTTTGCAAACTACGCCCAGGTGGTCGTGGAGAAACTTTCGGATCGCGTGACGAATTGGATGACCCTGAATGAGCCGCAATGCTTTATCGGCCTCGGGCATCAGCGTGACCTGCACGCGCCGGGAGACAAGCTGGGTCTTCATGAAGTACTGGTCGCGGCGCATCACACATTGCTCGCGCACGGGAGAGCGGTGCAGGCCATTCGCGCTGTGGCGAAAAGGAAACCCTGGGTGGGTTGGGCGGTCGTCGGATGCACGAGCATTCCGGAAGATGAAGCGAAACCCGCGGATGTAAGCGCGGCGCGGCAGGCGATGTTTTCTGCGCCAAAGAAGTCGCACGAAGAAGTTCTGATCAGTGACGACACCGTCTTTAACAATGCATGGTGGGCCGATGCTGCAATTCTCGGGCAATATCCGTCTGACTTCGTAACGCTATTCGGCGATTCGATGCCGAAGATCGCCGATGGCGATCTGAAAACCATCGCGCAGCCGCTGGATTTTTACGGTGTGAATATCTACCAGGGCAGTCTCGTTCGCGCTGGCGCGGATGGAGCGCCGCAAGGGGTGGACCAGCCGGTGGGTGGGCCACATACGACTTATGACTGGCCGGTCACGCCAGCATGTTTGTATTGGGGGCCCAAGCTATTGCAGGAACGCTACAAGCTGCCGATCGTGATCACGGAAAACGGTCTCGCCAGCATGGATTGGGTAGCGGCAAACAACACGGTGCCCGATGCGTTCCGCATCGATTTTCTCACGCGCTATTTGCGGGAGCTCGGACGCGCAATTTCCGATGGCGTCGATGTTCGAGGCTACTTCCAATGGTCCATCATGGACAACTTCGAGTGGAACGAAGGCTACAAACAGCGCTTCGGGTTGGTCCATGTGGATTACGCGACCCAGAAGCGCACGCCAAAGCAATCCGCCCACTGGTATCGCGAATTGATGGCGTCGAACGGGCGCACGATCTTAGGGAATACTTGATTTAGTCCGGGCCGGGCTTTACCGGGCGGTTCATGCCCATGGGATCGCTGGTGTCAGTCGATATGGGTAAAGACATTTCCGTAGATCGTGGTGAAGGTTTTGCCATCCTTGGAAAAATCGCCGGTGATATCCTTGTGCTTGAAAGTGATGTGCGAATGTCCCTGTACGTTAAAGGTCCAGGTTCCCCGAATCTTAAGGCCGCTCGCGAAGACATATACGGCGGTGTGGTCTGGGTTGATTTTGAGAAACTGCCGCTTGTCACTGGCAAAGCTGCCAAATCCTGGAGAACTGCCGGCGCCACCGGAAGTCTGCGTGGTTGCTACCACAGGCGCGGGAGGCGGTGCAGTGCTCCTGGCATAGAGCGCCTCAAGCTCCACCTGTTTTGTATAAAGATTCATCACATTCTGCCGAAGACCCGGTGCGTTTTTGACCCAGGAGGTATATGCGGCGGAGTTCACGAAGGCTGATTCCTTCTTTGCCCGTTTGTCCTCATATGCGCGCTCATCCTTTTGTTTCTCTCGGATAGCCTGATCGGCCGGACCCGGATGCCACCCGCGTGCATCGGCGCTGGCGATGATGTCCCCACCCGTCGAGAGCGTCGGTTCCCCAGCGGAGGATTTTGCGGCGGCCTGTGCATTGGCACGTGCGTCCATCCCGGAGGTCATCGCGTCACAGACTGCCATTGCGTTCTCATAGATATTCTTCTCAGCCGGCGTAGAAGCGGTAACGAGACCGGCAGCGAATGTCGCCCGCAGTGTCTCGATTTTCACGCGCGGCATCTTGGGATCGTTTTGCAGGGGCGCGAGAATGGCATCCAAACACGGCTCCAGAATGGGTTTAATCTGGGCCGAGGGCGGGGCGTCCTTGATTGCAGCCTCCGCGCATCCCGGCGCAAGAGATGATAGCAACAATAGCGTTAGCGCGAGTTTCAAGTTCATGGGCTGGTCTGGCTGGCAGAGGCGTCGGCGTGCTGAACCCATCGGGGGGCGGATTCGTCGAAACTGACTCTCCCGCAAAAAGAGTGCATACGGAGAGCACGGAAATCAAATAATATGCGCAAGCATGCGGACAAAGGAATCAATCGTCCGTTGGAAAACACAAGGCTGCCCAGGGCCTTCAAACGATGACTTATCGGATGGAGCGCAAGAGCTTGCCTTGCGCGGAACGAGCACTGGCCAGGCAACCCTCGCCCGCCGCCAGAAGCCACGCGGGGAACCGATTCCGGCGGGAGAAACTCCAGGGTATGGTCGGCGTTTTCCGGCCCGACGAGCGCACCCAGTCAAGCAATTCCAACACGTGAGAGTTACAATACCAGATCCCTGAACGCCAGCGCTTCCATGGCTTGGGGTTTGCGCCAAAATGCGCGAGATGAGCCATTGGATACCGGTTCAGCATGATGTCGCAGATGGGCGGAGCCGTCTCTGAAAACGCCAGCAGCGAACTCAATACGGATTCATCGATCATGAAATAAGCCGGGTTCGTGCGGTCCACGACTCCGGTATCCGACGGGGAAAGAACCTTCACAATTTGCTCCTGCCACTGACGGATAAAAGGGAGGTGACAGCGGTGGAGGACGAAGGCATTCGCCACGCACGTGGTATTGAGCCGCGGCTCATGCAACTGGCCGACATCGCCCCTCCACTTTTCAAGCACGGACGCAGGAACGCCCCCCCGGGCTTCCCCGGAGGCATAGTGGTTTCGCCATACCCATTCATTCTCCCGCGGCTTCCGCAGCCGGATCTGGAACTCGCCATTGGAAGGAACAAGCATCGGCCCCACATCGCCTATGACCATGCAATCAGAATCAAACCAGGCTATGTACTCTGACTCTACGGCCAGGATGGCCTCAGCCTTTCTGTTGGAAACATTGCGCGGATTATCATCGGATAGCCGGGACACCCTGACGTTCGGGAATTGCTCAAGAAGGGAGGAATCCTCCGTTGTAAAGTCGGGTTGGAAGACGTGAAGCAGATTTCCCGGCAAATGGCGGGCCACGCTCGCAGCCAGCAGAAACGCACCCCATATGAAATTCCGGTCGCAAGCGGAGACGATCGTCACCGACCCGGATTTTCCGTCTGGCTCTGGATTCATGATAAGTTGGGTGGCTTTCGAGCATGCCTCACGACCGATGGGGCGGTCGGCCCATTCTGCAGGTCGATGATCACGCTCATGCCGATAAGTTATCAGTGTTCCGGGCGTTTGCCACCTCAATGCGGGCTACGCAAGAAATGTGCATAAAAAACAAGAATGCGGCCTGCATCCCTAGGAAAGGATTTGGAAAAGCGAGCGCACTCCCAACAGGAGCAGGACGCAGATGGCGATAAAGATCAACGAAACCAGAACGCAACCAAGCTTCACCTTGATCCTCCGGATCGTCCACGGGCGCGGTTTCCAATCCACTCGCGGCTGCGGCCGTCCCGCGGGAAACACATGATCGAGCAGTCTGAAAAGTTCCGCCAGATTATCCGGTGACTGACTCCCGATATTTACCGAAAAGCCAGTGTCGAAAAACTCGCCGCGGACAGGAAACTCAGCCGGTATTGATTCCTTTACGTTATAATACCTTCGCCGAGTGTAACCAAACATGGATTTCTCCATGAGCAGATACCCGCCGCAGTCCTCGTATTCCATCTTCCCTTTCTCGAGATCTTCACGGGTTTCGCGCCACCTATCTCGCACGGTAATTCCACACGGACCGAGCAACTCCGCGAAGCGATCATATTGCTCGTCCGATAGATGGAAGAATGTTTTGGAGCGATGCATGGGCCCGCTGTGTTTTAGCTATCGATCCTGAATCGTAAGAGTATTATTTCTGGGACAAGATCCTAATATCCCAGGCGTAGGGCACACGTCTGCCATATGACGGGCCATGGTCTTCATTCGGCTCCCCATAAGCCGTGAAGAATGGGCTCAAACCATTTTTGGACTCGACTCGCTTAACCTTTAGCCGGCTGGATTGTGGGCTCCACGCGATCGTGTTTCGCTGCTCTGCACTCAGCGCCGGAATTTCGTCGAGCGTCGCCGGGAGTTTGCCGTGAGCGATTCGGTATTCTTCCATCGCAAGCGCGGCTCTCGCCAGCAGTAGAGAATTCATGGTGGCGCCATCCCAATTCCAGATCTCGCCTGAGGGCGGGCCGAAGACATCCTCATCCGGCGGGTTTGGGCCTGAGCCGGCGATTTGTAATTGCTTTTTCAATTGACGTATCTCGGATAGATAACTCAATTGCTCGGCAGTTCGATCAGGCGCCGCAACCATTACCAGGAGCGAGTTGACATTCGGCGGCACGCGCTCTGGTTGCGCCAGTTCCTTCTCGACCGCTATATCGAAGAGAAGATGTTCCCGGAGGATCGATTGGCCGATGCGTCCCGCTGCAATCAGCGCGCGCAGACGTGTAATCTCCCGCTGCGAGGGACTTATCCGCAACATGATATCGTGCAACCCATCCAGCGCTGCCTCCAGGGAGGAGTCGGCGGATACTCCGTTCCCGGATGCCGGGTTCATAGTCTGGAGGCAGACGATACGGAGGGCATCCTCCTCGTCCTGCCAGGCCGTGCTGGCATCAGACTCCGTCGCCGCGGAGTCCGCGCTGAGCGCCAGCCATTGGGCAATCTCGTCCACTGACACACGGGTTTCATCGATGGAGTCGGTATCGCGTACGTAGTCGGAATTAGCCAGCTTTCTGGCCATGGCCAGCATCGCGGTGATGTCCGGATCGGACATGATCTTGCGAACCCCTGTCTTATCCGGGTTGGCCTGCACGAGATAGGCCCGCACGGATTGGATTTTCAGGTCCGCATCGCTTTTCTTTACCAACTCCTGAATCTGAACGAGGTAAGGGGTGCCATCGATTGCTCCGGCATGGATAAGAGGCGCCGGGGTATCGAGCAAGCCTTCAGCCCGGGCTTCGGCCATTGCTGCCGCCGCGAGGGCTCCAGCCCGCACTTTCGACATGTGGAGCGCAATCGTGCCCATCAATATTGGCAGGATATACGCCGTGAGACCCAGAATCAATGTAGCCGGGCCGGCCGGGTCGGTCATGCATTGCTCCAATACCGCGCGCACGAAAAATATCCTTTTATGCCCTTTTAGCTTCAGTGACTGATTCCGCGCCATTTCGAATATCGCCGGCAGGAGTGTTTTTTCGTCACGCCGGGAAAGGGAGGAGCGCAACTGCGCGGCCCACGCGTAAGCCATGCCGGCCTGGTGCTTCTGGGCGGAATATTGGATCAGGAGGAAAAGTCCAATTGGGAAAGTGCCCGCGCCAAGGACCCCCGCACCCATCATGGAGAACGCTGCGAGCAGTAAGAGGTTCGAGCGCGCCGCCGGGTATCGCCGCACCAGGAGGACATCCCATATCCGGCTGCCATCGAGGGGGTCCGCCGGGAGAAGGTTGTACGCATTGAACAGCAGGAGCGCGAGGCCGAGATCCCGGCGAAAAGGGAACGGCAACAGGGCCGGAATCAATAGGATGAGAACGCCTGCCGCAAATCCGGGAAACGGCCCAAGGAAAAGGATCACCAATTCCTGCCACGGTTTGATCAGCTCCCTCGTCGGCTTGCCGGAAAGGGCGCCCAGGACTGGAAGATAGGGGATGAGAAGATTTCGATAGCCGAATAACCTCATTCCAAGCAATTGGCCGCAATCGTGAAAAGTAACGGCCGCGACAAAAGCCAGCAACGTCTCCCAGGACTGGGATGGATGAAAGGCGAGCACAAGGAACGCCATTGGAACGAGAAGAGCGATCAGCCTGTGAACAGAATGGATCGTTGCGCGATGCGAGTGACCATTGATGTGCTCATATTCTGTGGTCTCCTCCGGGATGGAGGGAGGAGGGGGAGCCGATGCCTCGATCTTGCGGATCGTGGCCTGGACATGCTGGCTTCGATTCATCCTTATCACTTTCCGGTGTGCCCGGATTGCCCGGCGGATCGCCTCGTGAATGGTAAATGCATACCTACCGTCTCCGGCCACAAACAGTTGCCCCCGCTTCGCCTGCAGGCGCGCCGATTCGCTCCAAACACGCAGAGCCTCCGCCTTCTGCGCCTCCGGCCCCAGCAGCAGGGGTTGCTGTCCCTTCGCGTTCTCGCGGACAAATTCCAGATGCGCAAGGTACTGCCCATGGATCGGCATGTCCGGTATCTCATTCTCCAGCAGGATCTCCGTCGAATCCTTGCGTGACCCGCTGGGGCTGGTCATCAGCATGCGTCCGTCCGCCAGATTGGATTTAAAGAAACACCGCGGGATGAGGCCCGTCTTGATGCGGAGTTTTCGCACTGTCACCCATATGCGCGTCTCTGGATTAACATACTCCCAGGCGTGGGACTGGTGGGCCTCGCCGTGCGCCGGCACATGGATGACGGCCCGGACAAAGCTGAACCCCAACGCGGCAAGTTCCGGCTCCACGCTGGCGAAAACGGCTGCCATCTCAGGCGGAGTTTCATCTCGTGGAACGTCCGTGGAACTTGGGGTGCCGAGCCGCCAACTCCGAATACTCCTGAACGTCAGGAAGCGCACGAGGAGCGGCTTCCTGAAGTAGTAGAGAAACAAAACCCCTAAAAGTGGCCACCACAAAAGCATCCAAATCCCTGAGCACGAAGTGTTCCCATCTAACAAACCCCGGCCGGGATGATTCGCGAAAAGTTGGAAGCCCCCGGCCGGAGGCGCCCACTGATGCCTCCTCTTCTGCTGCGGGGGAAATTATCTGAATGTTTCGCCGAAGCGTCCGCGGCCATCGCCGCTTCCATCACCCCCCGGAAGATGGCGCCGTCGTCCCTCCGCCGTCAGGTGATGACTGGTCATGATTCCCGTAATCCGTCCCCCACAGATTCGTCGGCTGCAGTGTCTGTGAGTAGAGCATGAAATCGACATGTCCATCAAAGAACAGGTAATTGGCCCGTCCATCATGTCTCGTGATATCCAGTTGCCCGATATCTTGCGGATTCGTTCCATCCGCCCGGTGGGAACCCTGACCTATGCCAAGCGTCTCCGCCACCATCACCGTCTGTGACGGCTGGGATACCACTGTCACCATCGTATTGTCATAATACCAATTCATCCCATACCCCGGCTGGTTCGGATAATCGCTAAACCCTTGCGAGGGACAATTGAATATCTGCTTCGCAAGCGTCGAGGTATCGGCCGTCGCCCCGGTGTCCAGGTAGGGGATCAGCAGGGTGTCGTAACCATCCCCGTTCGCATAATACCGCTGCATCATCCGGTTGCTATGATCCTGAAGATAGAACTGAAACGCGTGGGATATCTGCCGCAGGTTATTCGTGCATTGACTTACCTGCATCTTCCGCCGCACCCCATTGATCGCCGGCAACAATAGCGCCGCCAGGATCGCGATGATCGCGATCACCACCAGCAACTCGATCAGCGTAAACGCCGATCCGGCCCTCGATTTCCCGGTTTTCATATTTATGCTCCGGCGATGCCGGCCTTGCAGATGGTCACCATGCCTTCGCGTAACATGGGATTGGCCGGATTTTCCGCCAGGGGTAGCGGCATTGCAAGTCCCTTGCGAACCTTGGGGCCAGCGACGCCGGATCCCCCCCGGACCGTGGCGTTCGGATGGACGTGGTTTGGGAGTCGATTGGGAGTTGCCTATGGCGCCGCCCTGTTTCATGCTTTTGTCTCCACACATTTATGGGAGGGCTTCTTTACCTGCTGACGAGTGGCCGGCTGGGCTTCATGGCTCTGCCCATCGTGGCGTTTAGCATCTGGATGGTGGTCGATTGCGCGAACAACCGGCGGGAATACTATTGGTATTGGATCATCCTCGGCTTTTGGGGCATCGGGGCGCTGATCTACTTCATTACCTTCAAATGGGGCGATATGAGCCGGCAGTCGACGGCCTTCGGTTGGTGGCGCAATCGGCGGGAAGCCGATGAAGTGCGGGCCCGCGTCCGGCATCTGGACAACGCCGCGTGCTACGAAGACCTGGGCGACAGCCACTGGCGGCTGCGGAAGTTCGCAGAGGCCGAGGCCGCTTACCGCAAGGCGCAGGAGCGCGATCCCGCATCATTGGATATTCGTGCGAAACTCGCGCAGTTGCTCCTCTCGCAGGGCCGTCCCGCGGAGGCATGGCCATTGATCGAGGAGGTCTTGCGCAAGCAGAGGGATTACGACACGGACGAGATCCTTCGGCAGGCCGCGCAATGCCAGGCAGCGCTCGGCGATAACGCGAAGGCCGATGCTTTCTACCTCGAGTTCCTGGACAAGCACAGTTACTTCGAGGCGCAGATCGAATATGGGGAGTTCCTGCTCAGGACCGGCCGCATCGAGCAGGGCAGGGAGCAACTCGATGAGGTGGTGGTGGATATCAGGACCAGCCCACGCTACGTCCGCCGGCGGAACTGGCGGGAAAGCTGGCGCGCGAAGTGGCTGCTCTACCGCGCCAAAAACATGAGGCCCGCCCAGCGCGCGGAAGATTCCGCAACGCAGGATTCCGTCCCCTCGCCGGAGCAGGAATAGATACCATCCAGGCGCGAGGCCCTGTTCCTACACCGCCTGCCGCTCCGCCTCCAGCGCGACCTTCCGGGCGTACAGACCCTCCTGCTCGTGGGTGATCTCCCTCATCTTCATCCGCATCTTGATCAACTCCCGCATCGCCTTGAGGATCACGCGCAGTTTCGCGCCGGTCGGCGCTCCGTGGATGCGGGGGTAATGCGTCACCTCCACCTCCGTCACGCGCATGCCGAATTTGAAGGCCTGGCAGAAGATTTCCGTGTTCACCATCGCCCCCACGGACCGGATTTGCACTTTCTCAAAGACCGTGCGGCGGAAGAGCTTGAAGGCGCAATCGATGTCCCGGACCTTCACCCCCAGCGTCAGCCGCACCAGCATCTTCCAGCCGGCCGCATTGAGCGCGCGATAGGGAGGATCATTCCTCCGTTTGCGATACCCGGCCACGATATCGCTCGTCTGCGCGTGCTCCAGCAGGCGGGATAACTCCGCAAAGTCAAACTGGCCGTCGGAATCCGAGAAGAAAATCCAGTCGTGCTGCGCCTCCACGATGCCGCTTTTGAGCGCCGCGCCGTAGCCCTTGTTATCCGGATGATGGACGGCGCGCACCTCGGGGATGTGGCTCGCCAGCGTGTCGCAGATATGCCCGGTCGCGTCGCCGCTCCCGTCGTTGACGACAATGATTTCCCACCGGGCGGCAACTGTCGGCAGGATCTGGCGCGCGGCTTCCACCGTGGAGCGCAGGTTGTATTGCTCGTTAAATGCGGGCAGCACCACAGAGAGCGACGGCAGGCGGCGTGGGTCCAGGGCGCGATCCTTCCCTGGCCCCTTCGCGGGGAGTGGATCGGGAAACAATTCCGCTACGGTGGCGCTCACAAGGTTCCAAGGGATGGTAGCATATGGTAAGCCATATTACGGATGCCGGGACAAGCGGATAATCATTCAGCGGCCTCCTCTCGAGGCAAATGTGATGAAATATCCGCAATTTGGGACGGCACGCCCATTGCTTCATTCAAAATGCGTTTAAGATGGGAACACAACGGAGAGGCCGCGAAGGAAACATGAATGAGATCGATTGCACGATGGAAGGGTCATATCACCCGCAACTGCCTGCCCGGCCCCGGCCGGAGCAATGGCTGCGGTCCTATCCGTGGGAAGATATCGTCTGGACAGTAGCCGGCTACTGGCGCTTGAAGCCCGATGAGATCGAGGCCTCCGCGGCGCGGGAGACTCGGGCACTCTGGCAGCGCGAGGCCGCCGTCGCGCAGACCCTGGGCGACGCCCTGCGGCTCTGCCGCGCCTGCCAGGCGGCACGGGCGTTTGGCCAATATGAGTGCGAGAGTTTCGTCATCGTCGCCCGGGATGTGGTCAAGCCATACCTCGGCCAGATGTCGGCCACTCTGGCCGCCGCGATCGTCACCATCGTCGCGGATTACGTGCGCGGCGGCGGCAACGAGACGGAGATGCAGCGCGCCGTCAATCTGATCATGGAGAAGTACGTCCCGCCGGCTGCTTAGTCCGGCTCACCAGCCGGTTTATACCCCGCGACGAATTCCCGCCGGAACGCCGCGAATGTCCCCGCCTCGATCTCCCTCCGCACCCGCTCCATAAGTGTGATGTAGAAGTACAGATTGTGCAGCGATACCAGCCGCAGGCCGAGGATTTCCTCCGCCTTGATCAGGTGCCGCAGGTAGCCTCGCGAGAATTCCGCGCAGGCATAACACCCGCAGCCCTCCTCGATGGGACCTTGATCCGCGGCATACGGCGCGTTCTTCAGGTTCACCGTCCCCGCCGCCGTGAACGCCGTGCCGTTGCGCGCCAGCCGCGTCGGCAGCACGCAATCGAACATATCGATCCCGCGCGCGATCAGCTCGATCAATTGGGGCGGCGTCCCCAGGCCCATCGCGTAGCGCGGCTTGTGCGCCGGCAGCCACGGCTCGCTCCACTCGACCGCCTGCATCATCTCCTCCTGTGTCTCCCCCACGCTCACCCCGCCCACCGCGTATCCTTCAAAGTCCATCCCCGCCAGCGCCTCCGCGCTCTCCCGCCGCAGGTCCGCATAGACCGAGCCTTGCACGATCCCGAACACCGCCGGGCGCTGCGCTTGCTCATCCGCCCAGCGGCGGCACCGTTGCGCCCAGCGCAATGTCAGGCCGAGGCTGTTGGCCGCGTACTCGTGGCTGCACGCGTGCGGCGGGCACTCGTCAAAGACCATCGCAATGTCCGAGCCAAGCGTCGCCTGGATCTCCATCGCCGTTTCCGGCCCCAGGAAACAGGGAGCGCCGTCGAGGTGATTTTGAAAGTGAACCCCCTCCTCGGTGATCTTCCGCAGCTTCGCCAGCGAGAAGACCTGGAATCCGCCGCTGTCCGTCAGGATCGGCCCCTTCCATCCCATGAACCGGTGCAACCCACCGAATTGCCGCATGATCTCCATCCCAGGCCGGACGAAGAGATGATAAGTATTCCCGAGGATGATCTGCGCGCGCAGCTCGATGAGCTCCCGCGGGCTCACCGCCTTGACGGTGCCTTGCGTGCCCACGGGCATGAAGACCGGTGTCTCGATCGTCCCATGCGCCGTCACCAGCCGCCCCCGGCGCGCCTTGCCATCCTGCGCCAGCAATTCAAAAATCATCAGGAGGGCCCCGCCGCGCAAGCCGCGCGTTATTGCTGGGCCTTGGTGGAAGCGCCCGCTGCCTGGGCCTCGTCCGCGTCGTGGATGCCGGCCAGTTCCGAGACCATCCACGATGGCATGTGATTGCCTTCAGGCACATTGTCCAGGTAGCGCCGCGCCCATGGCAGGTAAACCCCGTGGCCGGTCCTCGGATCCAGGATGCCAACCACGATCGGATGCGACCCGGCCGGATCCTCGTCCGGCACCACCAGCAGCCTGAGGCTGGCGTTCTTCGAGGGATCGATGTAGTAGCGATCCTCCCAGACATAGAGCTGTCCGCCAGGCGCCACGCGCGGCACGTCCCGCTCCCAATCCGCCACGCCGATTCGCGCCACCACCGCGGGAAGGCTTCCATCCTTGCCGAGAAAATCGAGCCACCCCTGCAGCGTCCGTGGAGAGCTGTCCGCTTGCGCGCGCGACTGCGCTGGGAAGACCGCGAGGAGAACCAGGAGCAACGCCAGCAATTTGTATTTCATACCGGATTAGGGAAGGGGGTTGCGCTCCGTCTATCAGTCCGCCTCCCCCCTGTCAATTTTCGCGCCCATTAACCGCGGATGCTGGATTGGGCCCGGACCGCGGTCGCCTCTACACAAGTTCCAGTTTTTTTACCACGGATTTGAACGGATGACGCGGATTTCACGGATGGGGAAAAGAGGAGATATTGGTCCATCGCGCCTAAGTTGCGGCGGGTGTAATTTGCTGAAACGTCAGACGCCTAAGATTCCAGGGATAAAGTGGATCCCATCCTTCCGTTATCCGTGTAATCCGCGTCATCCGTTCAAATCCGTGGTAAAAAATACCGTTCTCTGTGTAGAGACCCCCAATGTCCGCTCACCCCACCCGCAATTCCCATCCATGGCAGACGTCCCGGCCCGGAAAACAAAAAACGCGAGGCACTGGCCTCGCGTTTCTTGCAATCGTTTTTGCTGCCAACCAACTGGCGGCTACGGGCTGAAGGGGATGTTCGGCGGGAAGACCGGCACGCCGGGGATGAAGGCGGTCTTCTCTGGGAACTCTTCGCCCACGGGAGGCAGGGGTTCCTTGCCGTCGTTGAGCGTCTCCTTGCCGTCAGAAGGGATGGTCTCCTTGCCGCCGGAGGCTTGGTCTGGGCTTTCGGCCACGGTATCGGGAGCCAGTTCGTAATCGTTCAGCGCCACATCGCCGAAGGAATTGACCTCCTTGACGTCGAGCGGCTGGCCTGCGGCGTCCGGGGTCCAGCGGGCGATCAACATCGTGCCGGTGGTCGGCGTGAAGTCCACTGAGGACCGCGGATTGGATCCGTCAAATTGCATCGTGGCGACCGGCTGCTGGTTGGTGATGTCCGGCAGAGCGGCCACAGGTGCGGTCGCGGCGGGAGCGTCGCTTGCAGTCGCAGGCGTGTCATTCGCCACCTTGATATACTGGGAGTCGCCGGAGCGGCTGGCCGTCGGGCCCGCGGTGGGCGCCGGTTGATTGACCACAAAGAACTCGAGCTTGCCCTTGGTCCCCGCGTCGGTCAGTACGGATACGCGCTGGATGGCGTAGGTGCGATCATAGCGAATCGCCAGGCCGGCATCGCTCTGCGTCGCCGGGATAAAGGTCCCCGTGGCAGGGTTGTCGTCAATCGCATTCTGCCAGGCGGAAGGATCGCCGCCGGCGGCAACCACCGTGCAATGGGCATAGAGGCTGGAGAGGTTGAAGGCGGTCGCCGGGTTGGCATAGGGGCCAAACTCGGTGCGCGGGTCCACCGGCTGTGCCCGCTGCTGGATGTGATACGCCGTGGCATCCTTGTCCCCATAGAGGTAGATGCTGTACCAGGGGCCGGAGTCGCTCAGGTTCGTCTCGATGAGCACGTACTTGGCAAAACGCCCGAAAGGCTTGCCGAGCTTCTCGTTGATCGAGGCGATGGGCACATCCTTCTCAAGGACGGTCCATGAGGCCGCCCCGGGAGGCGCTGCCTCGTCGCCGGCATAGAGCGTCACCGTGCCGGTGGCGGACTTGGCGGAGATGGAAAAGTTATTGATCAGCTCCGGCTCAGGGAGCGCGACCAGGTAATCCTGCTTGCCGGTCAGGGCCGGCCAGCCGGTGGCGATATCGTCATCCAGCCACGCCGCAGCCGCCTCGGTGGGGGCATAGGTTTGATCGGACGGGGTGTAGATCAGGAGGTTCGCGCCGAGGTGCTGGCGCGCCAGGTTCTTCGGAGCGGTAACCGCCGGTGCGCCCTGCGTGGCGATGGGAGCGGTGGTGTCCGCCTGCGCCGCTGCGGAGGCGAGGGCGATACTGGCTGCCAGAATCAAATTAACCTTCATGGGTGCCTTCATATATTGATGGAGTGAATTTGTGAACAGAAATCGTTGCGCAGAAGCTATGGTCTTTGCTCTGATTTATGGGAATTATAGTATGCGGCACGAATTGTGCAATATATTTTTTGCATTTTTGCACATCCCGCTTTCGCACCTTTGGATGCCCTTCGCGGCATGGAAACTTTTCGTTTGGCAACGCCCTTCCGCGTCTCTACTTATAGCGAGGCACCGGGCGGGGGGCATTTTGTCCCTATCCTGCGAAGGCCCATAAGCACAAAGCCCACCGGAAAAACTCGCTTTCGCGCCCAATGGCGAAACCAAATAACCAAGGAAAATCGTGACGAATCCATCCAATCCGTCGATTGCACAATCATTCAAGGCCGGGGACCAACTGGCCGGTTGCTACACGCTCAAGGAGTTATTTCCACCGCAGGGTTGCTGCGTGGTGTGGCTCGCGCACGATGAGGAGTTGAACAAGGACATCGTCCTGCACTTCGTGCCGGATAGCGTGGCAGCGGATACGCGGGCCATGTCCGAGCTCAAGCAGGAGGCCAAGCGCAACCGGCAATTGATCCACCCGCGCATCGTCCGGGTGCATGACCTCGTGGAGGATGAGCGCTGGGCGGCCATCTCCATGGATTATGTGCAGGGGGAGACGCTCGCCACCCTCAAAGAGAAGCGGCCCGGTAAAGCGTTCAATCCCTCGGATCTCGCCACCGGCGTTGCGGAGCTGTGCCAGACCATCGAGGATGCGCATCGCATCGAGCTCTTCCATCGCGATCTTTGCCCGGAGAACATCATCGCCACCGCCAACGGCATCATGGTGCAGAAATTCGGCCTCTCCCGCGTCATCCTCGATTCGCTCGCCCGTGGCGGCCAGCCGATCCCCGGCTCGCGCGACGTTGCCTATATCAGCCCGCAGCAACTCGATGGCGAACGCCCCTCGCGTGCCGATGACATTTACGCACTGGGCGCATCCGTTTACGATCTGCTGGCGGGTGGGCCGCCCTTTGGCAAGGGGGACTTGATCCCGCAAATCCGCAAGACGGTGCCCCCCCTCGTCTCCGAGCGTCGCGCCGAGCAGAAGATCACTGGCGAGCCCGTCCCAAAGGCATGGGATGACGCCATCGCGGCATGCCTTGCGAAGAATCCGGAGGAGCGCCCGAAGAGCGCGGCCGAGGCCGGCACGCGGTTTTCCACCTCCAAGGCTGGTGCCCCGGCTCCTGCTGCCGCTTCACCCGAGCCTGCCCCTGCACCTGTGGCCCCTGCAGCCGCGGCCACTGTTGCCGCCGCCGCGGCCGAGGGCGCTGTTGCAGCCGCCGCCACTGGCGATGCCCCGAAGGAGGGCAAGCCCGCCGACTCCACGCCGCCACCCGAGAAGGCTGCCGCCGCCACCGAGCCCGCCAAGGCCGCGACCCCGGAGCCGGAATCCGCGAAGCAGCAGAAGCGCCCCTGGACTCCCGGTCCTGGCAAGACCCCGGTCATTGCCGAGGCCACCGTCATTTCCAATACCCAGGTGCCCAAGACCCAGGGCAAAACTGAACCCGCTGCCGATCCGGCCGCCAAGCCCGCGGAAACAGCCGCCGGCGCAAAAAAGGGCGGCCCCACCACGCCCACCGGCTTCCCGCTTCGCGCCTTTGTAGAGGTGGACCAGGAGGCGAAACCCCAAAAGTCAAAGAGCTCGCCCTTCCTGGTCACCGGCCTTGTCGTGCTGGCCGCGATTGTCCTGCTCGGCTACCTCGTTTACCGCACCAGTTCCAACTCCGGTTCCGCGGCCGGCGGCGCAGTGGCCACCACCGGCACGGAGACCTCTTCGGCGCCGGCCGAGGCCACGACCTCGCCGATCCCGGTGGAAGCCGCATCGCCCACCCCGTCGGCCCCGGTCAACCTCGCTGCCAACAGCACCCCGGAGCCCAGCGCCGCCCCGGCGGAAGCTGCCGCCTCCGCACCCGCCGCTGTTGCCGACGCTTCGCCCACCTCCACCCCGGAGGCGAGCACGACGCCTGAGCCGGTCGCCGCAGCCGCGACCCCCATTCCCGTCGCAGCGGCTGTGCCGGTCAGCGCACTGGAAAACCTGACCGACGCGCAGACCCAGCAGATGGTCGCGGACAAAACCAAAGCCGTCGACCAGGCAAAGGCGGCACTTGCCGATGCCGAGAAGAACGCCCAGGCCCAGGCTGCCGCGCAGGCCCAGGCCGCTTCCGCCGTCCAGGCGCTCCAGGCCCAGGTCAAGCAGCGGGCCGATGCCGCCGCCGCCGCGAAGACCGCCGCCGATGCCTCCGCCGCCGCGCTCGCCAAACAGCAGGATGACCTCGCGAAGGCCCGCGCGGATGCCGATGCCGCGCAGAAGATCGCCGCCGCAAAGGCGCAGGCTGCCGATCAACTCGCCAAGAGCATTGCGGACGCGCAGACCGCCGCCCAACAGAAACAGGCAGCCGCCGCGCAAGCCGTGGCTGACACCGATCAGCTCGCCAAAACGGTGACGGATCGCCAAAAGGCCGCCGACGATGCCGCGAAGGCTGCGGCCGATGCGGAGAAAGCCCGCCAGCAGCAGGCGCAGGCCGTCGCCGAGGCCCAGACGGCCCTGACCCAGCTCCAGACCAATATCGCCCAGACCGAAAACGCCAAGAAGGCCGCCGCCGCCGCTGCGGAAGCGGCTCGCATTCAGAAGGAGCGCGCCGAGGAAACCGCCCGCCTCACGGCGCAGGCTGCCGCCGCCGCGAAGGCTGCCGCGGATGCCCAGAAGGCGCTTGAGGCCGCGCAGAAGGCAATGGCCGATGCCCAGAAGGCGCAGGCCGACGCCGAGCGCCAGGCCGAGGCTGCCCGCAATGGAACGCTCCCCCTGCCGGCTCCCGCCGCGTCCCCCGCGGAGTCCGGCACCGCTCCCGGCGGTGCTTCCGCCAGCCCTGCACCCTCCGGGAGCACTCCCTCGGTTTCCGTGACCGGGCCGAGTGCCAATACAAAGGTCGACCAGGCTCTCATCAATTCTCTGGGCATGCGCTTTGCCCCGGTCGGTCACGTCTTTTTCTGTATCTGGCCCACGCGTGTGCAGGATTTCGACGCCTTTGTGAAGGCCACCGGTTTCACCTCCACCGCATACCAGGACCCCGGTTTCAAGCAGGGGCCGGATCACCCGGTGGTCAACGTCAGTTGGAACGATGCCAACCAGTTTTGCCTTTGGCTCACGGAAAAGGAGCATCACGAGGGCATCCTGCCGGCCAGTGAAGCCTACCGGCTCCCGACCGATCTCGAGTGGAGCAACGCCGTGGGCCTTCCCACCGAGACTGAGCGCACCCCCGAGGCTCGCGACATGGATGTCGCCGATGTCTATCCCTGGGGCACCCAGTGGCCCCCTCCTCCCGGCGCCGGTAATTATACCGGCGAGGAAACCGATTCCGACGTAGCCATCAAGGGATACAACGACGGCTTCGCATGGACCTCACCGGTCGGCAGTTTCAACCCAAACAAGTTTGGCCTCTTCGACATGGGCGGCAACGTCTGGGAATGGGTCGAGGATTGGTGGAACCCGGAGCAGAAGGAGAAAGTGCTCCGCGGCGCCTCATGGAACAACGGCGCCCTCAAGCTCAGCCTCCTCTCCTCCTGCCGGGAAAAGGCGAGCGCCGACCTGCGCCTGGATGATTACGGTTTCCGCATCGTCCTCGCCACCGAGGGATCCAAAAGGCATCGCGTCCAGTAGCGGATTTTTGGATCTCCCCCGCATGGCTCGCCGGGAGCTCCGAAGGAGCCTAAATTTGTAGCGATGGGCCGGTGGCCCATGCGGGGGAACGCGCCACGGTCCTCTTCCCGCCCCAGCTTCCGGATACCCGGCACTCGAGCAAAGTAGCATTCCCTCTCACAGCCTGAGTTCCCAAAATCCTACAATCGATCAAAGTTCGTGCTACAATTCGCACAAGATTGCCCCTGTGGGGGATTTAGAGTTGCCAAACCCCACCTGTTGTGCCCAAAAACTACGGTGCGCGACCTCAAACCCATCCACGGACGTCTATGAAATGTATTCTCACTGGCATCGCTGCGGTTTCAATCGGTCTTCTTCTGGCGCCTCGAGCAAGAGCGCAGGACGACTACTTCCGGGACCTTGAAAGCCCACGGGAGATCGCTCCTGTAGTCCAGTTGAATCCGGAGCAGGACACCCACTACAATCTCGCGGTCGGGCCGCTGCGGCTCAACGTCGCCGCCGGCGTCGGCCTTGAGTTCAACGATAACATCAACCTCTCCGATCACGATCGCCAGAGCGACATCATCTTCCGCCCGTCGCTCAATGTCGATACCGTCTGGGCCCTCTCGGATCTTAACACCCTACGCTTCTCGCTCGGCCTGAGCTACGCCAAGTACTTCCAGCATCCCGAGTACGACACTCGTGGCGTCCTCTTCTCGCCGAATTCCGAGCTCGCGCTGACCGTCATTGCCGGCCAGGTGACCCTCACCGCCCGCGACCGGTTCTCCTACGAGGAGGATCCCTACGCCATCCCGACCATCAGCAACACGGCCGTTTTTCGCAGATACGAGAATCTGGCCTCCATCCAGGCAGATTGGGACATGAACCCGATCACTCATGTGACCCTGGGTTACAATCATTACAACCTCTGGGTCATCGGCAATGAGTTCAACGAGGCTTCGCACGCCATCGATACCGTTTTCCTGCGCCCAAGCGTCAAGGTTGCCCCGACCGTCACCGTGGGCGTCGACGCCTCGGCCAGCTACATCCAGTATGACAACAACTTCTTCAACGACGGCACCAGCATCCTCGCCGGCCCGTACGTCGACTGGGCCATCACGGACAGCACCCGTTTCTATGCGGAGGGCGGCTACCAGGACTTCCTCAGCAATGGCGGCGGCACCGTTGGCAACGTGAGCGATGAGAACAGCTACTACATCAAGGCCGAATTCGACAACCGCCTGACCGACTCCTTTAACCAGCGGCTCAGCTTCTCCAAGACCATCGAGGCTGGCTACACTTCGCAGTACTACCAGCTCTGGCATGTGGAGTACGCGGCGGACTGGAAAATGACCCCCAGCCTCGTGTTTGACCCCGTCCTTTTCTACGAACATTACACGACTTCCGGCGGTGCGGCTGAAACTGGTGACCGATTTGGCACAGATCTTGGTCTGCGTTATATTCTCACACCCAGCGTAACACTGGGCGCTGATTACCGATTCGTCCTAAACAACGCCAACCTCACAGACTCAGATTATTACCAAAACCTGGTTCTGCTCAGCCTCTTCTACAATTTTTAAAACCTCATGATAGCGAGAATCTGTGCACGGCTTTTGATCATCGGGGCAATCGTCGGGCTGGCACAGGTTCGAGCTGGCGCCCAGGCGCAGATCAACGCTGCGCAGGCGCAATTCGGCACCCAGCCCGCTCCCTACGCCCAGCAAGCCCAGCCCACACAGGATCAGGCAGGTGTTCCGATGGCCCAGCCGGTGCAGGGTATTTATCCCGGTGCCGCGCCGGTCTACTCGACTTATCCGCAGCAGAATGCAGGTGAGCTCGGCGCTCCCGATCCCACCAAGCCGCTTGGCCGCGGTGACATCGTCACATTCGCCATTGCCCAGGACCGCGAGCCGGCGCAGATCATGCGCGTCACGGACACCGGCGAGCTCGATTTCTCCCAGTTCCCGAAAATCGGGCGCATCTCCGTGGTCGGCCGCGATTGCGCGGACGTGGCCGTGGAGCTGAAGCACAAGCTCGAGGCCGATTACTACTACGTCGCCGATGTCTCCCTGGGCATCAACCAGGTCAACCACTCCGACTCCCGCGGCCGGGTCTATCTCACCGGCAATGTCCGCGCCCCAGGCCCGCAGGATCTCCCAGCTAATGAACAGACCATGGTGAGCACCGCCATCATCCGGGCCGGCGGCTTTGCCGAGTTTGCCAACGGCCGGAAGGTGAAGGTCACGCGCAAGGACAAGAACGGCCAGATAGAGCACTTTGTCATCGACGTAAAGTCCATCATCGATGGCGGCCGCCGGGACAAGGACATGGAACTCCAGGACGGCGATTACATCAACGTGCCGCAGAACGCCGTTAATTTCTAGGGAACAAAAATATGGAAGCGGACATCGTACCACTGCCTCACAGGCAGGACTTGGGCACCAGGATCGGAATCAAGCTGTTCCGCTACAAGGGCCTCATCAAGCGCTACTGGTGGGTCCTGCTGCTCTGCCTCAGTTGCGGCCTCGCGTGGCAGGGCTGGAACATCTTCCGCACGCCGAAGCTCTACGCCTCTGGCGGCATGCTGATGGTGACCGAGCAGAACAGCCTCCCCGACAGCGCCGCCGCTCACGACGAGTCCGACGACTTTTACGGCACCCAGCTCCAGATCATTTCCGATCCCGACATCAAGGCCCGCGCCATGCAGAGCGTCGCCTTGAATTACCCCGACCTCCCTCCGTGCGATGTCAATATCGTTCCGACCCTGGAGCCGCGGACTTCCCTCTTCACCGTCGCCGGCGTCGGCACCAGCGGGTCGTACACGCAGATGCTTGTGCAGGCCGTGATGCAGGAGACGATCAAGTTCAAGAACGAGAAGCTTTCCGGCGTCAATAACACCGCGGAGAGCAGCTATGGCGAGGAATTGACCCGCTTGGGCAAAGATCGCGACAGCCGTGAGCAGGAGCTCCAGGATTTCATCAAGGCCAATAACATGGCCGACTGGGAAGACCAGGGCAGCACGGCTGCCCGTTACCTCGCCGATCTGAAAACCCGCCAGGCGAACCTCCAGACCGAGCTCGACCGCCTCCAGACTCTTTCCGACAAGGAGTTGCTCACCCAGCCCGAGCCGGCCACCGATGAGCAGGGCAAAGCCGAGCCCAATATTTACAGCCAGCAATACCTCGAGATGTCACAGGAGCTCGCCGAGAAAAAGGCCGAGTACGCAGAGCGCGCCGTCGTCTGGAAGCCGCTGCACCCGCGCCTGATCGCCATCCAGGAGGATATTAAGGAGATCGAGGCAAAGCTTTCGACCATCGAGCAGGAGAACAACGACGCCTCGAAAGTCCGGATTGGTGCCATCCAGACGGAGTTGCAAGTGCTCGACAAGAGCATCGGCGAGTGGACGAAGAAGGCCATGGACGCCGGCGACAAGGACGCGGAATACCAGCGCCTGAAGGATGCGGTCAATCGCACGAGCACCGATTACGACAAGCTCCTCTCGAGCATCAATTCCATCGATATCTCGAAGAGCTCCCCGGGCATGATCTCGATCATGAAAATGGCCAGCCCGCCCGCCCTCGTCGATCCCGGCACCATGCATCATCTCCTCATCGGTCTGCTACTCGGCCTGAGCCTCGGAGTGGTCATCCTGGCTGTGATGGATCGCGCGGACGACCGCTTTGCCTCCTCCACGGAAGTGATGGAGCATTTCACCGAGCCGATCATGGGCCAGATCCCGAATGTCGAGGCCACCCGCACGCAGGATGGCCTGCCGCTGCTGGGCGGCGAGGATGACCGCTACGCCTTCGCAGAGTCCTTCCGCAGCCTGCGCTCCTCACTGCTCTTCCTGCCGAACCAGGCGAAGGTCAAGAGCCTCCTGGTCACCAGCGCCATCCCGAGCGAAGGAAAATCGACCATCGCAAGCAACCTCGCCATCACCATGGCGCTGGCCGGCACCCGCGTGCTGCTGGTGGACGCCGATTTGCGCCGCGGCGATCTCGCCTCGCTCTTCAATATCGACGGCCGGTTCGGCCTCTCCACCATCCTCCGCGACGAGATGCCGTGGACCAAGGTCGCGAAGCACACCCCGTACAAGGATCTCATGCTGATCCCGCGCGGGCCCGTCACCAATCAATCCAGCGAGCTCCTACTGGTGCCTCATTTCGATGCCCTCATGCAGGAGTGGAAGAGCAAGTTCGACCTCGTGCTCTTCAACACCTCGCCGATCCTCGCCACCGACGATACCGCCTCCATCGCGCCAAATTTTGACGGCGCGCTCATGGTGATCAGGGCCGGCTTCACCTCCGCCCGCCTCGTGCGCAATTCCCTCAACGCGATGTATCAGCGCCAGGTAAACGTCCTCGGCCTGATCCTCAACAGCGTCGATACCGAGATGCCGGACTACTATTACTACCGGTATCCCAAGTACTACGCCGCGTAGGCGGAACCCGGCGGCACTTGTTTTCGCTGGCGGCCCGGGATACAATCCCCAGCCATGTCATCGCGGTGGATGGTTGCTGGATGTTTTTTGCTGACGATGTCCGCTTTCGCGGCGGACCCGGATGATCTCTCGGCTCCCGCCATTTCCGCGCCGGAGCAAAATATCCCCATCTACACCGGCACTGGTGCTGCCGACTCGGCGAGCCAATTCCATGTGGACATCGATCCGCTGATCGCCACGCGCGCCCCGAATGCCTACGGCGTGCTTGCTGACACCGACGATGAACATGTGGATGCCGGCTACACCCTGCCGCTCTTCAGCCCGGTATCGATCGGATACGACACCGGCATCAACGCCTTCCGTCAGGATCAGTCGATCTGGGACGACGACGAGGCAACCTCCGAGGTCACCACCGCGCTCATCAACAAGGGCAGCATCATGATTCAAACCGGCCCGCAATTGAAATGGACCGACTACATCCAGGCTCAGCGCAGCGCCGCGGACGGCCAGTCCGGTTACTCCGATGCGACCAAATACGGTACCGACGCCGCGTGGACCCCCATCAAGGATGTGACCACCATCAGCATCGATGCCAGCACCCAGAAGACCTGCAACTTCGATCACAGCATCCTGGACGAGGATCTCTGCACGACTGCGCTCGACCAGAAGGTGCCGTGGGTTCCGTTCACCCTCCATACCGCCGGCTCCATCACCGACGACGCGTCGCCCACCATCGCGCTCGATGACAAGGACACCACCGTCGTTAACGCCTCGCTGCTCTGGAAGATGGTGCCCAGCACTTCGCTCACCACCGGCGTGCAGCGGCAGGACATCACGATTCCCGCCTCCCTTCAGCTCGCCAATACCGATACCTATTTCACCCAGGTCTCCGTCCAGGCCGCGCAGGCCGTGACATTCATCATGCGCGCCGCGCATGACCAGACCAACACCACTTCCGCCGGGCAGTATTTATCCACCGATTCCGACGTGATGCTCACCTTCGGGGTAAACTGGAATCTCGGCGATCGCTTCAATGCCGGCGCCGGCGTAAATTACCGCGTCCTGCAATCCCAGGAACCCGCCACCGCCATCAGCACTCCGCCCGCGACGTTCTCGCTTTCGGCTGGCGGGAAGTTCTAAGGAGGTCGACTCAGTTCAGCAACTGGTACCAGGTATTCCGCCGGTGCGGCTCATACCCCGCCTCACGGATAAGTCCCTCGATATCTTCCTTGGTCAAACAGTAAGTCGTCCCCGCCGCGCTGACGACATTCTCCTCCATCATCACGCTCCCGAAATCATTGGCCCCATACGCGAGCGCCACCTGCCCGATCTTCGGCCCCTGGGTGACCCACGAGCTTTGCACATTCGGGATGTTATCAAGGTAAATGCGGCTCAGCGCCTGCATCCGCAAATACTCGCCCGCGCCGACCGGCTCCGCCTTTAAGACGGTATGCTCCGGCTGGAAGGTCCAGCAAATGAACGCGGTAAATCCGCCGGTCTCATCCTGCGTCGCCCGCAGCCGCTCCAGGTGCTCGATCCGGTCCTCCACCGTCTCGACATGCCCGAACATCATCGTGCAGCTCGAGTTCAGCCCCAGCTCATGCGCGATCCGCATCACCTCCAGCCATTCGTTCGTCTTGCACTTCAGCGGCGAGATCCGGTCCCGCACCCGGTCCACCAGAATCTCCCCACCGCCGCCGGGGATCGAGCCCAGCCCGGCTTCCTTGAATCTCGCGATGACCTCCCGCAGCGGCATCCCGAACACCGCGGCGAAGTGGTTAAACTCCGGCGGACTGAACCCGTGGATGTTGATATGCGGAAATTTTTCGCGGATGTGCGCGAGCATTGTCAGGTAATGATCGATGCCGAGCTTCGGGTGATGCCCGCCCTGGAGCAGCACCTGCACCCCGCCGTTATCGGAGAGCTCCTGGAGCTTCGCGTCGATCTGCTCCTGCGAGAGAACGTAATGATCCCCATCCTTCTCCGTGCGATAGAACGCGCAGAACTTGCAGTAAACGTTGCAGACATTCGTGTAATTGATGTTGCGGTCAACGATGTAAGTCACGATGTCCGTCCCGCGTCCGTCATAAGCCTCCCGCTTGAGCTGCTTGCGCCGGATGTTTGCCAGCTCCCCCAGCTCCTGCAGCGGCAGACTATACAGCGCGCGCGCCTCCGCCCTGGAGATACGTTCGCCCGCCAGGACCTTGTCCACCGGTGAAGATTCAAGAAGCGTTGCAGACATCCCGGCACTGTGGCACGGCGGCCGGAGTCTGTCGAGGCGGGGGCTTGCCTTCGGCATGAAGGCATGGCAATTTGCCGCGATGAGCGACAAGGACGTTGTGATCGAAACGGTCCGCCAGATGCCTGAGGTGGCGACACTGGAGCAAATCAGCGAGGAGATCGCCATCCTCGCGGCGATTCGCAAGGGGACGGAGGCGGCTGACGCGGGCCATGTCACGCCGCATGAGGAGGTCCGCCAAAAGATCGTCTCATGGATTTCCAAGTAGTCTGGACCGACCCCGCGTTGGCGGATTTGCAGGAGGTCGTGGTTTACATTTCAAAGGACGATCCGGTCGCCGCCGAGCGCGTTGGGAACGGTATCGTCGATCACGTGGAAACGCTGCGCACATTTTCCGCTCATCGGGCCGACCTATCCTCGCGGTTCGCGTGGCAATATTCGCGAGATCGTATTTGGAAATTACCGGATATTTTACCGGGCGTTCGAGGAACAAAAGCTCGTGGAAGTTCTCACAATTTGGCACGGCGCCCGCGGGAACCCGCAAATCTCGATTCCTTAATCTTGGCGAGCGTTTCTGGCAGGGGGAGCTCTCACTGATTACTGCCCGCGTTTTCCCTCGACCTCCCTTCCCACCCCCGGCAAATAAACGCCACCCCCATGGCGGACCCATCTCCCTCCTCCTCCGCGAGCCTTGCGCGCCGGCTCACCAGCCCCGGCATCCTGCGCCTCTATCTCGCCTCGGCGGTTGTCTGGGAGCACCTGATGGGCGGCGGCCTCGGCACGCTGAGCGTCTGTGTCTTTTTCGTCCTGAGCGGGTATTGGATCGGCCTGCTCTGGAAGGCGAAGTACAGCCGCTGCCGCAGGCCGTACCTCGTCTTTTTGATCAGCCGCTTCTGGCGCTTGTGGCCGGTCTACATCGTCAATGTTTTGCTGGCGATCCTTTGCCTCCGGCGGTTCTCGCACTGGTGGCAATCGTGGGCCGCCGTGCAATTCCGCTCGCCCCTCTGGCTGCTGAACACCTTCCTGATGATCGGCTCCGCCGCGCAATTGCATTTGCTCACCACCTTCTGGTCGCTCGATATCGAGGTGCAGTTCTACTTCGTGGCGCCGCTGGTGGTCGCGCTCTCGGTGGTTTTTTGCAAATCGCGTGTTCAGGCATTCGCGGTCATGGCAGCGTGCACCGCCGCATATTTCACGCTCCCGTTAATGGACTGGCTCGGACCGTATCTGATCTTCTTCTTCGCCGGATGCGCGCTGGAGCGTACGCGATGGAATCCCCCTCGCTGGCTCGTCGCCTCTTGCACACCCGCCGCGATCCTCGTGTACCTCGTCACCGCGCACATGGGCGTCCACTTCTGGGAGCCCGCGTTCGAAGCGCCGCGCTGGCGCTTCGGTCCGCTCTGTAGCGTGGCGCTGGCGATGCCATTCGTGGCGCTATGCCTGCAGCGGAAGTCCGACAGCTTCGACCGCACCATGGGCGACCTCGCCTACCCGCTCTATCTCTTCCATTTCGTCCCCTATCTCATCATCGACCCGGTCGATTCCCTCCACCGCCTCCCTTTCATCGAAAGGGCCGCGATCAATCTCACGATGACCGCCATCGGCACAACGGCCATTTACTTTCTCATCGACCGCCCCATCGACCGCCTCCGCTCGCGCTGGGTGGATGCGCAGGTCAAGGCGAATGCGCGGACTGGCTGAGTTAGTTCCCCTCCCAGTGGACCCGCTGGAGCGTGGCCATCTCCGCGGATGCCTGGTCTCCCATCACGCTCTCAACGGGATAATGCGGAAGCCACATTCCCATCTCGATGCCGCACCGGAAATAGTACGTGTGATTCGGAGCCAGCGGATAAGACACCGAGTCCTCGTCATGCCCATTGCCCACAAAATGATGCAACCCCGGCGATGCCTGGAAGACAAAGTACGAGCCATTGGAGAGATCGCCGATTGGCGTCGTGCCATCGTCGATCTCGATCCCTCTCGCCCAGCCCACATAGCGATGGACCCGGTAGAAATAAACGAGCGCCTTGCCGGGCTGCGGCTTGTCCGGTACGGCAGGCGTCGATTCTTTATCCACATCGGCGCAGCCGGCCAATGCGAGGACGCCAAGGAGAAGGATCGCCCGGGGGAGAGAGGTCATGCCCGGACCGCTAACAGTTCGTGGCCAGATTGGGCAAGGAGAATCCATGGCAGGATTCATCCAGGGTTATCTCCTCGAATTCGTAGTTCACGCCGCATGACCCGAGGATGACGCGCACAATGAAAGAGCAGAACGAACACAACGGTGTCCATTTCGATGCGGTAATAGAGAAAGTATGGAAATCGCTTGAGAAGGACTCGACGAAAATCGGAATGGACCATCCGAAAGAAAGCAGGCTCGCGCTGAATTTTGGCGATAGCCGCATAAAACGCCTTTAGAAACTCGTCTCCCAATCCCTCAACGCGATCCTCATACCAGGCGTAGGCTTCAGCGGCATCATCCAGCAATTCCGGACGCAGCCGAATGGGGTGACTCACAGCCGTTCCGCGAGACGCGCTTTGAATTCTTCAAGCGAAAGCGCTTCGCCCGGCGATTGAGCGTGCGCTTTCATGCGTTGGTCGAGCAGCGCCTTTTCTTCGTCCGAGACCGGCAGATCATCCGGCATTGCCGCGATGGCATCCCACAATGCCTCAACCAGTTGAAGCTTCTCTTCCTTGGTGAGCCCCTGAATTTGCGGCATCTCTTCCAATTTCATGCAGGAATATAATCACAAATCCCGACCGTAGCCAAGCCTGCACTATCTCCCCGGCGCCATCTCCATCAGAAACCCCTTCAGGTACTCCGTCTCCGGGATCGCCGCCAGGATCGGGTGATCCGCGTTTTGCCGGTAAGTCTCCAGCAGCCGCGCGGAACGTTTTGCATCCACCAATGACTCCGCGATCATATCGCGGAACATATTCGAGCTGACATGATGCGAGCAGGAGAAAGTCGCCAGCAATCCCGCTGGGCTCAGCAGCTTGAACGCGCGCAAATGGATGTCCTTGTACCCGCGCATCGCGTCGTGGAGTTTCTCCTTGGTCTTCGTGAAAGAGGGTGGGTCGAGGATGATCAGGTCGTATTGCGCGCCCGCGGCCTCGCGCTCCTTGAGGAAGTCGAAAACATTCGCCTCCACCGTCTCCACGTTCACATGATTGCGGCTGGCGTTGGCGGCGATCTGTCCCACCGCCTCGCGGCTGATCTCCACTGCCGTCACGGATGCGGCGCCGGCCTTTGCGCAAGCCAGCGCGAACGCCCCCTGGTTTGCGAAGCAATCCAGCACCCGCCGCCCCATTCCCCAGTCCCCCACCGCCCGGTAATTCTCCACCTGGTCCAGGTAAAACCCGGTCTTCTGCCCGTGCAGCACATCGATCTCGAATTCCAGCCCCAGGATCTCCACCTGTTGCACCGTCTTCTCCCCGTGCAGCAGTCCGATCCGTGTCTCCATCCCTTCCGCGCGCCGCACCGGTGCGTCGTTGCGCTCCACGATGACCATCTCCCCCTCCACCAGCTTCCCCCCTTCGGCCTTGAGCGCCTCCACGATCAAGCCCTGCCGCTGATCCGTCGCCAGCGTCAGCGTCTGCAGGACAAAGGCCGACCCGTATCGGTCGATGATCAGCCCCGGCAGCCCGTCACTCTCGCTCCAGACCAGCCGGCAGGTCCGCAAGTCCACCTTCCGCCGCCTCCGGTACTCAATCGCCTGCGCGATGCGCCGCTGGAAAAAATCGAGGTCCAGGTCCTGCCGTTGCCGCGAGAAGCGCCGCGCGACGATCTGCGACGCCGCATTGTACATCGCGCTGCCCAGCAGCCGATCCTTCCCGTCGCGGATCGAGATCACACTCCCATTGACCGGATCGCCGAACGTTTTCAGGATTTCGCTCCCATACACCCAGTCATGCCCATGGAGGATGCGCGAGCGGGGTTTGATGATAATGCCGGCCATGAGGCCATTAACGCTGGTTTTCGGGTCGATGCAACCGCAGAGCCCTCCCCCAATCCGCAATCCGACATCCGCAATTTCTTCCCTCCCCTCGCATTTGGATTTTGCCGTGCGCCCGGACTTGTGCGATTTTCCCCGCGCGCTCCACCCCCGGATCCGCGCATTTTACCATCGCCATGCCTCAGTCCCGTGCCGCTGCTCTCTTAGCTTCCGTTCTGCTGGTGGCGCCCGCCTTTGCCGGCCATGCGCAGGACGCCCCGCTTTCCGCGCAGGCTGGACACGATCTCCTGCACGAGATCGACGACGCCGTGACCGGCATCTACGAGAAAGTCGCCCCCGCCGTCGTCATCATCGAGGCCGACAAGAAGCCCGTCGCGGACGAGCAGGACCAGAGCTTCGATTACTATTTTCACTCCCCGGAGACAGGCGAGGGGGGCTCAACCGCCGCCCCGCCCCGGCTCCCGGAGGCCCCCTCCGTCCGCAGCGAGGGCTCCGGATTCATCGTCCGGCCGGACGGCTATATCTATACCAATTACCACGTCATCGAGGATGCGGACCGGATCGAGGTCAAGCTCCGCGACAAGCGCCACTTCATCGCAAAGCTCGTCGGCGCGGATGAACGCACGGACATCGCCGTTCTCAAGATCGATGCGTCAGGCCTCCCCATCGTCACCATGGCGGATAGCGACAGCGTCCGCGTCGGCCAGATGTGCTTCGCCATCGGCATTCCGTACGATCTGGATTACTCCTTCTGCCGCGGCGTCGTCAGCGCCAAGGGCCGCGGCAATCTCACCAGCACCCCCACCCATCCGATGTATGAGGATTACATCCAGACCGATGCGTTCATCAATCCCGGCAACTCCGGCGGCCCACTCTTCGATATCGACGGTCGCGTCATGGGGATGAACACCCTCATCAATGGCCTTGGCCGCGGCCTCGCATTCGCCATCCCGTCAAACATGCTCAACGACGTCGGCCCGGAGCTCATCGCCACCGGCCACGCCACCCATCCGTGGCTCGGCATCACCGTTGCCAATCAGGACGAGGCCCCCTCCGGCAGCGTCGTCGATGAGGGCGTCTGCGTGGAGACCATCGAGGCCGATGCTCCGGCCTTCAAGAGCGACCTCCGCCCGCAGGATATCATCACCCGCGTCGATGGCGTCCCCGTCCTCACCGCCCACGATTTGCAGCACGAGATCCTTCGCAAAAAAGTCGGCCAGTCCGTGGATCTCACCGTCAGCCGCGGCAGCCGCACCCTGGATATCGCGGTCGTCACCGACGAGCTCCCCACCGACCTGACCCACGTCGCGGAGATCCATCACCTCCGCGCCAAGACCCACCCCAGCGACGCCACCAATTACGGCCTCGTCTTCACCCCCCCCGGCCATGCCGATTCCGCCGCGGAGCCGGTGCATAACAAGGACGGCGATGGCGTTGTCATCATCGACGTCCTGCCGGACAGCCCCGCCGAGCGCGCCCATATCAAGCCCGGCGATATCCTCACCGTGGTCGATTACAAGCCGGTATCCGACGCCGCCGCCGCCGAGGCCATCCTCGCCACCCATCGCGGCGCCGCCGGCCCCATCCTCTTCATTACCCGCGGCGGTCACAAAGCCAGCACCGTCCTCGACGCCGACGGAGCCGAAAAACAGTAGCGCCGAGCTGCAATAGACCTTCTCCTTGGTTGGGCGGCCGGTGTCCTTATCGGACACCGGCCGTTTTCCTTTTCGCCTCCTGCCGTGTAAGAATCCGGTGCACTTTTCGTCCCGCCGCGATAATCTAAAATCACGGAATTACCAGTCCGACAGCCTTTTGCGTTCTTTGCGTTCTTTGCGGTAAAAGTCATGATCTGACCGCAAAGATCGCAGACAACGTCCGCTCCTGCGAAAGCGCAAAGGGACCCGTATCGCGGGCGAGCGAGTGCAGATAATCGCTCGAATTGCTGTCACAGACCTTCGTCCGTCCAATCTTGAGGGCTGAAAGCCCGTGATGTTACAGCCTGGGCAAGAGCGAAGCGAAGGCCCAGGTAACCTGCAACCAAATGTTCAAGGCCTGTAAGGCCGTCACCCCTTTCAAAAGGGTAAACCCTCAAACTATTTACGATTATTGCGGACATTCCCCACCCCCTCTGTTAACTGATCCCACCCTCCGATGAACCAGAAGCTAATCGCCGAGATCGGGAAGAGCCAGCGGCTGGAGATCATTAACAAGCTCAAGCGCACCCAGGGCCTCTCCGTCGGCGAGCTCGCCGAGCAACTCGACATGAGCTACATGGGCGTCAAGCAGCACTGCGTCGATCTCGAGTCCGAGGGCTACCTCGACACATGGCGCCGCGCAAAGGGCATCGGCCGCCCGGAGATGGTCTATCGCCTCACCGAGCGCACCCACGGCCTTTTTCCCTCAGCCAGCAACGGCATGACCATCCTCCTCCTGGAGAACGCAAAAGCCCTCTACGGCCCCGCCGCCGCCGAGAAGCTCCTCTTCAGCGTCTTCCAGAAAAAAGCCGAGGCTTATCAGACTAAAGTCAAAGCCGATACGCTCGCCGACCGCGCCGCGAAGCTCACCCGCGTCCGCGACACCGAGGGCCACATGGCCGATATCGAGCAGGACGCCGCCTACATCCGCATCATCGAGCACCACAGCCCCATCCACGATCTGCTCAAGGCCTTCCCCATCGTCGCCCGCCTGGAGACGGAGCTTTTTACCCGCGTCCTCGGCACCAGCGTCCAGCGCGAGGAAGCCCACGCCTCGGGATTGTACCGTTGTGTCTTCACCCTGCACGCGAAGGTCGGGGCCAAATTCCAGCAGGCGGAACTGCTGTAAAAAGTATTTGCCTTTCCCCCGCAGCTCTCTACCTTCCTCCCTCCCATGCCGAAACCCATTGCACGCAGCAAGACCAAAAAAGCCGTCGCCAAGCGATTCAAAATCACTGGCACCGGCAAGATTCTGCGCGCCCATGCTTCGCGGCGGCATTTGCTCGCCTCGAAGAGCGCCAAGAAGAAGCGGCACCTGGCGAAAGCCGGCCTGGTCGACAAGACCGACATGTCGCGCATTATCAAGAACCTGCCGTTCAGCCATTAGCTGACTGGCACAGGTCCCTCCCCCTGCCGGCTCCATTGCCGGCCACTTTAGCGAGTGAGGGCAGGAGAGACCCCACCATTAATAGAACGACTCGCTGAAAGAGGACCCCAGGCCTAAAAGGCCCGGGACAATAACATGCCAAGAGCCACTAATTCTCCCGCTTCTCGCGAGCGCCGCAAGCGCACGCTCGAGAAGGCCAAGGGATTCCGCGGACGCCGTTCTAAACTCTTCCGCTACGCGAAGAACGCCGTCATGAAAGCCGAGTACTGGTCGTATCGCGACCGCAAGACTCGCAAACGCACCTTCCGTTACCTCTGGATCGCCCGCATCAATGCCGCGGCGCGCGCCAACGGTCTCACCTACAGCCGATTTATGGAAGGCCTCACCGCCTCCGGGATCACCCTCGACCGCAAGGTGCTGGCCGATATGGTCGTCACGGACGAAGCCGCCTTTAAGGTCATCCTCGCCGCCGTCAACGCGGCCCTCAAGGACAAGGCCGGCAAAGCCGCGGCATAAAAACCCCGCTTCCAGCAAAAAAATTCCGCGAAAAACGGTGAGACGGGGCAAAACCTCGGATCACCGTTTTTCTTTTTTCGATTATGACACCGCAAACACTGATAACCATTTCCAATATCTCGGTCGCGCTGGTCCTCGCCGGCATCATTATTTGCCTCTACTTCGCCCTTTTTCTGAAGGTAAGGCCTCCGGTTGGCGTCTACCGCGCGGTCATCGCTTTTCTCGGCGCGGCAGCGGTAATTTCGTGGGCCGGCAGCCGCTTCCTCAGGCTGTGGCCGATGACCTGTTTTCACGTAACACTGGCGATCTACATGACCTACCAGGCCTACGCCTATTACCGCAGCCGCCCGGCGGCCGGGAAACCTGAGTAAACCTGGCGCCGCCCTCCCGCGAATCCCATGGAAGAAACTCTCCAACAACTCCGGACCGCCGCCCTCGCTGAACTCGATGCCGCCGATGGCGAGCAATCGGTCGAGAACGTCCGCGTCAAATACCTCGGCCGCGCCGGCTCCATCTCGCTGTTGAGCGAGGGGATGAAGAACCTCAGCAAGGAGGAGAAGCCGCGCATCGGCAAGCTCCTCAACGAGGTCCGCACCCAGGTCACCGCCGCCATCGATGCCCGCAAGGCCGCGCTGCAGGAGACGCGGGACGCCGCGGCTTTTGCCGATATCGATACCACCCTCCCGGGCATCCCCGCATGGCGCGGCGCGTTGCATCCCATGACGCTGCTCATGGATCGCGCCGTGCAGATTTTCCGCCGCATGGGTTTCGCCCTCGCCGACGGCCCGGATGTCGAGACGGAGTGGCATTGCTTCGACGCCCTCAATACGCCCGCCGATCATCCGGCGCGCAATGAGCAGGACACCTTCTATTTGCCCGATGGCCGCCTGCTGCGCACGCAGACATCGACCATCCAGGTGCGCACCATGCAATCCCAGCCGCCCCCCGTGCGGATCATCGGCCCCGGCGCGGCCTACCGCCGGGATGAAATCGACGCAACCCACCTCGCGCAGTTCACCCAGATGGAAGGCCTTTGCGTCGATACGGATGTCACGCTCGCGGACCTCAAGGGCACCGTGGAGTTCTTCTTCCACGAGCTCCTCGGCGATGCCGTGCAGGTGCGTTTTCGCCCCCATTTCTTTCCATTCACCGAGCCGAGCTTCGAGATCGACGTGAAAGCGCCGGCGCTCGGCGACCGCTGGCTGGAGCTCGCCGGCTGCGGCATGGTCGACCCCGCCGTCTTCAACGCCATCAACGAGGCCCGCGGAGACAATGCCTATGACCCGGAGAAAGTCAGCGGCTGGGCCTTCGGCTTCGGCCTGGAGCGCCTCGCCATGATCATCTCCTCCGTCCCGGACATCCGCTACTTCATCGAGAACGACCTGCGTTTCCTGGAGCAGTTCAAGTAGTCATTCACCGACCCATGGCCACTAATCTTGTAGCGATGGGCCGTTGGCCCATGCGGGGGGCAGCCCGGATTCGCCCCTGATCTCCGCCCCATCCCATCCATCCTTTTCTTCCATGAAAGTCTCTCTCACCTGGCTCCGCGAATACGTCGCGCTCCCCGATTCCACCGCCGCCCTCGTCGATCTCCTGACCCTCGCCGGCGTGGAAGTCGAAGCCGCGCACCAGCGCGGCGCCGACATCCCGCACGTCGTCGTCGCGCAAATTCTGGAATCAGTCCAACACCCAAACGCCGACCGTCTCAGCGTTTGCAAAGTCGACTACGGCGCCGCCGCGCCCGCCCAGATCGTCTGCGGCGCAAAAAATTACCGCATCGGCGACAAGGTCCCGCTCGCCCTCCCCGGCGCCGTGCTGCCGGGCGATTTCAAAATCAAGGTCGGCAAGCTGCGCGGCGTCGAGAGCCAGGGCATGATGTGTAGCGCAAAGGAGCTCGGCCTCGGCGAAGGCCACGAGGGCCTGCTTATTCTTCCTGCCGATGCCCCCATCGGCGCACCGCTCTCCACGCTCTTCCCCGCCGATGTCGTACTCGACCTGGAGATCACGCCGAACCGCCCCGATCTCCTCTCCCATTACGGCATCGCTCGCGAGATCGCCGCGCTCAGCTCCGTCCCGCTCGCCGCTCCGCCCTTCGCGCACACGTCGCCTGTGATCGATGGCAATCGCATCACTATCGAGGTCCCCGCGCTGTGCCCGTTCTACTCCGCCCGCCGCATCCGCGGCGTGAAGATCGGCCCGAGTCCCGAGTGGCTCCGCACCCGCCTCGATGCCATCGGCATTCGCTCCATCAATAACATCGTCGATGTCACCAACTACGTGATGATGGAAATGGGCCAGCCCCTGCATGCCTTCGACGAGGCAAAGCTGACTGAAGCTTGCATCTGCGTCCGCCCCGCCCTGGAGGGCGAAACCTTCCAGGCCCTCGATGGAAAAACCTACGCGCTGATTCCCGCCGACCTCGTCATTGCCGACGCTCAAAAGCCCGCCGCAATCGCCGGTGTCATGGGCGGTGAGCAAAGCGGCGTCACCGATTCAACCGTCGACATTCTCATCGAGTCCGCCCTGTTCAATTCGCAGTCCGTCCGCCGCACCTCGCGCCGCCTCGGCCTCGCGAGCGATTCCAGCTACCGCTTCGAGCGTGGCATCGATCCCGCCACAGTCCTCGCCGCATCCGACCGCGCCACGCAATTGATCCTCCAGATCGCCGGAGGCATCGCCGAGCCTGAGATCGAGACCGTCGGCCGCGTCCCCGATACCGCTCGCACAGTCGCCCTCCGCCCCGCTCGTTGCTCAGGCATACTTGGCATCGACGTTCCCGAGCCGCGCATCGATTCCATCCTCACCGGCTTCGGCCTTCGCAAGCAGGACGCCGGCGCATGGTCGATCCCCTCTTTCCGCCCCGACCTCACTCGCGAAGCCGATCTCATCGAGGAAGTCGTCCGTGCTTTCGGCATCGAAAACATTCCCGGCACCGTCCGCAGCCGGCCCGCACCCGCGAGCCCCGCGGATGCCGTCCACGACATCCATCTTGAGCTCCGCCGCCGCCTCGCCGGCCAGGGCTACTTCGAGGCGCGCACCTTCTCGCTCATCTCGAAATCCCAGACCGCCGCGTTTCCGGAGTCCGATCTCACCGCCATCCGCAATCCGCTCCTCGAGGATCAAGCCGTGCTGCGCCCTTCGCTCATTCCTGGCCTGCTCGCAGCCTTGGAGCGCAACCTGCGCGGCGGCGCGAAATCGATCCGCCTTTTCGAGCTTGGCCGCGTCTTCATCGCAGGTGAAGAGCGTGTGCATCTTGCCGCAATTCTCACCGGCGACGCATTGCCGCCGTCATGGTCCGGCGAGGCCGCGCGGAAGACCGCCCTGTTTGATATCAAGGGCGCCATCGAGTCCCTCGGCCTTGCGGATCTCGGCTTCCAGCCCGCGAACTTTGACGGCCTCCTGCCCGGTGTCCGCATCACTATTGCCGGCAATGCCGCCGGCTCACTCGGCCAGCTTCCGCCCGTGCAATTGCGCGCGCTCGATTGCGCCAGCCCCGTCTCCATTTTCGAGCTCGATCTCACCGCCGCGCGCCTGCGCCCCGTTCCTTCGCGCATCCAGCCGATCCCGCGTTTCCCCGCCGTCACGCGCGACATCGCGATCATCGCCGCGGCGTCCGTTTCGCATGCGCAAATCGAGCACGTCTTGCGTTCCGCGAATGAGCCTCTTCTGGCAGATATCCAGCTCTTCGATCTCTTCGCGGACCCGGAGGGAATTCGCGTCCCCGCAGGGCAGAAATCACTGGCTTATTCATTGACATACCGCTCCGCGGAGAGGACACTCATCGCAGATGAAGTGAACGCGGCGCATGCCCGCTTGAAAGAGCGATTGAAGGCTGAGCTGAACGTCAACTTCCGCGAGTAGCTCTTTGAAATTTTCGTGAAAATTTTTGGGTTGCCGGCGCTTCGGGAAATCCTCGATGCCGTTCACCGCAGCCCGCAAAATTTACCCTGCATTGTACGAGTACCAGGCGGAAATCCCGGACCGATATTCATCGACCATAAGGGGGCTTGGTCGTGGCGTTTTATGACATGCCTTGATTGGAAGTCAGCGGCGCTGCGACGGTTACCCGCCCGTTTCCATAGGGAACGGGAGCTTCGCTTCAACGGCAAAGGTGGGGTAAAAAAGGCGCTTTGGAATAGTGATCGCTAGATCTGACCAGAGCGTCTTTTTTTGTGCCCATTTTTCTCGCGGTGCCTCGGCTGCGATGCATAGGACCTGTGAGACCTATGATTGCCAGGTGGGTGCGTGATCCAGGAGTTGCGCGTCATCTGCGTGCGTGCCCGCGATCATGGCGCCAGCATAGGTCTCATAGGTCCCATGAGGAAACCACCCTCCGATTTTCCTTTGCTGCCGCCCCTGAGCTGACGCATCTTTTCCGTCCCATGCCCGCCATCCTAGCACTCGAAGACGGACGCTGTTTCCACGGCCAGCCATTTGGCGCGGCCGGCGACGCATTGGGCGAGATGGTTTTCAACACCTCCATGACCGGCTACCAGGAGGTCATCACCGATCCCTCCTACCGCGGCCAGATCGTCGCCATGACCTGCCCGCAGATCGGCAATTATGGCGTCAATTCCCTGGACGCCGAAAGCCGCCAGCCCCATGTCCGCGGCTTTGTGATCGAGGAACTCAGCGACATCGCCAGCAACTGGCGCTCGGAGACTTCACTCAACGATTACCTCCTCCGGTGGAAAATCCCCGGCATCCAGGGCATCGATACCCGCGCCCTCACCAAGCACCTGCGCCAGCGCGGCGCGATGCGCGCCTGCATCACCACCAACGCCGTGTCAGAGGCGGACGCCGTCCGCATCGCGCAATCGGGTGAGGGGATGGTCGGCATGGATTTCGTCCGCGAGGTCACCACGCCCGAGCCTTACCAGTGGGACCCGTCGGACAGGCAATCGCGCGCATGGACCATCGTCAAGGGCGACGGCGCATCCGAAGCCGAGGTCGATGACAACGGCGAGATTTTCCGGAAACTGCCTCCCGTCAGCCACCGCATCGTGGCATACGATTTCGGCATCAAGCACAACATCCTGCGCCATCTGCGCCAGGAAGGTTTTGCCGTGACCGTCGTCCCCGCCGCCACTGCGGCCGCGGATGTCCTCGCGATGAAACCGGACGGCGTCTTCCTCGGCAATGGCCCCGGCGACCCGGCCGCGCTCGATTACGCCCACCAGACCGTGCGCGGTCTTCTCGGCCGGACTCCCATCTTCGGCATCTGCCTCGGCCACCAGGTGCTCGGCTACGCCTTTGGCGGCCGCACCTACAAGCTCAAGTTCGGCCATCACGGCGGAAACCAGCCCGTCAAGGACCTCCGCACAGGCAGGGTGACCATCACCGCGCAGAACCACGGTTTCGCCGTCGATCCCGACTCGCTTCCCGCCAATATCGAAGTCACCCACATCAATCTCAACGACCAGACCGTCGAGGGCATGAGCCACCGCGAGGCCCCCGTCTTCAGCGTCCAGTATCACCCCGAGGCCGCCCCCGGGCCCCACGATGCCACCTACTTCTTCGGCCAGTTTCGCAAACTGATTGAAGACGCCCGCGGAGCCTGATACTTTTCCCTGCACAGGATTTCCCCCATGCCCCAACTCATCGTTACTCTCGCCGACGGCTCCAACGTCACCCACGAACTCACCGAGGACATCGTTACCGTCGGCCGCGTCTCGGACAACGTCATCCAGATCGAGGACGCCTCCGTCTCCAGCCATCACGCGGAGATCGTCGCCACCGGCAAGCAGTACATCCTTAAGGACCTCGACTCCACCAACGGCACCCGCGTCAACGACCAGCCTTTCACGCAGGGCACGCTCCACGATGGCGACATCGTCCGATTCGGCAAAATCGAGACCCGCTACGCCTCGGACAATCCCGACGACGCCCGCCCGCTTCCCGAGGCCGAGGCCGTAAGCGCGACCGTCGGCGCCAGCAGCCATTTGCCCGACGATTTCGCAAACGCATCCCCCTTCAAGACCAAGAGCAAGAAGAAGGACCCGATCGCGACCGGCATCCTGGTTTTCGCGGGTGTCGCCGTTCTCGCATTCATCGGTGCGGTGGTGATGATCCTCCAGTTGCAGCCGCCCCCGCTGTAGGGGCGTGGAAACCCTCCCACGCATCGTCGTTCCCGCGGCCTCGCGTGCGGAGGATGGCGTGGCGCTGGATCTGGTTGAGAATATCTCCGGCGGCCCTCCGCTTCAGGGCACCCGCATCACGCTTTCGCGAACCGCCGCGCATCTGAATGTCCTTTTCCAATGCGAGGATTCACGCCCATGGGCGACGCTGACCCAACGCAACGGCCCCCTTTACCAGGAGGAAACAGTGGAAGTCTTCCTCGACCCATTTGGCGACCTGTCATGCTACTTTGAGATCGAGGTCAATCCGCTCAACACCGTGCTCGACCTGATGCTGCGCCGCATCGGCAGGGGATGGCGCAAGGAGTTCGCGTGGCAGTGCGAAGGCTTGGAAACCTCCGCGGCGTTGGTGCCCGGAGGCTGGACCGCCCTGCTGAGCATCCCATTTGCCGCGCTGCTACCTGAGCCTCCCAAACCAGGCAGCATCTGGCGCGCAAACTTCCTGCGAATCGACCGCCCGCAGAACACCCCCCGCGAGCTCTCCGCATGGTCCCCCACGCTGCGGAATACCTTTCACGACCCCACCCGATTCGGTTATCTGGAGTTCTAACTTGTAGCGATGGGGCGTTGACCCATGCGGGGGGACGGCCCGACCTCGCCCCCGACTCCGCCCCAACTCCACAATCCGCATTCCGAAATCCGCAATCCGCAATGGAACTCGACCTCTTCTCCCAGCCCCCTCCGCGGAAAACCCCACCCCCGGAGCCCGTCCTCCGCATCTGGACCGTCGGCGAAATCACCCGTACGGTGCGCACCCTCCTGGAGGACAAATTCGACGAAGTCTGGGTCCAGGGAGAAATCTGCAACTTCCGCCGGCAAGCCTCCGGCCACTGTTATTTCGGCCTCAAGGACGAGAAAGCCCTGCTCTCCTGCGTCCTGTTCCGCTCCTACGTCCCGGTCAATCTGCCAATGGCCGACGGAATGCTCGTGCAGGCCCGCGGCCGCATCACCGTTTACGAGGCGCGCGGCCAATATCAGCTCAGCGTCACGCTCGTTCAGCCCGCCGGCGCCGGCCTGCTCCTTGCGCGCTTCGAGGAGCTCAAGCGCAAACTCGCGGCCGAGGGCCTCTTCGATCCCGCCCGCAAGCGCCCCATCCCGCGCGATCCCGCATGCATCGGCATCGTCACATCCCCCACCGGCGCCGCCATCAGCGATTTTCTCAATGTCGCCCGCCGCCGCGCCCCGTGGGTCCGCATCGTGATCAATCCCGTGCGCGTCCAGGGCACCGGCGCCGCATCGGAAATCGCCGCGGCCATCCGCGAGTTCAACCACCCGTTTTTCGAGGGCAAAATCGACCTCATCGTCGTCTGTCGCGGCGGCGGCAGCATGGAAGACCTCTGGGCATTTAATGAGGAGATCGTCGCGCGCGCCATCGCGGCATCGCGCCTCCCGGTCATCTCCGCGGTCGGCCATGAAATCGATTTCACCATTGCAGATTTCGTCGCCGATCTCCGCGCCCCCACCCCCAGCGCCGCCGCCGAGCTCGCCCTGCCGGATCGCGCCGCCATGCTGCGCCACGTCGCCCAGGTCCGCTCCCGGCTCCAGCGCTCGATGGATTCGATCCTCCTCAATCACCGGCGGCGCCTCGAGAGCGTGGCGCGATCCGCCATATTCCGCTTCCCCCAGCGCCTCCTCCAGGATCGCGCCCAGCGGCTCGATACCGCCGTCGCACAGATCGCCGCCGGCCGCGAGCGCGCCCTGCGTGTGCGCCGCGAGCGCCTGGCCACACTCCTCGCTGCACTGCGGCAGCATCGCCCCGATCAAGTCATGGCCCTGCGCCGGTTCGCCCTCGAGGCGCAGCAGCGCAAGCTCCGCGCCGCCATGGACGCCGCGATGGCAAAGAAGCTCAACCGGATCACCCACCTGGCCGGCGTCCTCCGTGTCCTCTCGCCGGATGCAACCCTGGCCCGCGGCTACACTATCACCACCGATCCCGCCGGCGCCCCCTTGCGCAGCGCCGCCGCCGCGCGCACCGCCCAGCACCTAAAGACCCGCTTCCCCGACGGCACCGTAGATTCCGAGATCCTCTGAGTGTGGGACCCATGATTGCCAGGAGGGGGCGTGGGTGCGGACCCGCGTACACTCAGCCATCATCGCATCCAGCCCTGGCGCCAGCATAGGTCATAGAGGTCCCATAGGTCCTATCCGGCGCCCCGCACCCCCCAAAAAACGCAGAAAGCCCGGGTCCTCGCGAACCCGGGCTTTCATAAAATCTCGATCCCGTTTGGCTACTCGGCGGGCACCACGTTGTTGCCGCTGCCGTTGCTGCCGGTCATCCAGCCCTTTTGGCCGCTGGTGTCAAAGAGGTCGATGCCGGTCGGGCCGCTCATGTCCTCAAAGGTCGGATTGAGCTGATCGGTCGAAGCGCTGTCATCCACATGCACCACGAGCGTCTGCTTGCCCTTCCACACGCCGCCTTTGGCGGTCTGGGCGGCGGCCCAGGTTACCTGCGATTGAGCGATGGTCGCCGGGTCGTCGGTAATCAGGGGATAGGTCGAGTTCGACGTATCGGACATGCCGGTCACGTAAGCCCAGTGATTGAGCTTGCTGCCCACCGGGAGCGCGGACTGGGCGGCGGAACCACCCTCCTGCGTGAAGTCGGGATCAGGCGGGGCCTTCGCGCCGGGGGTCTCGTAGCTGCCGGCCTGGTAAAAGCACTGGATCGTCTGCAGGTATTGCGGGATCAGGCAGTTGAAAGCGTCGTTCGAGTTCGTCACCTGCTGCGCGGTATTGAAGCTGCCGCTCGTCTCCGCATAGCTCGGGAACTGCCCGTTGTTGTCCGTGGCGAAGGTGCGGCAGGCAAATCCGATCTGCTTGGCGTTGTTCAGCGCCTTGGTCTGTTGCGCCTTGACTTGCACACCCTGGAATGCCGGGAGTGCGATGCTCGCCAGCAGGGCAATAATGCCGATGACGACAAGCAGTTCGATGAGGGTGAAGCCTTTGTTTGTTCTGAGTAGTTTCATGGAGGAGAGGTGGAAGGTTGGAGCCTGGGGAGGCGGGATCGGACTTTGGAATCTACCGCCCGCACGGGTTTGAAGCAAATTCTTTTATACGTTTTTGAGCCGCCTTTTGCCCGTCATTCGGTTGCTCGTTTCCCGATGGGATTCCAGTTTTTCAACAGGCTCCTACCGCAACCGCTTGAATCCGCTCACCGACAGCGGCGGCAGCCTCAGCACGATCGAGTGCGTTTGCCCCTGCCACGCCACCGGCTCCGCATGCACTCCGCCGTAGTTCCCCGCATTGCTCCCGCCATACGCCTCCGCATCGGTATTGAGCACCTCCTGGTAAAAGCCCTCCCCGGGCACCCCCATCCGGTAATTCTCGCGCACCACCGGCGTCCCATTCACCACGAACACCAGCGGCGGCGCCGTCCGCGCCTTGCGCATAAAGGCCACCACGCAATTGTCCGCATCGTGGAAATCGATCCACTCATACCCGTCATACGTATCGTCCAGCTCCCACAGCGCCGGCTCACTCTTGTAGAGCCAGTTGATGTGCTGGATCAGCCGCCGCAGCCCCGCGTGCTCGGGAAAGTTGAGCAGCCACCAGTCCAGGCTCTCGTCGTGATTCCACTCCCGGCTCTGGCCGAATTCCCCGCCCATGAACAGCAGCTTCTTCCCCGGGTGCGCGTACATCCATGCGTAGAAGAGCCGCAGGTTCGCAAACTTCTGCCACCAATCCCCCGGCATCTTCCCCAGCATCGAGCCCTTCCCGTGCACCATCTCGTCATGCGAGAGCACCAGCATGAAGTGCTCCTGGAAGGCGTACAGCAGCGAGAACGTGATATCCCCCTGGTGATACCGCCGGTAGATCGGGTCCAGGCTCATGTAATGGATAAAGTCATGCATCCACCCCATGTTCCACTTAAAGCCGAACCCCAGCCCCCCCAGGTACGTCGGCCGCGACACCCCCGGCCACGCCGTCGATTCCTCCGCGATTGTCATGATCCCGGGGAAACGCGAGTAGCACACCTCGTTGAAGCGCTTCAGGAAGTAGACCGCCTCCAGGTTCTCCCGCCCGCCGTGCTCATTCGGCACCCATTCCCCCGGCTTGCGGGCGTAATCCAGGTACAGCATCGACGCCACCGCATCCACCCGCAGCCCGTCGATGTGGTACTCGTCCATCCAGAAGAGCGCGTTGCCGATCAGGAAATTCCGCACCTCGTTGCGCCCGTAGTTAAAGATCAGCGTCCCCCATTCCTTGTGCTCCCCCTTGCGCGGGTCCGCGTGCTCGTACAGATCGGTCCCGTCAAATTCCGCCAGCCCGTGCGCATCCTTCGGGAAATGCCCCGGCACCCAGTCCATGATCACCCCGATCCCCCGCTGGTGGCATCGATCCACAAAATGCCGGAACTCATCCGGGTTCCCATACCGGCTCGTCGGCGCATAATACCCGGTCACCTGGTACCCCCACGACCCATCAAAGGGATGTTCCGCGATCCCCATCAGCTCGATGTGCGTGTACCCCATGTCCACCACGTAATTGATCAGCGCATCCGCCAGCTCGATGTAGCTCAGGTAACGGTTCCCCTGCTCGAAATGCCGCGCCCACGAGCCCGGATGCACTTCGTAGATCGACACCGCGCTCCGGTGCCACACGGTCTTCGCCCGCTTCTCCATCCACTCCGCGTCCGCCCACGTGTACCGGTTGATATCAAACACCATCGACGCCGTCTGCCGCCCATGCTGCCCGTAGAATGCATACGGATCGCTCTTCACCAGCAGCCCCCCGTGCGATCCCTTGATCTCAAATTTATAGTGCGCCCCCTCCGCCGCATCCGGGATGAAGATTTCCCACACCCCGGACCCCAGCAGCTTCCGCATCGGATGCATCCGCCCGTCCCAGCCGTTGAAATCGCTGATCACACTCACCCGCTGCGCATTCGGCGCCCACACCGCAAAGCTGCATCCCCGCACCCCATCCATCTCCGTCATGTGCGCGCCCAGCTTCTTGTAGATCTCGTAATGATTCCCCTCCGCAAACAGATGCAGGTCCATCGCCCCCAGGATTTGCCCGAAGGAATACGGATCCCGGAAATTCCACTTGTGGCCATCATGCGCCACCGCCGCCAGCTCGTACGCAAAGTGGTCCAGCTCATCCTCCGGCAGGATCGCCTCGAAGAAGCCCGCATCGTGCAGCCGCTTCGCAGGGAACTGCTTCCCATCCTTCAGCCGCACCACCGTGATCGCCTTTGCGTCCGGCCGGATCTCCCGCACCACGAGCCGATCCGCGGCCACGTGCATTCCCAGCACCGCGAACGGGTCTCCGTGGTAGGCCCCCAGCAGCGCATGCATCGCTCCGTTGTCCACAGTCTGAGTCAGGTCGAGTACTTCCATAAATATAAGGTGGTCGGTTTGGTTCGCCGGTCCGGCGGGGCTTCAATTTCAGCCGCAGCCCTCAGCGTATGTTCGCATCTCGCGCATTGGACAGCCCAAAAAAACGTGGCCGAGTCCACAGCCCTTTCGGCTCTGGAGGGTCCCGCAGGCGTAGCGCGTCAGAAAAAGGCCGCCTGTTAATGCCTCCCTGTGATCCCGCAGAGGTCAATGATCAGTAGAAGGCCCCCTATATGAATGGCACCCTCCGACCCCGCAGGGGTCAAAGATCCGTAGCCGGGGGTCGAACCCGTCCCGTGCCTGCGGGACGGGTTCGACCCCCGGTACACCGTTCAATACAGAACGCATCCCGGGAGGGATGCCAGAGCCGGTCCGTTCCACGACATGGGCAGCACCAACGGCGTGCAGTACGGTGTCAGGCAAATACGTTTTGGAATGATCACATTGTCCCGAAGGGACAGCCCGACAGTAGCCCCGGGTTTTAACGCGGGGTTAACCGTCCAAAACGGTAAAGCCCCGGTAGGGGCGCCAGAAAAATCTTTAAGCAGTCTACCCGACACCATATTGGCTTGGGGCGCCTCAGGAGGATCTGCATCACTTCCGGATCGAACTTGCAAAGCCTCTCCCCGGGAAGAAAATTACCGCCAACCACCCCGATATGAACAAGAACTCGACCCGGAAATCTCAGATGAGAATCACCTCAACCGCACTGGCCCTCGCCCTCATCACCATCCTGCATCCATCCGCCAATACCCTTCGCGCCCAGGATGCGACCGACCAAACGCAAACCGTGGAACAGGCAACCACTCTCCTTACCTCCGGCCAATGGAGATTTCACGGCGTCGATCGTACATTCCTCCCGGACGGAACCTTCAAATCCGCAAACGGGAATGTCGGAACCTGGAAATTAACCGAAGATCAGTTGGAAATAGTGATGGGCCCAAGAAAATGGCGCTTTTTCCTCCCACTCGATCCCAAGGGAACACGCGGAGAAATCGAAGGCGGCGTCAAAGACAAGAACGACCTGCTGGTAAAAGTCCCCTCCTAGTTTCCCAGCTCCTTCAGGATTTCCTTGCGAGCCGTCCCGGCATTGACTCCAAGGCTATTCAGGACGCGTCCTGCGATGCCATCGCCCTCAAGGATCAAGCCCAGGAAGATATGTTCCGGCCCAACGCTTGGGCAGTGGCACGCTTTGGCTTCGCGGGCGGCAAGGGCGAGAGCCTTCTTGACCCGGGGAGTGTACGGCAGCCCGCCGCTCACCTTGCCGGAGGGAGGGACCCCAAACCACCTCTCAACCTGGTTCCTCAGCTCGCGCTCATCCACGCCCATTGTTTTCAGGACGCCTGGTAAAAATCCATTCTCCATCGAAAGCATGCCGAGCAGGACGTGTTCTGTGCCGATGTAATCGTGATGGAGACGAGGGGCTTCCAGTGCGGCGAGATCCAGCGTCCGGCGGGCGCCATCCGTGAATGCGCTCAACGATGGAGCCTGGAGTGAGGCCCGAAGTAGAGCAGTCTTGAGTCTTCTGAGGAACGCCCATCGTCCCCCGCCCACTTTTGCAAATTCGCTCCGGAGCGCATTCGGATTGCCAATTCGGCGAACAGCCATTTCGAAGGCTCGCTCCGGGTTTGATCCCGCCTGGACCTGCTCCTCGATGGCTTCGCGCAAATGACTTTCCAGTTCATCCAGGATGTCGAGAGCTTTGACGCCGGTGGCCTGCAATTGCCGCCGCCATTCCGCAATCGCCTCGTCGAGATCAAACATATCGCTCCTCCCATAGTTGCTGGAACACGCCGGAGACCGCGGCCCATTGCTCCCGTTGCTCCTTCAGGGCCTTCTTGCCATCCTTTTTGAGCGAATAATATTTCCGCTTCCGCCCACTCTCCGCCTGGCCCCACCGCGATACAATCCATCCCTCGCGTTCCATCCGATGCAGCACCGGATAAAGCATCCCATCGGTCCATTCGATTTTATCCCCGGATATCCGCTTCACTTCCTGGATCAGCGCGTACCCGTAACTCTCGCCCCTGGAAAGCAGCGACAGGATCAACGGCTCAGTCGACGCCGCGACAAGTTCTCTATTGAGCATGGCGACACTATGCATTGTGTCGCTATGTATTGCAACCGAATAATTCGCCTACAGCAAAATCCCGCCGTTGATCCCATCTCCTCTCCCCGCACCCCTGTTTCCTACTCTCGTCGAATTGCACCGCGACGGAGTCGGTGTAAGCAAGCAAACACGCCCAAACCGAGTAGCGCCGGCGCCCTCGAGGAAAGTTCAGGAAACGAACGGTCTGCCCGCAACGGTTGCCTGCTTCCGAAAGCTGATTGCCCGGAGGCGGCGGCGCTGCCAGCCGCAGAGCATCCCCATTCCCGCAAGCATCATTGCCCATTCCCCAGGCTCCGGGACGGCGGCGGAGGCCGCAACGACTTCGCCGTTGGGAAGTTGCGCTGCTCCCATTGTCGAAAAGGGGACTCCATTCAAGTTGCCGTCGGTGAAGGTGATATCGGCCAGTTGCGCCTGGGTCAGGTCATCGGTGGTGCCGATGAAGACTTGATCGGAGCCGCCGCCGGCGCTGAGTCCGGTCCAGTCCGGGATGGTGAGCGTGCCATTCCACGCAAGGGCGCTGCTATCGGCGAAGATGATGACATCGCCCGACGCCCCGAGCGACAGCGTGGACGCGCCACCGCCGCTCAACGTGAGGGTGCCCAATGCCTCGTTTTGTGAGGCGAGCATCTGCAGCACGCCGGTGCCCAGGGTGATCGGCGCCGCGGGGTTGAGGGCGTTATTGGCGGCCAGTTCAAGGGTCCCGTTATTCACCGACACGGTGGCGGTTTGCGAGAGCGTGCCACTGACTTTCAGGGTGCCGCTGTTCACCGCAGTTGCGCCTGTATACACATTCGCCCCGCCAAGGGAGAGGTCGCCGGAGTTTACCGTCAGCCCGCCGCTAAACGTATTGTTCGCATTCGAGGTAATGCTGCCGGAGCCGGTCGAATTGACTACCGTCAGGGAGCCCGGCCCACTGATGGGACTGGCAAGAGTCACGGTATTCCCATTCGAATCAAGAGTGCCGCCAAGTGAAGTGACCGCGAGTCCGTTTGCGGAGATGTCCGTGGGGGTGCTGGTGCCCCATTGAAAAGCGCCGCCGTTCAAGGTCACGGCGCCGGTGCCGAGGGTGCCGGGGCTCGCGAGTTGCAGCGTGCCGGAATCGATCACCGTCCCACCCGTATAGGAGTTGCTCGCATTGGACAATGCGACCAGGCCGGTGGCATAGACCGGCGTGCTGTTGGCCGTGCCGGCTCCCGTCCCGGGGAGAAGGCCGGATGTGTTGCTGTTTGCGGCGTAAGCGGGAATGCCGATGACCAGCGGACCGGCGCCCGACGATCCGCTGACTGTTCCATCCACGGTCAATGTGGTGCCCGCAGTCGCGCCCAGACCGCCGCCGGCGCTGCCAAGGACGATCGGATTCGCCGTGGTGCCATTATCGAGCTTCCCAGTATAGTTGCCCACCAGCGTGCCGCCGTTGAGAGTCACATTCGAGGTGACAGTGCCCAATGAGTAGTCCGCGGCAATCTCGAGGTTGCCCCCGTCGAGGTAAGTCCCGCCGGCGTAAGAGTTATGTCCCAGAAAGGAAACCGTGCCGGCGCCACTTTGAGTATAAGTGTTGCCTTCAATCAGGTTGTTCGTGGCGCCACCGGTGCTTTGTGAGAAAATCAATTCTCCCGACGCGTTATTTTGAAAAACCGTCAGAGAGTCCACACCTCCATTATGGCTGAGAAAGTTCAATCCATCGGTCGCATTTGCGGTAAATGTGATATTGTTTTGCCCTACGTTGGGTGTTACCAGAATGCCGCTGCAGTTTACGTCATTACCGGTCGTACCTTCGGTGTTTACCCCGAGCGTTATCGCCGCGTTCACATTGAATCGAAAGGTTGCCGCCTGCACGTTGTTATTGTTGCCACCGGTGATCCCGCCAAAGTTCGAATTGCCGGTTACATCATAATTGGGGCATTGGCCAGCCTCTGCCGCGCCGTTGAGAATTGTGTAAAAGCCCGCGACCCGGCTGCCTCCGATGATCGTGTAGGGACTCGTGCCCGCCGTACCCGCTGTCGTATCTGTAGTGGCCCAATCATAGAGACCGACGGTGGCGTAGGCAATGCCCTCGGCAGGGACGCTGCCATTGTAGGCCTGGTTATTGACAAGCAAGCCCACGGGCCCAGTCCCTTCGGTTGTTTGTTCTCCCTCCGTCGTCGTGGTGATGATAGCGGTGGCGGCAACCGCTCCCGGCGAAGTCGGCGTAAGTGCTGCCTCCGCCGTACCGGTAGTTCCCCCTGCCGTGCTGGCGCCGCTGTTGGTGGCCGGTCCGGTAAATTCCAGCGTCGCCCCCGTCGCAATGGTGCTGGGTGTGAGCGCGCCAAGGTTGACAGTGGGGATGGTGTTGCCGGAAGCCGGAGCAGCATTGATGGAGTTGGCGCCTCCGGCTGTGTAGGCGCCGTTAAAAGACTGCGACGTTGCCATCGATGCGTTGCCGAGAATGTTCAGGGTGCCAGTCGCCAAATCGAGCTCGGAACCGCTGTTGATCAGACTCGTCGTCACCGAAGGATTGTTGAAATTGAGCGTTAAAGTGGTGCCCTGATTGATCGCGGTATTCCCCGTGTACGTGCTTGCCGTCGTGTTCAATGTCACCGTCCCCCCGCCGGACACCGTGATGCCACCAGTCCCCGCAAGGATGCCGCCGCCAAACGCGAGGTTGCCCCCGGAAGCGTTGGTGTTCAATACTTCGCCCGCCGATAGCGTAATTGCATTGTCGAAGGTCTGCGTGCTGGAGCTGTTATTCGTAATCGCTCCGCCAAGCTCGAAGCCGTTGCCCGTCATCGTATAGGCGGGCGCGCCGGCATTGAATGCTATGCCGTTGATCAGGAAGTTGCTGTTCGTCAGCGTATCGGTGAGCGTGGTGCTGGAGGAGGCGTTGGTGTTCGTGAGGACCAGCGAATCGCCGCTGGCGGGTGCGGTCGTCGCCAGCCAGTCCGCCCCGGTGTTCCAATCCGTGCTGCCGGCGGATCCCACCCACGTGTCCGTCGCGGCAAGGGCTTGCGGATTAAATCCGTAGAGGGCAAAGAACGCCAGAGCGGCGGCTACACCGCGAAGGCCGATATCCGGCGCAATCCGCAATACCCAACCTGAGTATTTCCGCGCGACGGCCGTAAAACTGAGCTTAAACCGGGATTTCCCAGTTGACTTTATGTTCATAGGGAGAAGGGGTGATTATTTTTTTATCCCTCCACCGGCCGTTTGCCAAGGTTTTTCCCGCCCGCGACAGCCCTCCTTTCACCCCCAAATCTTCTCAAAATCCCGCCCGCAAAACTTTTCTTGCATTCCCCTTGACACCCCATTGCGCGCACAAACCCCAACACCCTCAAAAAAGTCAACAAAAACATCTCCTCTAGGTACCGCACAGTTTCTTCTGCTAGGATGGCGTTATGCATCATCCATCTCGTCGTGCCAGGTTCACCCGCTGCCGGCTCATCAGCGGCTATTTTCCAGCCCTCGAACGAATCGACGCATTCCTCGAAAAGGGCCTTGGGCGCAATTTGCCATCCGGGCCATCCTCGCCAGGTACGAACCAAACATCCGCCGCAGGCAATTAAGCCAAATTAAGGTAAATTAAGGTAAAATTTTTTTCGCGCCCCCGGGCCCTGAAGGCCCTGCCGCGTCTCTCGCGGATATGGAACGTGAGACCACCGTCTCGCTCTTCAACAATTGAAACGGACCCCCGGGTTTCCCGCGGTCCGGCCTGGCAAACAATGTGCTTCATAAGGTTTCATGAAATACATCGCAGCCCTGCTCGTTGCAGGCGGGGTTTACGCAATGCTGACCCATCATGCGCCCGTGCAACCGGCCACCCCGGCTGCTCCGGAAAATGGCTTCCTGGCTTCCAAGCCCGGGACCGATTTCCTCAAGGAGCCCCTGGATCGCACCCACGAGGTGCTCGACCAGGCGCGCACCCGGTCTCAGGACCCGGCGTTGCAGTAGACCCGCTTTCCGGCGACCCACGTCTGGTGCACGGCCATGCCGGCCGTCAGCACCACCATATCCGCGTCCATCCCCGGCGCGATGCTGCCTTTGCGCCCATCGAGACCCAGTGCCCGCGCAGGGTTGAGCGAAGCCATCTGCACCGCCTCACCCAGCGACAGCCCGCACACCTCGACCATGGTGCGCACGCCCCGGATCATGCTGGAGGTGCTGCCGGCGAGCGCCGCGCCATCCGCCGTCAGGGCCACCTCGTCCCGCACGACACATGCGGTTTCGCCAAGCATGAATCGGGATTCCGACGGCAGCCCCGCCCCGGCCGTCGCATCGGTGATCAGCGCGATACCGTCGAGGCCCTTGGCCCGGCAGAGGAGTTGCAGCAGGGTGGGGGAGACATGCCGGCCATCGGCAATCACCTCGCAAAGGATATCCGGCTCGCTCAACACAAACTCCAGCACCCCCGCCACCCGGTACGGCCCGCGCCGGCGGGAACTCGACATGCAATTGAACGTATGCGTCGCATGCCGCAGCCCATGGGCGAATGCCGCCGCGACATCCTCGTCCCACGCATCGCTATGCCCCACGCTCGCGATGATGCCCCGCTCCGCCAGCGCCGCGATCAAGGCGAGCGCGCCCGGCAATTCCGGCGCGAGGGTCATCTGCGTGACCACGCCGTCGAGCAATTGCCGCCACTCCGCCGGATCGGGATTGCGAAGCATCCCCGGCAGATGCGCCCCGCGGCGTTCCGGCGAGAAGTACGGACCCTCCAGGTGAACCCCCAGGACCCGCGCCCCAGTTTGTCCATTGCGTTCGCCAGCCTTGTACTCCCGTGCCGCGGCCATCACGGAGACCAATTGCTCCACCGGCGCCGCAATGGTGGTGAGGCAGAGGCCAGTAGTGCCCCCCGCGGCGTGGTACCCACAAATGATGTCGAACGCATCCGCAGTCGCCTCCATCGTATCCCGCCCCAGCGCCCCATGGATGTGGAGATCGATAAACCCCGGCGCGACGTAAAACCCGCCGAGGTAGATCGTCTCCTCCCCCGCCTGCGCCGCCAGCGGGCTCGCCGAAACGTCCGCGATGACGCCGCCCTCCACCCGCAGATGTCCCGCGCGCACCGTACGATCCGGCAGGATGAGATGAGCGCCGGCGAGGATCATACGCGCTGCCACTCCGGCTTGTTATGATAGACCCACCGGTAATACTCCGCCCGCTTGAGCCGGCTGGCCGCCGGTTCATCGACGATCAGCGTGCAGCTTGCATGGAATTGCAGCGCCGACGCCGGCACATCCGCCGTCACCGGTCCCTCGACCATCGCCGCCACGGCCGCCGCCTTCGCTTCGCCAAAGGCCAGCACCAGACACCGCCGCGCCTCTAGGATGGTGCCCACCCCCATGGTGATCACATGCCGCGGCACCTCCTCCGGCGAGGCGAAGAACCGCGCATTGTCCCGGATGGTGCGTTCGTTGAGCGTCTTCAGCCGGGTCCGGGAGCCCAGCGAGGAGCTCGGCTCGTTGAACCCGATATGCCCATCCGAACCGACCCCGAGCAATTGCAGATCGATCCCGCCCGCCGCGCGGATCGCCGCCTCGTATTCGGCGCAATGCGCCGGGATATCCCGCGCCAGCCCGTCCGGGATGTGAATGCGCTCCGGCGCGATATTAACCCGGGAGAAAAAGTGTTCCCGCATGAACCACGCATACGATTGAGGATGCTGCGGGCCGAGCCCGGTGTACTCGTCCAGGTTAAAGGTCGTGACCTGCGCGAGATCCAGCTTCCCGCGCGCATGCATCCCCGCCAGCTCGTCGTAGAAGCGCAACGGCGTGCTCCCCGTCGCAAGGCCCAGCACCGCCCCCGGCTTCGCCCGGACGACGCCTGCGGCGATCCGGGCCGCTTGAGCCGAGGCTTCCACGGGGGACGCAGTGATGATAACTTCCACGTTTGGAACCCTATGAGCGAGCCCGTGACAATTCAACCCGCCAAAGACGCCATGGAGCGCCGCATGCGCAAGCTCGGCGTTCGCGAGGCGGATCTCTCGGAGAATTTCGCCCGCTCCTCCGGGCCCGGCGGCCAGAACGTGAACAAGGTCTCCACCGCCGTCACGCTCACCCACGCCCCGAGCGGCATCTCCATTACCGTTCAGGATTCCCGCTCCCAGTCATGGAATCGCCGCCTCGCCCGCGAGCGTCTCCTCGACGAGATCGAACGCCGCCGCCGCGAACGCGTCCAGGCCCGCCGCGCCGAAGCCGCCCTCGAGCGCCGCCGCAATTCCCCCCGCCCCCGCGGCGTCAAGGAGCGGATGCTCGACTCAAAGAAGAAACGCGGCAGCACCAAGAAAATGCGGGGGCGCGTGGACGAGTGATGAGAATCAATTACGTATTGCTTTCAGGAGGATGCCGCCCACGAGCACTTTCTTCTTCACGGATGGCGATGATCAGTGGCCGGTTTAGCCGAAGGGCTTCAATTGTTGCGCGGCCGATCGAAGACAGTCCTGCTACCATTGTCCCATCCCATTGGAAATGCAGGCGCCAGGAATCGCGCCTGGGATTGAATAGGGAAACTTCGGTATGGGTGGTGGGATCGATGGCGGATATGCGGGCGCCTTTTCTGAGTGAACAGGAAACGCATGCCAATGCCAGGTTTTCAATTTCAGTCTCACCGCCAGCAACGACTGGCAGGACATGATCAATATGAAAAACGGCTTCCTGCCCGGCTTGGGACAGCCCACAGTACTCGCATCGATCGTGCGCGCGTTCCCGCACCTGGCTCCGGAGCGTTTGAGGGATGTCCACCCGTGCGATCCGGCTACTCGCGACCCAGACGCTCGGAACGCATCTGGAGAAGCGAAAGCAATTCCACCAAGTCAACCAAGCCTTCCGCCTCCTGACGTTCAGCCTCGCTCAACGACTCCCCGCAATCCTGTCGATCCAGCAATTGCTGAAGGCGCGCCTGGACTGCCTCCGGCATGTGAAAACGTGCGAGATCATCGGGTACTTCCACTTCCAGTTGAATTGCGTGGCTCATCGGCAGTCGCTGTCCTGACCATAAAATTAGCATCGCAGGGGAAAAACGTCGAGCCGTATTGCCGCGATCCCCTAAAGCGTGATATTTACTGAATAATGGGCACGTGTCACGTTGGCTGCAAACTGGAGAATCACACGGACCGCACTCAATCGGTGACCGTTCCCCGCGCATTGGTGGATACCGGCGGCGAATACACGTGGATTCCGTCCCGGACCCTTGAAAAGATCGGCGTGAACCGGGAGAAGAAAGACCTCGTGTTCACGATGGCGAATGGTCGGACGATCACGCGCAGCGTAGGGTTTGCGATCCTCCGGGTGGACAAGTATTTCACCATCGATGAAGTGGTGTTCGCGGAACCCGGCGACATGACGCTGCTCGGCGCGCGGACGCTAGAGGGGCTCTCGCTGGTGGTCGATTCGCGCAAGAAGAAGCTCGTAGCCGCCGGCCCCTTGCCCGCCGCGTGAGACCTGTTCTGTCGCGAGATAGTGATTCCACCCCCGCCGTCGCCCGCATTAAACTCGGTCTCGCATGGAAATCATAAGCTGTAACCTGCCGGGCATCCCGAAGCTCCGGAGCGGAAAAGTCCGCGAAATCTTCGACCTCGGTGATTCTTTGCTCTTCGTCACCACGGATCGCATCTCGGCCTTTGATGTCATCATGCCGGACCCAATTCCCGGCAAGGGTGCCGTCTTGACCGGGCTCTCCGCATTCTGGTTCCAGCGGCTCGATTTTGTGGAGAACCATGTGCTGGCCACCCGATTCGAGGATTTTCCAGAGGCCCTGCGGCCATTCCGCGAGCAACTCGAGGGCCGCTCCATGATTGTGAAAAAGGCAACGCCGCTGACGGTGGAATGCGTAGTGCGCGGGTTCCTCGCCGGCTCCGGTTACAAGGAGTATGTCGCCAGCAGGACCATCTGCGGCCAGCCGGTGCCCACGGGATTGCTCCAATCCGACGCGCTGCCGCACACGATGTTCACGCCCAGCACCAAGGCAGACTCCGGGCACGACGAGAACATCACCTGGGAGCAATGCTGTGGAATCCTCGGTACCGACTTGGCGGAACAGGTGAGGGATATCAGCATCCGGCTCTATGAGGCCGGCCGCGATTATGCGCGGGGGCGGGGGATCATCGTGGCGGATACGAAATTTGAGTTCGGTCTGCTCGATGGCCGGCTAATCCTGATCGACGAGGTCCTCACGCCGGACTCTTCGCGCTTCTGGCCGGCCGATCGCTATCTGCCGGGGACCAATCCCCCGAGCTTCGACAAGCAATACCTGCGCGATTACCTGGAGATGCTCGACTGGGACAAGACACCCCCGGCGCCGAATCTCCCTCCGGAAGTGGTCCAGCAAACTGCGCGGAAATACCGCGAGGCCTTCGAGCGCCTGACGGGTTAACGGAGCCGCCCATGGAGGACGCCATCGAGCAATTTATCCTTTACCTCGCCACGGAGCGCGGGCTCTCGGAGAATTACCAACTCTCCACCCGGCGCTCGCTGGAGGAGTTTGCGGAGTGGCTCTCGAAGGCACGGCAGATCACGGTGCCGGAGGCGGTCACCCTGGCGGTCATCACGGATTACCTCGCCCATTGCAAGAAGCGCGGCCTTTCCACCAGCTCCATCAAGCTGGTGGTCGTCGCCATCAAGATTCTCTTCCGCTTCCTCATCGCGCGTGACCGGCTGAAGACCGACCCTGCGGAATACATCCCGCTGCCGCGCGCCGAGCGTTACCTGCCGGAGACGCTCAACGAGTTGCAGGCCGAGAAGCTGATCGAAAGCATCCAGACCGATCACCCGCTGGGCCTGCGCGACCGGGCCATGGTGGAGCTGCTTTACGCTTGCGGCCTCCGCATCTCGGAGCTCGCCGGGGCGCGCCTGGAGAATCTCCACCTCGACGAGCGCACCATCCGCGTCACCGGGAAAGGGAACAAGACCCGCATCATTCCTGTCGGCCGCAAGGCGTGCGACGCCATCGCGCAATACCTCGCGAACGAGCGCCCCGGCATGGTCAAGAAACGCACCGGCAGCGAGATATTCCTCTCCATCCGCGGGACAAGACTGACCACCGTCCGCATCTGGCAGATCCTCAAGCGAATCGCGCGGCACGCCGGCATCGAGGTGAATGTTTACCCGCACTTGCTAAGGCATAGTTTCGCCACGCATTTGCTCAGCAACGGGGCGGACCTGCGCATCATCCAGGAGCTGCTGGGACACGCGGATGTCTCCACCACGCAGATTTACACCCATGTGGACCAGCAGCGGCTCAAGGCGGTGCATCACCGCTTCCATCCGCGTGCGCGGCTGCCAGCAGCTCCCCGCCCGGCGCCAGAGCCTCCCGGAACGTAGGATACCGCAAATTCCATCCCGTAGATCGAAGCTTATGATTGCAGACCCGCTTATTGGTTACGCCCCGCTTGCGCTGGAGGTCCAGCGGGCCGCCCGGCGGCATCGGCCTGCCGAGCGCCGCCGCAAGCCAGCCGTAGCACTCCAGTTGCGTCACTGGTTGGTCGTCCGCCACATTGTAAATCCCCGCCGGCAATCCTCCATCGACGAGGCGGAACAATGCCGCCGCCGCGTCATCCGCATGGATTTGATTGATATGACGTTCCCCGTCGCCCTCGATCGTTGCCGTGCCGTCCAGAAACTTCCTCAAAAACACCGATCGCCCCGGCCCATAAATACCCGCCAGCCGCGCCACCTGCCCACCATGGGCCAGCGCCACGTTCTCCGCCTCGAGCAGCACGCGGCTGGTCGGGGAGGCAGGCTCCGCAGGGCTATCCTCAGTGACCCACGAGCCGTCGTTCTGCGCGTAAACCGACGTGCTGCTCACAAAGAGTACGCGGCCCGGGTTCAGGAACCCGAAGACATTCTCAACCCCCCGCAGGTAAACCTGCCGGTAGGCATCTTCACCACCGCCCCAGCCGGAACTCACCGCGCTGATCACTGCATCCGCTACGTGCAATCCCGTCGCCCCCGCCATCGCGGCAGGGTCCGAGATATCGCAAGCCAGCACCCGGTAAGGCTCGCCGGCCAGCCGCTCCGCGGACCGTGCGGATCGCGTGATCCCCACAACGTCCCACCCCCCCTCCGCGAACAGCCGGGCAGCGCGCGCTCCCACGAATCCGCAGCCAAAAATCACCACCCGCTTCACGCCACACCCTCCGCAAACAGAGCGGCATCGAGTCTATGCAACGCGGCATTCATCCGGTCATTTTCGAATTTCTGATTCCCATTTTCGAATTTAATCTCAGCCCATGGACATCTTTCCCGCTTTTCGCATTTCCGCCGTCGTCGGTTTTCTCGGCGTGACCCTTGGCGCTTTCGGCGCTCACCTGCTCCGGATACATCTGCAGGTCTTGAAGATGACCGATGTCTGGGAGACGGCAGTCTTCTATCACCTTATCCATGCAGTCGTGCTTTTGTTGCTGGCCAGCCGGCCGGTTTTCCCGCGGCTTCCCTGGATGTTTTTCCTGGCCGGCATCGTCCTCTTTAGCGGCAGCCTCTACCTGCTGGCGTACACGGGCACCCGGTGGCTGGGGGCGATCACGCCGCTGGGTGGCATCAGCCTCCTGGCGGGCTGGGCGATTCTTGCCATCCGCGGCTTCGCGACCAAGGCGCCTGTTGAGAGGGGATAAAGATAAAATCCCGATTGCAGAAGAGCCGTGCCTCCAGTATCGATAGATACCCTCCTATGACCCTCATGCAACCTCCGCCTGCCGCACTCCGGAAGCAGCGAGGCGCCGGGGGACCACACGAATGTCCCACTCGCCTGCCGAACTAAATCCTGTCCGCGCAGGCCGCTCCTGGCAATCCCGGCCCTGCTCCATCCTCCCGCCATGCATCGATACCTGAGCAGCGGCATACGCCGCTTTGGACCCGCGCCCGTCGGTGAGCATTCCCGGATGAATTGGGAGTTTCGCGCCGTGGTCAGCGGCAGTTGCGGCCTCATCCTCGCGTCTGGCGAGAAGCTTCCTCTCCGCGAGAATTGCCTCTGGATTTTCCCGCCACAGCATGCGCATGGCTGGCATGGGGGGCGGCGCGAGTGCAATGTGGTAATCCTGCAGTCCACCACGGTGCCGCGGCAGTTGCTGGAGTCCGTGCCTGGGGTCGGCTTTTTCGAACAGCAACTGACGCTGGAGGAGAGCCGCCAGGTGGAGGAACTCGGGCGGCAGTTAAACCCGGATTTTATGGATCGCAACATGCTCAGCGAGTTGCGCTTCGACCGGGCGATTATCGATCTGAGCCTGCTGGCGCTCGGTAGTATGGCCGCCCGTTCCCCTTCTGCCGTGAACAGGAGGATGACAGAGAAAGTCGATGCCGCGATTGTGTGGTTTCGCCGTCACTTGCGGGAGAAGCCGGGGATGGAAGAGGTGGCTGCCGCCGTCCATGTCTCTCCGAGCCATTTGCGGCGGCTTTTTGGCACTGTTCTCAAGCAGAGCCCCCGGGCCGTATTCGGCAATTCGCAAATCGAGATCGCGATGCGCCTGCTGGCAGGGTCCGACCTCAAGATCGAATCCGTCGCGGCGGAATCCGGATTTGCCAGCGCCCGGGATTTCTCAAGGGTTTTTAGTGCCCGCAAAGGATGCTCGCCCAGCGATTGGCGCCGGCGGGTGAGACCGGCCGGAGCCGAGAGTGGCGAGACGGAGAAGAACACTGAGGCGGAAATCGTAGAAAAGGCCGGTTGATCGCCTTGTCCCTTCCAGAAATGGACGGATTCAAGTGCGCCTGATGGTGGGAGGATTTCGGTCACCCGGGATCATCAGGATCCCGACAGTGCCCCCGGCAGCCTCCCGTTTCGGTTGAGATAAAATAGCGTAACAATCGCATGAATCGCCCTCTCGTCCCGCTACGCGGTATTCCGTATAAGCAAAAAAATGACATTTTTGTGTCCGGAAATATGCTGCGAAATGCACGGTTTTGCGGATTTTGCTGGGAATCGGGCCAAAATTGCCGGCGGTGTGCCGGATTTGCACGCTGGTAATTGTTAATGGAGAGGGACTTGCGGGATGCATGAATGGGGTAACCATGAGCGGATTAAAGGCCCAAAAACATCCGATAATAGCATTTTCAGTGAGTGTTTTTGTCCTGTACATGAGCTCTATTGTCCGCCATCTCCCCTTGCATACGGTGACTGGTGTGAGATGCTCCCGTCCAGTCGATCCCCCTCCCCAGAGTAAAGTTTTATCATCATGTCCCCTAGTCGCACCCTCCGTAAAATCACTTACAGCCCCCCATTGGGATCAAATGATTTTCATTCGTCCTGCGCTTTGATCCGGAAGCAGAAAGCTTTCGGTGCCAGGGCTGCTAAAATCCTTATCGTCCAGCCGTAAACCATTGAGGTTCATCTCAATCCAGCAAGTAAAACCTCATCCAGTTCTCCCTCCTCGATTCTTAAGTATCTCGTCGTCCTCCCAGAGTTCTCATCCGTACCCCTAAATTCATGAAAATATCCCCAACAAACCTCCTGTCGCAGTTGCTGCGTTCCCAAGCGCGCGGACTTGCACACGCCAATACCTTTGCCCGCAGGGCTGGACGGATGGTTCCGGTTATTGCCCTTCGCACTTCGGCTGCGACGCTGGCGCTATTTGCTCTCTTTGGCTTTAACCCGCAGACACTGGCTGCCACCTATACGAAGACGGCCACTGCTGGCGCTCTCAATGTGGCGGGCAGTTGGAGTGGAGGCCCTCCTGGGGGCTCGGATATTGGTCTGTTTAACAACACCATCACTGGCACCCAGTCGGATACGTTGGGAGGTAGTTTTGCGATTGGGGAGTTGCAGGTCACTAACCCAGGCGGCGCGATCACGATTGCCGGGGATAGCTCCCTCTACACACTCACTCTTAACGGCGTCACCAATGCCTCCGGCGTCAACGTCGGCATCGACATGTCCACCGCCACGCAGAACCTCAACTATGGCGGCGCCAATGACGCGCTGGCGATCGGCAATGCCCAGAGTTGGTATGTTGCCACGGGCGAGACCCTGACCATCAGCGGAGCTGTTTCCGGTTCCGGCAATATCACGATCGGCAGCGGTGCCGCTGGCGCTGGTGGTAGTGTGACCTTGCAAACCACCGCCGACACCTACACTGGCAATTATGTCGTTAATAATTCCACGCTGACTGTCAACATTGGGCAGGCCTCTACTGCTGGGTTCATTTTGAACAACGGTGCCACCCTCGCTGGCAACCAGGCGCTGGCCAGCACCAATCCCGTCATCGTCAATTCCGGCGCGTCCACCATCAGCATCCAGAGCTCGAACACATTCACTCCGTTGGTTTACGGCAATGGCAACATCAATTGGACAGAGGCAACGGTGAATAGCACCAACTACGGTTCGGTCGCGACCAGTACGTTTGGCAACTTTGGCGGCACGATATCCTGGGGTACCGATGGGAATGAGTTACGCATTGTAAGTTCCACTGGCAGCGCAAATTCCGTCAATCCATTTGCGAACTTCGATCTCGGCTCTTCCACCGGCAATATCGGTGTGCGCAACGGCACTACTCAGGTCTGGCTTGGCGGCGTGCAGTCCACTGGCGCCTCCGCAGGTGTGGGTGGCGCAGGTTCATCCGGCGGGCATGACGTGGTCTACTACGTCGGCAGCGCGAATCTCAACCAGACTTTTGCTGGTGCGTTCAACAATGGCGGTAATGCTCCCACCGAGGTGATCAAAGACGGCTTCGGAACGCTGACCCTTACGGGCGCATCGCTTGCCGCAGATACCACCAACTACTCTGCGCCTGCCACGTACACCGCGGCTGGCGGCACTCTGCAGTTGAGTTTCAGTGCCCGCAGTTCGGGTATTCTTTACGCGGGTGGTTCGGCTGACATTGCCAATGGCGGCACGCTTGCGCTTCTTGGCGCCACCAGCGGCGTTTCCAGCCAGGGTGTGAGCGGATTGGTGACCAGCGCGGGCGGCGGCACTCTTTTGATCAATCCCAATGGTGGTACGTCCACTACCTTCAATGCGGGCGCCTTGTCCACCCCTGCCGCCGGCGCAACTCTGGATATCAATGAGAATACCGGGACCGCAACCGTAACCACCCCGACGCCGGCGGCTGCCACGGGCATCCTTGGCGGGGGGCAGATCTTGTTCACCAATGCGTCCGGGGTCACCAAATTTGCGGGTGGTGGCGGCACTGCGAATACGAGCATCTCCAACTCGGGTAACTTCATCACCCTGGCCGGCCAAACGAACGGTAACCAGATCGTTTACACTGCCAACCAGCCTACCGGATTGTCCTTGAACACCGCTTATTACGTAGTGGGTCAAAGTGGCAATACCTTCGAGGTTGCGCTGACCCCGGGAGGCACTGCGATTTCCCTCACCAGCAATTCGACTACTGGCACCGTGGATACCCAGGGTACAATTGCCGCCTACACCAGTGCTTCGACCTACACCACCGGGGTTGGCTCATCGACGACTAATTATACCATTAACGATACGGATTCGGTTACCTCGGCCGCGGCATTCAATACCCTGCAGATCACTAACGACACCACGGCACCGACGGTGACCCTTGGCGGAAATATCACAGACACTACCGGTTCGATACTCTTTACGGGTCCCAATGCTGAAACCATCACCGGTGGAAGCATCAATTCGGGTGCTGCGGTTTATATCGATGCTTATTCAGCAGGTGCCTTGACTCTCAGTTCCCCGCTTCTGGGTGCTTCGTCGCTCACTGTCAGCGGCACGGGCACTGTGATTAGCTCCGCTGGTACCGGCAATACCTACACCGGTGTCACCAATGTGAATGGTGGCGCCACGCTGAGCATTGCTGCAAACAGCGACCTTGGCATCGCCACCTCGGCGGCGACCCTCAATTTGTACGGCGGCACGCTGCAGGCGACCAGCACCTTCGGTTTATTTAACGGCAGTGCTGGCACCAACAACCGCAACGTTGCCCTGGGGAGCGGCGGCGGCACCATCGACGTAACAAACGGCAATGCCCTTACGGTGGCTGGTGTGATTAGTGACGTGACGATTGGAGGCACAAATATTTCCAACAGCCTGAATGGTGCATTGATCAAGGCCGATAGTGGCACATTGGTCCTGAGTGGCGCGGCCAACACTTATGGCGGGGCGACGATCATCAACGGTGGGATACTGAGTGTCAGTACCCTAGCCAATGGAAACTCCAACAGCTCCATCGGCTCTTCGCCCGCCACTGCGAATGCGCTCGTCATCAATGGCGGCACGCTCCAGTATGGCAGCAGCGCCACTGGCGCCTCGACTACCAATCGTGCATTCACCATTGGCACCGCAGGCGGGACGCTGGATGCCTCTGGGCCATCGGGCGATACGGTTACTTTCTCCAGCACGTCGCCCGTCTGGTATACCGCGAGCGGCAGCCGCACCTTGAACTTGGTCGGCAGCAATACCGGCGCAAATGTGCTCGACGCAGCCATCACGGATCCTTCATTTGTGCTGTCGACCTACACCGGCCAGACAGCGGTCAGCAAATCCGGGGCAGGCGAGTGGGTGCTTGGCGGTGCGAATTCCTATGGCGGCGGCACAACGGTGAGTGCAGGCACTCTTCAGTTGGCTACCGGAGACACGGCGGCACTTGGTTCCACCTCCGGCGCGCTGGCTGTGACGGGCGGCACGGTGGACCTCAACAGCAACAGCATCACCACCGGGGCCTTCAGCGGCGGCGGCGGCGGTAGTGTGGAAAGCACCACAGGGGCGGCAACCCTGAGTGTCGTTCAAGGAGCCAGCACGTCGAACACCTTCGCTGGTGTGTTGAAGAACGGCGGGGGAACGCTCGGTTTCGCCACCTTGACCTCGGGCACCACCGTACTCTCCGGTGTTAACACCTACACCGGCGCTACTACAGTTGGTGCTGGCACTGCGGTGGTTCTCGCCAGCGGCGGCGCACTCGGCAGCACCGCCGTCGCGGTCAACGGCACATTGTTGGCAAATAAAGGCAATGGCGGCATTGGTGGCACGGTCACGCTCAATAGCGGCTCAATCCTGTCGCAGGAGGATGGCAACACCTCCCCTGGCTCGCTTACGTTGGGCGGACTCACGATCAATGGCTCGACGGCCCTGGATTATGACATCTACGGCAGCACAGCAAATTCGATTACTGTCTCGGGCGGTGCTCTCGGCGGTACGGGCAATGGCGTCATCAACTTCGCCAACCTCGGTGGCACGTCTCCGGCGGATTATGCGGAATACACCATCCTCACGGACAGCGCCGGGTTCGGTTCTGACACCTTCTCGCTGGGCACCACCAGCATTATGATTGGCGGGCAGGCTTACACGCTCAATCTGACCAACTCGACTTCCACTGCGGAAATCGTGACGCTCGACTTCGCCACCCTGAACTACTACTGGACCGGCGGCACGAGCTCGTCCTGGAGCGCGTTGTCGAACTTTGCCACCAATAACGTTGGCAACGTCCAGCAGACCACCAACCTGAGCAACACCAGCAATGTGTTCCTGACGGCTGACAGCGCGTCGAACTTCTCGCAGACGCTGGATGGCAGCTACACGGTCAACAGCCTGACCCTCACCGGCACGAGCGTTAACAGCCCAACCAACAGCGCCGAGCAAAACTCGGTAACACTGGCGCCCGGCAGCAGCCCGACCAATACCCTGACGATCACCGCGGGCAATACCTTCACGGATGCCGACGGCGTCAGTTATTCGGGAGTTGGACTGGAAGACCAGGCTGGCGCGGCGGCTGCCACGATTAGCGCCAATATCAATCTGGGTAACAGCCAGGCTTGGAAAATCGACAGCGCCAACGGCCTGCTCGTAAGCGGCACCATCGGCAACGGCTCCTCCGCCGACGCCCTGACCAAGACCGGCGCCGGTCCTTTGACCTTGTCCGCTGTGAATACGTACACAGGCGGCACGACCGTCAGTGCGGGTACCCTCGCCCTGAGCTCCGGTGGTTCCATCGGTACCTCTGGTGTACTGACAGTGAATGGTACGGGCACCTTTGATCTGGTGGGCAACAACCAGACTGTTGGCGGCCTCTCGGATGGCGGCGTCTCCACTGGCGTCATCACCTCTTCCACCGGCTCGGCGATTCTGACTGTCAACGATAACTCCACCGCGGCATTCAGCGGCACCATCACCGACAACAATGCGACCAATGGCAGCAGTCTCGCTCTTGTATTCGCAGGCTCTTCGACTGAGACGCTCTCTGGCTCCAACAGTTTCACTGGCGGGACCACGGTAAGCTCGGGGGCGGTCGTTGCAGCGAATAATTATGCGCTCGGCAACAGCACCTCCTCGACCGGTGGACTCCTGCTCAATCCTTCGTCGGGCACGGCCACTGTGGACTTTACCAGCGCCACACCCTCCATCGCCTCTCTGGCGAGCAGTGGAGTGGGAATTAGCGCCGTGGTATTGGGCAATTCGGCCAGTGGTGGTTCTCCGACCACCTTGACCGTGGGCGGCGGCGGGCAGACGACCACCTTTGGCGGCGTGATCAGCGATCAGCCCGGCGCGAATGCCAATGCTGTCGGCAGCCTCACCATTATTGGCGGCTCCCTTACCCTGGGCGGCGCCGATACCTACACCGGTGCGACCACTCTGTCCGGCGGCACGCTCATCCTTGGCAATACGCTGGCGCTGCAAGACAGCACGTTAAGCGATAACGCCGGGGGCGGCACCCTCAGCTTCGGTACGATCACATCGGCGACCTTGGGCGGATTGACCGGCAATGCGAACATCGCGCTCGCCAATACCACTCCGGCGGCGGTGGCCTTGTCCGTGGGCAACGATAATGCGTCCACCAGCTATACCGGAAACTTCAGCGGCAGCGGCTCTCTGACCAAAGTGGGCGCCGGTGCGTTGACCCTTTCGGGTGACGAAACCTACGCAGGCTCGACCACTGTAAACGCCGGCACGTTGACCTTCGCGTCCGGATCCGCTCTCGGCTCGTCCGGAACGCCTAGCGGCGCGATTACCAACAGCAACTCCACGCTGAACATCAATAACACCGCGATTTACGCGAGCTCGCTGACCACCAACGACACCGGCCCGGCGTATACGAATATTACGGCAGGGTCATCAGTGAACATCACTGGTGCGATTTCTCTGAATACCAACGACGGCGCCAATCAAGGCATCCTGACGCTAAGCGGCGGCACCTTGACAGGCGCGAGTCTGTCAGACGGTCGCGATAGTCTGGCCACCACCTACAACGACACTGAAGTACTGGCCGGTGTAACCGGAGACGGCATCTATATCGATGGCGGCAACCTTGTCCTGACGAACACCTCCGGCACCGTACTGGGTCTCGGTACCCTCAACTCCGATAACTCCAGCGCCAGCCTTCGTATGGACAGTGGCTCGGTTACCGTCGACGGCCCCACCGTCGTCACTACCCAGGACAACGATGGCCGTGAGAGCTTGCTCGACATCAATGGCGGTACCTTCACTAGCAACGATACCACCGGGATCGGCATCCAGTTGGGAGGCGATGGCGTTTCCAACCAAGGCGCCGGTGAACTCCTGGTGCGCGGCACCGGTGTGGTTAACACTCCTCAGATTACCCTGGGTGGAACCGGCCAGACCGCTGGCACCAACCAGCTCGTGCTGATCGGTGGCACCACCAATATTGGCTCGGGCGGCATCGTGTCGCATGGCGCGATTACGCCGAATATCTACTTCGGCTCGGCCAGTGTCGCCACTGCCCCGACGGTTGCTTCGACGCTGAGTTGGTCCTCCACGCTGAGCGCGACGCTGACCAACGACAGCGCCGGCGCATCGGCTATCTTCGCGCCCGGCGCGGGGACTAATATCACCCTCGCCGGAGCCCTTGGCGGCACCGGCGGACTCACAGTGAACGGGGCCGGCACGCTCACCCTCACGGCGGGCAACTTCTACACCGGCATCACCACGCTCGATGCCGGTACACTGAATATCAATGGCGAATACGCCCTGGGCGGTGCGGTTTACAGCGGCCTTACCTTCAATGGCGGCACGCTGCAATATGCAACCGGCTTCAGTGGCAACGGGACCGGCGACATTACCCAGAACTCGGCCGCTACCCCAGTTGCGAAGCCTGTGACTGTCGCCTCCGGCGGCGCCACCATCGATACCAACGGCAACAACGTGAGCTACGCCAATACCTTCGGCAATAGCGGCACTGGCAACCTGAGCGTTATTGACAGCCAGGGCACCGGTAGCCTGACATTGGCCGGCACGGCCAACTATAGCGGTTCAACCACCGTCTCCGGCGGCGGCACGCTGATCGTCACCGGTGGACTCACAGCGACCACCGCGGTGAACGTGAATGCCGGCGGCACCCTCGATCTCAACGCGAACAACGCCATCAACAACAGCGCGGCGAACCTGACGCTGGGCGGCGGCACCCTGTCCGTCCTCGCCAGCACGTCGCAGACACTCGGCTCTCTTACGCTCGGCGCCGGCAACTCGACGCTCATCATGGGTGACACAGCCAGCGTCCTCAACCTGGCCGATAGCAGCGGCGCTACCTGGACAGGCACCCTGACCATCGAAGACTGGGTTGGCGGCAGCGCCGGTGGTGGGCCCGACGAGATCTTCATCGGCAGCAGCGCCGACCTGACCACGGCGCAGTTGAACGACATTACCTTCGTCAACTCCACGGCTGACGGGGTAGCCTTCAGCTCCTATCCGGCGATCCAGCTCGCCGACGGTGAGATCGTGGCTTCCGTGCCCGAGCCCGGCACCTGGGCCTCCCTGCTCGGCGGACTCGGCATGCTCCTCGTCTGGCAGAAGAATCGCCGCCGTCGGGCATAGTTCTGATCCAGAAAAAAGTGTTAACCGGCGATGCAGATCATACTGCCTCGCCGGTTTCATTTTGCCCTTTAGGGAAGAGCTTGCAATGCTCCCGCCCAAGAAGAAAATCGCTGGAAGCCACCCGGGAGCACCGTGAAAGTAATGGCAACCCGGTTTATATGAACCAAGATGATGGAGTAACCCTTCATGCTCGCGACACCGAACGGATTGAAGGCTCGAGGCCGGCTATGAGGGTAACTCCAGTGGGACGGAGGTGCGCCAGCGCGAAGCTCAGCGAGACCGCGAACCGCGTGCTTCAACCCCGATGAGCCGGAAATCGAAGAAAAGACGGCGTGGACGGGAAGTCGCCATAGAGAGTCAAAATCAAGCTTTGGCAGCGGAGAGCGATTCCCAAGGGTCGCCCGCCGGGAAAGATGTTGCGCAGAATGCGGAGCCGGGCCGCTGGTTGGCGATGGTGGTCTGCGCCTTACTGGTCACGTTGGTATTTGTCACGTTCGGAAAAACCATTGGCTATGGATTCGTCAATTTCGACGACAATCTCGATGTCTATGATAACCCAGCCGTGTCGAATGGGTTCACGATAAGCGGATGGCGTTGGGCATTTACGGAAAACAAGATAGATCACTGGCATCCGCTGACGTGGGTCAGCCACATGTTGGATTGTCAGGTTTACGGGCTCTGGGCAGGGGGACACCACCTCACTAATATCCTTCTTCACGCAGCTTCTGCCGTATTGCTGTATCTCATTTTCTTGCGAATGACACGGTGCCCATGGCGATGTGCCTTTCTCGCGGCGGCGTGGGCCATTCATCCTCTGCGGGTGGAGTCAGTGGCGTGGGTATCAGAGCGCAAGGATGTGCTGAGTTCACTTTTCTTCATGCTGACGCTCGGGGCATACCTCCGATACCTCGGCAGACCGTCCGTTCTACGCCAGGTTTGCGTGGCAGTTCTCTTCGCCCTCGGCCTCTTGTCAAAGAACATGATCGTCACATTCCCGTGTCTTTTGCTCCTCTTGGATTACTGGCCTCTGGGGCGCTTGAATGAGAACACGCGCATCCATCGACTCTTGATGGAGAAATCCCCCCTTTTCATCCTTTCCGCACTTTCCGCCGCCATCACATTGCTGGAACCGAGGGAAGTGCACGCGGTGGACCGACTGCCGATTCTACCTCGCATTGAAGGGGCCCTGGCAGCCTGCTGGATATACCTCCGCCAGACCGTCTGGCCTACCTGCCTGGCTCCTTTCTATCCGTATCGGCCGCATGCAGTGTCAATCCTTGAGGCAGTTGTATCGCTGGGGTTTCTCTGTCTGGTTACTGGCGCTGCCTACGGATCGAGGAAAAGGCATCCTTATTTCCTTGTTGGCTGGCTCTGGTATCTTGGGATGCTCGTGCCCGTCTCCGGCTTGGTGCAGATATCGACTTACTCCCACGCCGATCGCTTCACCTATCTGCCGCAGATCGGTCTCTGGCTCGCCGTCACCTGGGGCGCTGCGGAATGGGCGGGGCGGCTGCGGGTCGATCGGCCATTGCTGGGAGTCGCGTCTGGGGCGATTGTATGCACCCTGGTTATCATCTCGGAACGTCAGGCTGCGTTCTGGCGGGATAACATAACGCTCTGGACCCACACGCTCGGCTGCACGGCGGAGAATTCCGTCGCGCGCGTCAACCTGGGTGGCGCCCTCTTCGAACTCGGGCAAACAGAAGCAGCGATATCCCAATTTCGCACTGCCGTGCAGATCAGGCCCGGCGATGTGGACGCCCATTGCAATCTTGGCTATGCCCTGTGCCACGAGGGGCGTACGCGGGAAGGCGTTTCAGAGTACCGCCAGGCGTTGCGGATCAACCCTGATGACTCAGATGTACACAGCAAACTCGGTGATGCATTACTGCAGGAGGGGCAGATTTCCGAAGCCATCGCCGAGTGCAGCGAGGCCGTAAAGATCAGACCGTTCTCCTCAAAGGCGCATATCAGCCTTGGCACTGTCCTATGTCAGGCGGGACGTGTGGACGAAGCCATGGCGGAGTTTCGCGTCGCCCTTCAGATCAATCCCAGTGATACCGCGGCGGACCTCGGTCTTGGCAACGTTCTTCTGCAACAGGGAGATACCGCGGGGGCCATCGGCCAGTATGAACAGGCATTGCGCCTCGACCCCACACTCGTGGACGCTCACTACAATCTTGCCCATGTCTTCCTCCAGCAGGGGCGAAGGGACGAAGCCATCGCGGAATATCGTGTCGTGATCCGGATCAATCCCGGCAATGCGCAGGCGCTCTACAACCTCGGTAATGCCCTCTTCCAGCGCGGAGATTCCGGCGAGGCGATTGCCCATATGGAAGAGGCCAGTAGACTGCAACCGGTCAACGGCGCCATCCAAAATAGCCTTGCCTGGATGCTCGCGACAGCGCCGCAGCACTCCTTGCGCAATGGCGCCAGGGCCGTTCAATTTGCCGGCCAGGCCAGCCATGACACCGGTACTGAAAACCCCATCATCCTTCGCACTCTTGCCGCAGCCTACGCGCAGGCAGGCGATTTTGCCGATGCCGTCAAAACGGCCGAAGACGCCGTTCAACTAGCCGGGTCCCAAGGCAACACGGCCCTCGCCGCAGCCCTCCCGCGGGAGATCGCTCTCTACAAGGCCGGCCACTCGTTTGAAGCGGCTCGCTGAGGGGCGGTTGGAGCCGCCAAAACCCCTTTTCGGGTCCGAAATACCCGCTTGGTTTATAAAAAACCATAATTTTGGCCTTGCCTCGCACACCACCTGCACATACAGGGTGTTCAGGGAAATCAAAGCAAAATGAAAACAGGGATGGTTGTACGTTTGAACCGCGCCAACCGCCGCGCCGAAGGCAATCCCGCCGATGGAGCCGGTGACGATGGGTCGGCTAATCTCAAGGCGTACAGGGGCTTTTTTGAGCACGCAATCGAGGGTTTTTTCCAGACTACGCCGGAGGGACAGTACCTGCGCGCAAACCCCGCGCTGGCACGGATTTACGGCTACGAATCGCCCAAGGCGCTGATGAAGGCGCTCACCGATATCAGCGTCCAGCTTTACGTGGATCCACTTCGGCGCGAAGAGTTTGCACGACAAATGAAGGGACCTGGCGAGGTCGTCGGGTTTGAGTCCGAGGTCTATCGCCGGGATGGCAGCGTCATCTGGATTTCCGAGAACGCCCGCGTCGTCCACGACGAGGGGGGCAACGCCCTTTTCTATGAAGGCACCGTGCAGGATATTACGCCGCGCAAACGGGCAGAAATCGACCTGCGCACAAGCCAGAAGTTCATTGAGCGCGTCACGCAATCCTCGCCCAATATCTTATATGTATACGATCTTATCCAGCAGCGATATGTGTATGCCAACGATAGGATTTTCAGGATTTTAGGGCGTACCCTGGACGAGTTGCTCGGGATGGGCTCGGATTTTCTTAAGAACTTTCTTCACCCGGACGACCGCTGGCTGCTCGAGGAGCGCGACGTGGAGCTGAGCGAGGCCGAGGATGGGCAGGTTTTCGAGTACGAGTTCCGCCTGCTCCATTGCGACGGCGGCTGGCGCTGGATCAACGCGCGTGAGACGGTCTTTACCCGCGTGTCCGAAGGGCGTCCCCACGAGGTTATTGGCACCGCCCAGGACATCAGCGAGCGGAAAGCGACCGTCGATGCCCTGTTGCAGAGCGAGGAGCGATTCCGGAAACTGGTTGAAGGCGCGGCCGCGATTTTCTGGGAACGGGAACTGGGTGGCGGCCGTTTTACCTACATGAGCCCGCAGGTGGAGAAGCTCTTCGGCCATCCGGTGGAGAACTGGTATCTCCCTCATTTTTGGAAGGAACACGTCCACGAGCAGGACCGGGAGCGCGTGGAGCGCTTCTATAGTGACGAGGCCTCGCGGCCTGTTGGCTCACACACCATCGAGTATCGCCTTCGCAATTCCGACGGGCGGCTGGTCTGGGTGAGGGAGTTCGGGCATGTGACCAAGAGCGGCGTCGGCGGCTCGCTGCTGCAGGGGTTCATGCTCGATATCACCGAGCGCCACCTGGCCCGGGTGGAGATTCGGCGTTCTCAGGAGCAATTGCGCGCCCTGTCCGCCCGTCTCCAAAGCGCCCGTGAGGCGGAGCGCACGCATATCGCGCGTGAGATTCACGACGAGTTGGGCGGTGCGCTCACCGCCTTAAAGATGGATGTCTCCAAGGTCCTCTCAGCTTACCGGAGTGGTCGGGATGAGCAAAACCGGATGGATTTCATCAATGACCGGCTCTCCGGCGCCATGGCCCTCATCGACAGGACCATGGAATCGGTCCGGCGCATCGCCACAGAGCTGCGGCCGGCCATCCTGGACGAGCTCGGTATCGTCGCCGCCATCGAATGGCAGATCGAGGAATTCGAGAAACGCTTCAGCATCAAGTGCAATCTGAAGAACCAGTGGTCGCCGCATCTTGTGTTCGATCAGGCGCTATCGACCGCTCTGTTCCGTATTTTCCAAGAGATGCTTACCAATGTTGCCCGCCATTCCGAGGCCACCGCCGTCGCCGTCCACCTCAGCCATGACGCTGAGAACCTGATGCTCTGTGTCAGTGACAACGGTCGCGGCATCACCGAGCGCGAGCGCCGCAACGCCCTTGGCCTGCTTGGCATGCAGGAGCGCGCCGGCATCTTCGGCGGAAAAGTCGATATCCGCAGCGCCGCCGGGAAAGGTACTGTTGCCAATATGCGCATACCGATGGCGAAAATTCCAGAGCCGGTCAGGGCGCCTCACAAGGAGCGCCTCCTGACGGCCCGCCGTTAGGCTGCCGTCGCAGCCAAATCTAGTGCCGCACCCGATTATGAAGCCGTAGATTTTCAAGCCGATTGCCGCCTGCGCAGGGTGCATCCAAAAATGGAATGCCCGTTTTCGCAGGTTTGGCATGAGGAATGCAGGACAAGAAGGATGCAAGACACCCAAGGCAAGCACCCATCCAGGAAGCCAGAGACGGCCCCGGCCCGTCTCCAGGCGCCCTCGGTCACGCCCCAGGGGCCTCCGCTCAAGGTGCTCATCATCGACGATCATCCCCTCGTCCGGCGCGGGCTGATCGAGACAATCCAGGAAGAATTCGCCAACGCCACCATCGGGCAGGCGAGCGATTCCCAGGGCGGCATCGAGCTCGTCTGGCGCGAGACATGGGACGTGGTCCTGCTGGATATCGCCATGCCCGGTCGCAGCGGACTCGATATTCTCAAGGAGATCAAGCAGGAGCGTCCGAAGACCCCCATTCTCATACTCAGCACCTACTCGGAGGATCAATTCGCCATCCGCGCCCTCAAGAGCGGCGCCGACGGGTACCTCACGAAGGATGTCCTCGGCCAGGAGCTCGTCGCTGCCATCAAGCGCGTCCTCGCCGGCGGCAAATACATTCGCGCCTCCCTTGCCGAGAAGCTCGCCTCCTACCTGGATGTCGATGCCAGCAAACCGTTGCACCACACCCTTTCCGACCGCGAATACCAGGTCATGCGGATGATCGCCTGCGGCCAGACGCCCAAGGAGATCGCTTCAGAATTATGCCTCAGCATCAAGACCGTCAGCACCTTCCGCAGCCGCGTGCTCAAGAAGATGATGATGAAGAACAATGCCGAGCTCATGCGCTACGCCATGGAAAACGGCCTCGTCGACACCCAGGGCGCGACCCCATCGCTCGGCTCCTGATTTTTCGGCCGGATTTTTCCTCCTTAGCGTTTGCCTAACGGCCACGCCCGGCACAAAATAACGTCCGTGGCGAAGGAAGATGCCATCAAAATTGAAGGCGTGGTCACGGCCGTCCTCCCCGGCACGATGTTCCGGGTGGATTTGCCGAACGGGCGAAATGTCCTCGCGCATATCTCCGGCAAGATGCGAAAGCACTTTATTCGCATCGTCCCAGGTGACAAAGTGGAGGTCGAACTGTCGCCATACGACCTGACGAAGGCCCGGATCATCTTCCGCGAAACCTAGCCATGCAAGCGCGCCAAGCCGATCACATCCGTTAAAAGCATTGGCTACCAACCCATTAATAGCGTTACAACCATAGGAAACACCGAATATGTCCGAAGAAACGACTCCCGAAAACGCCTCCGCCGAGGCGAAACTCAATGACGGCAAAACTCATGCGACCCAGGCCGTGAACGACCTGCGCGCCGCTGCCGAGGCAAAGGCCGCGGAGCTACGCGCAACCGCCGAGGGAAAAGTGCATGAGCTGCGCGGGAAGGCCGAGGCGGCTTATACCGACGCCCGCACGCGCGCCCAGAGCTTCCGGGGCGAGAGCGAGCATTGGATTCGCGAGAACCCCACCCGCGCCGTGCTCACTGCCATGGGCGTTGGATTCGTTGTCGGCCTGATGTTCCGCAAGTAAGCGGCGGAGCATGACGGGCGACACTCCAGCGGGCGGCCATTCCGGCGGGATGCTGGATCATTTGCGCGAGCTGTTTGCGGCAGGGCTGGAATACCTCCAGGCCAGGTTGTTGCTTGCCGGCATCGAGGCAAAGGAGGCGCTGCTCCATTTTGCCATCATCGCCGGGCTGCTGGGACTGGCGATTGCGGTGATCATTTTCGGGTATCTCTTCCTCTGCATCGCATTCACGGTGCTCATCGCGCTGTGGCTGGGGATCAGTCCCGGCTGGGTTATCCTTGGGCTGGCGCTTCTCCACTTTGTCGTGGCGGTGGTCGCAGGATTCGTCGCCGTGATGCGGCTTAAGACCGGCGTCTTTACGGCGACGCTCGCGGAACTCAAGAAAGACCAGATATGGCTGAGCCAGAAAGCAAAATAGCCCTCGCAGCCAGTCTCGACAGAGCCCGCGCTGGCCTCGGGCGCAGCGCGGATGCGTTGCGCCACGACCTGGATGTGAAGGCGCACCTCAAGCGCTCCTTCGAGCTCAACAAGGTCGCCTATGTCGGCGGCGCCACGATCTTTGGCCTGATCCTCTCCAAGCTTCCCGCGCGGCGGAAAAAAGTCTACGTCGAGCGCAAATCCAACGCGCGCGTGAAGGACGTCGAGAAGGCCGGCATCTGGCTGGTGCTGCTCCAACTGCTCTTCAAGACCTTCAGTCCGATGCTTACCTCCCTGGTGTCAAAACAGGTCACGGAGTACGTGAAATCACGTGCACAGGCTGGCAGGCATTAAAACAAAGGCGAAAATCGTATTGAAAATCGCCCCCCGATGTAGTCCCGTTCTCCCCTCATGTTCCCCAAAGCCGAATCCCCATGTCCGAGGAAGTCCATACCCTAGAGCACGTCGATCAATACCTCTACATCGGCAAGGAGTCCGATGCGTCCGATATCCATCTGGGAGTCAATTCCCAGCCGATCTGGCGGCGGTACGGCACGCTTGAGCCGATCTGGTTGCAAGCCCCCAAGCTGTCTGCCGCCGATACCGAACGGCTGGCGATGGGTTTCCTCACCGACGCGCAGAAGAAGCAACTCGTGGAGCGTGGGGATGTCGATTTCGCGTACGCGAATGAGAACGGCCGTTACCGCACCAGTGTGGTGAAGCACCGGCTCGGATTCGATCTCGTATTCCGCATTATCACCACCACCATCCGGACCATGGACGAGCTGGGCCTGCCTGATCAGCTCAAGCTCCTGACCCAGTATCACAACGGGCTGGTGCTGGTGACTGGATCCGTCGGCTCTGGCAAGTCGACAACGCTTGCCGCTCTGGTGGAAGAGGTCAACCGCACCCGGCACGATCACATCATTACGCTGGAGGACCCCATCGAGTACGTGTTCGAGTCCAAGGGTTGCCACGTCACGCAGCGCGAGGTGCACACCCACACGGCATCCTTCGGCGCAGCCCTGCGCGGCGCGCTCCGTGAAGACCCGGACGTCATCATGGTGGGCGAAATGCGCGATCTTGAGACCATCCAACTGGCCATTACCGCTTCCGAGACAGGCCACCTCGTGCTCGGCACCCTTCACACCGCCAATGCCGCTCGCACCCTGGACCGCGTGCTGGATGTTTTCCCTGTGGATCAGCGTGACCAGATCCGCATCATGGTCAGCGAATCGCTCCGCGGCGTCATCTCCCAGGCGCTCGTCCCGCGCAAGGATCACCAGGGCCGGGTGCTCGCCCTGGAGGTGCTCATGAACACGCCCGCCGTCGCCAATACCATCCGCGAGAGCAAGACCTTCATGCTCCCCGGCATCATCCAGACCGGCAAGAAGCTGGGGATGAAACTGATGGACGATTCCCTGCTCGATCTTTACAGCAACGGCCTCATCTCGCAGGAGGAGGCCTACGACCGTGCCGAGCAGAAGACCATCATGCGCCAGAGTTTCCGCGATTAACCCCCACCAACGATGCCTTACATCGATCAATTCTTCGAAGTCCTCATCAACGCCGGCGCGTCCGATCTCCACCTTGGCGAAGGGGAGCCGCCCAAGATTCGCCGCCACGGCGACATTGTCCCCATTCGCGAAGTGCCGCTCAGTCACGAGGAGATGACTTACATGCTTAGCGAGATCTCCGGGCCGGAGCGCTGGGCGCGTTATGAACTTAACGGCGATCTCGATTTTGCGTACGAGATGAATGAGGAGAGCCGCTTCCGGTGCAATTTTCTCAAGCAGACCAAGGGTTACGGCGCGGTGTTCCGGTTGATTCCCACGAAGATCGCCACGTTGGAGCAGCTCGGCATCCCGCCGGTGGTCAAGGAATTCGGACATCTCCGCTCCGGGTTGGTGCTCGTGACCGGGCCGACCGGCTCTGGAAAATCGACGACGCTGGCGGCGCTGATTGATTATATCAACACGAACTTCCACCGGCATGTCATCACCGTGGAAGAGCCGATCGAATTTGTGCATTCCAACAAGCAATGCATCATCACCCAGCGCGAGGTGCCGGAGCATACCCCGTCTTTCCCCGTGGGCCTCAAGGCCGCGTTGCGCGAGGATGCGGACATCGTGCTGGTGGGCGAGATGCGCGACCTGGAGACCATCCAGCTCGCGCTGACCGCTGCGGAGACCGGGTTGCTGGTCTTTGGCACTTTGCATACGAACAATTCCCGCAAGACCGTCGACCGTATGATCGACGTCTTCCCGTCCGACCAGCAATCGCAGGTCCGCACCATGCTCGCGGCCTCGTTGCGTGGCGTGGTGGCGCAGTTGCTCCTCAAGCGGAGCGACATCGGCGGCCGGCTCGCGGTCAACGAAATCCTGGTGGTCAACAGCGCCGTCTCCGCCATCATCCGCGAAGGTGCGACGCAGAAGCTGCAGGACGTGATCGTGGGCGGCAAGGGCGAGGGGATGCAATTCATGGACGACGCCATCTGGGACGTCATGCTCAAGGGCATGGTCTCCCCGCATGAGGCGTACATGAAGGCCATCGACAAGGGCCGATTCAAAGTCTTCCTCCCCGAGGAGGAGTCCGCGCTGGGCAACTCCGCCGGCGGGGCGAACTAACCACGGATTTTCACGGATGACGCGGATGGGATTGAGGAGATCCCTGTAATCCACGGCATCCGTTTTATCCGTGGTAAAACGGCCGGATGCGGTTGATAGAGGCTCGCGCATCGTATGCGGTACAGGGAAAATTGACGGGTCACTTGCCCGCAATTCGCACGGCGGACAAACCCCTTATCTTGCATAATGCAACGCGGACTCCGGGATTCGAAACGTCCTGACATGGAGAAACGGTTGGAGGCGAGGCTCTTAAGGCGCCGCCCGTCCCGGTGGCACGACCCACGCTAAGGAACATTGCTCCACGAATGATGTTTTTATGAGCGAACCGATCCTGATCGTCGACGACGAGCCCAATGTGAGATTGATGTACCGCGCATCGCTGGCGGGGCAGGGGTACGAACTCTTTGAGGCCAGCTCCGCCGAGGCGGCACTGGAGCTGTGCGAGGATCATCAGTTCTCCGCGGCCATCCTCGACCTGCGGATGCCCGGCATGGATGGCTTTCAGCTCCTGGAAAAGATGCAGGGACGCGGCATCACCACGCCCGTGGTCTTCGTCACCGCCTTTGGCGACGTGCCGAACGCCGTGAAGGCCATGCGCATGGGGGCGATCGATTTCCTGCCAAAACCGCCCACCCCGGACCAGTTGCGCGACGTGGTGAAGGATATCATCAGCCGGCATGTGCATACGCTCAGTTTCTCCGGTGTGCGGGATTGCGATTACTACCTGCGCGCGGCGAAACGGGCGATCAACCTGCGGGACTTTGACGCCGCGAGCAAGCACCTGATCAAGGCGCTGGACCTCGACTCCAGCTCCATGCAGGCCATTCACCTGGCCGGGGTGATGGTGGAGATGCGGAACGAATACGAGAACGATGCCGAGGTGGCCTCGCACCCCGCCACGAAGTAATTTTTGCTCCGGATGCGCGGAGGCGGTGTTACAGTGGGATGATGCGTTTTGCTGATTCCCCGAGGAGGCGCCGTCATGCGTGAAAGGGACGCCATATTGTCCCTCTGGCGGGACGTTCGCAGCCGTGGCGGGAGCGCCGCGCTGGCAACCCTTTGCGAAGTCAAAGGCTCCGCCTACCGCCGGCCCGGGGCGCGAATGCTCCTTTGTGCGGATGGCAGGAGCGCTGGGGTCATCACCGGCGGGTGCATGGATGGCGATCTGTGGCGTTGCGCGCGGAAGGCCATCGTGTCCGGCCAGGCCGAAGTGCTGAGCTATGACACCACCAGCCCGGTGGATATTGTGTGGGGACTTGGGCTCGGATGCCGCGGCCTGGTGAAGATACTGGTGGAACCCGCCGCGGACCTGGAATGGCTTGGGGACGGCCACGTAGTGGCGACTTTCTTTGAAGGCGAACGGCTCGGCACGGTCAAGTTGGAGGCCGAGGCCGCGGACGGTCCCTGCATCGTCTCCATGGATGGTGGACGGGCGCTGGTTGAGAAGATGCAACCCGGCGCCGCGCTCTGGATTTTTGGCGCTGGTCCGGATGCCGCGCCGCTGGCGCGCCTGGCCGGGGAACTGGGCTGGGTGGTCCATGCCATCGATCTCCGCCCACCGCGCGCCGAGGCCCCTGCCTACCTGCCCGCGCGCTCGGTCACACCGGAGCGGCTGGGCGAACTCCGGATCGATTCCAATGCGGCATGTGTGGTGATGTCCCACCATTTTCTCCAGGATCTCGACGCGCTGCGCTTCCTGCTGACGACGCCCGCGCGGTACATCGGGATGCTCGGGCCGCGGACCCGGACCGATGCCCTGCTCGCGGAGTTGAGGAAAGAGGGTGCGCCCGGCGTACCCCAGGTGGGGTTGGGCCGTATTCATGCACCAGTGGGGCTGGACATCGGTGCGGATACGCCGGAGGAGATCGCGGTGGCCATCGTTGCGGAGATTCGCGCGGTTATGTCGGGAAGACCCGGCGGCAGCCTGCGGGACCGGGTCGGCGGGATTCACGCGGAGCCGAAGGGGCGCACCGGCGTCGTCGTGCTTGCTGCAGGAGGCTCTTCGCGGATGGGCGAGCCGAAGCAATTGCTGGATATTGAAGGCCGCTCGCTCCTTCGCCGCGCAGCCGGGGCGGCACTGGAGGCGGGATGCGGGCCGGTAGTCGTCGTGGTGGGCTCCGCGGCAGAACGGATGCGGACGGAGCTGGCCGGCTTGCCGGTGCGCATTGTGCGGAATGAAGATTGGAGCGTCGGCTTGAGCACCTCCGTAAAGGCGGGGCTGGCTGCGCTGGAGGGCGAGGTGGAAGCCATCATCTTCGTGCCTTGCGATCAGCCGGGAGTCGATGCCTCCGTATTGAACGCCCTGGTGTCCGCGCGTGAGCGCAGCGGCCGCGGGATTGTCGTCTCCGGCTATGGCGAGGCGTGGGGCGCGCCGATGCTGCTGGCGGGGAATTATTGGCCCGAGGTGCGGGAACTGACCGGCGATCGCGGCGCGCAAAAAGTGGCCTACGCCCACTCGGACGAAGTGGAGTGTGTGCCGTTTCCCCATGGGATTTTTGACATCGATACTCCGGCGGATTATGAAGTCTTCGTCCATGCCGCTGCGTCGAAACCGCAATCCCCAGGAGCCATTCCGCTACAGCCTACCCTCCCGTAACCATGAGCAAATACACCCTTAATGTAAACGGCCATGACCGCACCGTCGACGTGGCCGAAGATACGCCGCTGCTCTGGACCTTGCGCGATGCGCTCGGACTGCACGGGCCAAAATTTGGCTGCGGCATGGCGATGTGCGGCGCATGTACGGTCCATCTCGATGGCCAGGCCGTCCGCTCCTGCATTCTTCCGGTCTCCGGCGTCGGCACTGCAAAGGTGGTCACCATCGAGGGACTCGCAAATGGCGATCACCTGACGCCGGTCCAGCAGGCATGGTGCGACCTGGATGTCGCTCAATGCGGCTACTGCCAGGCCGGCCAGATCATGAGCGCAAGCGCGCTGCTGGCCTCCAATCCCAGCCCGACCGACTCGGATATCGACGCAGCGATGTCCGGTAATCTCTGCCGTTGCTGCACCTACACCCGCATCCGCGCGGCCATCCACGCCGCCGCCGGCAAGCAAACTCAACCGGCCTAGCCAATGAGCGTTTTCAACACTTCTCCAGACGGGCTCTCCCGACGCGGCTTCCTCAAGGCCGGCGCGCTGGCGGGCGGCGGATTGATGCTCGGCTTTTACCTCGGCGTGCGTCCCTCCGCCGCGGATGCGGACCCGGCGGCCGCGACTGATTTTTCGCCGAACGCCTTTATCCACATCACACCGAACGGTACGGTCACCATCCTCGCGAAGAATCCGGAGATCGGGCAGGGGGTGAAAACGACGCTGCCGATGATCATCGCCGAGGAACTGGAAGTGCCGTGGGAAAGCGTGACCGTGGAGCAAGCCGGGCTCAATCCCGCGCTGGGCGGGCAATTCGCCGGCGGCAGCTCCAGCGTCCCGAGCAATTACGACGCGCTGCGCCATGCCGGCGCCACTGCGCGCACCATGCTCATCAGCGCGGCCGCGCTCACGTGGAATGTGCCCGAGACCGAGTGCGTTGCGGATAGCGGCGCGGTACTTCACCAACCCTCGAACCGCCGCGCGACCTACGGAGATCTCGTTGCGAAGGCCGCAACGCTCCCGGTGCCCGACCCGAAAACCCTGAAGCTGAAGGACCCGAAGGACTTCAAGATCCTTGGGCGGAGGATTGGCGGCGTGGACAATCGCAAGATTGTCACGGGCCAGCCGCTGTTCGGGATCGACCAGGCGCCGCCCGGATTGGCCTTCGCCGTCTACGAGCGCTGTCCGGTATTTGGCGGCAGGTTCGTCAGCGGGAACCTGGACGACATCAAGAAAATGCCGGGCGTGAAGGATGTGTTCGCCTTTCCGGATGGCAACGGGGCGGGTGGGTTGGAGCCGGGCGTCGCGATCGTCGCGGATTCCACGTGGTCCGCATTCAAGGCACGGAAGGCGCTGCAAATTGTCTGGGATGCGGGCGGCAAGGATGGACAAAGCATCGCGGGATTCGCGCAGCAGGCCGACGCGATCGGCAAAGGCGCGCCGCAAAGGCAAATCGCCAATACCGGCAATGCAGAGGCTGTGCTCGCAAGCGGAGCGAAGACTGCAGAGGCGGCCTACTTTTATCCCTATGTTGCGCATGCCACGCTCGAGCCGCAGAATTGCACCGCGGTATGTACAGCCGATGGGCGGATGGAAATCTGGGCGCCCACACAGGGGCCGGGTGGCGGGCAGCAGGCGGCATCGCGCGTGACGGGCATTCCTGGCGAGAATATCACCGTGCATCTCACGCGCATCGGCGGTGGGTTTGGGCGGCGGCTGGCAAATGATTACGTGGCCGAGGCGGCTGCCATCGCGCAGAAGGTGCCGGGGACGCCGGTCAAGGTCATCTGGACCCGCGAGCAGGATATGCAGCATGACAACTATCGCACCGCCGGATGGCATTTCCTGAAAGGGGCGGTTGACGGCCAGGGGAAACTGGCGGCGTGGAGCGATCACATCGTTGCGCTCGGCCACAATAGCACCACGCACGGCGAGGCCGAGGTGGGTGGAGGCGAATTCCCCAGCGCCTTTGTGCCGAATTTCCAGCTCGGCGCGAGCGTCATCTCCAGCAACGTGCCGATGGGCCCGCTGCGCGCTCCCGGCGCGAATGCGAATGCGTGGGTGTTCATGAGTTTCGTCGATGAGCTGGCGCATGCCGCTGGGCGCGATCCGCTGGCCTTCAGCATGGACTTGCTGAGCGCGGCGCACCCTGCGGTGGCGACACCGCCTCCAGGTGGACGGCGCGGTCGCGGACCGTGGAACGCAATGCGCATGAAAGGCTGCCTGCAACTGGTGGCGCAGAAAGCCGGCTGGCCGAAGCAATTGCCGAAGGGCGAGGGCCAGGGGCTCGCGTATTACTTCAGTTACGGCGGCTACGTGGCCGTCGTCGCGGATGTCAGCGTCTCGAAGGCCGGCGCGGTGCGCGTGCAAAAATTGACCGCCGCGGTCGATATCGGCCCGGTCATGAACCTGAGCGGGGCGGAAAACCAGGTGCAGGGGGCAATGACCGACGGCCTCAGCATTGCGATGCGCCAGCAGATCACCATCGACAAGGGCTGCACGCAGCAGAGCAACTTCAACGATTACCAATTGCTGCGGATCCTGGACGCGCCGGCGGCGATCGAGGTGCACTTCATCCAGACGGGCAATCGTCCCAGCGGCCTCGGCGAACCCGCGCTGCCCTCCGTGGCGCCGGCGGTTTGCAATGCGATCTTTGCCGCCACTGGAAAGCGAATTCGATCCCTGCCAATCAGCGAGCATGATTTGAGCTGGAGTTGAGCGGATTAGGTTACCGCGGATACTGGCACGCCGCCGCGAGCATGCGATGGACGGCGGGCTGGACCGCTTCGATGTAGGCGGTCGGATTTTTCGCCCATGTGGTGTGAAGCTGCGCCAGGTGGCCCTCCGGCAACGGATGGGGACGCGTGAGCGCAACCGGATCGTACGGCAGCTCCAGCGTAATCATCGCGGGGCGCATCCCACCGGCATATTGGACGCCGTAGCCGCACCATTGGCCAAATGAGCCGGGGCAGAACCCTTCGGGATCGGGCGTTTCGCCGGTCCTGCTCGGAGAGACGCGGACGCGATAAGGGGCGCGCTGCTCGGGGGTCATCGCGTTCCACATCCGGCGGGCGAGACCGGTGCTCTGCGGGCCATCGGCGTCGATCTCCGCGAGGGCCCAGTGGAGGCTCACGATCTTTGCCGGCTGGTAGGCAATGATGAAATCGCGGATCGCGCGGCTCTCCGGCTCGGACCATGGGTGCGGGCCGGAAGGTTCGGTGGAATCGGAATCCCAGCGGCTATCGCAATTGCGATTGAGATCGACGCCGTTCGCGTTGTAGCGGGTATTGGCAACGAAGCCGTCGGGATTGGCCAGCGGGATCATCACGAGCGGGGACCGCACCGCCTCCCGCGCGACGCATACTTCGCGAAAGGTGGCCACCAGCGTGACGGTCGCCTTTTCATCCCCATGCAGGCCGCCGATGACGAGCGTGATATTCGCGGGACGAATCGAGCCGGCGAGGTCGAAGTTCGACTCCGCCACCAGGTCGCGCCCCTGGACCGATGCGCCGATGGAATGCTGGTGAATTTTGGTAAACAAATTAGCGTGGAAAACGTGAAGATTAGCACCCGGCTTTGGGAGTTGCACCCCCGCAATGTGTTTCGCATCTCCCGGGTGCCGAATCCGGCGGCGACGGTCAATGTATTCGTGCGGATTGAACGGGATGGAATCGCGGGATACGGCGAGGCGTCCGGCAAGCGTTACTATGGCGAGGAGCCTGCGGTTGTAGCGGCAAAGCTCATGGGACTGCAATCGTTCCTGGACTCGCGCCGGGTTGATTCCACGGCGGATATTGCCGCCATCTGGGAGGAGGCATGGCCGGTGCTCGCGCCCTCTCGCGCGGCCCAGTGTGCGCTGGATGTGGCGTTGTGGGATTGGCTGGGAAAACGGGAGGGCGCGAGCGTTGCGGAGCTCGCCCTGGGGGCGAAGCCACAGCCGGTCGTGAGTTTTGCGACGATCGGACTTTCGAAGCCGGAGGAGCTCGAGGGGAAGATCGCGGAGCTGTCGGGTTTCCCCTCGGTGAAGATCAAGGCCGATGAGAGTGGGAGCAGTAGCACTATCGCGAAGGTGCGCGCGGCGCTGCCGGAGGCATTGCTGGCGGTGGATGCGAATTGCGCGTGGGGAGCGGTTGATCCCCAGCGTATCGCGCAGGAACTGGCGAATCTCGGGATCGATTTCATCGAGCAGCCGCTGCCGCCGGCGATGGAGGAGCGGATGCCGGCTTTTGCCAGTGCGCTGGGAGTGCCGATCATCGCCGATGAAAGCTGCATCACGGAGCGCGACGTGGAGCGGATGGCCGGGCTCTTCGCGGGATTCAATATCAAGCTGGTGAAGTGCGGCGGGATCACACCGGCATTGCGCATGGCGCGGCGCGGGAAGGAACTCGGGCTGCGAACGATGGTGGGATGCATGCTGGAGAGCAGTGTCCTTATTGCCGCCGGGGCAGTCGTGGCGCAGGTCACCGATTACGCGGACCTGGATGGGGCGTGGTTGCTGGGGGATGACCCGGCGACGGGATGGACGTTCGATCACGGGAGGCTCCAGCCGCGAGCCGGAGCGGGGCTGGGGGTGGATTGTGAGGGGTGGATTTGGCCTCAGATTAACGCAGATTAACACAGATTATTTGGGAGAGTTCCGGGGTGGATTTAACGTCCAGTGGAGCTCACCCGCCGTTGGGTATGGGCTGGGAGGAGATCGGGCAGTTGCAGGGGGGCGGTTGCGTTTTCGACGTATTTTGCACAGCCAGCTTTCAGGGCGGTCCAGCGTGGGTTGGGATGCTCGGGGGCGAGGGCGATGTGGCGGACGAGGCTGCGCCATTCCACGAGGGCGCGCTCGATGTCGCCGGGGCGGAGCGATGCGGTGAGGAGTTTCGATTTTGAGCCGCCGTGATTGATGATCTCGCGCACGACCTCCGCTGCGCCGGCGCCGTAATTGACCGGGACACCCATCTCAAGGTAACCGGGGTGATCCGCCCGCTCGTACACCTGCTGGCAGAGCGCGCCGAGCCTGCCGCCGAAGGGCGACTCATCCTCGGCAAAACGATGGCCCGCGCGGAGATTTGCGAGATCGAAGATGAGAGAGTCGATGGGATAGGCGGCGTCCTCCAGCGCGGCGGCGATGGCGAGGCCCTCGCCGTTGTTGAAGAAGGAGAAAATGACGCCGCGCTCGGTGGGAGTGCCGTCGGGCTCCACGAGGCCGAGGCGCCGCCATGCGAATGCGGGAGAGGGGACGATTGGTGCGACGCGGCAATAGCGTTCCAGCTCCGGGCAATTGCGGCACGGCTCGGGGAGATTCTCGCGCACGGGCGGATCGCGCAGGAAGGCGCCGTGTGAGTCGGGCAGGCCGGTTGCGGGCAGCGCGGAATAATCGATGCGGGCGACGAGCAGCGTGCCGCGCTCCTGCAGTTCGTGCAACGTGCCGCCGACGGTGAGTTCCGGCAGTTTTGCAAGTACGTCCCGGTCAAAATCCGCGCGCGTGAGCTGGTTGCGACGGAGCGATTTCCGCAGCCATTTTACCGGGTAAAGCTGATCGGGATTTTCCGGCTCTAAGGTCGCGAGCGGCAGTTCGCGGCCATAGATTTTGTCCCGCCCTGTGCGGAGCCGCACTGGGTTTCCGACGCCGATACCCTCCAGCCCGGCCGCCGCCTGGAGCACTGGGCGCCAGCGCTCGCCGTCGGGTACCAGCAGTGCGCCGAGTGTGCACGGCGCCGCGGTTGTGAGCGGCTCCCATTCGCCGTGGCTGTTGAGCATCTCTGACACGCCGCGGCGGGCGAAGCGCGCCCGCTCCTCGTCCACGTGCAATCCGCACGGCATCGGTCCGGTCTCCACGGAATGCTCGATACCGAGCGGCACGGGCTGGGTGGTGAAGAGCCGTTGATTGAACTCCGCGGCGGCCGCGAAGGGATCGGCGCCTCGGGCCGCCGCCAGCCGCATCACCGCCAGCAGGGCAGGCCAATCGACAAAATCGACCCGCCGCAATCGCCGGGCACGGCCATCGTGCAGGCGCGGCTGGCGCGGCGTGGAGAGCACGTAGCCGCTCTCGTCCAGTCCGCGCCGCCCCGCGCGGCCGAACATCTGGAGCAATTCATCCGGCTGCACCTCGCGCTCGAAGTTGCCCGCGAGATAACGCGTATCTGTCACGAGCACTGAGCGCATGCTGAAGTTGATCCCCGCCGCGAGCCCCATCGTGGCGACGACCACGCGCAGATGGCCGTTCTTTGCCAGCGGCTCGACAATGCCAGCGCGCACGGCATAACTCATCCCGCTGTGATGCCATGCCACGCGGGCGTGCAGGAGCTTCGCAAGGTGCGATCCGGCGAGCGTCTCCTGCTCGTGGGACAATGCAAGCGGCGCGTCCGGCGGCAGCGCGGCGGCGAGGGCGATGGCCAGCTCCTCCGCCGCATTCCGCCGCGGGGCGAAGACGAGGACCGGCCCGAGGTTTGCGTGGAGCGCCTTTGCGAGCAGCCGCGGCCAGAGACCGGTGATGCGGCCGGAGCCGGCGCCTTCCGGCAGCGCGAGCAGATCGACATCCGTCAGCGGGACCGGCCGATCCTTGTGGGAGATGAGCACGGCGTCGCGGCCGATGCGGCGCAGCCAGTCGACGACATCGCGCGGATTGGCCACGCTGCCGCTGAGCAGGAGCAATTGGGTCTCCGGCGGGGCGAGCGCCATGGAGAGCTCGTAATTCACGCCGCGCACCGGGTCGGCGAGCATCTGGTATTCGTCCACCACCAGCAGGCGGGGGCCTTCGCCTCGCAGGAGGCGGCCTTTTTGGGTTTCCAGTGTTGCCACTACTACGCGGGCATCGAGTCGGAGCGCGAGGTCGCCCGTCGCGATGCCGACGTCCCAGCCGCGGCGGCGCCATTCGGCGAGCTTGTCATTAGCCAAGGCGCGGGTGGGGACAGTGTAGACGGCCTGGCCGCGCAGGGCGGGCTGGAGGAGCTCGAAGATGAAGGTCTTGCCGGCGCCCGTGGGCGCATCGACCACCACGTCGCGCCCCTGTCGCAGCGCGGTTACGGCTTCATGCTGCCAGGCATCGGGCAGCACGAGATTGATTTCCAATCCCTTCACTGGGTCAACTATGGACGAGGATGACGGAGGGTGGAGGCGTTTTTTTCGGGGGGCAGGCGCGTGAGAGCTGCGGAGTCAACCCCCGCATGCCTCAGCGAGGCATCGCTACAAGATGGCGGGGCGGATGGAGAAGGAGCGCGTCAGCACCTTGCCCGGTGCGATTTCCTGGAGGCCTTCTTTTTCCTCGAAGGGGCGCTGCTGCTGGTGATCGGGCAGTCCCCAGCACGGTTCCACGCAGACGAAATCATGGCCGTCGCTCCAGATCGTGATGTATGGGGCTTCGTGGTAATCGAGCGTGGTTCGACGGTGTCCAGCCGGGTCTTCGACCGTGAAGATTGCCTCCGGGACGTCCGCCAGCTCCAGCAGGAAAGAGCCGGGCAGGTCCGCTTTATCGAATGGCATTGGACCGCCGGGGTGCTCGATCTTGACGGTCTCGCCGGAGAGGAAATTGCCGGGTGCGAGATGGCGGATGTACTTGCCGGGCGGGAGGATCACCTGCGCCTCGGCGAGGGACGTCAATCCGAATCCCGGATGCAGGCCAAAACTTACATGGACGGGGAGCTCGGGCTCCAGGTTCTCGAATTCGAATGTCACCAGCAGTTCCGGATGTTCGCCCGCCATTACCAGCGCGTAGGTGAGATTCATCTGCACCTTGAAGGGGTACTCCTCCGGCCCGTATTGACCGGGGCCCATCCGATAGAGCAGCGAGCCCGCGGCGGCATCGACGGAGGGGGGCTCGAAATCCTTGTGGCGTAGAAATGAATGGGTGGCGCCGCGAATGACCTTCCCGCGATAGAGGGAGCGCTCGTCCTTCAGGCGGTGGATGAAAAATCCCATGAGGGTCGAATGATTCTTCCATCCCTCGGCCGGGATGGAGGTGTCGCCATCGCGGTAAAGAAAACCGGTCCATTTCCCGTCCGCGCCGCGCCGCGCGATGCTGATGGGCTCCGCGCCGTGGCGATTGACCTGGAGCCGGATTCCGGCTTGCTCGTCCGTGATGGTGTCGATCTGCAATCCGGGCGGGTCCTGGAATTGGTAGGTGCTGCTCATGAGTTCTTTGCGGAACTTTAGAAGATTGTTTCGCCAACTTCGACCGTGTCTCCGTCTTTCAGCCTGATGTCCTTCTCGATGCCGCTGATGATCTTTTTCATGTCGATTTTGGTCACGTCCGGTTTCTCGCCGGCGGATTTGTGGATCACGATGATCCTGGCTGGATCGGCCGTTCTGGTGAATCCGCCGGCTGCGGCAAGCGCGTCGAGGAGGCCGGACCCGGCGGGGAGAACGATTCGGTCCGCGCGATTCACCTGACCTAACACGTTGATGATGATCTGATTGGCAGCGGGTGTCGCGGCCGGCGTCTGGGCGAGCTGAGCGCCGCATGGCGCGAGCGTCAGTGAAAAAATCGTGACCAATGCGAGAAATGTCCGGGTGCTCATTGGGCCAAAAAATTTTTTACCTTAATTTACCTTAATTTGGCTTAATCGCCTCCGATGGAGGGTGAATGCCATGGTGCGGATGTGAAGGTTTTGGGCTGGCCCGGCGGAATGCACAACCGGACAGGTTTAAGGATATTGGCAGGTGCATTCTTTGAGCATTGCAGAAGAATACTTGCTTCTCCTAATGATTTTTTTGACGGTCAGCCCTCAACGCGGCCCGGGGTGAGGATGGCGTCTTTCATTCCGTGGAGCAGTTTTTTGTCGGGGGGGCAGATGGTTGCGAGGGTTCCGCGGAGGTGGGCTTTGCCTTCGAAGACAAAATAGTAGGGGCAGAGGCGCACGCGGCCTTGCATGGTCTTCATCGTGCCATCGCGGTCGCGGTAGGGATGCTCGATGAGGCGGCTTTTGTGGAACTTTTGCAGGATGTGGGGATGGGCGCCGAAATCGGCAAGGGCGGAGCGGATGGAGGCGGCCCATTGTGCCTGGGGGAGATCGGTGCCGAGCTCGACACCGCGGCTGCCCCATGCGGTCTCTGAGAAGCCGCTGATCTTGAGGATGAGCTCCCGTTGCTTTTGGCTGAAGTGCTCGAGCTCGCTCCAATCGTGAATCTCCAGCAGGGGGATAACACCATGGTGCGGCAGCGGCGCGGGGTCCATGAGCCATGTGTAGGGGATTACCTGCTGGAGCTTGAGGAAATGCCGCTCCGAGAGCTCGCGGCGCCAGAATTCCCGCAAGGGGCGCAGCCAGAAAAGGGCGAACCACATCTTCTCCTCCATGTAGGGCTTGAAGGGGGGCGTCACGCGTACCGTGCCCGCGCGCGCATTGCGGATAATCGCGTCCGCCGCGGGGATGTTCGGCAGATCGAACAACTCAAAAAAACGGTAGATGTTGCGGGGCGATTCCGGGGCGCCTTCGGGGACGAAATCGGAGTCGCGCACGGTGAAGCCCTCGCCCGCCTTGCGCGCGAGCCATTGCATCTCCGGGCGGTAGGTGGCGGCCTCCTGGGAGACGATGATATCCGCTCCGCCCGGGAGGATGGAGCGAAAGCCGTCGATCATCCCAGCCGGGCCGCCGATGACATCCTCGCCCAATGCGGCGTAGGTCTCGTTGAGCCAGCCGGTGAGGCCGATGCCGCCCGGGACGTTGTCCAGCTCCGCGATGGTATAGCCGGCGTCCGTCAGCACCAGGTCGGGACGCAGCACGCGCGGGAGATCGTCACGGAACTCCCGGGCCCGCGATATTTCGCGGAGGGGCTCCGGTTTGCCCCGGTCAAGGTAATCGGCGATCCATGGTGGCTGATTGCCCTTCACGCTCTGCTGGTAGAGGAGATTGCAGGCGCGGACGAAAAGCCAGAGGCGGTAGCCGAGCTTCTCGAGCTCGTCCACGAACTTTGCCGGGAATGGCAGGGCTGTCGGCGAGATCAGCCAATCCTTATCCGCGAAGAGTCCCTCGGCCGGTGTTGCCGCCTCGATGGCCTCCACGCGTTCGAGGTCAGTGTTCACGTCCGATCCCTTCCTTGAACATACACTTGAACTTGAACATGAACCCACTTCTCCATCAACTCATGGACTTCAGAGCGCGACGGACCAGCTCCTCCGTCGTCTTCTTTCCGGGGTCTGTCTCCACGGCCTGCTTTATCGCTTTGTGGGCGTCGACTTGTTTGTACCCGAGGGAGATCAGCGCGAGGACTGCGTCATTGATCTCCGCCGTCCCCTCCGCCTGATGGGCGCTGGCGGCTTCCCATGCGGCGGCGACGCCCACCTTGTCCTTCAGCTCCAGCACGATTCGCTCGGCTGTTTTTTTACCGACGCCCTTGACCCGTGAGATTTCCGTCACGGCGCCGTTGACCACGGCTGCCTTGAAACTCAGGACGGACATCCCGCTGAGGACGGCCAGGGCGAGCTTGGGGCCGATGCCGGAGACATGCTCCACCAGCAGCCGGAAGAGATCGCGCTCCTCCGTCGTCATGAATCCGTACAAAATGTGCGCATCCTCCCGGACCTGGAGGTGGGTGAGGATCTTGAGGCGCGCTCCCGGCGCCGGGAGCCGGTCAAAACTGGACAGCGGGATCAGCACCTGATACCCCACGCCCTGCACTGCCATCACGATTTGTGTCGGCAGCGCTTCCTCAAGAGTACCTTCGAGAAAAGTGATCATTAATCAGATTCGGATTCTCCTTGTTGCCCTGCGGATGGGAAGATTTTTCGCGCTGGCGGCACTGGCGCTGTGCGCGGTGAGCGGCTGGGCGCAGCAGGACCAGGCCAAATGGCATCTGCTCATCGAGCCGAAATTCATGCACCCGGAGGTTTCGATGCCGATCTCCGGGGCAAAGAGCACGGTGCTGGTTGCCGGGTACATGGATGCCGACGGGGATCCGCAATATTTCGCAAAGAAAGACTGGGACGGGCAGGGGCTTAACTGGGACACCTTCCGGGACCGCGCCGCGCAGAACGCGACGGAGAAAAAATTCCACGCTGAGCTGATCCGCGACACGCACAAGGTGGTGCAATACGCGGCGATCACCAGCGAGGATCCACTTGCCGCGACGATGATTCTCTCGCCGGATTTCCTGAAGAAATTCAAGGACATCTTCGGGCCGACGGTGCTGGTGTCCGTGCCGAATCGGTTTACGGTATTCGTCTTTCCGGGACTGGCGTCGGATTATCAGAATTATGCGCCGATGATCATCCGGGCATACCAGGAGAGCACATGGCCGGTGAGCCTGGAGGTTTTTGAGATATCGGACGCCGGGATCAAGGCGATCGGGGCGTTTGATACCAACTAGGGCAGTTGCGCTCTGTGCGGGCGGGCCTTCAGGCCGCAAATGCGCCGGATTAAACCGGCAGATGCCGGTTAGGGCGGGGCGAGGTGGGGTTGCTCGCGCTCGATATTCGCCTGCACTGCCTGAATGGCTGCGGCGACGCTGGGCGGCAGGGTTAGCGGGGATGCGGGGGTCGGTTCGAATTGATACAGGGAAGTGACACCATCGGCGACGAGCAAGACCGGCTGTCGGCTGTCTGCGGCGATATAGGCGGTGCTGCCGCCCTGGGGCAGGGTAGGGGCGGCATTACCAGTGGCAGCCGGGCTGGCCGCGGGAGCGGGGGTCGCGGCGCCGTCGATGCCTTTCGGGTCTTCATGGAAAACAATGCAGGCCACGCCCTCGACCGTCTGCACGCCTGTATAGTTCTTTCTTGAGATCCAGCCAAACCCGGGATAATCGGTCTTCGAGAAATCGGTGAAACCGACGCCGCCGAGTTCGGCGCCGCCGGACATCATCACTTGAGGGTCCTTGACCCCTGGATAGAAGACGGCTTGATATGGCCCCTGGCACCATTTTTGGGTCCTTGTCCCATCGCCATTCACGGAAACCTCGCAGCGAACATCCCCGGTCTTCGTCACGAGTGTGCGCTCGTCATACTTGGTGTTCTGGTCCGGGATCGCCGCATTATCCACAGAGCTCTCCTTGGTGGAAACCAGCCATTGAGCGAAGGCTGGAGCCCTCGCGAGCAGTGGCCCGGGACCGAGTGGAGGAAGCGGAGAAGGCTGGGGGACGCTCTGCGCCACGGCGACGGATGCGATGCAAAAGAAGATACAAATCGAACGCATGATTTTGAGTTATTGTTTAACAACCTCAACCTGTTTGTCCAATACTTGTCCCGTGAATCGGTCAATGGCGACGTGAACCCAGTAGCGCTGCTCGCCGTCCACGACGAAATTGGCCACGTTGGAGGTGCCCGCAGGATAGCGGCCAGTTTGTGCGACGACGTCGATCAGCAAGTTCCAGACGCGGGTATTGCCCACCGCGGCCAGGGGCCGGATGAAAGCCTCGCGGAATCGATCGACGTTTTCCATCGTCAGCGCCTGATTCCCGGTGAAGGCGGAGGCGTAGTCATTCGTGAGGATTCCCATCGGCCCGGTATAACCGTTGGTGGTGTTGGTACCGCTTGACTGCGCAAGCGGTGCGCTCCAACGGCCGACGAGGTCGCTGACGTTCTCGAGCGGCCCCTGGCCGGGCGAGGTATTGGTGCCCGAAGTAAATGCCAGTATGGAGCCGGTGGCCGTAAGAATCAGGTTGGCTTGTTGCCCGGTTATCGGGGTGAAAATCGAATTCGGATCGGTCCCGGCCGTCGAGCTGGGATTTGTCCCGGTCAAGAGGGCCTCATCCACATAGGAACCTGCCAGGATGGCCTGGAGGACCGGCTCCTGGCGGGTGTTCAGGTTCACCACGCCTGCCTCAAGCGGGAAGGCGCCACCGGGCGCTCCGGGAGTCTCAGTGGCGGAAAATACGTCCAGCAGCGGGGCGTCGCCGCTCTGCGGGGTAAAGAGGTCAATATTCTTCCACGGGGTGCCGGAGAAGACATAGCCGAGCTCGGCCACGGAGCGGAATGGGCGGTGGAGGAAGTAAGGACGGCTCTGCCCCTGATAGGTGCCGGTCTCCGATACGCCGGAGCCCTGGCCGGGATATGCGATCCCCTCCGGCAACCCGACCAGCGTGTTTTGGGTGGTGTTAGAGTTAGGGCTTGTATTATAAGCGCCCATGGCTCCGCGCACCACGCCATCGGGATCGGCATAATACATTGAGCCGATGTCTCCTGGTGAAGTAATCATGTCTGTGGCAAATCTCTTGCCGTTATCGGTTGCCAACTGGGTATTTTGAGTAAGCATTCCGATGCGGAAGTAGCCGGCCTCGATATTCCATCCATTGGCTTTGAGCGGATAAAACTCAGTGAGCCCGACGTTCTTGTTGCGATCATCCGAAATGCCGTATCCTGAGTTAATATCGGGGCGATCCGTCATGGCCCAGACGTTGGTCGGATCCACCCACTCCTGCGGCTCAGTGGGTTTGTAAGTGCCCGTTGGCGTCTGAACGGGTATCTCAAGATCCGCTCCGTTGATTCCGGCGAAACGGCTGGTCCGGGGATCGGCGTAACTCTGCCAGTCGCCACCGGTGGCTCCATCAGATTGATCCGCAAGGTTGCCTGAGCCGATTCCAGTGGGTGTGACGCTACCGAAGGGGGTGTCGAGGAAGAGGGTATCGATCTGCGTATATTTTTCGTCGTACGTTACCCAACTGCCGGCAGGATCGTTGGGGTTCGGGTCCAGATACTGAAGCCGGTAGGTCACGAACGCCCCGGCTCCGCCCGTCACATAGAGGGCGGCGGCATCCGAAAGATGAATGCCTGCCGTTCCGCTCCCCACCGGGCTGCCATTCCAGGTTATGGGATAAAGAGCGACGGGGAAGCCGACGTATCCCTGGGTGAGCAGGTTTGGCGGGGTGGGCAAATTAAGCGGGTTGGGAGAATCGCTGAGGAAACCGCCGGTGGGGCCGAGGCCCTGCCATGCGACCTTGCCGTTTTGGTGCTGAATGAGGGTGTATTCGGGGACAGGAAGCACCCCAAACTGAAGATTGGAACCTTTCGGAATTCCCGCCATGGCCATAATTGTCGGTTCGCGGTAGTAGGTGGCATTGGGCATCTGGAAGAGCAGTTCCGAATTGTTCGGATCCATCGGATTGCCGGGAGCGGGGGGGTTGATCCCGAGCGGGGGCGTGATAGGAGTGCCAGTGCCGTTGATTCCAGTCGTATATTTCGAGCCGGAGGCATCAGTAGGAAAGCCGGTCGAAAATTTCTGACCATCGTCCAGTGTGCCGTTATCGCCGGCGTAGCCGGAGAAAGCCGGGTAGGTTGTGTAAGAATTCGAGGTGATATTGTCGGGCGAGATGCTATCGGCAATCATCCGGAAGGTACCGGTGGTGGCGGCAGGGTTCGGCAGATAGGGGCCGGCTGGGGAAGGATCTCCGAGCGGGGCATTTTGGTCGTAGGGATTCCATATCGTTGGGATATGCATGATCAGGCCGATGCCCGGATCCTTAAGGACGGCGGTCGGTTCAGCGACGATGTCAGGCGTGGAGCCGTTGATCACCTGGGGATTTTCCATCCGTAACTTCAATGTCCCCGAATTAAACCGGTACATATAAGGCAGATTCTCCACGCCGCGGAATTCATGCACCGGGTCTACGCCATCGTTGAAGACGATACGGGTGCAGTAGCCATCGACCTTGGCCTCATCGATGATATTCGCGCCAAGCTGGATAATCGCGTTATCGAACGAGGTATCGCGGCCTGCCTGATAAACGTATGGGTGGGTTGTACCCAGCGTGTTATAGGCGGTTCCCGTCAAGGCAATGGCCCCCTTGGCCTTGGATCCTGCAACTACCGCAGCCTTGAGAAGCTCAAAGAAGTCGGGCTCGCGTTCATTGGTGCCGGTGGCATTTGCAATATCATAAAGCCTGCTGATGGAGCCCGTAGGCTGGTTAATGGATGTACCATTGAAATTGTGTCCCTGGTAGAACCACTTGTACTCGTTGTCATGGAAGCTGGCGGGCAGGCCGCTTCTCGCCGATCCCGGTACGTCCTGCTGCCACTGAAGGCCGAAGTATTCGAGGATGTTATTGGTGGTGCCCTCCAGGAGATAGGACGGAGATATGCCGTAGGTGTTCACCAACTGCCACATATCGTAATTCTTGTTATTGACCCCCGGATTGCTGGAGGGGATGGTCCTGTAGGCGCTGGGGCCGAGGTAGGTGATCCACGCGAGCTTGGAGAGGGCAAAGCGTTTCTTGACCAGCGGCTCGCCGGGTTGCGCCTGGCTCCCGTCATTGCGCGTGAAGCCCGTGCCGCTCACGCGGACACTCAGGAAAGCTGGATTGACCGGATCTTTGTTAGACGAAGTAATGCCGTCGTATCCGTACTCGTTATTGCCCCCGTTGGTGTAGGGGCTACTGATGAGCGGCCTGGAGGGATCCGGCGCGTAGGAAGGCTGGTTGAGGCCCCGGGTGAAGGTGGCCAGATAATTCAACACATTGAGATTACTACCCGCGAGATTCAGCCCGTTTTCCATGAACCCGATGAGCTCCTGGCGGCTGCCGAACATCCGGTCTGACTGGCCGGAGGTGAGGCTCAAAACGCCCTGGCCGTTGTTCATGGCGGTACCGCTCACCCGCATGAATTCCGAGGTATTGAGAGCGTTGGTGACGTAGGTGTAATAGCCGGTCCCGGAAGCAGCCGCGAATTGGGGACCCTCCGAACCGGTGCCGATAAACGAAGTGCCGCTTACGATGGCGGAGGCATAATTGCGCCATGCCACGAGCTGGTTGACCTGGGTTTGAGACAAATAGCCGCCGCCATTGCCGTTGCTTCCCAATTGGGTGAGATCGGCGAAGGCGAGGGCCGGCTTGTAGGCATACTGGCTGGTACCGCTTGAGGAAGTGGGGCTGACGGGAAAGCCTGCGACGTTTGCGTCAAGCAAGCCGCCTTCGTTGTAAATCGCATAGGCGTAGCGGCCGATGATGTAGTTGCTGTTCGACACCGCCGGATTGGTCATGTTCGCATTCCATGTGGTGGGCGAGGTGCCGCTGCGGGAGATGAGGACCCAATCCGGGGGGGTGAAGCCGGCGGTTTGAGAGGTGGCGTCGCCGCTGGAGGGAGTGACGGGAGTGGAGTCGATGGCAGTCTGGTCGGATCCGGAATGAAGTGGCAGAAGGAAATGGGAATTCCAGCGGGTGACGGAGACCGTACGGCCATTGAGGGAAGGGGTGGTGGAAGAGACGTCGATGGTCTCGCCCGAAATGGTACCGGTGGTGCCGAGCGTGCCGGCGTATCCGTTATAGAAGTAAACGGGCTTATTCGCGCTGTAGTCATAGGCGCTGCGCTTGAGAAGATTCGGGGCGTCGGCGGGAAGCGAGGCGGTGGTGCCGGAAATCTGCGGCAACATCGAAGCAGGGGTCAGGGGCAGGAAATAGGTGCCTGAACTGAGGGGTAGAGTGCCGCTTGTGGTGGCGACGTTTGTCTTCGTCTCCGAGGAGCTCAGGAGGATCTCCTGCTGGAGATCGGCGATGATGCTCTCTGAGGCGCCCTGGGCCAGGAGATCCGCCTTGGTCTGATTGGCGCTGGCGTCGGAGATCTGGCGGGTGAAGAGAGACTGTGAGAAGAAGGCGAGGATGACGCCGGTGATGATGACAACGAATGCCAGCACGATCACCAGTGCGACGCCAGCGTTGCGGGGGCGACGGCCGGGCAGGTATTGCGGGGATGTGAGCGACTTCATGGGGGGCTAATTGTTAAGATAGAAAAACCGCTGGTAGATGCGGACCTGTCCAAGGACGGAGACGGGGACCTTGGAGCTGGAGTTGTCCTGGGCAGCGAGCAGCATGTCACTGAGTTCCGTCTGCCAGAGATCCGCGGTCAACTGGGGAGGGCCCGAGGCAGATCCACCCGAATAAATCGGGTTGAGCGCGCCTTCGGTGGGCGCCAGGAAGCTACCGGCGAGCGCACTGAGTACGGTGTCGTCCGGGAGAACCCTGCGGCTTCTCTGGTCGAGGATGGCAATGGTCACCACGATGGCGTTGACGTCGGCCATCCCATTCGGCTCCCAGACAGGAAGGAACTGGTTGGGACCGTTTGAAAGCAGCGTGGTGCAGATATAGCAGCGATTTGTGGAGGTATCGTACCAGCGATCTCCCACAACCGGATGGCTCGAGCCGTTGGTGGGAGATTGCGAGGGCGGCCCTGAGTTGATGGTCCTGGTGTTCGTAGCGCCCTTCTTGTAGAAAGCGCAGGGGAAATTTGAGTAAGCGGCGCTCGGGGCGCTGGGGTTGGTGAGGTCCTTGACCTGGAAGGTGAAGTCCATGCGCAGCACTTCGGGGGAGAGGAGATCGTAATCGGTGTTGTCCGCGGGCGTATCCGGGTAGACGCCGATGACGCCGGGCTCTGAATTCAAAAGGCCCGTTGCGGCCAATGGCAAACCTCCCAGGCCCGTGGAGGTGAGGAACAGCATCGAGGCGGTTTCCGTATCCGGGGTGCCGGAGGTCTGGCTGATCTGGCTATTGAGGGTGAGGCCCTTGCTGAGCCGCTGGAGCGAATAGGCCGGGATATAGCTCGAGCCAGTCGTATTGATCGTGTAGCCGATCAACGCGACGGACGAAGGGTCGGTGCCGGAAGTGGAAGCCGGGTATGCCGGCGCCTCGCTGTAGAAAAACATCTCGGCATCCGTGCCGGAAGCGCTGCCGGTATTGCCGGATGTGTTCAGATTCAGGTAATCCGGCTGCTTGGCGAAGACGAAGTCCACATCCGTGCGGTGAGACATGCGGGAGAAGTCAGACTGCATGCGGTCGAAGACCAGGCGGGCCTCGGAGTCGGTATCCACATGCCTGCCGCTGAGGGTGGTGCTGATGGTGGCGCTATTCATCATCTGGGCGATGAAGGTCATGATGAGGACAAGCACCGCGACGGAAACGAGCATCTCCACCAGGGTGAAGCCGGAGGAGGGGGTGCGCTGGGGAGGGGCCGGGTTCATGGCTAATTGCAATCGAGGGCGGTGGTGACTTCGTAGGAGCCGGAGAAGTTAGCGGGGGACTTGCCTGGATTGGGATCCGCAAGGCCCGGCCAGGTAATGAGGATCCAGATTCTGAAAAGCTTGTTGCGAGGAGCAGGGAACTGTCCCGACGGTGCGGTGGTATCCTCCGGCTGGAAGGAGATGGTGGCGCGATAGAGCGGTCCCGGTGTGGAGGGAGACGCGGTCTGGCCCATGGGGCCCTGCACTGATGATCCGTTCCAGGGAGCGCCATTCTCTGTGAAGAACATGGTCTGGAAATTGGGGCTGCCGTTTCCAATGACGGGTACCGTGCTCTGGCCGGCCTGCGGGATGACGATCTGGAAGCGGGAGGTGGAGGAGGTAGTCGCCACGGTACTCACCACCGGGGTGCCGTGGAGATCCGCGGCGATGGCGGTGGCAATGCCGGCGGCGGCGGTTTGCTCGAAGGCGTTCTGGTTGGTATTGATGCCGATGGGCAGCAGAGCGAAGACTGTGATGAGACAGAAGGCTGCGATACCGAGTGCGATGGTGACCTCGATAAGGGAGAAGGCGGGTGGGGATTTGCGGAGGGTCTTCATGGCCTGTAAGTGCGAGTGGAGCCAGTCATCCCATCGACCTGGATGGCGACGATCTGCCCGGGTGCGCCGCTGGAGGTGGGCTGCTCAATGCCTGAGGGGGAGGGGGCGCCGGTGCCGTTGGAGGGCTCGAGGCCGATCTCGATAAAGTAGGGGATGGCATCCTGGGGGACGGAAGCGCCGCCGGCTGAGCTGTCGGTATTGGCCGTGAGCATGCGCGCGGATCCCTGGGGATCGAATTCAATGACCTGCGTGAAGACGTATTGGGGGGTGGGATTGCCGGCGACGGAGCTACCGAGGGGCCAGAGGAAGCAATTGGCCGAGGCGCAAGCGGACTGATCGCCCAGGCTGTATTGCTCCCACGCGGGCCAGCCATTGCCATTCTCCAGGCTGCTATGCCATGGCCGCACGAGGCCGCCTATGGCGGGCTGCTGCGAGGTCTCGCCCTGCAGGTCGATCAAGTGGATATTGGAGAGGACGATCAGCTTCGAGACGGCGGTGTATTGCGTGCCTGAGCCGTAGCCGGAGGTGAGGTAATTGGAGCCGGAGAACTGCGGGGAGGGGGGATTGGTGAGGAGGTTCTGGTAGGGGCGGGTGCCATCCCGGGAGGCGATGATGGCGATGGCGATGCGGCCGGTGCCGCTGACCTGCGGGGCGGCGGAGGGATTTTGCGCCGCGGAGACCTCGGCAAACCCTACGAGGACGAAGGTGTTATTGGCCATGGCGTAGGCGCGGCCCTCTGCGAGGGCGCCGGTGACGTTGTAGATGGCGCTGTTAAAATCGCTGCCGCCGCGGATGGCATTGAAGGCGGGGATGGCAAGACCCATCATCAGGACGATGACGCCGACGACGACGAGCAACTCAATAAGGGTGAACGCGGCGGTGGCAGGGTGAGGCTTGCGGACCGTGGGCGGGGGAAGGGGGGAAGGATCGGGCATCTTGTATTTACTCCGTCAATACATGGAACGGGTTCTCAAGGGGGGAAGGTGGGAAGGTCTGAGGTGAAGCGAATTCTGCGGATTCTCGTGGGGCGGAGTCGATCTTTTTTGCGCGCCATTGTCTAGAGCGCGGGAACTCTGGGAGACAGTCTGGAGCCAGATGTTTACATTGTCAACACATAGACGCCGGTTTCTATGGCTTTTTGCGCAGTGTCGATATAAGTATATAAGGTGTAGCAACTTGCGGGTGGATTTGGCGTTTCATAGGAGGAACGTGGCGCTTGCAAATGGCTCGCGCGTGCGATAATCCTATCGGCTCGCGACGGTGAGATTGCCGCCGGCCTCCCAGAAATTGGGGGGAATGTTCTTGGTTGTCCGTTTTTATAGACAAAATCGCTCATTTGGTGCATGTGTGTTATCCCCCCCCATGACTCGACACTTATTCCCCACCCTCGCCCTGCTGCTGTCGATGAGCTTGACGGCGACGGCACTGCCGAAACCGGACCGCGGATCGGCGCCTGCATCGAAGCTGTATGACTATGGGGTGATGGGCCCGCCGGCGACGCCGGAGATCGTGGCAGCGGCGGACGCAGCGGTGACGAAGCCGATGGCGCCGGGGCCGGTCGCGCCGACGTGGGATTCCATCCAGGCGAATTACCAGACACCTGCGTGGTACAACGATGCGAAGTTCGGGCTTTTCATGCACTGGGGGCTCTACTCGGTGCCGGCGCATCACAGCGAGTGGTACGAGAAGGACATGTACGGGGCGCTACTGGGGTGGCATACGCAGAACTTCGGGCCGCCGGAAAAGTTCGGGTACAAGGATTTCATCCCGCTGTTTACGCAATCGCATTTCAATGCGGACGAATGGGCGGAGCTCTTCAAGCGATCGGGGGCGAAGTTTGTGGTGCCGACGGCGGAGCATCACGATAACTTTGCGATGTGGGACAGCGATGTGACGCCCTTCAATGCGATGAAGATGGGGCCGCACCGCGATCTGATCGGAGAGCTGTGCACGGCAGTGCGGAAGCAGGGGCTGAAGTTTGGTGTCTCCAATCACGGGATGGAGAATTTTACGTTTATCAATCCGTCGCCGGATCTTACGGCGCGGCTGCAGGCGGCGCAGGCGGATTTGTATGATCCGAAGTGGGAGGCATTCTATAATGTCGCGGATCGCAGCCCGGCGGCGATGACGCGGTTCCTGACGGACTGGGTAAATCGGAACCTTGAGTTGATCGACAAGTATCAGCCGGACCTGCTGTGGTTTGACAACGGGGTGAACCTGCGGGTGCTGGATCCGCTCAAGGAACATGTGGCTGCTTACTATTATAACCGGGCGCTCCAATGGGGCAAGCAGGTTTCCATTGTTACCAAGTACATCGCGTATGCGCCGAGTAATGATGATACGAAGCAGATCGGGTCGATTATTGACTTTGAGAAAGTAGGGGCGCGATCGCCGGCGGGGATCCGCCCGGCGCCATGGGATGTGGACGATCCGATTGGGAGCACGTGGGGTTACACGCAGGGGATGCGGGTATCCTCGGCGGATAGCATCATTGCAAAGCTGGTGGATACGGTGAGCAAGAATGGCACTTACATGCTGAATCTCTCGCCGACGGCGGATGGGACCATCCCGGATGCGCAGCAGAAGACGCTCGAGGGGATTGGGGCATGGCTGGCGGTAAATGGGGAGGCGATCTACGGCACGCACGCGTGGACGCATTTTGGCGAGAAGGGCTGGCATTTCACCGTCAAGAATGGGGCGCTGTATGCCATTGGCTTTCCCGCGGGCAATCCCACCATATCCTCGCTCGGTAATCCCGCGGGTCATGTGGACAAGGTGGAGATGCTTGGGAGCCAGGAGTTGGTTACCTTCTCGCAGGATGACAGCGGGCTGCATGTGCAGGCGCCGGGCGAGGGCGGCGGCAAGCTGCCCATCGTCCTCAAGATTACCGGGCTGAACCTCCAGTAGCCATCATGTGAGACTTCGATAATTGTGAAAAGCTGCCGTTCAGGATGCAGAGGGATCACTGGCACTCCACTCAGGACGCTGGCGCTGATTGTACAATTCATTGCTCTTGCGCTCTTTTGTCCGCGGCAGGCGGCGGCAACTGTGACGGTGAGCGCTGTTTCCAATGGAACAGTTACGCTCTCGAATAACTTGATCAGCGTGGTGATCAATACGAGCAATGGATCGGTTCAATCGATAGTTTCCAATAAACTGCCCGGCGTGGACCTGCTTCAAGGGGGCGACAGCATTGGCCTTGAGTTAAGCCATATCGGGGGGATTTCGGGCACCTCCACCTACGATTATTGGACAGATATAAGCGCAGGCGGTACGGAGGTTTACAGCGTTGTTGAAAATTCCGGGACGATGGTGGATATCCAGATTCGCAATCCGACGGCTGCGCCGGATCAGACGCTCTTTCCTCACGGTATTTGGGATTGGACGATCCATCATGTGATGTTTGACAATGATCCGGGCTTTTACACGTATCACGTCTGGCGCCACACTGCCAGCCAGCAGCAATCTTACTGGGATGCGGATTCGTGGCAAGGATATACCAATGGGGCGTTGTTTGCATCGAGCCCGATTAACACCGCATGGGACTTCTGCGGGGTGATGAAGAACGGGGTCTCTGTGGGTGATGGCGTGCCATCCGGGAGCATGGACGGGGTACCCCAGGAGGTGGAGGTGTTCCCGTATTCCAGTTATTTTACCCAACCGACCGGACAGTATTACGAATCGAATTGGCCGATCTATACGCAGCCAACCGGATTGACTCATGATCTTTACCCCACATGGACCAAGTATGACTGGCCGACCTATCTCGGCCCGTATACATCCTACCGTAATACGTGGGGCGTGTGCAATGACCTGATAGGGATATGGCATTGCAATGGCAGCAGCGAATGGAGGAACGGCGGGCCGACAAAGTTATCGGGCGCCATGTCCGGCGATTACATGTACATGGATGACGACGAAGGGCATGGCCTGGGTGGCACGAATACGGACGTGGCCGCAGGGGAAGTCTTTACCAAAGTTATCGGGCCTTTTTTCACTTATGTGAATACGGGGAGCGATCACAATGCGCTGTGGGCGGATGCGCAGGCCCGGGGTTTGCTGGAGACTGAACGGTGGCCCTATGCGTGGGCGAATGAAACAGAGGCCGATTATCCGCGCAACCGTGGAACGGTTACAGGACGCATTACGACGACGACCGGACAATCGACGGCGAACGCGGTGGTGGTTCTCGGGATGCCGATCACCCCAACCTATCCCGACTGGATATGGCAGGGCACCATTAATTACCTGTACTGGACAACGGCGGACCAGAATGGGAACTTCACAATTCCCAAGGTTGACCCCAGTATCTACTCGCCATCGACGCCCGCCTACACACTCTATTGCTACGTGCCAGGTGTGTTTGCATCCGGGACGAATCCGACCGGGACGGTGAGCGGGCCCGGCTTCGTATCCAACGGGAATGGCGGATACATTTCGTGCAACGGTGAGTACGTGCAAAACAATATCACCGTTGCCGCGAGCGGCACGACCAACTTGGGAACCATTGTCTGGAATCCGCCGCGTGCACAGAATCTGTTGTTCCAGTTGGGCATTCCGGATCGATCCACCTCGGATTTCCGCTTCGGCGATCTCATTAAACAGTTTGGCCTTTGGTGGCGCTACTATAGTGAGATGGGGACCAACGATCTGAATTTCAATGTGGGCACCAGCAATTGTGCGAATGATTGGTATTACGCGCAGCCGATCTTTGCCCTGCCGAATGGGACGTATTGTTTTCCGCACTGGAATATTAACTTTAACCTGGCTGCGGTGCCGACAAGCCCGGTAACCCTGACCATGAACCTCGCTGGTGGTTACGGGACCTATTTTTACATCTATGTCAATGGGACAAATGTGACGCCCGGGAGTTACAACTACGCTGGTATTCCCACCAATAGCGGGGCGGACATTTATCGTGATGTCGTCCAGATTGGCCAGTTCCAGCAATACCTTGTGACCCTGCCATCGACCGCCTTCAAGACGGGGTCGAACACCCTTCAAATTCAGCTCAGGCAGCCGGGATTCAACGCCACGTGGAATACGTCGGGCTACTATCCGGATCTAATCGCCGGCGGGCTGATGTACGACGCGATCAAGCTCGAGTCGGGGCCGCTGACCACCCAGATGATCCAAAATGGCACTTATAAAATTGGATCGGGCCTCAACGGATTCGTCGCCCGCGTACAAAATGGCAGCACCGCCAGCGGCGCCGCGGTCGTCGAATATCCCTTTGAATTCATACCGGATGAAGAATGGACGATTAATGATCTGGGCAACGATGTATACTCAATCATCGCGGTGAACAGCGGCATGGCATTGACCGTGCAGAATGCCTCGAAGTCCGTGGATGCACCGGTGGTGCAGAGCCCATATACCGGCGCCACCAGCCAGCAGTGGCAGGCGGTGCTCAACACCAGCGGCGGTCTTTCCTTCATCAATGTCAACAGCGGTCTCGCGCTGGATATCACCGGGCAGCGAAGCGATTATCAAAACAACGTTCAATTGATTCAGAATACGTCGAACAACGGGCTCAGCCAATCCTGGTATGAAACACCGCAAACCTATGGGCCGCCGCCCGCCGTGACCGATTTGACCGCGACTTCCGGCAACGGGCAGGTGGCTCTGGCATGGTCACCGGCGGAGCGCGCCACCGCTTATACCATTATGAGGGGAGTGACCTCTGGAAGTGAAACCACCACGGTCGCAACGAACGTCGCTGGTACCACCTGCACAGACACGCCATTGACCAATGGGACCAATTATTACTATGTAGTGGTCGCGAGCGACAACCCTGGTGGCGCCAGCCCGAATTCCAACGAGGCCAGCGTGACTCCGCTGCCGCCACTGCCCCAGCCGCCGGCCAATCTCGTTGCCCTGCCGGGCACTGGCCAGGCCACGCTCTCATGGTCGCCGTCGACCTATGCCACGAGTTACACCCTTTCGAGGACCGTCGCGAGTGGAGGAACCACCACGGTGGTGGCCAGCGGGGTGACGGAAACAAGCGCCACGGATACCGGACTGACGGATGGGCGCACTTATAATTACACGGTTGCAGCCGTGAATTTGAGCGGCACCGGCGCGAATTCCAATGTCGCCAGCGTTACTCCGACGCAATACAAACCCGGTTCTCCAACGGGATTGACTGCGCTCTCAGGGAACAGGGTGATTTCGCTCGCATGGACCGCTGCCGGCGGTGCGCAGGCTTCGTCCTACGTCGTGGAACGGGGGACCAGCAGCGGCGTGTATACCGTTCAGTTTACAGTTTCCGGGCAGTACATGAGTTACCTGGACATGTCGGTTACCAATGGCAGCACATATTACTATGTGGTGGAGGCTTCCAACCAGAACGGCAGCAGTGCAGTATCAAACCAGGTGTCCGCCGTTCCAGCGGCGAGTGCTCCTGCTGTTCCGACCGGCCTTGCCGCCACCGGAGGGAACCAGCAGATTGGACTCTCATGGAACGCCTCGACTGGCGCGGCTGGCTATACACTGGTGAGAGGAACCAGCAGCGGCATTTACCCCGTTACAGTGCTATCGAACGCAGCCGTCACGAGTTGCACAGACACGGGCGTGATGAATGGGACCGTTTATTACTATGCCGTGTCGGCGATGAGCCTCGGTGGAACGAGCGCCAATTCCACGCAAGTCTCGGCGACTCCATCGCGATCAGCAGGAGTGGTAATATGGACCGGGAACACCAACATCGTATGGGATACAGCCACGCCGAATTGGCAATATGCCGGGGCGCCGTCGAATTTCCAGAGTGGGGACACGGCGACGTTCGGAGACGGCGGTAATGCGAATAACGTCGATGTTTTCCTGACATCAACGGTGACTCCCGGGAATATCACGGTTAACACCGCGGCGCTGAGTTACGCCTTCGCCGGCGTCGGGAGTATTAGTGGAACGACAGGCCTTACCTTTAACGGAAATGGCAACACCACATTGTCCATAGGGGTGGACAATAACTTTAGCGGAAAGACAAACATCCAGAACGGGACGCTTAGATTCTATAGCCCCGGTAATCTCGGCACCGGCAGTGTGACGCTGACCAGCGGAACCATCAATGCCGGTTCTTATGGCGGCGGTACGCTCCAGATGGGGAACAACCCCATCAGCATGTCGGGCGTAACCAATGCCGTCATCATGGCGCCCGCCATGAACCTGGGCCCAGTGACAGGCTTCGGCACCATGAATATCACCGTGACGGATGCGACCGGCGCCACCAAGGCCGATAACCTTACCGGAGGATGGAGTAATAATTTCACAGGAACATTGAACTTCAGCAGTACTGTCTCGGGCGGTTCGCTGCTCAGCGCATATTTCAACGGGGGCACTCCTGATTTTGACGGCAATCTCGGCAATGCTACAGTGAACTTTGTGAACATCGGGATTTGTTCGATCGACGCCTCGAAGGGGAATACGATTAGCTTTGGTGCGCTCAACGGCGACAGCAACTCCAGCATTATCGGAAGCGCCTATGCGGGCGGGTTGACGGTCAATATTGGCGGGCTCAACACGGCTTCGACTTTTGCGGGTGGCATCACAGATAGCACGAATGGGAGTGGCAATACCGCGCTCATCAAGAGCGGCACTGGCAGCCTTACCCTGAGCGGCAGTTGTGCCTATACCGGCGCCACGAGCGTCACGCAGGGCAACCTTACGATCAACGGCATGCTCTCCGGGAGCGGTACACCGGTCACCGTATCGTCCGGGGCCTCGCTGAGCGGTACGGGGAGTATCAATGGGACTGTTACCGTAAACAGCGGCGCCAGTCTGCTGCTCTCGGCGACCGGGAACCTGGCGGTGAACGGCAATATGGCCTTCGGCGGCGCTGTGACGGTTTCATCGGCCACTACGGCGCTCCTGAGTTCCGGGACCTACACGCTGTTGACTTATACGGGCAGCATGACGGGGACGCCGGTCTTCACCTATGTGCCACAAAAGGGCATCAACCAGGCCGCCACATTCAATACTTCCACCCCCGGGGTCATCACGGTGAACCTTTCCGGCCCGCCTGCCGCGCCCCAGTGGTTGACTCTTGTTCCTGGCAACGGACAAGTGGGCGCGTCGTGGAATGCTTCGACCGGAGCCACTGGCTATATCATCAAGCGCGGCACCAGCAGCGGCGGCGAAGTTGCCCTTACCGGCGGCACAACTGCATCCACCAGTTACACGGATACCGCGGTGACGGACGGAGTGACTTATTATTATACTGTGACGGCAACCAACTCCTACGGCACAGGAGGCACCTCCGGGGAGCAGAGCGCCATACCTGTGCAGAATTTCGGCCAATGGATAGCCGCGGCGTTTCCCGGCGTCACCAATACGAATTTCGTCGCAATGACCGCCATCCCCGCCCATGACGGGATGGCGAACCTGTTGAAATATTTCATGGGATTGAACCCGGCGAAGCAGGCATCGCTCCCCATCACCTGCGCATTGGATGGCCATGGGAATCTCGTGATCGGGTTCCGGATGTCAAAAAACCTTACGGGCGTCAGCTACAGTATCGACCAATCGACTGATTTGGAGACGTGGACCAGCACGGGATTGCAGGGAGGCGTAATGGCTGACATGGGGAGTTACGAGACCATGGATGCCACCGTGCCGCTTCCGGCAAGTGGGCCGTTGTTCCTTCGCCTCTCGATCTCATCCCCCTGATCCCAGGTGTTGCCTTCCCCTTGTATGAACTATCTAAAATATAGAGATAATGCGGTGAGAGTCCTGATGGTGTCGCTGATTTGCATCGCGGGATGGAGCGGCACGCCGGTTCTTGGGAACGTCCCAGGCGGAATCATCAGCGGCGTGACCACGCCTGTGACCATCACGAACGGCTCCAACGGACCGACACTGAGCAACGGCGTCGTGCAGATTGTATGCAGTACCAACGGCGCTTCGCTCAGCCAGATCAATTATACTTACAACAATGGCAATGGTACGACGACCAAGCAGATGCTGCTGGGAGGGAAGGATGGCGGGGAGTTCTATTGGGAATATGGCGGTTTCGGCGGGTCCACATGGACCTACAACGTTGTCGTCGATCCGACAACCAACGGTGGCAGTTATGCAGAGGTGGCCTTTACGTCTCTCGCCACGGGTACAGCGGCGAACGGCGACCTTCAGGTTAATTTCTCCATGCTTCGCGGCTCGCCCGGCTTTTATACCACGCTGACCATGAAGCACCATGCAGGCGACGAGGCTTGCGGCCTGGGCGAGATGCGAACCAACATCTACATCGCGCCGGATTTCAATTGGATGAGTGTCAGCCCCACCGTGCAACGGGAGTTGGGAGAGAATGCGACATTTGTGCCGGCCTATGATTCCACCCAGGAAGATTCGCTTTGTGTCTCAGGAGTAAATGCGGGCACTTATGACGATAAATACAAGTTCAGCCAGCTCTGGGGTACGGAGAGGGTCTGGGGGTGGGGGAGTGTCAATGACCCTGCCCACGGGGTGACGACGGGGCAAAATGTCGGGATTTGGTATTGTCTCGCCAGCGCGGAGTATTACAACGGGGGGCCTTTGAAACCGGAGCTGATGGATGCGCCATTGGTCAATATGCTAAACGGCGGACATTACCACATGGGGGCCGATAGCAGCTGGGGTGCGGATGAAAATTGGACGAGGGTGCAGGGACCATTCTTTGTCTATTGCAATAATGTATCCAATACGCTGACCGATCCAATCGCCACGTCCCAGGCGCTGTATGCGGATGCAGTGGCGCAGGGCGCGGCAGAAGCGACGGCGTGGCCATACGGCTGGTATAACAATCCCACGTACGATTCCGACTATGTCCAGGCTTCGCAGCGCGGTACCGTCACGGGGAAAATTGCGATTAACGATGTGGATAATCCCAATGCATCATCAGCGAATCTGTGGGTCGGTGTTGTCCAGCAGCCTTCCACGACGGACGGAGTGTACGATTTTCAGGAGTGGTATAAGCCGTACCAATTCTGGACGAAAACCGACAGTGGTGGAAATTTCACGATCCCGGCCGTGATCTCCGGGACCAACTATACCCTCTGGGCATTCGGACCGGGCGCCGCGGGGACTTTCATGTCGCAGAATCAGACGGGAGGAAATCCGCCGTACTCCGTTAATGTACCGGCGTCGCCGTTTGCTGTTTCCGTAACAGGCAGCGCGACCACGAATCTAGGGACCATTGCCTGGGCGCCTACTCGCGTGGGACCAACGGTTTTCGAAATCGGGTACCCCGATCGCACCGGCCATAAATTTCGACACGGGGACGATTGGTGGGTTGGCGGGATTGGGCCCAGCCCGACAGAGCCGAGCCCAATTTGGACACAGTTCCTGGATTATCCATTCGATTTTCCAAATGGTATGACTTATACCGTCGGCGTCAGCAAGTGGCCTACGGATTGGGATTTCATCCAGCCGATTATGGTGACGAGTAATGAGGGGAATGCCAGCACGAACTCCACCATCGTCTTCAATTTGCCCTCCGGTGTGCCGCAAAATGCGACGACTTCACTCTATCTCGCGATTGCGTCGGATTACTACGGGGCGATAGAAGTCTCCGTCAACGGAACCAACCTTGGTAATACAAGCGGAGTGACGGCCACCCCGAATCCCCTTCCGGGATCCGGGTACATTCCACCCTATACGCTCAGTGACAGCAGCATCCGGGAAGGGTGCAATGGCGCATTCTCCGACGAGCGGATCACTTTCCCGTCAACACTGCTCGTCACGGGTTCGAATAATATCAATCTCAGCCTCCGTCAGGTTGGTGGATCGTATTTCGCCGATCATTTCATGTACGACTACATCCGGCTGGAGATGACCGGTTATATTCCGCCCGCTCCTGGTACCGTAGCGGCATATCCGGGAAATAACGCGGTGCTCCTTAGCTGGCCGGCGACACCGGGCGCAACCGGCTACAACGTACTCCGTACGACCACATCCGGGACCAATTATGTGGCCATTGCGAGCGGAACAGGGCGGGTTGTGGGTCCGGTGTGCGGAAGCGGGGTCTCCAATGCGACATATGTCGATAGCAGTGCTTCCAACGGGAAGACCTACTATTACGTGGTGCAATCGGTTAATACCACGGGTACCAGCGCGAACTCCGTGCAGAGCGCCGCAGTTTCTCCTCTAACATCGATAGCCAGCAGTCCACCCGCCGCGCCCACCGGCGTGACGGTCACCGGGAGCAGTGGCAACGTATCCGTGGCATGGACAGCGTCGGCCGGCGCCAATTATTACACGGTGCTGCGCTCGACCATCGTGGATAAAATTCCAACGTGGACGCCAACCCCGACGCTCACCAGCACGAGTACCGTTCTGTCCATGATCACCTTGAGCAACACCACCACGACCACCTCCTATGTCGATAACGCGGTCACGCTCGGTTCAAAATACGCGTACATGGTGGAAGCGACGAACGCAGCAGGGACGAGTTCAACATCCAACACGATGATTGCCAAGCCGGTGCCTTCCGCCGCGCCTGCTCCACCGGTCGTGACTGCCATGCCGGGGATTGGACAGATCACGCTCAACTGGAACGCCGTACCCACAGCGGTAGGATACATCCTGCAATCCGCCACGTCCGCGGCCGGACCCTATACCTTCGTCAGCAGCATCAGTGGATTAACTTATGGATTTACAGGCCTTGCCGCCGATACCACTTACTATTATACCGTTACGGCGATGAATGCGGATGCGGCAAGCACGAGTGCCACCGTCAGCGCCACCACCGCGCTGGCTGCTCCCACAGGTCTTGCGGCCATCCCTGGCAATACGCAGGCCACTCTTACCTGGACCGCGGAGGAGGATGCCACAAGTTACACGATATTGCGCGGTTCTGTGAGCGGCGGTCCGTACGCCACCATTGGGACCAGCGCCGGGCCGGCGTATACCGATGGCGGGCTGACCAATGGGACAGCTTATTACTATGTCGTTGCCGGGAATAATGCCAGCGGGACTGGCGCGGATTCCGCGCAAGCCTCGGCGACTCCAGTGAGCGGGCTTCCGGTGGCTCCCACCGGGCTGACGGCAACAGGTGGACATAACTTGATTACCCTCAACTGGACTGCGTCCCCGGGTGCAAGCAGCTACACTGTGTACCGATCCGCGTCGACTGGCGGACCCTACACCGCCCTGGCAAGCAATATCACGCCTGTGACGTACACAGATTCAGGGCTGCCAGGAAGCAGCCGCTATTTTTACGTTGTAACGGCAATTAACACCACCGGGGCGAGTGCGTACTCCCAGGAAGCGAATGCGTTCACACTGCCGAATTCCATCGGCACTTACACATGGGATATGAGCGGCGCCAATCCCACGAAGCCCACAGACGGCCCCGGCGCATGGAATACGACAGGCACGAATTGGAGCAACGGATCCAAGGATGTCGTCTGGCCCAATGACGGCTCTGGTCTCGCCTCGATCGGCGCGAATAATGGCACAGCCGGCACGATTACCGTTGGAAATATTACAACCGCAGGCATGGTCTTCTATAATCCCGGCAATGGTCAATATACCCTGAGCAGCGGGACGATTTCTTTGATCGGCAGCGGGCAGGTCATTAGTGCGAATAGCAATGTCATCGTGGGCTCCATCCTGTCCGGGGGCGGACCGCTTACAATGAACGGTGATGGAACGTTGACCCTTACCAATCCTGCGCTGCTCACGGGGACGATCGCGCTGAATAATCTTACCGTCAATCTCAATGGGCCGAGTTATTCCGCACCGATGCTGGGGACTGCGACGCTGGACTTTTATGGGGCCACTTTGGAGAATACCAGCGCCAATAACAACATCGCCTCGGAGTTTGCGAATCCGGTCAATGTCAACCCCGGAGAGACGGGTAATATCATTTTCAGCAGCAGATGCGGGTGGGGTTCCAGCGGAAATATTTGTCCGGTCACAGGAGGAGGCACGCTAAACCTTTATATTGGGAGCAACCTGGCAGGGTCGCGCGACAGCCTGTTCCCGGATTTCTCGGCTTTCATGGGTCAGATCAATTTAATTGGTTCGGTATCGAATGCCGGTATCCAGTACTATCTGATCAACGGAGCGCAGGGCTCCTCGAATTGCACATGGAATGTGGGGGCACTTGGAACCACTCTGATTCTGTACCCGCAGACCGGAAGCGGAGGCAACTCGATGTCCCTTGGCACGCTGACAGGTGGCAGCAATGGCATCCTGGGTGGCGGCAGTGCAGGGATGGTGACGTACCAGATCGGCGGCGCCGGGACCGATGCAACGTATCCGGGCGGCATTATTGGCAATCCCACTCAATGGTCCACGCCTGGCAATGCGGGATTAAGCAAAGTAGGGGGCGGGACGCAAATTCTCTCGGGATCCTGTATTTATACCGGCCCGACGAATGTCCTGGACGGTGTCCTGCAAATTACCGGCACCATGGCCGGCACCTCTTCGGTGACCGTTGCGGAAGGCGCGGTGTTTTACCTTGCCGGCGGTTCGCTCTCCGTCTCGGGCGGCATTACCAATAACGGCATCTTCAAGCTGTCCGGCTCGCCCGCGTTGTCATTGACCGGCACTTTCATCAATAACGGTGTCCTTGACTTGATCAATGGGTCATCGAGTCTGCCGCCGAATTTTGTCAACGACGGTACCGTGCTTTCCGAGGATGACGTGCAGGTGCAGCAGATCGGGCTTTCGGGTAGCAGCTTCACCATCACGATCCAATCCTACCCGGAACATACGTACCAACTACAGCAGGCCACGTCTTTGAGCGATCCGGCATGGACCAACGCCGGAGCTTCGCAGCCCGGGGATGGTTCGGTCCTTACCTTCACTGATCCATCGGCGGGCGGGATCCAAAGGTTCTACCGGATATTGGTAAGCCCTTAGTCTGCGGAGATGCGGTAAAGGCCGGCTCCGTGCCACGGGATGGCAGGTGAGAATGTGCCGCTCCTGGAACCGAGGTCAGTGTGGGTCCAGAGGTCGCGGACCTTGTATGGGCCAGTGAATCCGATGGTGCTGAGATCAATCGGCACGGGAGCGCCGGGGGCCTGCGAGGCGGCCTTGTCGCTGAGATTGAAGAGCGCCACATATTTGTCGGGACTGCCGGGGACATTTGCGGTCCACGCCATCTTGCCGTTTACATTGAAGAGCTGGCGGTTGTTGCTGCTGTGCTGATCCACGGCGATGACTTCGTCATTGGTGATCATCGACAGGGTGAAATCATCCATCCTGGTAAGATCGCCGTCGAACATGAGCGGGGAGCGGAAGATGCACCAGAGGGTCAGCAGCGTGTATTGCTCGTCGTGGGTGAAGTGGGTCATTGACTTACCCTGGCGGAGCATGCCCATGGGCAGCATGTCGGCATCCGGGTAATGACCGTCGCCGGTCCATTGGGACCATTTTGCAGTAAGCGTCACCTGGTGCATCAGGGCGTGCCAGCTATCCCAAAAGTCCCTGCTGATGCGCCACATATTCGCATGCTGTGAGATGTGCGAGGCCTCTGCCAGCGGGGTTTCGCCGGGGGAAGTGCTCAGGATCATGGGCCTGCCCGTGCGGTCGATGGCCTTGCGGATCGCCTCGATTTCCGGCGCGTGATACGGCGCGCTCAGGTCGTCGACCTTGACATAGTCAACGCCCCAGTCGGCGAATTGCTGGAACTCCGAGTTATAAAATTCCTGCGCACCCGGTTTGGACATATCGACGCCCCACATGTCGTTGTTCCAGTAACAGGTCGAGCTGGTGAGGGCGATGTCCGCGGCCCGGGCGGTGGTGCCGAGGAGGGCTGTATTTGCAATGACGGCCTGGCGGGGGATGCCGCGCATCATGTGGATGCCGAACTTGAGGCCCTTCGAGTGGACGTAGGCGGCGAGCGCCTTGAAACCGGAACCATCGGCGGAGGAGGGGAACTTGTTCGGCGCGGGGATCAGGCGGCTGTATTGATCCATGCAGAGCTTCGCGCCTTTGCGATAGATGAAGCCGGTGGCATGCGGCTCGTACCACTGGATGTCCACGATCATGTATTGCCAGCCGTGCGAGAGGAGATGGGCCGCCATGTAATCGGTCTCGGCTTTCGCCTGGGCCTCGGTGATGGTGGTGGCGAAGGAATCCCAGCTATTCCAGCCCATGGGGGGAGTCGGGGCCCATTGGAGAAACTTCGGTTGCTGCGCTTGCGCGTGCATGGAGAGCGCGGCAAGGACAATGGCGGCATAACGGTATCGTCGCATAGAATCGAGAAAAACCCGATTATGGCGCGAAATTCGCGGCGCTGGCTACTGTGAATTGATCCTTCAAGCGGATATCCGCCGACGAAGCCCCCACCAGCACATCGTAAGTCCCGGGCTGGGCCACGTAGGCGTGGGAGGCATCGTCCCAGTAAGCCAGCTTTTCCCCCGGCACGTGAAATGTCAGAGTCTTCGATTCCCCGGGCGCGAGCGTTACGCGCTGGAAGCCGCGGAGGCGCTCCGCGGGCGGCGGGGTGCCCTTGGGAGTGTCATGGATGTAGAGCTGCACCACTTCATCGCCCGCGCGGCTGCCGGTATTGCGGACATCGACGGAGACGGTGACCGTGCCGTTCCCGGCGACCTGCCGCGGAGATACCTGCAGGTTCGAGTAAGCAAACTGGGTATAACTCAATCCATAACCAAACGGGAAGAGCGGCGCGCCCTTCACATACATATAGGTGAAGCCCTTGCTGATATCGTATTCATCCTGGGGCGGGACCTGGGCCTCCGAGGCGTAGACCGTGTGCGGGAGGCGGCCGGCGGGATTGACATCGCCGAAGAGGACATCCGCGATCGCGTGCCCGCCTTCCTCGCCGGGCCACCATGCCTGGAGCAGCGCGGGAGCGTGTTGGGCGATCCATGGCACGGTCAGCGGGCCGGCGCTCATCTCCACCACCACGGTATGGGGGTTCGCCGCGATCACCGCTTCCACCAGCTTCTCCTGGTCTCCCACGAGCGCGAGTGTCTTGCGGTCGCGCTCCTCGTCCTCCACCCCGGCATCGGTGCCGATGAAAACGAGGGCCACAACTGCATTGTGGGCGGCGGCGACAGCCTGTGCGATGGAATCCGGCGGAGCGACCACTTCCGGCTGCTCCTTGCGGCCGCCGGGGATGCCGCAGCCGATGGCATAAGTGACCGCCGTGCCGGCGCCGACGCGATCCTTAATGCCCTGGAGTGCGGTGACTGTCGTGTCCACCTTGCCATTATAACTATTGGTCAGGGTGTTATCGGCATCCGGCCCGATGACGGCGATGCTCTTGAGTTTTGACTTATCGAGCGGGAGGAAGTTATCGCGATTCTCCAGGAGCACGATCGATTCGCGGGCCGCCTTCAGCGCCATCGCGCGGTGCTCGGGGCTGCAAATCGTGCTCAATGGGATTTTGCTGAAGGGCACGGAGTTGAAGGGATCGAATTCGCCGAGCTCGAAGCGGACGCGCAGGACGCGCGACACGGCGTCGTCGAGGCGGGCTTCCGTCAATTTTCCGGATTGCACCGCTGCAGGGATGTTTTGCTCGAATTCCTTGTCTGAGAAATCGCATCCGGCCATGAGCGACTGCGCCACGGCGTCGACCATGGCCATTTTCCCGGCTTCATGCCCATGCACCATCGTCGAGACGCCACCGAGATCGGAGACGACGAATCCCTGGTGATGCCATTCGTCCTTCAGCACCTCGGTGAGCAGCCAGTGGTTGATATTATTGGGCGTGCCGTTGATGGCATTGTAACTGGCCATCACCGACGCGGCATTGGCCTCGACCACCCCCTCGCGGAAATGGGGCAGCCAGTAATCGCGCAGCATGGCCTCCGGTACCACGGCATTGAGTTTGCGGCGATTGGTTTCCACATTGTTCACGGCGTAATGCTTGAGCGTGGCGCCTATCTTCATGTAATGCGGATCATCGCCCTGGAGGCCGCGCACATAGGCCACGCCCATGGCGCCGGTGAGGAAAGGATCTTCGCCCCATGCCTCATGATTGCGACCCCAATAGGGATTGCGTCCGATATTGATGACCGGATCGCGATAGATCAATCCGAGGTGCAGGCCGGGGGCGTTCGGGTCAAGGTGCCAGCCATTGTAAATGGCGCGGGCTTCATCCGACAAGTTATCGGCAACATCATGGACGAGGGCGGTATCCCATGTGGCGGACATCCCGATGCAGGAAGGGTAGAACGTCGTGGGACGGGTCCATTTAACGCTGTTGAGGCATTGGTTCCATTGATCCGCGCGGATGTTGAATCGCTTGACCGTCGGGCCCATGTGATTCAAGAGCTGCGCCTTCTCCACCAGTGTCAGGCGGGAGACCAGATCCGCGACCCGCTTATCCACGGGCAGGGTGGTATCGAGGTATGGCGCCTTCGCATCCTGTGCGCGAACTGATGATATCAGTAGCAGTGCCGCACCCACTCGTATCATCCATGCTTTTGCCGTTTTCATGTTACTGTGCGCTTAGCTGAAGGACGTTGACAGAATAAGGGGCGAGCGTCTCGCTGAAGGTCGTCCCAATGCCGCTGATCTTCGAGGTCACCGGAGTGATCTTTGTAGGATCGGCAAGTGTATTCGTATCCGTCGGATTGGCTGAGCTGAGCACCACCGAGGTGGCATCGGGCGAGACGTGGCTTGCGCCTTTGAGGTTGATACTGACTGTCTCCGCGGATTTCGCGGCATTCACGGCCTTCAGGTAAATCGTCCCGGTCTTGCTGTCGCGCGTCGCGCTAAAGAAGAGCACCGGGGCCTGCCTGGGAGGAGGCGGCGGCTGGCCTTTGCGTCCGCGCGGCTGCCACGGCTGCGTTGGCACGCCCTGCGCCGTCAGCGGCACGAGCGTATCGCCGAGATAAGTTGAGAACATCTTTTGCGCGTAATATGAGGGCGAACCGTAAACGGAGAGCGTATTGTAGCCGATCAAGTCCGAAAACCACTCCATCCCGCCTGGGTTCACGTTGACAAAGAGCGGCGCATAAGAGGCCAGCACCACGACATCGGAGTTGCGCTCCATGCCGGTCATCCATGCGGAGTCACCAAGGGCGGCGTTCATATTGGTAGTCGGCCTGCCTTCGCGCGTCGCCCACTCGCCCACGAAGGTCTTCGGGCCGGTACGGCTGTAGTTATCGTAATGGGTGGCGTCAGACTCCATCTCGCCTGCGCTGCGGTAGTAATGCTCGTCAAAGGCGTCCGGCGTGCGCTTGGTGACCGGTTCGCGATGGCCGAGCGGGTCCTTGCCGCCGGCGGTGGCGATCAACTTGAGATTGGGATACTTCGCCTTGATGGCGTCATAGAATTGCGCGAACCGGCCGTCATAACTTCCGGAAGCGTCAAATCCATCCTCATTGCCGACTTCAATCCAGGTCAGCGGGAACGGCGCCGGGTGCCCATCCTTCGCGCGGACCGCGCCCCACTTGGTGCTGGTATCGCCGGTTACATACTCGATCTCATCCAGCGCGTCGTCGACATAGGGCTGCAAGTCCGGCCCGGGATTCACGTGCTCGCGCTTGAGCGAATAGCCCGCGTACACCGCCAGCACCGGCTGGATATTCAAATCCTCGCACCATTCCAGGTATTCCAGCAGCCCCATGCCGTCGGATGCGCGGTAGCCCCAGCACCCATTATGGCCGGGGCGCTGCGAAAGATCGCCGAGTGTCTGCTTCCACGGGAAATGGTCGGCGATATGGTTGCCCTCCAGGAAATTGCCGCCCGGCAGGCGGAGAAACGACGGCTTCATGTCCGTGAGGATTTGCATGATATCGGGCCGGTTGCCATTCGGCCGGTCGTGGAAGGTCGGAGGGAATACCGAGACGAGATTGAACCAGTAAGTGCCCGGCGCGCCGGCCGCGATGACAAACCGTCCATTGAGCGGCTGCACATCCGCGCCGGTCGTCAGCGTGGCGGAGTACTTCGCCCAGTCGCCTGTGGGGGCCGGGGTTTGCGCCTGGGCGTAAACCGTGGCGCCGTCATTGCTCTGGATGCTTACCGTCAGGGGGCCGGCGGCGGCGCCGGATTGCTTTGCGTAAAAGGAGACCTTGTAAGTCGTACTCGGTTTCACCGGGATGCCCCAGTAACCATCATTCGCGATGCCCACGCCCTCGCCGGCATTGGTTACCGTTAGCTTGAGGGAGGTGGTCAGAGCCGTGCCGCTGACCGGCTGGGAGTTATCCAGCGCGATGGTCCCATTCCCACCATCCTTCTGCACCACCGACCAGTGCACCGGGGTTGTGGCGTTATCCTTGAAAGTCCGATTTTGGATCAGCTCCGCGTAGAGACCGCCATCGTAGGAGTGATTAATCTCCTCCGTCATCAGGCCATAGAGCGTCGGGCTCACCTTCGCGCCGGGTGTGCCGAGGTCGAGCGTGAGAGTGGCGCCGCCCCCGGCATCCTGCGCGCGGGCGGCCGGCGCGAGGGCCAGCAGACCGGCGGTCAAAAGCGGAAGGGATTGGAAAAAGGGGCGGATGGTTTTCATGGTCGAGAGACGGTGGGGTCCGGAGTCTCCTCCGGGAGAGCAGGTTGGATCAAGGGTTTTTCGGGCGCCTGCCAGAACTGATATATCACCGGGCCAGCGCGATCTTGTAAACGACGGCGTAATCGGTGGCGGGTTTCTTCGAGGGAGGATCGATCAGCAGCGCGTCTTCTTTCTGTGTCCAGTGGACATCGCTGGTGTCGCCGAGCAAGGATACGCCATTGATCCTGCCGGCAAGGTCCCGTTTGGTACCCAGCGACTTGATCGAGACCGGTTGAGTTGGCACGCCGAGGACGATGGCATAGACGATATTCCCTTTCGAGGTAAACCGGATGTCCTGTGCGGTAAACGGTTTCGCACTCTTCTCGTTGAAGTTGAGCTTGCCGCCCGTAGGCACCGGCATTTCGGCCACCGGACCCTCGCCGAATACCTTCCACGGGCGGGTCCCGAAGATGCTCTCCTTGTTCACATCCATCCAGTCGCCGATGCCCTGCACGATATGGAGCTCGTCGGAGTCGATCGTGCCGTCGGATTTGACCGGGATGTTCAGCAGCAGGTTGCCATTCTTGCTGACGATATCCGCGAGGGTCTGCACGACCGTCTTCGCCGTCTTGTAACGGTGACGCTGGAAGATGGAGGCCTCGTAATGCCAGTTGCCGATGCAGGTATCGGTCTGCCACGGGAGCGGCTCGATTTTGTTGCTGCGCCCGCGCTCGATATCGAGCGTGATGGCCTTGCGCTGATCCTGATTCAAGCCCTTGCCAAACATGAGGCCCTGGAGCTGGCCATTGTGGAGCGCCATGTTCGAGTTATAGAAATCCGCGGCGATCTTGAGGCCGGCATCGCTGATGGGCCACAGCGGCAACACCGTATCGTCAAAGTAGATGAGGTCCGGGTGAACCTTGTTAATGAGGTCGATGGTGCGGTTGTAGAACTTCTCGATATAGGCCTTGTCCGGCACGCTCGATCCCTTTGAGGCATCCCACTCCCATTGCAGGCCTTTGCCCGGGACATGGTTCTGCGCGTAGAGGTCCTGCGGGTCCAGGCCATCCCACCATTTTCCCTTGCCGTCGGCGGCGGTCAGCTTGCCGTCATATGGCACGCCGGCGAGCGGGCCGGTTTTGTCGGAGCCCTGGGAGGGCTCGTACCAGCTCCATGCGTGCGATGCGTGGATGCTCACGCCGAAGGGGAGACCGTTGTCGTGCGCCGCCTTTGCCCAGCCGGCGATCAGATCCTTTTGCGGGCCGATCTTCACGGAGTTCCACGGCTGATACTTGCTGTCCCAGAGGTCAAAGTTGTCGTGGTGAACCGCGAGCGCGAAGAAGTATTGCGCGCCGGCGCGCTTGTAGAGGGCCACCAGCTTCTCCGGGTCAAAGTTCTCCGCCTTCCACTGGTGGATATCGTCCTTGAAACCGACCTGGGAGGGATGGCCGAAGTGGGCTACCTGATATTTATTCTGCGGGCTGCCCTGCATATACATATTCCGCGCGTACCAATCGCCATCCTCGGCCACGCATTGGGGTCCCCAGTGGGCCCAGATGCCGAACTTCGCGTCGCGAAACCACTCGGGCGTCTTGTTTTGCGACTCCAGGGAGTCCCATGTCGGCTGGAACGGGCCTGGCGCGACCGGCTCCTGGGTGGTATCGACGATGAGCGGGTTCGCCGCGCTGTATTGCTGGGCGAGTGCGTGTGAGCAGATGGCCATGGCGGCGCAAATGAGGGAGGTGGGGAGGAGGGATCGATTCATGGGGGTTGATCGGATAACGTTAGTGGGGGGGAGGGTTTTGACAGCGGCGGCGGAATGGTGTTCAACCCCATCGCAGGGCGGGGGTTGCGGCGAAGGGCAGCGAGCGATTCTTTTACAAACTGCGTCTTGAATCGCGGGCCGATTCTGCCCTCATTGCACGCATGCACCCCCATGCTTCCCTTCGGCTGCTGGCACTCTGCGCGCTCGTCTCCTCGACGGCGCTTGCGCAGAGCCCCGCGCCTTCCGCCACGCCGGACCCGGTCCGCGCCGCGAACCGCAAGCTCGCCGCCATCGATCGTCTGCAGATGCTCGGCCAGCTTGGGATTCCCGACCCGCTTAATCTGGCCGCGGTCGCCCCGGGCAAGATGGCCGGGCCGCCCGCGAATTACGACGAGGCGAAGGCGAATCCCTTCCCGCTCACCAATCCGTTGAAACTCAAGAACGGCCAGACCGTCACCGACGCCGCGACATGGTGGAAGGTGCGCCGTCCGGAAATCCTGGCCGATTTCTCCACCGAGATTTATGGCAAAATCCCGGGCGATGCGCCGGCGGTGACGTGGAAGGTGACCAGCGTCGATACGGCGGCACTCTCGGGCACCGCCATCAAGAAGACCATCCTCGGCCAGGTCGACAACAGCGCCTATCCCGCGGCCAGCGCGCACATCGATCTCACGCTTTACCTGCCTGCGAAGGCGACCGGGCCGGTGCCCGTCATCGTGGAGGTGGTCCCGGGCGGCGCGCCCAATCCCAAGAGCCCGGCCCGTTTGCCGGTGGCGCTGCCGCTGATCCTCGCGAAAGGCTGGGGCTGCGCCACGTGCAGCACTTATACCCTGCAGGCGGATACCGGCGCGGGGTTGAACAACGGCGTCATCGGCATCGTCAATCACGGCAAGCCGCGGACGCCCGATCAATGGGGCGCCCTCGCCGCATGGTCGTGGGGGCTGAGCCGGGCGATTGATTACCTGGAGACGGACAAGGCGGTGGATGCGAAGCGGCTCGGGGTCGAGGGGCATTCCCGCTGGGGCAAGACGGCGCTGCTCGCGGCGGCGCTGGATGGCCGGTGGTCCATTGCCTATGCGAGCTGCAGCGGCGAGGGGGGCGCGAAGCCGTCGCGGCGCTTCTGGGGCGAGACGCTGGATAATGTCTGCGGCATCGGGGAATACCACTGGATGGCCGGGAATTTCCTGAAGTACTGCCGCCATTGGGGCGAGCTGCCGGTGGATTCGCCGGAGTTGATCTCGCTGGTTGCGCCGCGGCCCCTCTTTATCGGGTGCGGCACGATGGATCTATGGGCTGATCCGCACGGTCAGTTCCTCGCGGCGCAGGCGGCGGATCCGGTTTGGAAGTTGCTGGGGAAGACGGGGCTCGATCCCGCGGGGGCGCCGGTGGGGAATGTGGGGATTGTTTCGGGGGACCTCGGCTTTAGGGAACACATCGGGGGGCATACGGATGCTTTGGATTTTCCCACTTTTTTGGAGTTCGCGGGTAAGTATTGGGACGGAGTGGGGAGGACGGGCGGGTAGGTTTTAGCCTCAGATTAACGCAGAATAACGCAGATTATTGGCGAGGTTGGATACCGGGGCGGATTTTATTGGTTACGCTCAGGCTGGAACTGCCGGTCGTGCTTGAAATCAAAGGCGCGAAGCTCAGAGGACAGCGGGAGCTGGGATTCGGACGACTTCGGGTTTGGCGCTGGCCCATGGGAGGTCTTGCTCATGGAATAAGCGGCCTGTGGCGAAGGTTTCCTCGATGGCTTTGCCCAAGTCTTGCACATCGTAGCCGCTGAAGCAGTCGTGGACGTATTGGCGGAAGGATGCGGCGGGGATGTCGTGGATGCCGCCGGAGGAGGTAAGCATCGCATTCGTCGCGCTGACGTAGCCGCGGGCGTCGGCCAGGCGCGTGGAATATTGACCGCCCCGGGCTTCGAGCACGTTGAGGAAATTTGCGTAATTGATATCGAGCAGCTCCTGCGTGCCCTGCGGGCATTCGCACGAGTCGCCGGCGCTCGACTCCAGCTTTGCGCCATCCTCGGTGAGGCGCGCCCAGCCGGCGGTGCCGCGCACCTCCATCTTGAATGGCAGGGTCTCCTCCATGGCGTGAGTGACCGCGAGGCTGAAGACCGCGCCCGATGCGAACTTCCCGCGCATGCACGCGGTGTCATAGCTCTCGATCGGACGGGCGCGGTAAAGTTCCCCCTGCACCTCCGCCGGCACGGCAAATTCATCCCGGCCCGCGCCGGCGAAGAACATGATATTGTGGACCAGGTGCGCGAAGGCATTGGTCGCGGGCCCGTCAAATACGGCCGCGCCATCCAGTTCCATCCGTCCCGCCCAGCTTGCGCGGGAGTAATAGTTATCCAGCCGCGGCCAGCAGCCGGCTGCGCGGATTTCACGCACCTCCCCCAGTTTCCCATCGGTGATCATCTCCTTGAGCATTTGCGTGCAGCGCGAACCGATCATCTGGAACCCGACGCTCACCGTCTGCCTCGGATCCGCGGCGATGAGCGTGTTGAATTGTTTCATCAGCGGCACCGGCGGCTTCTCCAGGTGGATGGGAATTCCGCGCTGGATGCAGGCCATCGCCATGTCAAAATGGAATGGGATCGGCGTTGCGATTACCGCCGCGTCCAGCTCCTCCTCGCGCCGGAGCAGATCCCTGTAATCCAGGTACCACCGGACACCGCGCGCTTCGAGTTTCGCCTTCTGCTCCGTGAGCCGCTCCGCCCATGGGTCCGCCACCGCGGCCAGCGCCGCCCGCCCGGTTGCCTCGTTCGATTCAATCGCGGCCCGGTGATAAGCCCCGATGCCACCCGCGCCGATGAGAGCGAAACGCACGGGCTTTGTCATGGCTGGTGGCCGATTTCGCCGGAGGCCGCGGTATTGATGTCCATCCGGGATTGCGTGGTAAAAGTCACAGGAGAAACTTCGGTCCAGCATCGTGCCTGCATCATGGGGTTGCAATGGTTTTTGAAGGGGGATTTCTCAGGGAAGAGCCGGAGAATAGGAGCGTTAATGTCCTATGCGGGTGTCATCGCGGATTGCGGAACGCGGATTACGGAATGGTGGAAATTACGTCGAAAGCGGGTGCGTAGTTCGCGGTTTATACGCGGTGGCGCCCGCAACCAAGGCCCGTGCCGGGTGTTTGCATTCGAGCGCGGCAAGTACCCACAATTGCATTGACCCCACCCCGTAATCTGGGAATTTCAATTTCCCCCCGTTCCCCCGACGCGTCCCCCCTCATACCTCCCCATGGATAAGAAGAAGTTCTGCTGCCTCCCGATTGTCTGCTGTCTGCTGGCCTCCGCCCACGCGCAGGACCTCAAATACAGCTTCCAGGGTTCCACCGCCCCCGGCACTGCCGTGACCCCGCAGAGCCTTTACAACGCGACTGCCGGCTTTGGCTGGCTTACCCCGCCGGATGGGCTCAAGCCCTCCATCTTCGCCGTCGATGTCCCGGAGGGGAACTATGACGTCACCATCACCTTTGGCGATCCGAACTCCGCCACCGACACCACCGTCAAGGCCGAGTCCCGCCGGCTGATGATCGAGAAGGTCGACACCCTCCCTGGCAAGACCGAGACCCGCACCTTCACCATCAACGAGCGCCGGCCTGAGATCAGCACCGGCGGGGCGGTCGCCATCGACAGCCGCGAGAAGGGCCCGCCGGTCGTGCAGGACTGGGACACCCATCTCTCCTTCGAGTTCAACGGCAGCCATCCCGGCGTCCAGACCCTGGAGGTCAAGCCCGACACTACCGCCGTTACCATCTTCCTCGCCGGCGACTCCACTGTCACCGACCAGACCTTTGAGCCGTGGTGCACATGGGGCCAGATGCTGCCGCGATTCTTCGGTCCCGGCGTCGCGATTGCGGATTACGCGCAGTCCGGGCTCACGGCGACCACCTTCGAGCATCAGCGCCGGTTGGAGAAACTGCTGAGCGTGATGAAAAAGGGGGACTATCTCTTCATCCAATTCGGTCATAACGACCAGAAGGACAAATCCCCCGGGGCAGGCCCGTACACGACGTACAAGGCGAACCTGAAGCATTACGTCGAGGCTGTGCGGGCGAAGGGTGGCATCCCGGTCATCGTCACTCCGATGGAGCGCAGGCGCTGGCTCAACGGCCAGCCGCAGCCGACGCTGGCGGATTTCGCCGCGGCCGGGCGCCAGGTGGCGTCCGAGGAAGGTACGCCGCTGATCGATCTCAACGCGATGAGCCTCAAGTTCTACACGGCGCTGGGGCCGGACAAATCAACCAAGGCCTTTGTCCATTACCCAGCCAATACCTATCCCGGGCAGGTCAAGGCGCTCAAGGATGACACCCATCATAACAACTATGGCGGCTACGAGCTGGCCCGCTGCGTCGTCGAAGGCATCAAGGCCGGCGTCCCCGCGCTGGCCCCGTACCTCACGAAAGACCCCGGTCCGTTCGACCCTTCCAAGCCCGACTCACCCGATACCTTTAACATCCCAGCCAGTCCCTTCGCCATAGCCCAAAAACCCGCCGGCAGCTAATCCCGTAGCGATGGGCCGGTGGGCCCATGCCGGGGGGCAGATCGATGGTTCTCTTTCACATCATTCCCATTATGCGCCGACTCCCCATTCTCCTCGCCCTCCTATCCCTGGCGTGCGCCGCCGACTCCCAAACCATCCCCGTCCATTGGCTTGAGGGCACGCCCGCGATGTCCACCGGCGCCACCTGGGGCGTCCCATTCCCGGAAGGCCAATACAAGAAGGACGCCACTTTTGACCTCCAGGATGGCGCGGGCTATCTGCGGCTTCAGTCCTGGCCCCTCGCTACGTGGCCTGATGGGTCGCTCAAATGGTCCGCCTTCGCCATTGGCGCAAATGCCGGACTTTCCGATCATCTCGCGCTGGTCACCGGCACCTCGATTTCGGCGGATGCATCCGCGTTGCTCATCGGCAAGCCGCTCGCCGTCACCCAGGACGCCAATACCATCCATATCGATACCGGCGTCATGCAATGCGCGGTATCGAAACATGGCGACATCCTGATCCAATCCATCACGCGCGACGGCAAGGTAATCGCCCATGACGGCAAGCTCGTGTGCCTCGTTCGCAATCAGCCGGATCTCGACTCCGACGGGTCGGTGACGCAGCAATCCTTCACCGGGCTGATCTCGAAGGTCACGCTGGAGCAAAACGGTCCCGTCCGGGCTGTCGTGAAGATCGAAGGGAAACATGCGAACGCCGGCCGGCAGTGGCTGCCGTTTATTGTGCGGCTCTATTTTTACGCCGGCGGCGATTCCATCCGCGTGATGCACACGATCATCTTTGATGGTGACGCGAAGAAGGATTTCATCAGTGGGCTGGGGCTCCGTTTCTCCGTGCCGATGCATGGGGAATTGTATGACCGGCACATCCGATTCGGCGGCCAGGATGGCGGCGTCTGGGGCGAGGCCGTGCAGGGGCTCACCGGGCTGCGGCGCGACCCGGGGGCGGCGGTCCGACAGGCGCAGATCGATGGTGTGGCCGTCCCGCTGAAGAGTGATTGGAAGCTGGATGCCGCCCCGGTCTCGGGGAAGGGCACGACGATGCTCAATGTCGGGCAGCGGCTCCAGTACGTCCCGGCATTCGGCGATTTCTCATTGTTCCAGTCGAGCGCGGATTCCTTCATCATCCGGAAACGGACGAAGGCCGGCTTTACGTGGCTGAACTCCATCTATGGCAAGCGCGCGGCCGGGCTGGGCTATATCGGCACGCCGCAGGGCGGCGTGGCATTCGGCATCCGCAACTTCTGGCAGAGCTTCCCGACCCAGCTCGATGTGCGCAATGCCACGTCCGATAACGCGGAGGTCACCATGTGGCTCTGGTCACCGGAGGCGAGCCCGATGGACCTGCGCTTTTACCATGACGACATGGGCGAGGATACCTATGCAAAACAGACCGCGGGACTCGATATCACCTACGAGGATTACGAGCCTGGGTTTGCCACGCCGTACGGCATCGCCCGCACCAGCGAGATGACGCTGTGGGCATTGCCCGCGACACCGCCGCGGGCCCAGACGGCGCAGCTCGCGGATATCCTCCGGACCCCGCCGCAGATCGTTTGCGATCCGGCCACTTATCACGCCGCGCAAATCTTCGGCGGGGCGATCTGGAATCTGCCCAATCGCTCGACGCCCTCCGCCGCGCACATCGAGGATCAGCTCGCGTGGTACTTCGACTTCTACCAGAAGGAGGTCGAGCAGCGGCACTGGTACGGCTACTGGTATTACGGCAACGTGATGCACACGTATGATACCGACCGGCATGTGTGGCGTTACGATGTGGGGGGGTTCGCGTGGGATAACTCGGAGCTCTCCACCGATCTGTGGCTCTGGTATGATTTCCTACGCACGGGGCGGCCGGATATTTTCCGGTTTGCCGAGGCGATGTGCCGCAATACCGGCGAGGTGGCGGTGTATCACCTCGGGAAGTTCGCGGGGCTCGGGACGCGGCATGGCGTCGTGCCGTGGGGCGATAGCGCCAAGCAATTGCGCATCAGCACGGCGGAGAACCGGCGCTTCATGTATTACCTGACTGCCGATGAGCGCATCGGCGATCTCCTCTGGGAGGAGGTCCATGCGGACCAGAAGCTGGCCGGTGTCGAGCCGGACCGGAAGCTGCCGGGCTTCATGCCGGTGAAGCCGGGCCTGCCCTATACCGAGTCCATGAGCGTGGGCACGGACTTCGGTTCCGTCGCCGCGGCCCTGATTACCGCGTGGGAGCGCACGGGCGATACCCAATACCGCGACAAGCTCACCAACAGCATGAAGAGCATCGCGGGGCTCGCGCATGGCTGGTTCTCGGGCGAGGGCGGCTACGATCCGGCGACCGGGAAGTTCTATTCCCTCAACAACAAGTTCGAGGTCGGGCACCTGAGCATCGTCTTCGGCGGCTTCGAGGTGAATGCGGAGCTGGCGCAATTGATCGATGTGCCCGAGTACCACGCGACGTGGCTGAAATATTGCGAGCTGTACAACGCCGGTGGCGCGGAGCAGCAAAAGGAACTGGGGCAGGACCTCGGCAAGCTGAACCTCCAGCAGGGACACTCGCGCCTCACCGCCTATGCCGCTTACGAGGAGAAGAGTCCCGTGCTCGCCGCGCGGGCGTGGAAGGAATTCTACGCGGGCGTCGCGGGACTCAAGATGATCCCGGAGCCCTTCCCGTTCCGCCGTGTCGACCCGCCCAATGTGCTCGCGCCGGTGAATGAAATTGACGTCAGCACCAACGCCGTCAACCAATGGTCGCTGGCTGCCATCGAGGATCTTGCGCTCGTCGGCGACCAAATTCCCCCGGAATCCAAGTAATCAGGCAAAGCGCGCAGTTGCGGACCAGATCCTGAAGGTTCTATAGGTCCTGTTCCCACAGCTATCCATCCCCAAAAAATCTCATGAAGCTCGACTCTCCCGAAACCACCGGCAGCTTTACCCTCCCAGGGCAGGCCGGCTACGAACGCCTCACGCTCGACCTCGCCAAGAAATGGGGCGCCGATACCATCCGCGACAGCGACGGCACGCAGCTCTCGCCGGAGATCGTGCAGGCCGGGTACGATATCTACTCGACCGTCTGCCTGGTCCGCAGCGTCCAGCCGTGGGCCCGCGAAAATCTCGCCAAGCTCCAGCAGAATTTCCTGATGAGCTTCCCGCTTGTCGCGGAGCGGTCGGTGCTGAAGATCGATCCGCTCAAGGGATATTTCCGCGAGCAATTCGTCGTCAATTCCATCGATGATCCGAAGAAGTGGTGGCAGGTCTTCGATCGCACCACCGGGCTCGAGGTGCCGAAGAAATCGTGGGACTTCAATCCGCGTACCGGGATCGTCACCATCAAGGGGGCGATCAAGGGGCACAAGTACACCGTCAATTTCCTCGCCTTCCGCATCTGGGAGGAAATCTCGATGTACAACCACATCACGAATGACTGGGGCGACCGCGAGCATCTGGCCGCTGTCGATCCGATGCATCCGGAGACGCAGAAGGTCATCCTCGCGTTTCTCAAGACATGGCTGGACGAGCACGCGGACACCTCGGTCGTGCGGTTCACGTCGATGTTTTACAATTTCACCTGGTTCTGGGGTGACGATCCGGCGCTGCGCTATATCTATTCGGATTGGGGCGATTATGAGATGACCGTCAGCCCGCGCGCGCTGAAGCTCTTTGAGAAACAGTACGGCTACTTGCTGACCAGCGAGGATTTCGTCAACGGCGGGCTCTATAATTCCACTCACAACGCGCCGTCGCATCGGTATCGCGATTACATGGATTTCATCCATGGGTTCGTCGTGGAATTTGGCCGCAAATGCGTGGACATGGTCCATGCGCGCGGCAAGAAGGCGTATGTTTTTTATGACGATCACTGGATCGGCGTGGAGCCGTACAGCCCGCATTTTGCGGAGTTCGGTTTTGATGGCCTCATCAAGTGCGTATTCAACGCCTTCGAAGTGCGTAAATGCGCGCACGCCACCGGCGTGAAGACGCATGAGCTGCGGCTGCATCCGTATCTCTTCCCCACTGGCCTGAAGGGGGAGCCGACCTTCAAGGAGGGAGGCAACCCGACGCTCGACGCGAAGAATTTCTGGATCGATGCGCGGCGCGGAATCATCCGCGCGCCGATCGACCGCATTGGGCTGGGCGGGTATCTCTCGCTGGTTGAGCCGTACCCGGATTTTCAGGAATATATTGCTGGGCTCACGAAAGAATTCCGGCTGCTGAAATCATTTCACCAGGGGGACAAGGCTTATACAGCGCCGTTCAAGGTGGCGATCCTCACCGCGTGGGGCAGCCTGCGCTCGTGGCAGGCGTCCGGGCATTTCACGCCGGGCGTCGATTATAACGAGTTGATCGAGTCGCTGGCGGGATTGCCGCTGGATGTCACGTTCATCAGCTTTGACGATATCCTTGTGCAGGGTGTGCCGAAGGATGTGAAGGTCATCATCAATTGCGGACGCGAAGGGAGCGCGTGGAGCGGCGGGCATTATTGGGAGGAGCCGCTTATCAACGAGATCCTCACGCAATGGGTCCAGGCCGGCGGCGGTTTCGTCGGGATCGCCGAGCCCTCGGCCGCGCCGGAGCCGGGCCAGCTCTTCCGGCTTTCGCACATTCTCGGACTCGATCGCGACCGCGGCGAGCGCCTGGCCAATGGTAAATACAAGTACGCCGCGCATGCGGGTCCGCATTTCATCACTGCCGATGTGGAAGGCGATCTCGACTTCGGTCGCGACGTCGATGGCATCTACGCCCTCGGGCCGACGCTGCAGGTGCTGGTGGAGAAAAACGGCTCCCCGCGCATTGCGACCAATACTTTCGGCAAAGGCCGCAGCGTTTATCTCTCGGGATTCAAGTTTGCCCCGCAGAATACGCGGCTGATCCATCGCGCGATCCATTGGGCGGCAGCGCGGGAAGGGGAATTCCAGAAATGGAATTGCACTAATATCCGAACGGAGTGCGCGTACTTCCCGAAGCGCAGGAAATTGGTCGTCATCAACAACAGCGACGCGGCGCAGAAGACGAAGGTCTGGGACACCGAAGGCAAGGAGCGCCCGGTGTCACTCAAGGCGCATGGGATTGTGATTTTGGATATTTGAGTTGCCGCAAACGCATGTCCCGGCGGATTGCCTTTGCGTCTTCCGTAACTTAGCTTCGCTCCATGACGGACAGGCAAGCCGTGCGTGAAGTCATCGATCAACTTCCGGAGGGGGTTCACCGGATGAAATCATTGCGGAGTTGCGGATTCTCGCCTCCATCCGGCGTGGTCGGGCCGACATTGCCGCGGGACGTTGCAAGAGCCACGAAGAGGTTGAGCAGACGTTCTGTTAGCGTCTCGTGCAATTCCGGGCACGCCAACGGCGTGCAGGATGGAAGCCCAGGGCTGCGTGAGGAACGAGCGCTGCCCTGGGTCAGGCCGGCAATGGAAAACCGCCCTGAAAGGGCGGAAGCAACAAGGCGTGCATCAATCCCAAACGTATCTTTCGTCATACGGCACCTCGTAGCGATGCAGGAACGCCCGGAATTCATTTTGAAAGTCGCGCTCCAGATGTTGCTCGGGTTGTTTGGCGATATAATTTGTGACTTCGGCGACGGAGGATTGACCGATTGAGAATGCGCCGTAGCCGCTCTGCCAATGGAAATCGTCATACCTGGACCCTTGGGTTTTGATCCAGATGGAAGAACCGCGCTTCACTTCCATTACCACATTTTTCAAAGCCTGGTTCTTATCGAGATCGAATAGAATATGCACATGATCGGGTACGGAGTTGATGGCCGTTGCCGGGGAATCGAGGTCTCGGAATATCCCGGCCATGTACGCATGCAAGCCAGGGCGAACGGAATCATCAATGATTCGTTCCCGGCTTTTGGTGCTAAAGATGAGGTGTATCAGGTTTTTGACGAGGGATTGCGACATGGCGATGCTCTGGTTGCTTGCGCCCTTTCAGGGCGCTTCCTTGTTGCTGGTTAACCTAGGGCGGCGTCCGCCTGAGGCGGACTTGCCCTAGGCTCCCTGCTGCACGCCGTTGGCGTGCCCGGCAAGACGGCGCCGGATGGGAGTACTCGATCCGAAGTCCCAAATATCAGCGTTGCGACTTGTTCATGGTGTCCTCTCGGTCGGGCGTCCGCCTGAAGCGGACTTGCCCTGGGCTTCCATGCTGCACGCCGTTGGCGTGGCCTGCAAGACGGCGCCGGATGGGAGTACTCGACCCGAAGTCCCAAATATCAGCGTTGTGACTTGTTCATGGTGTCCCATCGGTCGCGCGTCCGCCTGAGGCGGACTTGCCCCAGGACTTCCATGCTGCACGCCGTTGGCGTGGCCTGCAAGACGGCGCCGGATGGGAATACTCGACCCGAAGTCCCAAATATCAGCGTTGCGACCCGTTCATGGTGTGCTATCGGTCGGGCGTCCGCCTGAGGCGGACTTGCCCTGGGCTTCCATGCTGCACGCCGTTGGCGTGCCCGGCAAGACGGCGCCGGATGGGAGTACTCGATCCGAAGTCCCAAATATCAGCGTTGCGACTTGTTCATGGTGTCCTATCGGTCGCGCGTCCGCCTGAGGCGGACTTGCCCTGGGCTTCCATGCTGCACGCCGTTGGCGTGCCCGGCAAGACGGCGCCGGATGGGAATACTCGACCCGAAGTCCCAAATATCAGCGTTGCGACTTGTTCAGTTGTCCTATCGGTCGCGTTGTTTCTGAGTCAACCAGCACCAACGCCTATAGGTCCCATCGGTCCTATAAGACACGTCCAGCCTCGTTACCTCCCCAGCGCCTCCCGGGCTTCCTTCTCATCGTTCAGGCTTTCGTTATCGTCGGGTTTGAGGGTGAGGACGGTTTCCCATTCCTTGCGGGCGTCATCGGTGTTGCCCATGGCGGTGTAGGTGCGGGCGAGCTCGGCGTGGTGGATGACGCGCTGGGGGGCGATTGCGATGGCTTTTTGATAATCCTTCACGGCCTCTTCCAGTGAGGCGTCGGGCATTCCGCCGTAGATGAATCTGGCGATCAATTTCAGCACCGGGTTCAGCGTGGCCACGCCGTAATTCCAGCGGCCGAGTACATGGTAGGCGATGTCCTCGCGCGGGTTGAGCAACAGTGTTTTTTCAGCCTCGGATTTTACCAGGCGCGAGTCCTCGATCTTCGTGCGGTTATCGTCAAAGTCGGTCATTCGGCCGTACGCGACAGACAGCGCGAGGTGGGCCTTCGGGTTATCCGGGGCGGCGGCGACGGCTTGTTTGGCGGCGTCGAGCGACTGCTTTGCGTCGTCGAGGCCTTCCTCGGGCGATTTGGCCTGGCCGATCAGGTTGCTGTATTGCTGCGAGATGCGCAGGAGGATATCCGCGTTGCCGGGGTCGAGCTTCGCCGCTTGCTGGAAGAGCGCGAGCGCCTCGGGCGAGTGCATTGCCTTGACCGCGGCGTCGCCCTGCACGACCAGCATCTCAGCCTGCGGGTTGGTACCGACGGCGGCTGCGCGGCTGCAGAACAGCAGCAGGCAAATGGCAAGGTTGCGAAGAATGCGCTCCCGATTTTTGATCATCGGGGCCGGAGGGTACGGAAATTTTTCGATTTCGCAACCTGAACGGCGTGTCATCAGGCCGGCAAATCGAGGCATTCGCGCACCTTCAGCGCCAGTGCGGAGGGCTGATAGGGCTTCTTGAGGAATGCCATCCCGTCCGTGAGCCCGAAATCCTGGCCGGCCACCTCGATCGAGTAACCGCTGCTGTAGAGCACCTTCAGGTCGCGCTTTTCCAGCCGGAGCTTCCTGGCGAGGTCCAGGCCGGACATCCCTTCGGGCATTACGATGTCCGTCAGTAAAAGATCGATTCGCGTATCGTACTGAGCCCAGATCCGGAGCGCCTCGACGCCGGAGCGAGCCTCAAGCACGGCGTAGCCGTAGGATTTGAGGACGCCGCGCGCCAGCGAGAGCACACCGGCCTCGTCCTCCACCAGGAGGACTGTCTCGTTGCCGCCGCGGACATTCTGCGGGGTCGCCTTGCCGTTGCGCACCTGCACGGCCTTGGCGGTTGCCGGGAGGAAAACCTTGAACACGGTGCCCTTGCCGAGCTCGCTCTCGACCTCGATCCAGCCCTGGTGCTGCTTGACGATGCCGTATACGGTCGCAAGGCCGAGGCCGGTGCCTTTGCCCACTTCCTTGGTGGTGAAGAAGGGCTCGAAAAGTTTGCTGATTTTGTCCGGCTCGATGCCGGTGCCGTTGTCGCTCACGGACAGGCAGACGAAAGTCCCCTCGCGCGCCTCGGGGTTGCGCTCGACGTAAGCCTTGGAGACCATCACCGGCACGGTGCCGATGGTCAGCGAGCCGCCGCCGGGCATCGCGTCGCGGGCATTGACGGAAAGGTTCATGATCACCTGCTCCATCATCGTCGCGTCGGCTTCGATGGCGGGGAGCTTCGCCGCAAGGTTGCTGCGGAGGCTCACGTTCTCGCCCAGCACGCGGCGCAGCATCTGCGTGACCTGCTGGATGATCTCGTTGATGTCCATCATTTCCATCTGCATGAATTGCTTGCGGCCGAAGGTGAGCAATTGCTGCGTCAGCTTTGCCGCGCGCTCGGAGGCCATCCGGATCTGGTCCATCGAGTCGGCGCCGGACTTGCTGAGCTTCTCACCCATGGCGACCAGCTCGCTGTGCCCCTGGATAATGGTGAGCACGTTGTTAAAATCATGCGCGACGCCTGCCGCGAGCTGGCCCACGGACTGCATCTTCTGCGATTGCCGCAGTTGCTGTTCGAGATTCAGCCGCTCCGTCACGTCGGACGCGTAGCAATGCACGCAACGGATGGCGGGGATCGGGAAGAACGCCCATGAAATAGACTTCGTATCGATCTTCGTGTCGCGCTTCACCTGCACACCGCCGTTTTCCAGGCATTCCTTCACCGCCTTTGCGACGTCGGGGGGGAGAATGTCATGCACCTTCTGTTTCCCGAGCGAGTTCGCCATCAGCTCCGCCGATTCATTGCAATAAACCAGGTCGCCCTCCTCGGAGAATTGCATGACCGGGTTGGGATTGTAGCGGGGGAACGCAGCAAGGTTCTCGATCTCGCGCGCAGCCTTGCGCTTCTCGGTGATGTCTTCGCAGAGGGAGGAGACGCCGGTGATTTTGCCTTCGTTGTCGCGGATGGGGGTATTGCTCCACTCGCAGAGGATGTTCCGGCCGTCGCGGGTGACATTTTCCGTCATGTACCCTTTTTCGGTGGCGCCGCGCATGAGCGCCTCCCAGGTATTGGCCACTTCCTTGCGGGTGGACTCCGGCACGATTAGGTCGCGAAAATCTTTCCCGATCACTTCCTCGCGTGGGAACCCGAAGATGCGCTCGGCAGCCGAGTTCCACTCCATGAAACGCCCCTCGAGGTCCAGCTCCATCACCCCCAGCGGGGTCTGCTCGATGTGGAGATGGAGCTTTTGCTGAGTGTGGAGGAGGGTGGTGGCAGTCTCCTCCTCGCAGCGGCGGCTGGCCTCCGCCTCGCCGCGGGCGGCGACGCAAAGCTCAGTGAGCGCGATCAGCGTGGAGGTGATGATGTACACCAGCGCCACTGCCGGCCCATGCGGTACGCAATCGATCAGCACCCCGCCCGCGGCAAGCGTCAGGACGATGACCGTCCATTCCGCCGCGGGATACCTGGACTGGCTGCATCGCATTTTTGCGAACTTTCTCGCGAGAAGCACAGCGATCCAAAGGGCGGCAAATGCGGCGTAACCGGGGTGGCTGGTAATCCATTCAATGGGCATTGCACCCAAGGGAAAAGCAGGATGTGCGCCCGGCTCCGCCGGTTCTCAGGAATCGGAGGGCATATCGGGGCGCACCCTTATGCCTTTATAGGCACCATAACCTCCATGGATACTATTCGGTAAATGCCTCTATTGGCGGACAGGAGCAGACGAGATTTCTGTCCCCATGGACGTTGTCGATCCGGGCGACCGCGGGCCAAAACTTCCGGGTTCGCAGCCATGGGGCCGGGAAGGCCGCCGTCTGGCGGGTATAGGGCCGGTCCCACGTGTCTGCCGTCACGGCTGCGGCGGTATGCGGGGCGCGTTTGAGGGGGTTGTTGGTCCGGTCCATCGTGCCGGCCTCGATGGCCTTCATCTCGGCGTGGATGGAGATCATCGCGTCGCAAAAGCGGTCCAGCTCCGCGCGAGACTCGCTCTCGGTCGGCTCGATCATGACGGTGCCCGGCACCGGCCATGAGACGGTCGGGGCGTGGAAACCGTAATCCATCAGCCGCTTGGCCACGTCTTCAACCTCGATGCCGGCGGTTTTCCAGCTTCGCAGGTCCAGGATGCACTCGTGCGCCACGAGGCCGGCTTTGCCCTTGAAGAGAACCGGGAAGCTCGGGTCGAGCCGGTGGGCGATGTAATTGGCATTGAGGATCGCCATCTCAGTGGCCTTGCGCAGGCCGACGGCCCCCATCATCCGGATGTACATCCAGGAGATCACCAGGATCGAGGCGCTGCCGTAAGGAGCCGCGCTGACCTGCCCGCCTTCGCCATTGGGGGCAGGCAGGAAACTGGCCAGGTGCGCCGCCACACCGATCGGACCCACCCCCGGGCCGCCGCCGCCGTGCGGGATGCAGAAGGTCTTGTGGAGATTGAGATGGCAAACGTCCGCGCCGATATCCCCCGGGCGGCAGAGGCCGGCCTGCGCGTTCATGTTTGCGCCATCCATATAAACCTGCCCGCCGCTGGAATGGATAATCTCGCACACCTCCTGAATGCCCTCCTCGAAGACGCCGTGCGTCGAGGGGTAGGTGATCATGAGGCAGGCCAGGTCTGCCGCGTGCGCAGCGGCTTTGGCCCGGAGGTCGGGCAGGTCGATATCGCCGTCCTCGACGCATTTCACGGCCACCACGCGGAAGCCGGCCATCGCGGCGCTGGCCGGGTTGGTGCCGTGGGCTGAGCTGGGGATCAGGCAGACATCGCGGTGCCCGTCGCCGCGCGCGGCGTGATAATCGCGGATCGCCATCAGCCCGGCGTATTCGCCCTGTGAGCCGGCATTCGGTTGCAGCGAGATTGCGGCGAAGCCGGTGATCTCCGCCAGCCATGCCTCAAGGTCCGCGAAAATCCGCCGGTAGCCGGGTGTTTGCGCAGCCGGTGCGAAGGGATGCAGTCCGCCGATCTCCGGCCACGAGACGGGCAGCATCTCGGAGGTCGCGTTCAGCTTCATCGTGCAGGAGCCGAGCGGGATCATCGAGGTCGTCAGCGAGAGGTCCTTTGCCTCCAGCCCGCGGATATACCGCAGCATCTCCGTCTCCGTGTGATAACGATTGAAAACCGGGTGCAGCAGGAAAGGGGTGGTGCGCGCCAGCGTCGCATCGTACTCCCGGGAGGGGACCTCGATGTCGGAATTGCCATCGCCGAATGCGCGGAGGATCGGGCCGAGATCGTCGGTCGTTTCATCCACGGAAATGCAGACCGTCGTCTCGTCGAGCGCGCGCAGGTTGATCCCCTGCGCCAGACCGGCGCGGAGGATGGCGGCGGAGTCCGGGACCGACACGCGCACCGTGTCAAAGATCGGCTCCGCGCCCACCGTGAAACCGAGCCAATTGAGGCGCGCGGCGAGCCGCTGCGCCTGGCCGCGGATGCGTTTCGCAATGGCCTTCAATCCGTCCGGCCCGTGATATACCGCGTACATGGATGCCATCACGGCAAGGAGGACCTGCGCCGTGCAGATGTTGCTCGTGGCCTTCTCGCGGCGGATGTGCTGCTCGCGCGTCTGGAGCGAGAGCCGGTATCCCGGCCGCCCCTCCGCATCGTGCGAGACACCTACGAGCCGTCCCGGCATGTGCCGCTTGAGCGCATCCCGCGTTGCGAAATAAGCCGCATGTGGCCCGCCGAAACCGAGCGGCACGCCGAACCGCTGGCTCGAACCGACCGCGATATCCGCACCCCATTCCCCGGGCGGACGCAGCAGGGTCAGCGCCAGCAAATCCGCAGCCACCACCGCGAGCGCACCGGCCGCGTGGAGGGCGTTCACCACGTCGTCATACCGGCGGATTTCTCCATCGGTCGCCGGGTACTGGAGCAGCGCCCCGAAGAAACCGCCTCCCGGGATATCCGCCTTGCGCTCATCCCCAACGGTCACTGCGATGCCGAGCGGCTGCGCGCGGGTCTTCACTACCGCGATCGTCTGGGGATGGCAGGAGTCGGAAACGAAAAACGTTGTCAGCTCCGGGTCCTTCCGGGCCGCGAAACAGACCGACATCGCCTCGGCCGCCGCCGTTGCTTCATCCAGCAGCGATGCATTGGCGATATCCATCGCTGTGAGGTCCGTGATCAACGTCTGGAAGTTCAGCAGCGCTTCAAGCCGCCCCTGCGCGATCTCCGCCTGGTACGGCGTGTAGGCGGTGTACCAGCCGGGATTCTCGAGAATATTCCGCTGGATGACCGGCGGGGTGATGCAGCCGTAATAGCCCATGCCGATGTGGCTGCGCAGCACGCTGTTTTGCGACGCGATTGCTTTCAGCTCCGCCAGCGCCTGGTGCTCGCCCAGCGGTTCGGGAAGATCGAGCTCACGCCCGAGGCGGATCGATGCCGGCACAGCCCGGGCGATCAACTCCTCAATCGATTTCAGCCCCACTTCGCGCAGCATCGCCGCGCTTTCGATGTCATCGGGACCGATGTGCCTGCGGGGAAAGGTGTCCAGCGTACCGGGAGTCGAGAGGTGCATCCTGCTAGACCTCGATATTCCCGCTGCCGGAGATGAATTCGCGGTATTGCGCCGCTTCCATGAGGGTCTCGATTTGCTCGCCTGCCTCGATCTTGAGCTTGAAGAGCCACCCTTCGCCGTACGGGTCGCGGTTTACCAGCCCTGGGTCCGCCTCGAGCGCCGGGTTGCCTTGCACGACTGTCCCGCCGATGGGCGCGTAGATGTCGCTCGCAGCCTTCACGCTTTCCACGACTGCGGCGACCTGCCCGGCTGTCAGCGCGGCACCGGGCTTCGGCACTTCCACATAGACGATGTCGGTCAATTCCTCCTGCGCGTGATCGGTGATGCCCACGGTGGCGTCGGCGCCATCCAGGCGCAGCCACTCGTGGGTCTTGGTGTATTGGAGATGTTCGGGAACGTTCATGGAATGATTTTAAAAGGACCTGTTGAGTTCACTTGCGAAACGGCTTCCGCTCGACGACGGCCTTGAAGCGGCGCCCGCGGATCTCGATCTCAAGCTCCTGGCCGATACGCGCGAGGTGGGCCGGCAGATACGCCATGCCGATGCCCACCCCCAGCGAGGGGGCCAGCGTGCCGCTGCACAGCTCCACGACCGGGATGCCGTCTGCCAATACCGGGTAATGGGCGCGCGGCGGCGGACCTTTCTCCGTCATCCGGATTGGCGCAAGGCGCGTCGGGATGCCGGCGGTCTTCTGGGCGAGCAGGGCTTCGCGGCCGACGAACTCCGGCTTGTTCAAATCGACGAAAATCGAAAGTCCGGCCTCCAGCGGGGTGTGCGCCGGCGAGAGGTCCGAGCCATTAAGCGGGTAGCACATCTCCAGCCGCAGCGTGTCGCGGGCGCCCAGGCCGCACGGCTTGATCCCCGCGGCGGCGCCCGCCTCCAGGATGCGGCGCCACTGCGCCACGGCCTCGCTTGCCGGGAAGAAAAGCTCATACCCTTCCTCACCGGTGTACCCCGTGGCGGCGATGACAAACGGCACGCCGTCGCGCGTGACCTGCCGCGCCTCGTTGCGGCCGGGGCGCGAGACGCCAAATAACTCATCGAACAGCCTTGGCGCGAGCGGCCCTTGCAGCGCGAGGCCCGCGTACTCCGCGCTCCGGTTCGTCAATTCGACCCCATCCGGGTCCAGCCGCGCTTGCATCCATGCAAAATCGACGTCGACCATCGAGGCGTTCACGATGAGCAGGAACTCCTCCTCGGACAGATGGTAGACAATGAGATCGTCAATGACGCCGCCGCGTTCATCCAACAGGAACGTGTAGTGCCCATGGCCCGGCGTGAGCCGCCCAACGTTATTGGTCAGCAGCCGGTTGAGCCATGCGCCGGCACCAGGTCCGCGCGCGATGAACTGCCCCATATGGGAGATGTCGAAGAGCCCCGCCTTGCTCCGCACCGTGAGATGTTCGTCGCCGATCCCGCTGTATTGCACCGGCATCAGCCAGCCGCCAAAGTCGATCACCTTTGCGCCGAGGCGCAGGTGTTCTTCGTAGAGTGGCGTGGTCTTGAGGGCGGCGGCTGCGGTCACAGGGTGCAAAGGTAGTGAGCGCTCCCCGGTTTTGCAAAAGGGATTTGGGTTTCGCGCAGGTTCTTTGCAATTGCCGCGTTTCCGTCCGGGTTTGCAATTTGCGGGGATGGCGACAATCCTGCCTTTGACATGACTTTGATCGACCGTCTCGAATACCGCTTTGGGCGTTACGCCATCCCCGGGCTGATTCGGTACGTGGTGCTTTTGAACGCGCTGGTTTACATCCTGATCAGGCTCAATCTGGTTTCCGGGGCGGCCCTCGACCTATGGCCGGACGCCATCGTGCATGGCGAGATCTGGCGGCTGGTCACCTACATTTTCATTCCCCGGTTTGGCGGCCTGTTTCCGGACTGGCTGGGGGCGGCGCTCTACCTCTATTTTATCCTCTGGATCGGCAACGGGGTGGAGGAGGCGATGGGGCCGTTCCGGCTGAATCTCTATTACTTCACAGGCATGGCGGGCATTACCGCCGCCTCCTTTTTCGCCGGAGGCGGTTTTGGGGCTGCAATTCTCAATACTTCACTGCTCTTTGCCTTCGCCCACTTCTCGCCGGATGAGATGATTTTTGTGATGTATATCATCCCGGCCAAGATCAAATGGATTGCGTGGCTGGCGGGTATCGCGCTGATATTTGAATTCCTTACCACGTACGATTGGTCCTTGCGCGTCAGCATGGTGGTGGCGCTGGCCAATTACTTCATCTTCTTCGGGCCCGAGATTATCCAGGGGGCGCGCATCCGCCAGCAGGTGGCGGGGCGGCGGCGGAAATTCGAAGAGGCAAAGGCGCCGGATACGGCGACCCTGCACGAGTGCGTGGTCTGCCATCGCACGGAGGCGAGCAATCCCGATATGGAATTCCGTGTGTCGCGCGACGGGCAGGAGTATTGCAAGGATCACCTGCCGAAGCCGCCTGCGCCGCCGGTGGCGTAGGCGTAATTTGAACCGTCCTAGAAGGTCGCGGTCAGGAGGACCATGCCGGTGGCGTTTTCCACGGTGATGGTTTGGACGTCAAAGAGGTTGAGCGTGGGCGGGAGTTTACCGGTGCCGCCCTCGGTGGCATAGGCTTTGAGATTGCCGTTGGAATCGGTGTAAGCGTGGCCAAATTGGATCCCATCCACGAATAAGAGGACCATGATTTGCGGCGGCAGGCCCTGCGCATGGATTGCGATGTGCCCGACCGAGGGATTGAAGATCGGGGGGAGCGGTAAGGGAAAAGCCGGTTCGCTGGTGATGCCAATGGTGCCGCCAATAGTGCCAGCGCCCGTGACGGTGAGCGTGCCGCCGGGGTTGCCACTGAGGACGGTGGTTGTGCCGGCGCCCCCGAGTGTGAACGTGCCTCCGGAATAGGTGCTGGCCGCCAAGGTCCCACCGACGGCTATTCCGACTCCGGTGGTACCATTAAGGTTGCCGCTGATGGTGAGTGTGCTGCCGGCGTCGGTGGTTGAGCCGGTGTAGGTATTATTGCCGGCCAGGGTTTCCGAGCCGGTGCCGGGCTGGCTGGTTGCTGTTTGAACGGCGGTGGAGAATGTGATCACGCCGCCGCCGCCGTAGCTGATCGGACTCCCGATGATCGGGTCCGACACGACTGGGTACGCAATGATTTGAAACGGGGTATTCGAATGCACCAGGGCGTAGCCGGTGGCGCCGGATGACTTGAGGGCGGGCTCGAATGGCGAAAGCTCAGTGAGATAACCGCTCGGGACTGGGGTCAATGTGGCCGTGGCCACGACATTGCTGTTGGAGTCCGAGATCGCCAGCGACGCCACATCGAAGGGGTTGAACCCCGCCGGGAAGGGGGTGCCTCCCCTGCCAAACTTTGCGGAGCCGCTGCTGAGCCACGGCAGGGGAATGTAGGTCGTGGCCGGGCCGTCGCTGCCGGTGACAACCACGGTGAGGCTGCCGCTGGTGACCGGCAGGGTGCCGAGCACAATGGTCTCGCTGGAAGACTCCGTGATGGCGTTCACCGTATAGGTCCCGGGGGTAAAGCCACGCATGCTGACCGATATGGAGCCCGCGAGCGTGCCGCTGCGGAGGACGGCTTTGAGATTAACCGATCCGCTGTAGTAAGGATTCACAGGCGGCTGGAAGACAGGGATATTGGCCGTGCCGCTGACTGTCAGGGTTCCGCCAGGAATTGGAAATACTGGATCGAAAAGGATGGGAAAGGGATATGCGACGACACCCGATCCGGAGAGTACGGCGTTTTCATTTAGCGTCTTGATTTCGCTTACGGGTTGCGGGCGTTCCGCGCTGGCATGCAACGCGAATGCGAACAATAGAACGAAAGGCGCCCAAAACCGTGATAGGGGGATACGACCGGTGTCCATACCGCGATAGAAACTATCAATCGCCTTGCATAGAATCCAGCCAATTTTTGGGAAAGGGCAATCCCCTATAGCCCTATGGATGGGCTGCGGAGAACCGCTGAAGCGCCACCAGCTTCTCCAGCGCCCGGCCGCTGTCGAGTTGCTCGTGCGCCCAGCGGATTCCGTCCGCCAGGTCGCGCGCCAGCCCGGCCACTACAAAGGCGGCGGCGGCGTTCAGGATTACCACGTCGCGCTTCGGGCCGTGGATTTGCCCTGAGAGGATGCCGGTCAGGATCCGGGCGTTTTCCGTGCGGTCGCCGCCGCGCAATTCCTCGACATGGGCGCGGCGGAATCCGAACGGCTCCGGGTCGAGGGTATGGGCGGTCACCTCGTCATCGATCACGGCGCAATAATGGTTCAGCCCGAGGGTGGAAAATTCATCCACTCCGCCGGTTGGGCCAAGCCCATGGACGGCCCACGCGGTTTGCCTGCCCAGGAGGCCGAGCACCTCCGCGTACTTTGGCAGGAGGGTTTCGGAGAAAATGCCCGCCAGTTGGAAGGGGGGGCGCGCCGGGTTGAGCAGGGGGCCGAGGATGTTGAAAATCGTCGTCACGCCCTGTGTTGCGAGCGTTTTGCGCACCGGGGCGATGACGCGGAAGGAGGGATGATACGCAGGGGCAAAGATGAAACCGAGGCCGGTCCCGGCGATGCATTCGCGGAGCAGCTCCGGCGGGTAATCGATTTTGATGCCCAGCGCTTCGAGCACATCGGCGCCGCCGGATTTTGAGGTGATGCCGCGGTTGCCATGCTTCACCACGCTGGCGCCTCCCGCGCCGAGGAGGAACATCGCCGTCGTCGAGACATTGAAGAGGTCCATCCGGTCGCCGCCGGTTCCGCATATGTCGATCATCGGGCCGGGGAGGCTGCCGGGCTCAATCCCCGGATCGACTGCCCGCTCCAGCAGCGCCGCGACAAATCCCGCGATCTCCGCGGCCGTTTCACCCTTTACCCGCAGGGCATGGAGGAACTCGGCCTTCACTGCGTCGTCTCCTTCTGGGTCTACCAAACCAGCAACGGCCTGGGCAATCTGGACGGCGTCCAAATCCTGGTGGCGGTTGAGTTGTTCGATCAAATCGCGCATGACATCGGGAGGGTGAGGGAAGCGATTATGGGGGTACAAGGGAATCCGTACATCGGACCGCATCGCATATACACGGTTCCTCTTCTTTTTAACCACGGATTTGAACGGATGAGGCGCAATTCCCCCTTCATCCGCGAAATCTGTGGATAAACCCGACGGGGTGCGACTAATTGATGAGCATGAGACTTCTTTTCTCGATTCTCCTCCTCTGGAGCGCCACGGCTTGCGCCGATAATTTGCTGAAGGATTCCAGCTTTGAAACGCCGGAGGTACTCGGGCGCACGCTTTCGACGAAGGGGGGCGATGTGAGCCACAACGGCCACGGCCCGGGGTGGATCATGCTGCAAACCAGCGGCACCGGCAGCGCCATTACGGCGGGGCTGACCAACGAGATCAGCCGGCACGGGTTGCAATCGTTTTACGTCCAGTTCAATCATGTGGCGACGGCGGACCCCGGCATTACGCTGGTCTCAAACTTTATCCCGGTCGTCTCCGGTACCCTGTACGACGTGGGCATCTGGGGCCGCATGGACCCGAAGGCCCCGCTCGATCCGCAGGGCCGCATGGCCTATATGAAGCTCGAGGTCGATTTCTTTGCGAAGGATGCGAACACCTCCATCGGCGATCCTGTATACTCCGTGCAGCCGCTGCCGGGGAGCAAGGATCACGATCCGTTCTACAAAACGGCTGAGTGGAAGTTCTTCCACCTGCCCGTGACGACGCCGCCGGGCGCGGTATTCGCCCAGGTCACGTGGCATTGGGAGACGGAAGCCGACGAAGGGGAGACGAATGGGGTGATGTTCTTTGACGATGCTGAATTCTCCGGGCCGCCCAACCCGGTTCCGGATCTCACGCCCGCGCCCGTTGAGGAGCCGGCGCCGGATACTTCGGCGTCCCCGTCGGCTTCCCCGGCAATGCCATAGGTCCCGGAGCGCTATCTCGCGATCAGGCGCTCCAGGAGGTTTCCAGCTCAGGAGAGGAACTTCCGGCCTACCAGCTCGCGCAGCTCGGCGGCGATGGACTCGTTGCCGAGGCGCTCGATGACTTCGTTCAGGAAACCGAATACGATCAATTGCTGGGCCTCGCGCTGCGGGATGCCGCGGCTGAGCATGTAGAAGAGCTCCTCGGCATCCACCTGGCCGGAGGTTGCGCCGTGGGTGCACCGGACATCGTCGGCGAGAATCTCGAGGCCGGGGGCGGAGTTCGCCTCGGCATCGTCGCTAAGGAGGAGGTTGCGGACCTTCTGGTAGGCATCGGTCCGGTGCGCGCCGGGCTCCACGCGGATCAGGCCGGCGAAGATTGTGCGCGCCTGGTCGTTGAGAGAATTCTTGTAGAGGAGATCGCTCGCGGTGCCTGGCTTGCGATGATCCTGCAGGGTGCGCTGGTCAAATTCCTGCGACCCCTCGGCCACGCTGAGCGCGAGCATGTCGCTGCGGCCGCCTTCGCCCAGCAGGCGGCTCACGCTCTCCGTCCGGGCGTAGCGCCCGCCGAGGTTGAGCGCCATATTGACCGCCGAGGCGTCGCGGCCGACGACGGTGGAATTGATCTGGAACGCCAGCGCCTCGCGGCTCCAGTTCTGCACATTCACGTAGGTCAGCTTTGCACCGGCCTCCAGGAAGAGATCGTTGACGCCGCAGGCAAAACCGGGTTCCTCCGCGTATGCGGATTCAAACCGGTCGATAACCGTCACCTTGCTGTTCTCGCCGACGATGATGAGGGTGTGGGGGAAGACCGCGGCATTGCTGCCCTGCATCCAGTGCAATGTCTCCAACGGCAGCGCCACCTCGGTGTTCTTCGGCACGTAAATAAACGTCCCGGCCCGCACATTCGCCTGGTGAAGCGCGGCGAATTTCTTCCCGCCGAGCACGACGTCCTGCGTCATGAAGTGCCGGCTCACCAGCGCCTCGTCTTCGAGGATCGCCTGCTCCAGCGGCTTCCAGATCACTCCCTGCGCCTCCAACGCCGCCACGTGCACCTCGCGGGAGAGAAGCTGGTCATTGGCAAAAATCATCCGGCCCGCAGTCTCCAGGCTGCCCTGCGAGCGCCGGATCAACTCCGCGGCCAGATCCTCGGAAACCGGGAGCGCGCGGGAATAACCGCCCAGTTCCAGCAGCTTGATCGTCGCGAAGCGCCACGCCTCGTCCGTACGGACGGGCAGGGGAATCTGCTGGAACGCATTCCACGCATCCGCGCGCATCTGGCCGAACCAGCCCGCGGGGGAATCGCCATCCCGCTCCATCGGCCCCCCGGTAAGGATGAGTTCGGTGTCGCCGGCGTCGATATACGGACGTTCTTCAGTCATTTCAAGGGCAGTGCTCATTGGCAAAAAAACGCGAGCCGGCGTTATCCGACAGAACCTTCCATCTCAAGGTCGATGAGGCGCTTGAGCTCGACGGAGTATTCCATCGGGAACTGGCGCACGAGATCGTTGACGAACCCGTTTACGCTCAAGCTCATCGCCTGGCCCTCGGACAATCCGCGCTGCTGCATGTAGAAGATCTGCTCCGCGCTTACCTGGCTGACGCTCGCCTCGTGCTGCACGGCGTTGCCCGTCCCGCGCACGGTGATGGCGGGATAGGTGTCCGTGCGGCTGTGGCTGTTGATCAGCAGCGCGTCGCACTCGGTGTTGTTCTTGCAATGCTTGAGGTGCTTCGGCACGTGGACGAGGCCGCGATAGGTGGCGCGGCCGGTGCCGACGGAGATTGATTTGGAGACGATGTTGCTCGTGGTCTCGTCTGCGGCGTGGATCATCTTTGCGCCGGTGTCCTGGTGCTGGCCGTTGCTGGCCAGGGCGATGCTCAGGACCTCACCGCGGGCTTTGCGGCCCTTGAGGACCACGCCCGGGTATTTCATCGTCAGGCGGGAGCCGATGTTGCAATCGATCCACTTTACCTCCGCCTCCTCATGCGCGATGGCGCGCTTGGTGACGAGGTTGAAGACATTCGGCGACCAGTTCTGGACGGTCACGTACTGGATCTTCGCGCCCTTCATTGCGACCAGCTCCACGACCGCGGAGTGCAGCGTTGCGGTCTCGAATTTCGGCGCCGTGCAGCCTTCCATGTACATGACCTCGGAGCCTTCGTCGGCGATGATCAGCGTCCGCTCAAACTGGCCGAAGTTCTCCGCATTGATGCGGAAATAGGCCTGCAGCGGGTGTTTCACCTTCACGCCCGGCGGCACGTAAATGAACGAGCCGCCCGAGAAGACGGCAGAATTGAGCGCCGAGAATTTATTGTCGCCCGTTGGGATCACTTTCCCGAACCACTTCCGGAAAATCTCCGGGTGATTCTTCAATCCCTCGGTCGAGCCGGTGAAGATGACGCCCTGCTCGCCGACTGCCTTCTTGATATTGGAATAGACGGCCTCGGAGTCGAATTGCGCCTCCACGCCGGCGAGGAACTTCCGTTCCTGCTCCGGGATGCCGAGCCGCTCGAAAGTGCGCTTCACATCGTCCGGCACCTCGTCCCATGAACGGGTCGGGCGCTGGCCGTTGGCCAGGTAATAGCGGATTTTGTCGAAGTGGATCGCATCGAGGTCATGGCTGGCCCAATGCGTCGGCATCGGCTTGGAGAGGAAGGTGTCGAGCGCCTTCATGCGGAAGTCGCGAATCCACTCCGGCTCGCCTTTGACGTCGGCTATGTAATTGATGGTGTCGCGCGTCAGCCCGGTGCCGGCGTCGAACTCGTGGCTCTCAGGGTAAACGAAATCCCCGACGCTGCGGTCGATATCGATAGTTTCAGTGGACATAATTTTGTGGCTTCGGTGGTTAAACCGCGGCCGGTTCCTCCAGTTCATCCTTGATCAGCCAGTCGTATCCCTGCTCCTCAAGCGTCAGCGCGAGGTCCTTGCCGCCGGTGCGCACGATGCGGCCCTTGACCATCACATGCACCACGTCAGGTACGATGTAATCGAGCAGCCGCTGGTAATGGGTGATCAGCAGGATGCCGAGCCCCGGCCCGCTGAGGGTGTTGACGCCGTTGGCGACGATCTTGAGAGCATCGATGTCCAGGCCGCTGTCGGTCTCGTCAAGGATCGCGTACTTCGGCTCCAGCATCGCCATTTGCAGAATCTCGTTCCGCTTCTTCTCGCCGCCGGAGAAGCCTTCGTTGACGGAACGGGAGGTAAACTTCCGGTCGATCTCCAGCAGGTCCATCTTCTCGTAGAGGCGGGCGTAATACTCCGTGGCATCCAGCGTCTCGCCCTCGGGCAGGCGGGCCTGGACGGCGGTGCGCAGGAAGTTCGCGTTGCTGACGCCGGGGATTTCCATCGGGTATTGGAAGGCGATGAAGAGGCCCTTGCGCGCCCGCTCGTCGGGCTCCAGCGCCATCAGGTCCTCGCCATCCATGAGCACCTCCCCGCGGGTCACTTCGTAATCGGGATGGCCGCCGAGCACCTTGGCCAGCGTGCTCTTGCCGGAGCCGTTCGGGCCCATGATCGCGTGGATTTTGCCCGGCTCGACCTCCAGGGTGAGGCCGCGGAGGATTTCCGAGCCGGCTACGTTTGCGTGCAGGTCATTGATGACGAGGGAGTTCATGATTTGGAAAGCTGAGTGATGGGTGCCGTGGCGGCGCAGCCGGCGCATTGGCCGCGGAAGGCGACCTCGTGATGGGTGACAACCGCGCCGGCGGGCAATTGCCAGCCTGCGGTTCCCGGTTCCTCGCATGTGGCAGGACTGGCGGGAACGTCATGCACGGCGCCGCATTGTTCGCAGAAGAAATGAGCGTGCGGCTGGAGGTTGGCGCAATAGCGGGAGGGTTGGCGGTCGTGATTGACCGCGCGGACGAGGCCGCATTCGGTCAGAGTCTCCAGGCAATTGTAAACGGTGGCCAGGGAGATGCCGGGGAGTTTCTTCTGCACCCGCATGAAGACATCGACTGCCGTCGGGTGATCCCGCTGCATCTGGAGCGCGTCATACACCTCGCGGCGCTGCGCGGTGAAACGGAATCCCTTCTGGGAAATCGTGTCGTTGCAGTTTTTGCTGCTGTTCTCGCTGGAAGTTTCCGGGAGCATCGCTTGCCGAAAATATCCGGGCAGCAGCGAGCCTTATCAAGAACAATTCTAAATAAAAAATGGGAACGAGTCTCAGTAAGGGCGTCTTGGGGTGGCCCACCGGAAAGACATTCAAAGAAAGCCGGTGTTTGCGTAAACGCCCGCGATGCCCGGGTGCGTCGCCCGACTCACGCCGCCTGCTGCGCCAGCTCCGGGCGGGTGGACCCGTTGGTCCATTCCTCGTGGGCGCGGGTTGCCATCAACTGCGACTCGGCCTGCAACCAATGCTCTTTTGCCCGTCCCGTGGGACGGCCTTCCCGCTCCCAGATCAGGTAGGCGCATTGGGCGATTTCATCTTTGGTGGGAGTGGAAAATTCGTTGCTTTCGTTATACATGAAACTGGGGATATGGCTTACGACTTGGGACCTGGCCATGGGGGGATGCCAGTGGCTCGCAACTCCGGCGCTACGACTTTCATCGCAGCACGGGGCGAATCCAGCCGCATGGATACCACCACGAGTTCGATGAGTCCATCAGGCGCCTCCCTGATGATTTTGATGCGGATTGCCTGATAGGGGTCATGGATTACCCTTTTGGCACAGTTTTATGCCCTCGCGATCCCTTGCCTGCCACGCAGGAGACCGATCAGGACGCCCTGCGCCACCAGCTCGTTGCACGGGATGAGGTCCGGGTAGCGGCTGTTCTCCGCATGCAGGAAGGGCGTACCATTTTTCACCAGGTAACGCTTGAGCGTTGTCTCCCCGTCGATCAGGGAGGCGACAATGTCCCCATTTCGCGGCTCGCGCGCCTCGAGGATCGCGGTGTCTCCGTCCATGATGTGTGCGTCGATCATGGAATCGCCCCGTACTTTTAAGGCAAAACTGGGCACACCCGGTTTCACGCCAAAGGATGCGGCATCGATGGCCACGCGGCTCTCGGGCTCCTGATCGATGGTCTCCGGCATGCCGGCGGCGATCTGGCCATATAGGGGAAGATCGATCACCGGCTCGCGGTTGAGCATCGACGGCAGTGATACCGCCCGCGCCTTGCCCGCCATCCGCTGGATCGCCCCTTTTTTCTCCAACGCCTTGAGGTGATTGATCGAAGCGGTCTGGCTGGCGAAGCGGAAATGCTGCTGGATCTCGCGCGTGCTGGGCATCACGCCGGTCTGGTGCATCTGCGCAGTGAGATAGTCGAGGATTTCCTGTTGGCGCGCGGTAAGCATAGCTGTTCGTACGAACACTACCAAAAAGGAGGGCGCGGTCCACCGAAAAGTGAACAGGCTTCAAACATTTACGCGGGAACGCCCGCGGTGGGTCAGCTTAGTGCCGCCACGGCCACAAGAGGCAAACGAGGTAACCAGCCGAGGCGGCGGTGACCAGGGTGAAAATGGTGAGATAGCAGTGGAGTACGAAGAGCCAGGATGTGGGGTTCATTAGGGGGGTTGAACATTCGCAGAATTACGTAATGGTCATAATCTGCAACTCTGTTTGCGCCAATATGCTCAAAATTGAATGTAGCTTGCAGGATTTTGACCTCATCCGCCGGCGCGTGACCGGAGGGCATGAGAAAACCGGTTTAAAAAAGGTTCCGCATTTTGCTTGTTTGCGCCGGGCGGACTTTCAAAAGTGGACGCCCCATGAATGTCCTGATCCTTGCGGCCGGCTACGCCACGCGTCTTTATCCTCTCACCCTTACCAAGGCCAAGCCGCTGCTCGAGGTAGCCGGCAAGCCGATGATCGAATGGGTTCTCGACAACCTGGCGCCGGTACCGGACATCGAGAGCGTTTATGTCGTGACGAACAACAAGTTCGCAGCCGATTTCCAGGCATGGGCCGACGGCTATGTAAAGCGCGAGGCGAGGCTCCGCTTCAAGATCGTCAACGATGGCTCGACCAATGACAGCGACAAGCTCGGCGCCATTGGCGACATCAATTTTGTGCTGTCGAAGGAGAACATCGCCGGGAGCGACCTGATCGTTGTGGCCGGGGACAATCTTTTCAGCGAGCCGCTGGAAGGATTCGCCGCCGAGGCGCGGAAGCATCCGGCCGCCATCGCCACGTACGACGTAGGCGACCTCGAGGCGATCAAGAAGTACAACAACATCGAGGCCGACGCGGATGGCCGCGTGACGCATTTCGAGGAGAAGCCGCAGCACCCCAGCAATACCATCACCGGCATCGCGCTCTATTATTACTCGAAGGAGGTGGTGCCGATGTTCAAGCAATACATCGCGGAGGGGAACAACCCCGACCAGCCGGGGCGTTTCGTGCAATGGCTCTACAAGCTCAAGCCGGTGTACACCTATCTCGTCGGCGGGACGTGGTACGACATCGGCAGCAAAGAGACGCTGGAAGAGGCGAACCGGATTTTCCAGAAGTTTACGTAGACCGTGATTCAGAGCGGCGCGCGGTGGTGGGTCCCGCCGCCTTGGCCGGCAGTTACCCGTGGATGATTAACTGAATATCCTCCGGCAGCCCGGCGGCCACGGCCTCGGCGACACTCCCGCGCAAGAGGTGCCGCAGCGTTCCCCGGTGTGATGCGCCGAGCATCAGGTAATCGATCCCCAGTGTTGCCGAGAGATCCAGAATCGTGTTCGCCGCGTCATCGCTGCTTGCGTAGACGGGCATTACCTTCACCCCGCGCTCCTCTCCGATGCTCAGGATCAGCGACATGATCGCGGATGCCTCGGGGTCATCCTGCCATCTCGCCCGTTTCATCGCGGGCCCGGTGGGGAAGACGGCGACTTCCTTGACGTAGAGAACGCACAGCGAGGCCTTGCGCAATTGCGCCTCGTCGATGGCGAATTTTACCACAGGTGTGATTCCGCGCACGGCCACCATGATCTTCTCTCCCTCCTTCAGTTCGGAGCGCAGCTCGGCGATTTTCTCCTGGTCCACCAGGCTTGCCAGCTCGCGCGACATGGTTACGGTGGTCAAACCCTGGCGCTTCTGCGCATAAGCCCGCAGCCCGAGGCCGCCGGTCATAACGCAAACGACGAAGAAGAGCGCGTCATGTTTCGTATGCGCGAGCGTGATCTCCACCGCGCCCAGGATGACAAACGTGAAACCGAAGAGCAGGCGGTCCAGCCATGTGAAATCGAGTGTCCGGTTGAAGGTGCAGCAGCCGAGATTGACGGCAATCGCGCCCACCACCCCGATGGCATAGAGCCCGGCGAGCGCCTCGAAATCGGTTGCGGTGATCAATACGGCGATCGGCAGTCCGACTGCAACCATCAGCGGGATCAACGGCACTCCGTGGCTGTTGAGCCGGCGGAATTGCGCCGGCATCTCGCCGTCGCGGGCCATCATGAACAGCAGCCCCACCATTGCGACAATGGCCGTATTGGCTGCGCTGACCAGCAGGAAGAAGAAGACAATTCCCACCACCCAGCCGAATGCGATGCCGAATGGCTTCGAAACCGTCGCCCAGCCGTATTGCTGGCCGACAAAGCGCAGCATGTCATCCTTGTGCGACTGCATCAGCGAGAGAATCAGGCGGTGGTCGGAAATATGGAGCGTCTGCGGGAGTACTGAGGGCAGGGAAAGCATTGCCCACCCCAGCACCGCCGTGCCGAAAACCACCTCGATCGCCACAGGGATGATGGCTCTGGTCGACTCGCGCGCCACCTTGGGATGCGCCGGGGTCGAGCCCGGGTCGAGTTTCAAGACGCCGGTCAGGTTCGCGATGGCCTCCACGCCGCTGAGCGCCAGGATTACCCCTACGAATTGCACCCACACCGTCCCGATGCTCGCCTGCCGCGGCTCCAGGTAATGGGTCGTGAGATGCGGAATGCTCACCGCGATCAGCACCAGCACCACCAGCACGGTGGGCACTGAGAGCACGACCGCCAGCGTCCCGCTGTGCTTCGGGCCAAACCAGTTGATGGCTCCCATCGCCAGCAGCACCAGTACCGTTGCGTACGGGATCGCGGCCGGATGCGCCGTCAGGTATGGGATGTTGAAATAGCTCAACGCCGACCACCCGCTCAGAGCCGCCGTCACCGTCAGGTCTGCGATGAGCAACAAAGCGCCGACCACCGCCAGCAGCCGCCCCTGCATCCGGGCCGCGGAGTAGACCCCGCCGCCATCCGGGAAGTAGCGGCAGACGACGGCGTAATTGATGCCCACCAGGCCGGTCAATGCGCAGACGGCGAGGATGAGCGGGAGGCTCGCGAACCCGGCGGCGAGAAACGCCAGCCCGGTCACGTAGGCCTTGCTGGTGCCCCAGTCGCCGTAGAGCAGACTCGCGGCGCGAGCCCACCCGACGTTCCGAGGGCGGTGCTCGGTTGTCCCTAAATCCACAGGAGGCGCTGATACAGGAGCGCAAGGGGCGCGTCAATTCTTGTCTAATACTTTGTATTAGTTTTGAAGCGTTCCCGGCCGTGGGATGACACCGGCATCAAGGAGACGCTGGAAGAGGCGAACCGGATTATCCGGAAGTTCGCCTGATCTGCGGAGGAGCGGCAATCCGTCTCAAGCGTACACCAGCAAGTGGATGTCCTCCGGCAGGGTGTCTGAGACCTGGCGGATGATATTCCCGCGGAGCATGTTCAGCAGCGCGTTGCGTTGCGGCGCGCCGAGGATGAGGCGCGAGGCGCCGACGGTGGCGGCGATATCGACAATCGTGTCCGCCGGGGACTCGCTGATCGCATAGCAGGGCAGGACGGTGTGGCCGTCCGCGTGCTCGGCCGCATACTCGAAAATCTTGTACGCATCCTCGTCGTCTGCCCACTTGCGGCGCCGGTCCTCGTGCGTGACTACGGGTTGCTCGCGGACGAAGAGCAGGTAAAGCGGCCGGTCGGTTTCCTTCGCCTCCTCAATGGCAAAATCGAGCGTCCGCCCGATGCCGCGGATGGCGGCGAGCAATGGCTGGCCGGATGCCTGATGAGTGCCGAACTCGATGGTCCGCCGCGTGGTATCCGCCGCCGCGGCGGATGCGACTGAGAAAGCCTCCGCGGCCTCCTTTTTCTGCCTGCGCTCGGTGACGAGGCCGCGGGCGATGAGACCCACGGCGAGGATGCATAGCGTGAAGAGGCGCGCGTTCGGTTTCAGGATGAAAAGGGATATCTCGATGAGCGCCATCACAATGAAGGTGCAGAACATCAGCGATCTTTCCCCCTTCGTGAGATCGAGATGCTTGTCCGTCGAGCTTGCGCCGAGGTTGGTGGCAATCGCGCCCACGACGCCCACCGCATAGAGGTCGGCCAGCCCGGACATGTCATGAATCGACACCACGAGCACCGCCGGCACCACGGTTGCCGCCGCGATGCTCCAGTTCGGAACTCCGAAACGATTCAGTTTAGAGAAAATGGGCGGCAACTCCTGATCCCGCGCCATCAGGAACGAGATCGCCACAAGATCCACGATTGCCGTGTTGACCGCGGAGAGCAGCAGCAAGCCGAAGACGAGTGACACGACAGCGCCGGCGATGAGGCCGACGGTATTGCTGTGCGCCGCTCCACCCACGAAGACATTGGCCATGTGGTTGAGCATGTAATCGCGCACACCCTTGGCGCCCGGGGCATCGACATCGCCGTCCGGTGTTTGCACCAGCTTCAGCGCCTGCATGGCCAGGCCCAGCAGCGCCGTAAAGCCGCATACCTCGAGCCCTACGATGATGATCGCCTTGGTCGAGGTTTTGGACACCTTCGGATGCTCATCCGTCGCGCCCGGGTCCAGCTTCATGACGCCCGTCGCATTCGCAATGGCCTCCACGCCGGAGAGCGCCAGCACGACGCCCACGAAGGCTCCCCAATTTTTGAAGAATCCACCCGTCATCGGCTGGATGTTGTGCACTGCCGCGCCGAGATGAGGCAGGGCGAAGAGCCCCAGCATCACCACGATGACGGCAGTGGGGACGGAGACCAGGAAGGCCAGGCCGCCAGTATGTTTCGGACCAAAGTAATTCAGGCAGCCGATGAAGACGACGGCTGCTCCAGCCAGGATGCCCAGGCTCCAGTCAGGGATCGGGATCACCCCCTGGAGATACTGGAAGGCCGAGAGCGCGGAGAGCGCCGCCGTCACAATGTAATCAGCGATCAGCAGGAACGCGCCGACGATCGAGATCACCTCCGAGCGATGCCGCACGCTCGCGTATACGCCGCCCCCGTCCGGGTAATGGCGGCAGATCACCATGTAATTGAGCCCCACCAGCGCGGTGAGGATGCACATCGGGAGGATGAGCCAGAATGAGGAGTAGCCCGCCACGGCAAACGCCAGGCCGATGACGTACGCCTTGCTGGTGCCCCAGTCGCCATAGAGAATGGCGGCCGCCGCTTTCCAATCCACATTGCGTGGCCGCTTGCCGCCGGTCGCTAACATGGCTGGCTGGCCCCTGGGTGGGCGGCAAAAGAGTTCTGGGACCGGGGGACTGGGGCCCGGTCGGTTGAAATGGTGCTCTGGAGTGGATTCATATCGGCATGACGGCATTGCGGCATCCCGTCTTGATTCAAAAACGGCATGCCGGTCCCCGGGCAAGAGAAGGGGGCCAGCCGTGCATCCCTATGGAGCACCTGCTGTCCCTTGCCTTTTAATGTACGCCTGCGAGGTTAGCTGTCGGGCTGGAGCCATTAAATGCCCCGGACGCTTGCGCGCCTTAGCCCCTAGCGGGTCACGGCCGGTTTGATCCGGCTTGTGTCCGCGGTCTGTGTTTCCCCCGCTGGCACGCTCGCGCGGGCCATTCGGCAGACAAAGAACTGCGGGTGGATATAACAAGCCCGTGACGGCGTCAATACGGTAAATTGCGAAATGCACGACTGGTGTTGCAGAATGCACGATGGGGGCTTGGGAATCCCCGGCATCAACCGGGGGTCACCATGGCGCATCAAGAGCGACAGCACCGGTTGAGGGACGTTGAATGGAAAATCCCGGTTCAGGAACGGCTTCCAAAATAATAGGTGCGATTCCTTGTCACCTGATTGCCCTTTCCGGGTGCTTACAGGCGAATATGATGAGAACCGAAGTCATGCCAGTAGCGCAACAGACCGATGTCGATTTGGTGGTTCAAAGCCTGGAGGGGAGTGAGGATGCCTTTCGACAGATTGTTGAGCGGTATCAAACCCTGATATGCTCCCTGGCGTATTGCGCCACAGGCAGCCTGAACCAGAGCGAGGATCTGGCACAGGAAACATTCCTGACGGCATGGAAAGAACTCCCGAAACTTCGCGAACCGTCGAAGTTGCGATCATGGTTGTGCGGCATCCTCCGGTTTCTGATCGGCAGGCAACTGCGCCGGCAGGGCCGTGAGCCCGCTCACTCCGCGGAACCGATGGAAGCCATCGATGAATCCCATTCACCCGAACCGCAGCCGCTTGAACAGGCCATCAGCAACGAGGAACTTGCCATCCTTTGGCGTTCGCTGGAAAAGATCCCCAATATATACCGCGAACCGCTCGTGTTGTTTTACCGCGAGCACCAATCCATCGAGGGCGTCGCGCAAAATCTGGAATTGAGCGAGGACGCGGTGAAGCAAAGATTGTCGCGAGGCCGAAAATTATTGCACGAAGAAGTTCTGGCCTTCGTCGAAGGCGCATTGAAAAAAACTGCGCCGGGAAAAACTTTTACGGTAGGTGTGCTGGCAGCATTGTCATTAACCTCACATTCCGCCAAAGCAGCCACAATTGGAGTTACAGCTGCAAAAGCCGGTGCGGCAACCAAGGCTGGAGCAACCCTCGGATCAGCGGGCGGATTCCTGCCGGTATTGGGCAGCGGTTACTTCATTTTCAAATCCAATCTTGAGTATGCAAAGTCGCCGCGAGAGCGAGAATTCATGATGTGTTTTTTTTGGATTCAAATTGCGTCTTTGCTAACACTGATGGTGCTGTTAAACCAACTGCTATTCAGTCATTCATGGGTGCATGACGCGGCAGTGAAGTGGGTTGTAGTTTTCGTTGTCCCACTTCTCCTTGTATTCGCATTGGGGAAATATGCGACGCATCGTCGGCGTCAGATTCAAATTGAAGACGGCACCTGGGTGGAACCCATGACTCATCAAGAACGCAGGGAACACCGTGAATACCTGCGCCGCAACGGTTCCAGGGGACGTATGTATCTTTACCTGGGCATGGCTTGCAACATGGGCGGGCTGGCAATTATGGAACTCGTACACGTATCGCACGGCGACCGGAACCATCTTGCTTTCTTGGTATTTTTATCGGGATTCACTTTGTGTCTTGCCCTCTGTGCATGGCGTAATCGCACCCTGACTTAGTTTATGATAAATCGCATATCCGTAATTATTGTAACATTACTGGCGTCACTATTGTTTGGTTGCTTCAAGCAACCATCTGCGGTTCCAGATAGTGGCAGGAATCGTATTGATGGAGCTAATGGAACAAACGGAGCCAATGGATTAAATGGAGGTAATGGAGCCGATGGAGGTAATGGCGGCAGCGGTGGAAGCGGCGGCAATGGCGGCAATGGGGGCAATGGGGGCAATGGTACTCCATGATGAACGCTTGCGATCATCCCGAGCGTCACACGGGTTGGTGTTGCCAGGAATTTGAGCAACAGATCCCAAAGGAATTTTAGGGCCGCGTTGCGTTCACCCAGGGCGCCGCTTCGCTCCTCCCCGGACTGTAACGTGACGGGCCTTGAGCCCTCAGTATCACACCAGGAAGGAGAGTATTTCAGCTAACTTCCCGATGGCCGGCCGCGAATTTTCAGCCATGTGACCAGGGCGGCGAGGGCGCAGATGACGGAGCCGAAGGTGATTGCGCCGGGGGTGCCGATCCAGCGGGCCATTGAGCCGGCCTCGAGGCTGCCGATGGGGATCATGCCGCCGAAGATCAGGGCCCAGACGCCCATCACCCGGCCGCGCATTTCGTCCGGAACGCTGGTCTGGACGAGGGTGTTTGAGGTGGAGAAGAAAACCATCATTCCGAATCCGGCCAATGCCAGGAAGAGGAGCTCCAGCGCGTAGATGCGCGTGATGGAAAAGAGGAAGAGGGCCGAGGCGAAGAGCCAGACGCCTCCAAGGACTGCCATCCGGCGGGGCATATCCTGGCCGGCGGCGGCGGTCACCAGCGCGCCGGCGAGGGCGCCGAGGCCGGTTGCGGACATCAGGATCCCATAGCCGGCTGCGTTCAGGTGCATCACATCCTGGGCATACGCGGGCATCAGGACCGGGAAGGACCAGCCGAAGACTCCGACCACGCTGAAGAGGCTCAACAGGGTAAAGACGCGCCGGTTATGCCGGACGTAAGAGAGCCCGCCCAGCGCATGCCTCAGCGCGGATACACTGCGGGCAGGGGCCACGATGTGCGGCGGGTTCATCATCAGGAGGCTGCCGATCACGGCCACGAAGCTCAGCCCATTGAGGAGGAAGCATTGCCAGATCCCGAACCGCGCCATGATGATCCCGGCGAGCGACGGGCCGATGAGCCGGGCGCCGTTGACGATGGTGCTGTTGAGCGAGATGGCGTTCATGAGGTCCTCACGGCTGGCCATCTCGATCATGAAGGACTGCCGGGCCGGCATGTCGAATGCCAGGACGATCCCCCCGAGCGTCGCCAGGACGGTGATCTGCCATGGCTGCACGAGGTGGCTCCAGACGAGGAACGCCTCGATAAAGGCGAGCAGCATCGCGCAGCTCTGGGTGACGACCAGGATGGAGCGTTTCGGGAGCCGGTCGGCGAGGGAGCCGCCCCAGAAGGAGAAGAGAATCATCGGTGCGGTCCCGGCGGCGGCGATGACGCCGAGCATCACTTTCGAGCCGGTGAGCTGGTAGACCAGCCATCCCTCGGCCGTCTTGTCCATCCAGGTGCCGATGAGCGAAATGAGCTGGCCCCAGAAGAAAAGGCGGTAATTCCGGTGCCGCATGGCGGTAAAAATCCTGCGCCAGCCGGGGAGCGGGACGGCGGCGGGCTCCGGAGGAAGGATGGAAGGTGCCGCTTGAGTCATACGCTTGTTTGAATTATAGATGAGTCCGATACCGATGCAAACCCTCGAAGTTCACTCCGGCAGGACGAAGACCGCCATCCTCGATGCGGCGGAGCGTCTGTTTGCCAGCACGGGCTTCCAGGCGACCTCCCTGCGCGCTATCACTGCGGAGGCGGGGGCGAACCTGGGCGCGGTCAATTATCACTTTACCTCCAAGGATGGGCTCATCCTTGCGGTGCTCAGGCGGACGTTCCAGCCGGTCAACGAGCGGCGGTTGCGCCTTCTGGACGAGCTGGAGGCCCGCTCCGGCGGGGCGCCGTTGCCGATTGAGGGAATCCTCGAGGCGCAGTTTCGCCCGCCGCTGGAGCTGGTGACGCAGCCGGGGCCGAGCGGATGGTATTTTCCACGGCTCCTGGCGTTTATGTTCACGGAGCCGGGCGCTTATTTGAAGCCGCTGCTGCAGGAGGAGGTCGCGGTCAAGACGCGGCGCTTCCAGACCGCGCTGCAGCGCTCCTGCCCCGGCCTGACGGCGGCGGAAGTGCGCTGGCGGATGCAATTCTCCACGGGCGCATTCATCCATACGGCTGGGAATCCCCAGTTACTTACGATTACCTCAGACGGGCTCTGCGTGGCGGGGGATACCGAGGAGGTGCTCCAGCGGGTGGTGCGATTCTGCTCGGCGGGGTTCCGGGCGGACGGCGGGAAATGAGTTTCCCGAATTGATTCATTTCGTGTATTGGTCGCAAAACGATTGAGTAAATCGTAGCGTCCCCCCGTCTGTTGAGTCGTATGATGTTGATGTATTTTGTTGTATCCGGAGCTCCGCGCGGGGCTTCTTCAGGGCTTTTTCGTGGGAGGGTGTTGTGACACCGATTGCGCCCGGGGGGCGCTTCCAGCAATTGGACGCATTGAGAGCGGTGGCCATCGGCACCGTGATGCTGCACCATTATATGAACCCGCCGCTCCTGCTCTCGGGATTCGGGGTGACATTCCTTTTCGTCCTGAGCGGTTACTTTGCCACCAATACCCTGCTGAAACTGCGAAGCCGGATGGAGGATGGCCGCACGGAGATGCACGGGGCGGTGAAGGATTTCTACCTGCGGCGCTACCTGCGCATCTGCCCGATGTACTTCCTGGTGCTGCTGATCACGGCGCTGTGCAATATCGATGGCGCGCGGGACAGCCTGCCGTGGAACGCATTCTTCCTGGCCAATATCCAGACCGTGGTCAACCAGGGATGGAACGGGCGATTCTCGCCGATGTGGTCGCTCTCGTTCCTGGAGCAGTTTTATCTCATCTGGCCGTTCGTCGTCCTGGTGGTGCCGCGCAAGCGGCTGGTTTCTGTGATCATCCTCATGATGTTTCTCGGTCCGTTGTGGCGGATGGTCTGTTACACGCACAATCTCTCTGGGATCAACTGGAGCGTCGTCCCGCTTTCCTCATGCGACGCCGTGGGGTGCGGCGCATTGCTGGCGGTGGCGCGGCTGGGGATGGTGCACCACAAGGTGCTGCCGAGGCTGGTCTGGGTCTCGCGGTGGATCGGCGTGCCGGTCACGCTGCTGCTGATGCTGGCGAAGGGGATTCACCAGCCGCCGTGGTACACGGAAGTGGTGATCCCGTTTGTCGCATCACTGGCGTTTGTCTGTCTCTCGGAGAAGGCGTCGCGTGGATTCGGCGGGCCGGTGGGCAAGCTCTTGAACAACCCGATCCTCGCGCGGGTCGGGCAGATGAGTTACTCGATCTTCCTGATCCACACCTTCACGGAGCTGCTGCTGCCGCGCGTCGGGGTGCTGGGGCAGATTCTCGATTCCAATTACCGGTTCACGGTGCTGATCCCGGTGACGGTGTGCATCGCGTACATCGCATGGCGGTGGATTGAGCGGCCCATCCAGGAAATCCGGCGACGGATGCTGAATCCGGAGGCAATGGCGATGACGCCCGTTCCGGTCCCGGTCGAGGCCGAGCCCTCCTGATATCCAGAGGTGCACTGGCGGCATTGAGGCTTGCGTTGCCGGGCAGGGCACTGCAAGTGAGGGGAGGATGCGTGTCCTGCTTCGCCCTGCCATGGCCGCCGATGCGGCGGAATGCGGGCGGATTTGCTACGAGGCCTTCATCGGCATCGCCAGCGAGCACCGGTTCCCGGTCGATTGGCGGTCGGAGGATACGGCGGTGCAGGTGATCGCCGCACGGCTGGCGCACCGGCAGACGTACGGGGTGGTGGCGGAGGTGGAGGGGCGGATCGTGGGGAGCGCATTCCTGAAGGAATACCGGCCGGTGGGGGCGATTGGGCCGGTGACGGTGGATCCGCAATGGCAGCGGGCGAAAATTGGGCGTTGGATGATGGAGCATCTGCTGGAGCGGGCGCGCACGGCCGGGCTGGCCGGGACGCGGCTGGTGCAGGCGGCGTACAATCTTCACTCGATGACGCTCTATGTGAAGCTGGGCTATCAGATGCGGGAGATGCTGCTTTGCATGGGGGGCGAGCCGATTGGCGCGGGGATTCGCGGGCGCAAGACCCGGCCTGCCACCGAGGCGGACGCGGCGGCTTGCAACGCGCTTTGCCTCCGGCTGCACGGGTATGCGCGCGCGGAGGATGTGCTGGAAGGGCTCTGGCTGAATGCGATGTCAGTCGTGGAGCAGGAGGGGCGTATCAGCGGATATTCCACGGGGGTGCATTTTCGCGGGCATACGGTGGCGGAGACCAACGAGGATGCGATGGCGCTGATCGCTGCCGTGCCGCAATTTCCCGAGCCTGGGCTGCTGATGCCTGCGAGCAATGGGGAGCTGCTCCGCTGGGCGCTGGATCATGGCCTGCGCGTCACCCAGCCGCTGACTCTGATGACGCGCGGTTTTTACCAGCCGCCGGCGGGGGCGTTTTTACCATCGATCCATGGATAAAGGTGCGATAATATTGCAGCCATGGTAGAAGATCGTATCCGAAATATTGAAGCCCGCGTGGAGTCCTCGGCCAATCTGCCGGAGGGCGCGAAGGCGGAATTGCTGGAGTTGCTGGCCGCGCTGCGGGCGGAATTGCATGGCGTGAACAAGGAGCACCTCGAACGCGCGGAAAACGCCTCGGGCAGAGTCGATGTCCCGCATGGCGAGACGGTCGAAGATGCCCTCGGCGGCCTCACCAGCACCGTGACGGAGCTGGAGGCGACCCATCCGCGGCTCTCGGACCTTGCCAACCGCATTGCCGTCGCGCTCGCGAGCATCGGCATCTGAGCGGGCGGCACAGCAGGCGTTCCCCAAAACCCCCAAGCCTCCCCCTCACTTGGCATTTTCAGAAGAGTACTTCATCAATGTCGCCGGGGAGCAGAAGGGGCCGTACACCTTTCCGCAGCTTAAGCGGTTGTATGAGAAGGAGCTGATCCCCGTGGAGACGCTCTACTGGCAGGATGGGAATGAGCAATGGCAGCCGGTCTCCGAGCTGTGCGGGGAGCGGCGTACGGACCGGCTCCGGTTTCTCAAGCAACTGCGGGTGACGGGCATCGTCATGGCCGCGACGGTACTGCTGGTGGTTTGCTATTGCGCGCCGGTGTTCAAGGATGGGTGGAAGGAGATGAACGACCGCGATCCCAGCGCGGAAGGGGCGTACTGGAAAGCGCGCGGTTTTGTGCGCGAGGAGGTGAAGCGCAACGACGGGAGCGTGGCCTTTGAGCCGATCGTGGCAGCCAATGTGCAGGTGACAGGGACGGAGGCCACAGTGATCCTGCCCGGGACGCTTTTCGGAAAGGACGCGACGGGGTCAAAGATGACCTGGAAGGTGGAGATGCAGTATGATTTGGAGAAGCGGGAGTGGAAGTTGCCGGGGAGGTGAGGGGATTTGTCCCTCCGGGACAAATGCAATCCAATCGCTCGCCGATCCCGCTAATTCACGATCGGCGCCCGCCTCCGGCTGTGTGTTGCAACTTGCCCGGGGGTGGCTCAAAGTGTGCGGGTGCACCTGATTTTCTATTTGATCTTCTTCTTTGCTGGCGCCGTCATTGGTGTGGGGGTCGGGGCGGCCGGGCCGTATATTTATTTCAAGACGCGGTACAAGGCGAGGCAGGCAGAGGAGAGGGAGAAATGGGCGGTGGAGTTGGGTGCGGCGCGGGAGCAGGCGGGGCGGGTTCCGGACCTCATCCTCGAATGCAACCGGGCGCGGCATGAGGCGCAGGCAAATGGGCTGCGGCTGGCGGCGGTGGAAGCACAGGCGGTCGAGGCACAGAAGGGCGCTGCGGAAAAACTCGCCCTGCTGGAGCAGGCGCGCACGCAATTGGCGGACTCTTTCAACGCGCTCTCGGCGGAAGCGCTGCGGAATAATAATCAATCCTTCCTTGAGCTTGCCAAAGAAACGCTCGGCGCATTCCAGGAGACGGCCAAAGGGGACATGGAGAAACGCCAGCAGGCGATCAGCGAGGTGGTCAATCCGGTGAAGGAATCGCTGGCGAAGGTGGACGCGCAGATCCACGAACTGGAGAAGACCCGTGTAGGGGCGTACGAAAACCTCCAGGCGCAGGTTCGTTCGCTACTGGAGACGCAGCAGCAATTGCGCTCGGAAACGGGCAATTTGGTAAAGGCGTTGCGCGCGCCGAATGTCCGCGGCCGCTGGGGCGAGGTGCAGCTCCGGCGCGTGGTGGAGATGGCGGGGATGGTGGACCATTGTGATTTTGACACGCAATCCTCGGTGAACCTTGAGGATGGCGGAATGCTGCGGCCGGATATGGTGGTGAAGCTGCCGGAGGGGAAGATGATCGTCGTCGATGCGAAGACGCCGGTCGCGGCTTACCTGGATGCGCTCGATGCGCCGGACGACATCACGCGCGCCGAGCAATTGACCCGCCACGCCGCCCATGTGAGGGCGCACATCGACGCGCTCTCGCGCAAGGCGTACTGGGAGCAATTTGATCCGGCGCCGGAGTTCGTGGTGCTCTTCCTCCCGGGCGAGATGTTCTTCTCCGCGGCGCTGGAACGCGACCCGCTGCTGATCGAGTACGGCGCGGACAAGCGGGTGATCCTCGCGACGCCGACGACGCTCATCGCGTTGCTGAAGGCGATCTTCTTTGGCTGGCGCCAGCAAAAGTTGACGGCGAATGCGCTGGAAATCTCGAAGCTCGGCCGGACGCTCTACGAGCGTCTCAGCACGATGGGCGGGCACATCGGCAAACTCGGCAAGAGCCTTGGCAAATCCGTCCAGAGCTACAATGAAGCCGTCGCCTCGCTGGAGACGCGGGTCATGGTGAAGGCGCGGCAATTCCGCGACCTGGAGGTGGGGTCGCCGGAGAATGAAATCGAGCCGCTGGAGCCGGTGGATCATGTGCCGCGGCAATTGCAGGTGCCGGAGATGGAGGGGGCGCAGGCGGAGTTGATCCAGACGCTGGAGCAGAGCGGCGCCGCGGAATTGGACTCCGAATGAGGCGCGCTCTCTGGCTGCTGGCCGCATGCCTGGTGGCCGGATGCTCCCGGCAACAGCAGGCGGAGGCCCCGCCCGCGCCGCCCGCCGCCACGCCGCCGCCGAGGCTGCTGGTAATGGCAACCTTCGCGCCGATGTATTGCTTTACGAAAAATGTGGCCGGCGATCTGGCCGACGTGGAGATGATCGTGCCACCGGGTGTGGACGGCGGGACATTCCAGCCCACTACGGACCAGGTGCATCGCATCCGCCAGGCGGATGTCATCGTGGAGAATGGGTTTGGCTTTGAGGGGTGGATGGACAAGATCGAGGCGCAGGGATTGAAGCCGGGAGCGATCCGCGTGCTGGCCTCGCGCGGCACGGGGCCGGGGATTCCCGGCATGCCCGGGGATCCCGACAGCCCGCCCGCCGGTGCGCCCGCGGACTTTATTGGCCTGCCCGACCCGCATGTCTGGCTCGACCCGATGGCGGCGATCAAGGAGGTCCAGAATATCCGCGACGCCTTGATGGCGCGCGATCCGGCAAACGCCGACCAGTACCTCGCCAATGAAAATCGTTTCGAGGCGGACCTGCGCGACCTCGATGACGAGGTGGGCCAGGCGACGGTCGATATCCCGAAGCGGAAGCTGCTCTGCTGGGATGACACTTTCACTTATTTCCTCAGTCGCTATCAATTTACGGTGACCGATGTCATTAACCGCGACTTTTCGAAACACATCCCGGGCGCGCTGGCAGACGCGGTGCTCGCGCCCATCGGCGTGAAATTGCCTGCATTCAACTTGAACGAATCGGCCCTTCCCATCGTCAGACTTGACCCCATGCAAAGCGGCTCAGCCTCGACCGATTATTATATGCAGGCGACTCGCGCCAACGTCGCGGCGCTGAGACAGGGGCTGATGCGATGAGCTGGTTTTCATTTCATTTCTCCGATTTCTCGGTCTCTTTCCTGAGCATCATCTTCGAGGGGATTCCGTTCCTCGTGCTCGGGTCGCTGATCTCCGGCGGGGTCGAGGCGTTTGTGCCGCGCGAGACGATTACCCGGTGGCTGCCGAGGAATTTCGCCGCCTCGCTGGTGGTTTCCGCGCTGCTGGGGCTGGTCTTCCCGATGTGCGAATGCGCCAGCGTGGTGGTCATCCGCCGGCTCATTCGCAAGGGGCTGCCGCTCCCGTGCGCGATCACATATATGATGGCGGCGCCGATCGTCAGCCCGGTGGTGGCGTTGAGCACGTATGTGGCGTTCCGCGGGCAGAATCCCGTCGAGATGACGCTGATGCGAATGGTGCTCGGGTTCCTGATCGCGGTCGGCATCGGCCTGCTGGTGCGGGACATCCCGCCGGACAAACTCCTCCAGCCGGAGATGATGGATGCGCTGCCGTTGCGGCGCAGGACGGGGCTGAGCATGGCGGTGGCGGGGGATGATTCCCAGCCGGCGCTCGCGGGTCCGGGGATTCGCGGGAAGCTCTTCCAGACGGTCCAGAGTGCCACGTCGGATTTCCTGGATGTGACGTTTTTCTTCGTGGTCGGCGCGGCGATTGCCTCCACCTTCAACACGGCGGTCAACCAGAGCATCCTCATCCCCGTGGCGACGAATCCCGGTCTCTCGGTCGTCTCGATGATGGTCCTGGCGTTTGCCCTGGCGCTTTGCAGTTCCACGAATGCCTTCATCGCGGTCAGCTTCCAGATGTTCCCGGCCTCGGCCAAGCTGGCGTTCATGCTCTTCGGGCCGGTGTTCGACACGAAACTCTTCTTCATGTACGGCGCGGTATTCCGGCGCTGGTTTGTGCTCAGTCTCGGGATTGGACTTTTTATCGTGATCGGGCTAATCTGCAACCATCTCGGATTGATCCTTAATCAATGACCGCTTTATTCAATCGATGGCTGCCGGGCGTGACGCTGCTGGTATGGAGCGTGGTCTTGCTCGCCTATTACACGACCGGGCGGCTCAGCTCGTTCCTGCAACCTTCCTTCCGGATCAATGTCCTGCTTGCGGGGATCACGATGCTGGCAATGGCGTGCTGTTTTCTCTTCCTGCCGGCGGTGGCCAATTGTTGTGACGAGGAGCGTTGCGGGCATCCGCTCGGGCGGCGGAGCGCAGGACGGTTCATTACTTTTTTGGTCCTGATCCTCCCGATCGGGGCCGCGGCGATGTACTCGCCGGGGAATTACGGGGCATCGGCCATCCTGAACAAGGGCATCGTCACCGATGTGACAGGACTGGTCCGGCGCAATGGGACGACGAAGATCCCGGGTCCGGTGGCGAACGCGGATAACCTCTCGGAGCCGGCGCTGCCGAACAAGGACGGCTCCGTCCCGGCCGCTGCGCCGGCCTCCGCCTCGAGCGATAGCTCGACGGATCAATACCTGCCGAGATCGAAGGATGGGAACATCGTGGTGCAGGTGATCGATTTGCTCTACGCGGCGCAGGACTCGAGCATGCGCGCGGATTTTGACGGCAAGACAGTGGAGACGATCGGGCAATTGATGCCGGCGGACGCCAACAATGGCTCCGGGAACCGGTTCAAGGTGATGCGCATGTTCATGTGGTGCTGCGCGGCGGACGCAAAGCCGATCGCAGCCCTGGTGGAGGCGCCCGCACTGCCGAGCGCGCCGGAGATGTCCTGGGTAAAGGTGGTGGGCAAGGTGGAATTCCCCATCGAAGGCGGCCGGACGATTCCCGTGCTGAAGGCGACATCGGTCCAGCAGGTGGATCCGCCGGAAGAGACGATGCTGTATTGAGCGCCCCTTAATGAGGACGCTTGCTGAGATCAAGGTCGAGGTGGAAAAACTGCCTGCTGAGGAAAAGCAGGAATTGCTAATATTCCTGACGGCACGGCTGCGAACTGAAAGAACGGCTCTGCGTCAGCCACGCAAGTTTTCCAAAGAGGAAATGGAAGCTTGGATTACCGAGGACGACGCAGATATGCGGCGGATTCGAGAACCGGCCTGAGGTGGTGCTACACAGTAATCGTCTCGCCGATCTTGATCGCATTTCCCTTGATGCCCTTTTCCGCAAGGGCCGCTACGAATGCTTCAGCGTCCTGCTTGATCGGCGGGAAGGTGTTGTAATGCATCGGCAGGACGAGGCCGGCTTTTACGAACTCCGCCGCCAGGACGGCGTCCTCCGGGCCCATGGTGAAATTGTCGCCGATGGGCAGCATCGCGACGTCGATCCTGTTCCGCTGCCCGATCAATTGCATGTCCAGGGTCAGCGCCGTATCCCCGGCATGGTAGATCGTTTTCCCCTCCGCGGTAAGCAGGACGCCTGCGGCGACGCCGAGGTAAAGGAAATCTTCCGACCCCTCCGGTTTGTACCCCGCGGAATGCAGCGCGACAGTCAGCTTGACGCGGCCGAATGGGAAATTGAATCCGCCGCCGAGGCCGAGCGGATGCCCTTTCTTGACCCCCTGCCGGCTAAGCCAGTCAATGACCTCGTACGAGCTGATGACAGTCGCGTCGTTGGCCTTTGCAATGTCCGCCGTGTCGCCGATGTGGTCGCCATGGCCGTGCGTCACGAGGATGGCATCGCAGCGGACGTCGGCCGCCTTGACCGGGGCGAGGGGATTGCCGGTGAGGAAGGGATCGATGAGAATGGTGTATTCAGAGGTCTCGACGAGAAAGCACGAGTGGCTGAGGTACGTGATTTTCATGGTGTCATTATAACGGGCGGCGGCGCGCTGGCGATTGCTTCCGTTCAGTCTTCGTTCAGACTTTACGCTGGATGTTAGGCGGCCGTTTGGCTGGACTGCCTTTATGTCGAGCCAACTGGGCCAAATCTTCCGGATCGCAACGTGGGGCGAGTCGCACGGTCCCGGCGTGGGCGTCGTCATTGACGGTTGCCCGCCGCTGATCCCGCTGGCCGAGGAGGATATCCAGAAGGACCTCGACCGCCGCCGCCCCGGCCAGAGCGAGATCGTCACCCCGCGCAAGGAGGAGGACCGCTGCCAGATCCTCTCCGGCGTCTTCGAGGGAAAAACCACAGGGGCGCCGATTTCCATCCTCGTAATGAACAAGGATGCGCGCCCGGAGGCCTACTCGGAGATGACGACGGCATACCGGCCCTCGCATGCCGATTACACTTACGACGCGAAATTCGGCATCCGCGACCATCGCGGCGGCGGGCGCTCTTCCGCGCGGGAGACCATCGGCCGCGTGGCGGCGGCGGCGGTTGCGAAAAAAGTGCTGGAGCGCCTCGCGCCCGGGCTGGAGATCGTGGCTTACGTGAAAAGCATCCGGCAGCTCTGGGCGGAGATCGATCCCACCACCGTGACTGCCGAGGCCGTGGAGGCGAATATCGTCCGCTGCCCCGATGCCGGCATGGCGGAGCAAATGATTGCGCTCATCAAGGAGGTGCGCAGCCAGGGGGATTCCGTCGGCGGAACGATCGAGTGCGTCGCCCGCAATGTGCCGCCGGGTCTGGGAGAACCGGTATTCGACCGCCTGGAGGCCGACCTCGCCAAGGCGATGCTGAGCCTGCCGGCGACCAAGGGCTTCGAGATCGGGAGCGGTTTTGCCGGCACGCTGCTCCTTGGCTCGCAGCATAACGACGCCTTCCAGATGCGCGAAGGCGCCGTGCGGACAGTGACCAATCGCTCAGGCGGCGTGCAGGGCGGCATCTCCAATGGGGAGCCGGTAATCTTCCGGGTCGCCTTCAAGCCGACTGCAACGATTGCGCAAAAGCAGCAGACGGTAACCCGCGAGCATGAAGAGACGGAGCTGGCCGCCCGCGGCCGGCACGACCCGTGTGTGCTGCCCCGCGCGGTGCCGATGGTGGAGGCAATGGCTGCGCTGGTGCTCTGCGATCACGCGCTGCGGCAGGCGGCGTTGCGCGCGGGACCCTCAGCTTAGTCGTTCGTCTCCTGCTGGGCGGGCGTTGCCTTGTGGTGCGTGTGTACCACCTTTTCCGCCTTGGGCGGCGGCTTGAAGAGTTGCTTCATGATCTCTGCAATCATGGGCGCGGCATAGGTGCCGCCGTGGGTGCTCTCGCCGATTTCTCCCTCATACACCGCGGCAAATGCATACTGCGGATGGTCCGCGGGAGCGAAGCCCACGAACCATGCGGCGTCCCGCTGGCGCGCTTTGGGGCCCCATTGCGCGGTGCCGGTTTTCCCGGCGATTTGCACCTCGTCGATGGCGGCTTTCCCGGCGGTGCCGTGCGGGCTGGAGACGACGTCAATCATGCCTGTTCTCACGGCATCGAGGATCTTCGGGTCGATCCCGAGTTCCGCTTTTTCCGAGACCGGGTAGCCGGTGATGACCTGGTTGCTGTAGGTCTGCACCTGCAGCACCAGCCGGGCCCGGTAGAGCGTCCCGCCATTGCCGACGGCGGCCATTGCCTCGGCCATTTGCAGCGGGGTGACCAGCAGGTCGCCCTGGCCGATGGAGAAATTCGCGACGTCGCCATCGAGGAAATTCCGGCCATACACCCGCTTCATGTAATCCTGGCTTGGCACACGGCCCGCGGCCTCGCTGGGGATGGGGATGCCGGTCCTTGCGCCGAAACCCATTTTGAGCGCCCACGCGATGATCGGGTCCGCGCCGGTCTTGATGCCCACCTGGTAAAACCACGTGTCGCAACTCTGCGTAAGCGCCTCCACGAAATTGAGCTGGCCCGCGTCGCCCTTCTTCCAGTTGTGGAATGTGATGCCGCCGATCTGGATGGACGCGGGCCCGTCGAATTCATCGTCGAGCTTGATCGCGCCGCTCTCCAGCGCGGCGATGCCGACGGGCACCTTGAATGTCGACCCCGGCGGATAAGCGGAGCGGAACGCGCGCGGCAGCAGCGGCACGGCCGGGTCCGCTTCGAGCTGCTTGTAATCGGCGCCGAAGGTGTTCGGGTTGTATGACGGCGTCGATGCCATCGCCAGGATGTCGCCATTGGTCGCGTCCACGATGACGATGGCGCCGCGCTTGGCCCCCTCTTTCAGCGCCTCCTCCGTCATCCGCTGGATGTCTGCATCCAGGGTGGTAATGACACTCGCGCCGGCCTGCGGCGGAATGATGATCTTCTCGGACGACTTCTGGCCGCTGGCATCAAAGGTGATGTTCATCTGGCCGTTGCGGCCGGTGAGCTGGGTGTTGAAGGTCAGCTCCAGGCCCTCGTGGCCCTCGGACGGCGGCCAGAGGAGTTCGTTATCGGTGACCGGGCCTTCCGATGGGCGCCCGCTCCGGCCGGTGTAGCCGAGGATCTGGCCGGCCAGCGCGCCATTGGGGTAAAAGCGCTGGTACTCCAGGTGGAGCGAGAGATGATCCTGCGCCTGCTGCTTGACGAGATCCACCTCCTGCGGGCTCAGGTCCAGGGCGATGTCCAGCGGGAGCACGGCGCGGTTGTGGTAATGCTTGAGGAGAATCTCATCCGGGACGGAGATCTGCCGGTTGAGCATCGATGCCGCGGCATCCATCTGCGCATGGGCAAAGTCGAGCGCCTCCTGGTCGGTCATCGGGGGCGTGACGGGAAAGGTGAGCGCCAGGTTGTTTTCGATGCGGGTCTGCGCCAGCGGGCGCCCATTGCGGTCGGTGATCTGGCCGCGTGGCGCGGGGATCTGAAGGATGTAGGTGCGCGCGGTCCGCTGGGTGTCCCAGCTCGGGGCGATGGATTGCGTGCCGGTATCCGGGGTGGTCGCGGCCAGCGGGGCTTCGACCATCGGAGTCGATGCCGGCGCCGCGGGGGTATACGCAGGGGCCGGCGTGTCGAACCCCAGCGGCGATTCCGGCGTCGGCGTCGCCACGGCGGGAGGAGGTTGCACGGTGGTGACCGCATCCTGCGCCGCCGCCACGAGGCAAAACCCAAGGCAGAGCGGCGCGATCAGATATTTGGAAATCATGGAAGAGCGTGGGGAAACGTCGCGCAAAGGCCGGGAACCATAGGAAAGCGGCGGATTGTTTGCAACCTACACTGGAGCGGCTCCTTCGCCCTTCGTCGGCGCCTCGCGGTTCTTCAGATAATCCAGCACCACCTCCGCCAGCTTCGTGCTGATCCCGTCCACCTCCGCCACTTCCTCCGCGCTCGCCTTGCGCAGCCGCTCCACGGAGCCGAATTTCCGCAGCAGCGCCTGCTTGCGCGTCTGGCTGATGCCGGGGCAATCGTCGAGGAGGCTCTCGGCGATCCGCTTCTTCATGAGCAACTGGTGGTACCCATTGGCCACCCGGTGCGCCTCGTCCCGGATGCGCTGGAGCAGCCGGAGCGCGCCGGAATCCTCCGGCAGCCGCAGCGGCAGCGGAGTCGCCGGCCGGTAAATCTCCTCAAATTCCTTCGCCAGCCCAATGATCGGCAGATCGGGCAGCCCCAGCCGCTGAAGCTCCTTGCACGCGGAGGAGAGTTGGCCCTTGCCGCCATCGACGATCACCAGGTCCGGCAGCCGGACGGGCGCGAAAGTTCGCGGCAGCTCGTTGCCATTTTCATCCAGCGCCACCACCACCGCTTCCTCGGCGGCGAGACGGGCGATGGCTTCGCCAGGCGGCTCCTGGGAGTACTCCGCGGCGTCCGGGTGGCGCTCGCGCGCCTCCAGCAGTACCCGGGAGTAACGCCGCCGGATCACCTCGGCCATGCTGGCAAAATCGTTCTGCCCCTTCACCGTCCGCACGCGGTAACGGCGGTAATTCGACCGGTCCGGCACCCCATCCTTGAAGGCGACCATCGAGGCAACGATGTGGGTCGTGGAGATATTGGAAATATCGAAGCACTCCATGACCGCCGGCGCGTCCTTGAGGCCCAGCGCATCACCCAGCGCCCGCAGGTCCGCGGCGGGGTCGATGGCATTGGGGAGCGAGTGCCGGGTAAAGCGCCGCATCGGCTTGGTGGTCCGCCGCAGATCCTCCACCATGTCGCGCAATTGCGCGGCCCGCTCGAAGTTCATCTCCTTCGCCGCCTTGCGCATCTCATCCTCGAGGCCCTCGAGCGCCTCGCGCGATTTTCCGGCCAGGAACTCGCACGCCGCGTCGACCCGCTCCCGGTATTGCTCCGCGGTGATGTCGGCGAGTTTCATCGGCACCTGGTAGGTGGAGCTTTTCAACTCCCGGGGCGTCGGCACGCCGCGCCCGAAGGTCAGCACCCCGTAGCGCTTGCGCATGAACGCCAGCGTCTGCCGCAGCGCGCCGGAATGCGCGAACGGCCCGAAGTAGCGCGCATTGTCATCCTTCTTGAAGCGCGTCAGGCGGAAACGCGGCCACTCGTCCGCCATGTCCGCCTTCACGAGCAGGAAGCGTTTGTCATCGCGGAAGGAAACATTGTAGCGGGGCCGGTACTCCTTGATGAGGCGCCCCTCCAGCAGCAGCGCCTCCGGCTCCGTGCGGACGGTGTGGAATTCAAAATCCCAGACGCTGTCGAGCATGGCCTTCGTCTTGAGGTCCGCGGTCGAGAGCTTTGAGGGGAGGAAATAGGAACCGACCCGCTTGCGGAGATCGCGCGCCTTGCCGACGTAGATCACGCGGTTGAGCCGGTCGCGCATCAGGTAAACGCCCGGCTTGTGCGGCAGATCGTGGACCTTCTTCGTGAGGTCAGTTTTCGTGGCGGGGATCATCGGTGGCGGACAGGGGATTATCCGCGGGGAGGGGGCGGGGGGCAAGTGTGGGCGCGGGGCATGGGACCTGCGCCCCTATAGCCACTGGCACGCGACCCGCTCGCCAGCGCCTCTGGCCGCGCCAACACTGGCGGCCGCATCTTTTCAAACGCCTCACCGTCACCAATTCGCGCGAAAGAGAACGCCCAATCAATGGCATTCCTTTGCCATTGCCACCGCACCCCGCGAGCGCGGAGCGTCGCCCATATTCGAGACCCCGCAGGGGTCAAGGACAAATAGCCGGGGGTAGAGCCATGCGGGGCGACACCCCCGGTATACCGCCCACCCACGGCCACACTCTATCGATTTCCAAGACGCACCACCCCGTCGCATCGCCCGAATTCATTCGCCGCTCTTAGTCGCCTCTGCATTTTCGACATGGTCCAGATCCCGTCTTTCATGTCCTCCGTGGGCATTTCAGCCCCGTGACCGCATGGGAAGTATTCTGTCAACCGTTGACTTCTGCGGTCGCGGAGGGTACGCGTGCCGTTATCCCGGTATGAAATACCTATGGCCTTTCATTATTTCCCTTCTTCTCACGTCCTCCCTGTTCCCTCCTAACGCCGCAGCACAAGCCAGCCCTACGCCGAATTCCTTCCAATGGGCAGGGCTTTTCGAATCTTTACAGTCTGCCGCCGCAAGTGCGTCCGTTTCAAAAAGCGCATTTGGCAAGAAACCGAATATGGGCAATCCATTTACCGACATCCGAAAAGATGGGGGTTTTCTTGTCGGCTTTGTGCTCACCAAAGGCGATTGGTTTGGAGCACCCTTGTTTCAATCTATTCAGCCCATCTACTTTACCCCGAAAGGCAAAGTCCTCGGGCAACGGCGAGGAAATCTAGGCCATGATCCCTTCACGATTGAAGCTAAAGATGGCTACGCCGTTTCTTCAGTGAAAATTCTCCCCGGAATATTCCTTTTCAGCATTCAACTGACTTTCATGAAAATTGACTTGATTCGCCAGGCTCTTGACCCGAGCGACTCATACTCGAGTGACGTTTATGGCGATGTCACCCAGCACCCGGAATGGACGCCAAACAAGCAGCTGGGAAATTCGACGCCTATCATTGGACTGTTTGGCTATGCGGAGAACTTCATAAATGGCTTTGGCGTTGTCGCTGCGCCGCAAGCGCCGTAACTGAGGCTTTTCCCGGCGTGACCGCGACTGCACCGAGGCCGCCAGCACGCTGTCATCCTCACTGCTTGCCGCTCGCGCCATACCATTCCGCCCCACAGGAACGACGGATGGACACTCTCAACCGCCAGAAAGGAAAGTGGGGCGGTTGAAAATGTCCGTTAAGGCGTGGGGGAACGCTTTGACCTCGCCGGCCTTTTGACGGCACGTCGTTCCGGCCCAATCGCGCAACGGCACTTCCTCAGACGTAACGACGCAGTTGGAAAAAGGCGCAGACTTAACCGCAGAGAACGCATAGAGCGCAGAGAGAGGCGGGAAGAAGCGGAAATGGATTTCACGGAACTGTAATTCGAAAACCGATCAGATTTTCTCCGATCCTTTGCGATCTTTGCGTTCTCTGCGGTTAAACCAAGCCGTCTCCAAATGCATCGTTTTTCGACCTCCCGCCCTGCTCGAAATCAAAAAATATTGGCCCTCCAAAAATCTCAAATCTCCATATCGAAGCCACTGCCCATAAGCCCCTTGCACCTCTGCTTGATCGCGTCGTCTCTCCCCATCCCAAAAAAATCATTAGGAGACGCAAGGAGTAGTCTGCAACGCTTGTCTTATGACGCGCATCGGAAAAATCGCCCGCCTGCCACGCAACATTCGCGAAACGCTCAACACCCGCCTCGATAACGGCGAGCCCTTCGACGACATCCTCCTCTGGCTCAATTCCCTCTCGGAAGTCCGCTTTATCCTCGCCTCGCACTTCGAGGATCGCCCCGTCAGCCAGCAAAACCTCACCGCATGGAAAGCCGGCGGCTTCCGCGACTGGCAGCGTGCCCAGCATCTCTCCGATGGCGTCGATCGTCTCCTTGAGACAGCCGGCGACCTCGACTCCACCGTCGATCAGCGCCAGCTCGTCAACTCGCTCGCCACGATTCTCGCCGCCGAACTCGCCTTCGTAACCAGGGAGTTCCTCAACTCGACGAGTGACCCCGCGATTCGCTTGCGATTCCTCGGCGATGCCATCCGCCAGCTCAGCATCCTTCGCCAGAGCGACCGCTTTGCCGTTCGCGCCGGACTCGAGCGCCTCCGTCTCGAAGTCCAGACATTGCGCCGCGATGAACAGGAGGCAAAGAAGGCAAAACGGCGCCCCGGGGAAGATGCCACGCTTCCCGATTCCGCAATGTCCGGCTCTGCAAACGAAGCCCTGATATTTGCCGACTTTCTCAAGCAGTTTGAGGAAGCCCTTCAGGACCCTCACAACGTCAACCCATCCTCTGAAACTTGTGCCGCGTAACTGCCGCGACAGCGTCACCCGCTCTCCTCAAACAAGCCAATACAAGGCTGCACAAGGTTGCGGAATTTTTTAAACCGCTCAAAACTGCTCAAAAGGGGCCCTGGGGGATATCGAAAAGGCAATGTTCCGGCAACCGAAGATCCGGCTCTTCGAATGGATTCTTGAAGCAAATCCCCCTCCATCCCGTCTCACATCCGTGCCTCCGAACCGCCCCTCGCATACAGTTGCAACCCCCTCGCCCAAGCCGTAGTATAGCGCACTTTACCCGATGAAATTGCTTTCCTGTTCACTTGCCGGCCTCTTTCTGGGTACGGCGGGGGCTTTTGCCCAGATTACTTCCGTGGCGCCGACGGGAAATCCGACGCCGTCACCGCTGCCGATCCCCGTGACCACGGTTTGGGACCTGGTGAGCAGCGGCGGGTGGGCGATCATCCCGCTGGCGGTGCTCTCCGTGATCACGGTGATGCTGGTGCTCACGTTTCTCTTTACCCTGCGGCGCGGGGCGGTCGTCTCGGCGCATTTCATGAACACGGCGGATGCCCTGCTCAAGAAGCGCGATTATCATGGCCTGCTGGCCATCTCCTCGCGGCATAGCGAGATCGTGGCGCGCGTGGTCCAGCGGACGCTCGATTTTGCCACGCGCAACCCGAATGCGGACTACTCGATCGTCCGCGAGATCGCGGAGACCGAGGGCGCGACCCAGGCGGCGTCGCTCCAGCAGCGGATCGTTTACCTGGCGGATATCGGCATGCTCTCGCCGATGATCGGCCTGCTCGGGACGGTCATTGGCATCATCAAGTCCTTCGGTCAGTTGGCCACCCACCAGACGGCCGAGGCCACTCGGAACTCGCTGCTGGCCGGCGGCGTCTCGGAGGCGCTCATCGCCACGGCCGGCGGCCTGATCCTTGGCATCACGGCGATGGGTTTTTACTCCCTCTTCCGCGGGCGGGTCCAACGGCTGATCTCCGACCTGGAGATTGCCTCGACCCATGTCCTCGGCTTGCTGGCGCTCAATTACAACAAGCGCCGCGACTCGGCGGCGGAGAAGACCAGGGTAGGCATTGAGGATGACTTTTAAAGCGGGGACTGCTCCATGAATTTCCGCCGCCAACCGAAGCCCGACGTGTTCGGGTTCCAGATCGCGCCGATGGTCGACATCCTGCTGGTGCTGCTGGTGTTCTTCATCGTCACATGGAATTTCTCGCTCAACGAAAAAGAGCTGGACGTAAAAATCCCCACCGCGACCACCGCGAAGGATACCGATGCCTATGTAGGGCAGGTGGTGGTGAACGTGAAGACCGACGGCTCGCTGGTTTTCAATCGCAAGGCGATCGGCGGGGATGAACTCGTGGCGAAACTCAAGGAGCTCGCAAAACTTTACCCGGACCAGGCGGTGATCCTCCGCGGCGATCAAAACGCGAATTACAAATTCATCATCAATGTGCTGAACCTCTGCCGGCAGGCGAACATCTATAACGTCGCGTTTGCCACGGCGGCGGATCCTCAGCCCCAGGCTCAATGACGATCGGCCCGAAACAACTCCTGAACGGCATCCTGCCGGCCGCCGCCGCGTGTCTGCTGGCGGCAGGGACGTTGCATGCGCAGGAGATTCGCCGCGCGGAGCCGGTGGACCCGGGCCAGGTGGACCAGACGCAGCCGAATACCGATAACATCCCGACCGCGCGGGCGGTGCCGTTTCAGCCATTTGAAAGCTCAACGCCTGCGCCCGTCGCGCCTGCATCCACTCCGGCGCCGGCGGAGCCCGCCCCGCAGGATGTCAACGGCGGCACGGAACCCGCGCTGGCGCCCCCGGATACCAGCGAGCAGACCGCCGATCAGGTGCAGCTCGATTTCGCCAACGGATTCTACTCTCGCAACATGATCGACTCCGCCGCGCCGGAGTACGAAAAATACCTCAGCCTCTACCCGGAGGCTCCGATGCTGGACCGCGAGTCCGCGCTCTTCCGGCTCGGCGAGTGTTACCGGCGCATGGGCAATGTGAATGCCGCGCGCAATGCCTACCAGACGCTGCTCGTGAATTTTGCGATCGGCCAGTTCATCGGCCCGGCCGCCTATCGGCTCGCGGACATGTCCTATGCGCAGAAGGATTGGGAGGGGGCATTGGATTACTACCGCAAGGCGTCGGTGCGGATGACCGATCCTGTCGTCGCGATGGCGGCGAAATTTTACAGCGCGCGCTGCCTTGAGAATCTCAATCTCCCGGCGGAAGCGCAGATCACTTATGAGGACATTGTCGCGACGGCGGTCGACAACCCTTACCGCGAGCCGAGCCGGCTGGCGCTGGCGGAGATTCTTTCGACCAACGGGCGCAAGGATGATGCGCTGATCCAATTCGAGGCGCTGGCAAAGGAGGCACAGCAGCCGGCGGTGAAGGTGGAGGCGCTGGTGAAGGCGGGCCTGCTGAATATCGATCTCAACCAGCCGGACAAAGGCGCGGACGATCTGAACAAGGCGCTGGCAATCCCCGAGGTGGGGGAGTGGCGGCCCATTGCTCAGATCGGGCTGCTGCGGGTGCTGTATGAGTCCGGCAAATACAAGGAGCTGCTGGACCAGTACCAGGGTGCGTTCATCGATCTGCCGGACGACATCAAGCCGGAGGTGCTGATCCTGGCAGCGAATTCCAAGCGGCAGCAGGGCGATTTTCCAGGCGCGGCGGACCTTTATCAGCAGATCATCAAAAACTATCCGACGTCCGTCTACGCGGATGAAGCTCGGTACGAACACCTCGTTGCCATGTACAATGACAATGACCCGAGTTTGACCTCGGCGGCGGATGAATTCCTCGCCGGCAATCCGGATGCTTCGAAGCGCGACCAGGTGACGCTGCTGAAGGCGGAGGCGCTTTTCAAAACACAGCGATACGCCGACGCGGCGCCGCTGTATGAGTCGCTGAAGAATTCCGACCTCAGCTCCGGTTACCGGGCGGATGCGGAGTTCAAGCTGGGATGGTGTTACATGCAGACGCATGACGACGCGAAAGCGATCGCGGCGCTGACCGATTTCATGAAGGATTTTTCAGTCAATGACCTGGTGCCCTCCGCGCTGGCCCAGCGCGCGGTGGCTTACCAGCAGAGCCATGACCTGACCTCGGCGCTCAAGGATTTTGACCAGTTGCTTGCCAATTATCCCGATGCGAAGGAGTGCGAGCTGGCGCTGCAGCAGAAGGCGTTGATCCTCGGCGAGCAACAGGATAACGACGGGATGTCTGCGACGTTCAAGCAATTGCTGGCGCAGTATCCGCACAGCCCGGCGGCGGCGCAGGCGAATTACTGGATCGGCTCCGCCGCGTTCTCCGCGAAGGATTACAAGGCGTGCATCGCCCCGCTGGAAGCGGCCCGGAAGCTCGACAAGGCGCAGTTCTTCGAGCGCGCGACGCTGCGGATCATCCTGGCCCATTACACCCTGGAGGAGCGCGACCCGCTTGCCGCGGAGGTGGACCTGTACGAGGACAGTCATCCGAAGGACAAGGTCCAGCCAGATGTGCTGCGCTGGCTGGGCGAATCCTATCTGACGGACAAGGATTATGCCTCGGCGGAGAAGTATCTCTCGCAACTCAGCGTCCGCGACGACTCCACGCCGGACGATTGGTATGACCTCGGCCAGGCGCAACGCGGGGCGGGGCAATACCCGGACGCAATCAACTCCATGCAGAAGTATGTTGCCGCGCAGAACGATCCCATCAACCAGGCCAAGGGCCTGCTGGAGCTGGGTCGCGCGCAACTGGAGAACGGCAAGCTGGACGATGCCCAGGCCTCCGCGGATAAAGCATGCTCCCTGCAACCCGAGGGGCTTGCCAACGGCCAGGGAAGAATGCTCTCCGGCGATATCCAGATGGCGCGGAATAATCTCGATGCGGCGGCAAAGGTTTACCAGAGCATCGCGGTGATCCTGGACGATCCGCAGGTGACGCCACTCGCCCTCAACAAGGCATACGAATGTCTCACCCGGGAAGGTGACACCGCCGAAGCCGCGAAGGTGCTGAATGAATTGCAGACCAGGTATCCCGAATACCAGGTCAGGACTGGCAACCTGGACCCGTAATCGTGGGCGCGGATAACGCAATTTAACGCAGATTTTTGGTTGCACCGTTCACCGATTTGGGAATGCTGCGCCAATGCGCAAGCCTTGCCTCGGCATCCTTTGCTGCGCGGTACCGGGTATCTTGATTTCGGAGGTCTTTCCCTGTTCTTTGACAGTTGCGGCGGCCGCGTTGGTCTGCTTTGCGGTTGCGCTCTTTCGTGGGTGGAACACGGTTGCGTTCTGTCTGCTGGTAGTTACTGCATTTCTTATTCGGCATGAATTGGATTGGCGCCGGAATCCGGGGCGTTTCCCGCTGGAGCTGGCGGACAGGGGTGTGCCGCGGGTCCATGCCACCGGCGTTGTGATTTCCGATCCGTTTCCCGCCGGGTTCGCGATGCACACGGCGCACTACCGATTTGAGATGCGTGTCACGGGGTTCGACAACAGCGCGGGCAGGTGGAATGCCGGATTCCCGGTCGAAGTTTACTGGACGGGTGCGCCACCCGTCTGGGGCGATGAGGTTGATCTTGCGGCGGATATCTCGCGGATACCAACCCCACGCAATCCGGGTGAGTATGACGAATCGACTTACCTTGCCAGGTGCGGGATCGATGCCGAGTTATCCTGCAATTACGCGGAGGATAACCGCGTGATTGCACATGATTGCGGCAATCCTGTTCTCGGATGGGCGCGCGATGCCCGGGCATTCCTGGAGCGGCGCTTGACGATTGGGATAGCGGACGATCCGGAGATATCCGGGCTGATAGAGACCATTACGCTTGGACTCAAGCAGGAGACATCCCTGACGGACCGGGAACTCTTTCAGCATGTCGGCGCCCTTCATCTCTTTGTGGTCAATGGGCTGCACATCGCGCTGCTGGCGGGGATTCTCGCTTTGCTTCTCAAGCCGCTCGGCATCCGGCGCCGCGCCTTCGCGCTGGTGGTGATCCCGGTGCTCCTGGGTTACACGATGGTGACCGGCTTCAGCCCCGGCAGTGTGCGCGCGGCGATCATGGCGGCGGTCGTATTCGGCGCGAGCTTTGTCGAGCGCAAGCCGTTCTCGTTTAACAGCCTCGCCGCCGCCGCTCTCATCCTTCTGCTTTGGGACACGAATGAGTTATTCATGGAAGGGTTTCAGTTTTCATTCGGCGTGGTTACGGCAATCCTTCTCCTTGCGCGCTGGATTGAAAAACCGATCCGTCCCATCGGCACGCCGGACCCCTTCCTGCCGCGTGTCCTATGGACCCGCTGGCAGCATGCGCGGGACGTGTGCTGGCGCAGGATTTCGGGATTATGCGCGGTGTCGCTTGCCGCTTCCATCGGTGCTCTGCCCTTCAGTGCGGGTTACTTCAATCTCATTACTCCCTCCGCGCTGGCCGCCAATCTCCTGCTGGTGCCGCTGGCATTTGGAATCCTGTTTGAGGGGATCGCGTCGCTGATCGCCGCGCCGCTGGCGCTTCTGTTCAACAATACGAACTGGCTGCTGGCTTCATCGATGCTCGGTGTCGTGCATTTCTTCGCATATCTGCCGGCGGGACATATCTTTGTCTCCACGTCCCGCGCCGCGCAGCCGGAGTGCAGGCTGACGGTTCTGGACCTCGAGCCCGGGCAGGCGATCCTCATCGAGAGCAAGGGCAGCGCATGGCTTGTGGACTGCGGCGACAACTCCAGTTACCTGCGGATTGTGCGGCCCTGCCTGGAGTCGCGCGGGATCAACAGGCTGGATGGCCTGATCCTCACGCACGGCGCCTCGGGTAGCATTGGCGCGGCGCAGCAGGTGATCGCGGATTTTAATCCACGCGAGATATGCGAATCCAGCGTGACGGACCGCTCCACTACGCGGCGCGCACTGGAGATGTCGCTCGCGAAGGAGGGCCGCGCGAAAACCATCCTCGAAACCGGCGACCGGTTCCAACTCAGTGCAGTGGCCGGGTGCGAAGTACTCTATCCGCCAGCCGGTTTTGCCGGGCGCACGGCCGCGGATAAGTCATTGGTGCTTCGCGTCGTGGATGGCGGAGAGGCGGTGTTGCTGATGGCGGACAGTGGATATACCGGCGAGCGATGGCTGCTGGATAAGGGGCACGCGCCGCGCGGGTCGATCGTGGTCCTCGGCGGGCAATCGGACGATATGGAGGGAACGGAGGATTTTCTCTCCTCCGTCCATGCTTTCGCGGCGGTGCGCGGGGAGCCGGGTTTTACCGGTTCGCCGGCGCGGGATCGCGAGTGGGCGGGTGGATGTTACAAGGCCGGGGTGCGGCCGGTCCTGCAATCGGTCGCCGGGGCGGTGACCATTGAATTGAATCAATCCGCATTCACCGTGACCGGTTTCGCGAACAGTCAGCGTCTTGTTAGCAAAAGTGAGTGAAATCGCCGGCCCTGGGCGGCGTAATGGCGTTCGAAGTCGGTCTGCGGCACTTGTTCTTCCCACGGTGCGGATACCAGTTGCGGGCAACTGGCGGCGGATTTTTCGATGCAAGCGAAGTAATCGGCGGCGTCGGTCTTGATGCATAACTGGCCGCCGGGGGCGAGGGCGGCGGCGGCGGCATCGAGGAAGGGGGGCTGGATCAGGCGGCGCTGCCAGTGGCGGCGCTTGGGCCATGGGTCGGGGAAGAGGATGTAGAAGCGGGTTACTGACGCGCGCGGGAGGAGATGCTTGACGACATAGGCGCTCTCGATCCGGAGCAGGCGAACATTGGTCAGCGCCGCGCGTTCGGCTTTGCGGCAGGTGTTGCGGACCCGGCCGAAGAGGCGCTCGACGCCGATGAAATTGCGTTCCTGATGCGCGCGGGCCATGGCGACCAGAAAGCTGCCGTCGCCGCATCCGAGATCGACCTCCAGGGGGGCCGGCCTTGGGAAAAGTTCGGCGAGGTCGATTGTGCGAAAGAGGTCGGCCGGGACATACTCGAGCGGACTGACCGGCTCGGCGGGAGCTGGAGATGGGAGGGTTTCCGCCGTGGTCACAGGTAGTAATCGAAATCCTGTTCGCGGCTCAACCAGCGGCGGACGCGGAAGACATGGGCGGGCTTGGTCTGCGGATTAAGCAGGACATAATTGCGGCTGCCGCGCCAGAGATAGCGTTCATCGGTGAGTAAGTCGTGCACCTGATAAGTATCACTGTCCATCCATCCGAATTCCTCCACCGGCACATGGATGAAGGCGTCGTGCGATTGGTAGGGATCGAGGTTAATGGCAACGAGGACGATGTTATCGCGCGACTCCGTGGCTTTGCCGTAAAAGAGGATGTTATCATTCTCCGATTGGTAGAAGCGGAGATTGTCGTATTGCTGGAGCGCGCGATTCTCGCGGCGCATCCGGTTGAGGCGGGTGACGATGTCCTTGATATTGCCGGGGGCATTCCAGTCGCGCTGCTTGTATTGATACTTCTCGGAGTCGAGATACTCCTCCTTGTTCGGGAGGGCGGCATTCTCGCAAAGCTCGAAGCCGGAATAGATGCCGTAAACGCTGGAGAGCGTGGCGGCGAGGACCGCGCGGATAATGAACGCGGGCCGGCCGCCCTGCTGGAGAAAGTACGGGAGGATATCCGGCGTATTCGGGAAAAGATTCCCGCGGTAATAAGTCTTCATCTCCGTCTGGGTCAGCTCGGTGAAGTATTCGACAAGCTCCTGCTTGAAATTGCGCCAGGTAAAGTAAGTGTAACTCTGCTGGAAACCAGCTTTTGCCAGCACCTTCATCATCTTCGGGCGCGTGAAGGCCTCCGAGAGGAAGATCACATCGGGATACTTTGCGCGAACCTTCGCGATGAGATACTCCCAGAAGGCAACCGGCTTGGTATGCGGGTTATCGACGCGGAAGATGCGGACGCGGCGGTCCGCCCAGAAGAGGATGATATCGGCCATCTCATCCCAGAGCGCGCGCCAATCTTCGCAGAAGAAATTCAGGGGATAGACATCCTCATATTTCTTGGGCGGATTCTCGGCATACTTGATCGTGCCGTCGGGGCGCTTGAAGAACCACTCGGGTTTCTCGTGGACGTAGGGATGGTCCGGGGAACAATTGATGGCGAAATCGAGCGCGAGCTCCATCCCGCGCTTGTGCAGCTCGTCGATGAGCCAGTCGAAATCGGCGAATGTCCCGAGGGCCGGCTCGATGTCCTTGTGGCCGCCGCCATTCGGCGTGCCGGCGAAACGGTTGCCGATGGCATAAGGGACACCGGGATCGGACGGCTCGGCGGTCACCGAGTTATTGCGGCCCTTCCGTTTCGTCAGGCCGATGGGATGGATCGGGGGAAAGTAAATCACGTCGAAGCCCATCGCCTTCGCGTCGTCGATGCGGTTGAGGCAATCGCGAAAGGTCGAGCCGCGGTCGCCGAGCCCCTCGGCGGAACGGGGAAAGAACTCATACCACGCCGCAAAGAGGGCGCGCTCGCGATCCACAAGGACGCGCGGGCAACCGGCCTGCACGCCTGCGGCGGAGAGTTGGTAATCGGTCGTCTGCGAGCGATCGGGCCATGCGGCCATCAGGCCTTCCAGTTCGCTCCATCGCGAAATCTCGTTCACTTCAGGGGGCTCGGCGGCCTCGATTTTGCCGGCGATTTCGCGCAGGCGCGAGGCGTCCCATGTTGAACCGCCGGCTTCCGCGCGAGCAGCCCCGGCCTGCACGAGGTGGGCGCCCTCGATGGTCTCGCTGGCGAGGTCTTTCACGCCACCGTCGAATTTCTTGCGAAACTCCTGCTGCCATGAGCTGAAGGCATCGACCCATGACTCGATGGTGAATTCGTACCCGGCATTCTCGAAGACCGAGAGGACGCCGCGCCAGCGATCCTGGCCGTTGGGGATCGCGGTCATGGCCGTCTCGCTCCAACGCGCGGCGCCGATCACGCGCCACTTGAGCACGGCGGCGACCACATCGTGGCCGGCCATGTAAATATCCGCCTCCACCGTGAGGTCCTGGCCGATGGTGAGCTTGATGGGGTAACGGCCGCCATCGATCAGAGGGGTGACGCGTTCGATCGTGACGGTGACGTATTGCGGGGGAGGGACGGGGGCATGCTCGCGCGCCGGGGCGGCCTGATGGGCGATGACCTGGGGCGGAGGTTGGACAGCGGCGACGGGAGCGGGTTCCGGCGCCGGGAGAGCAGGCACAGGGACGGGCGCGGATTCGGGCGCGGGCTGAACGTTCGCCTTGAGCTTCTGTTGAGCGGCTTTGCGGGCTTTCCCTTTTTTCATGCGAGGCTTTCCACGAGGTTGCGGGTTGCCTGGAGCTCCGGGATGCGTGCGAGCACCTGGCGGAGCGAATTGAGGGCGGCCGGGATGTGATCGAGGAAGGCTTTGCGCTCCCGCACGAGCCCGAGAAATCCATACGCACCCAGCGCCTGCATCAGGCGTTGCATCGCGCAGAGGTCGAGCGTCTGGCGGAAGTCGGCTGCGATCTCGCCGCCGCCGTCCAGCACGCGGCCGATGTAGGCGTTGATCAATTGCTCCCGCTGCTGCGCGCCGAGCGGCATGTAGGGATCGTACACGAGCGATGCCAGATCGTACTGAGGGAGCCCGGGGCGGAGCCCCTGGAAATCGATGAGCCACGCATCGCCGCGGCAGATGAGGACGTTTTGCGATTGGAAATCGCGATGGACCAGGACGCGCGGCGTTGCGGCCAGGCGCCGGGCGATCTCGCGCATGGCGCCCGCGTCGGCTCCAGGGCCGGCTTCGCGGCCGAAGACGCGGCCGGCGCAATTCTCGAAAAAGTAGTTTTGCTCCCAGACGTAGAGCTCCTCATTAAACTCCGCCTGCAGGGTCAGCCCGGTATCGGCCAGGGCGGCCATCCCGCGCAGATGCAGGGCGGCCATCTCGTCCAGCGTCAGGTCATAATAGCCGCCGAGCGTGTCCCAGCCCACATCGCGGAAGGCCCAGAGATCGATCTGCCCCAGGTCCTCCATCCAGATGAGGCGCTCCTCCTCGTCGTGATGATAAATCTCAGGCACATGGATGCCGAGGCCCGCGAGGAATTCCGCGATGGCGCAATAGTGGCGGTTCTCCTCCCGGCTGTCGCCATAGCGCACGAGGATGAGGGAATGCTCGTCGGTCACGCGGATGCGGTAATATTTCCGGTCGGAACCGCCTTTTTCCAGTTCCTCGATGCGGATGGCGCCCTTCGCGTAGCGGGGGAACCGGGACATCGTCTGTTCGATCAAATTCTCTGGCAACATCGGTGGGGTTCTTAAAAATCAAAGCCGGTATGCCGACCGGTCGCGTTGCGGCCCGCGGTGACGATGCACCGGTTGAGGACGCTGCCGGGCAAGACTCGCGCACCCTCCCACAGAATACAATCCGTCACTTGGGCGCCCGGCTCGATTTCCGACCCCGGGCCGGCTGCGAGGAAGCCGGCGATTTCCACGTCCGGCGAGACGCGGGCGGTGTCCGCGATGGGCTTGCGCCAATCTCCGCTTGCGGGGAAGAAATCGCCGCGCGCCAGGGCGGCGTGGACATCCAGGTAGCTCTCGCGGGTGCCGAGGTCCCACCAGACGCCTTCGTCCAGGACCACGCCGCCGAGCCGGGCGCCTTCCTTGATCATCTCCATGAAAAGGGGGATCACCGAGATGCGGGTCCGCGGCGGGATGCGGCGGAGGAATGCGGGCTCCACGATGTAAATGCCGGTGAAGAGGCATTGCTGAGCGGCTTCGACGCCGAGGCGGCCGGCGATGTCGACCACGCGGCCGGCGTCGAGCGCCACATGGAGGGGGTGGCCCTGGGAACGGAGGACCAATGTGACCTCGTTGCCGCTCGCGGCGTGATGGGCCAGGGCTTTCTCGACGGACACATTGGTGAGGACATCGCCGTTGTAGACCACGAACGGCTGGCCCGCGAAGTGGTGCTCCACATTTTTGATGCCGCCTGCGGTTTCCAGGAGGATTGGCTCGTGCTCGAAGATCAGGCGGGCACCCCGGTATTCCGCGCCGGGGAAGGTCTTTGTGTACTCTTCGTGGCAATGGTGGGTGTTGATCACGAGCTCGCGGGCGCCGGCGGCGATCAATTGATCGAAGGCGAATGTGATCAGGGGCTTGCCGTAGATCGGGATCAGCGGTTTTGGGAGGCGTTCTGTCAGGGACTTCAGGCGGGTCCCCAGGCCGGCTCCGAGTACGAATGCACGGTCCATGGGCTATTGCCCTCCGCTGCGGGAATGCGCCCGCCCGCGGTGCTTCGCACAGCGAGGCGGGCAGGGAGTGATGGGAACCAACGCGGCGCAGGTCATTTTCGGGGATTCAATCGTGCAGGAATCGGGGATTCGCTATTTTTTGAGGTCCGCCGGATGGGTAAAGATGCGGGCCGATGTCCGGGAAACCTGAGCGCGATGGTTTTAGCAGGTTTTCAAAATTCAGGTTTGAGGAGGTCGGGAGCGACATGCGGGATCAAAAATGAGGGAAAATTTTTTCACCTTAATTTGGCTTAATTTACCTTAATTACCCAAGGCGCGTATTTTGTTTTGGAGTGGGCGCGGGGATGCACGGGCGGATGTCCGGGCGGTTGCACGGAGGGATGCACAGGCGGACAGATTTAGCGATGCTGGCAGATGCATTCTTTGAGCATTGCAGAAGACTACTTGCTTCTCCTAATGATTTTTTTTGGTGGCTCAGAGCGGGCCAACGTCGCGTGGATTGAGAGGATGGGTCGTGCCGTAGGCAGATGCGCCTCAGGCGCAACCTATAATTCCAGGTGGCGCGCAAGAGCCGGTGACGTTACGGCGGGTATGAGCGCGGATTGTCTCGGTGGAAAGGTGTCGAGGGAGGGCCGATTGCCGGAAGATCCCGTATTTCGCCAGAGTCCGCCCCTTTTGTGACTCGTGACGGGTCGGCAAAACCCTAGTTCCCAGACCGAATCGGGAGCTGCATCTGCCGCGCGACTACGAGGCAATCGTGATCATCAAATAGGTGGAGATGAATCGGGAGTATCGATGCGACACAGGCGTCGCCAAACCGATCGTGCAGTATGTACGGCCAAACGTCGTTGAGCTGGTCAAAATCGATGTGTTCGCACGCCCATTCCTCGAAGCAGGTTCCTACGCGCATGACGACACGCATGAATTCATCCATGCCGTTGAAGCACTCGCTCAGGTTCATGTGCCTGTCCGTCTTCCGCAGTTCCTCGCACCGGTCCCAAAGCGATGTTGCGCAGGCGAAAACGGCGGCAGGGTCTACCGTTTCAGTTTGGTCGTTCATGGCTTTTCTTATTCCTTCAGGGCTTTAGTATCCTGGGATGGGTCCTGTGGAAATTTCTTTCTTTGATACAGGGAAGGGTATCAGGAGAGCGGTCCGAGGGGGTGCGATTTGAATCGTGGCCAGTCGAACGGCAACCTGATACGGCCATTTGGGGTAGACAAAGGAGGCGTTCCAAAAGCTTCCCTTTCCCCGACTTTTACACGCATACTCCTGCCGCAATGTCCATGGCAGTTAGCAACGTCGGTTTGGCGCGGGCCTGGTACGGAGATGTCATAAAGGACTTTCTAGCCCGGGATGCAGACGACATACTGGGCAAGCTTGCCCGACACGCCGGCGACGGGCACTTTGCCGACCAGCGTGACGCTTGGATCGCTCAGATCGAGATTCTGCGCTCACAACTCGAAGGCTTGGACGGATGGGTCTTCTTTGAATTCAATATCCCCCGCATGGGGCGGCGCGTGGACGTCATTCTCGTACTCGGTTCGGTGATATTTGCCTTGGAATTCAAAGTCGGCGAAAAAAATTACGATCGCACAGCCATCGAACAGGTCTGGGATTACGCGCTCGACCTGAAAAATTTTCACGAAGCCAGCCACAACGTCGCTATTGCTCCGATTCTCGTGGCAACCGAAGCCCCACCGATGTCTGTTAATTTTGAGGCCGACGAGGATAACGTTTATCGACCAGTCCTGACAAACTCTGCAACGTTGCGAAAGACCTTGGAGTTGTGTCTGAGCCTCGCCAATGGGTCGGCCTTGGACGCGCAGGCATGGGTGTGTGCTTCGTATCGCCCGACTCCAACGATTATCGAAGCCGCACGTTCTCTGTATGCGCAACACTCCGTTGAAGCGATCGCTCGCTTTGACGCCGGCGCGCAGAATCTCCACACTACAACCAAGCGCATCGAAGAGTTGGTAGATGAGGCCCGTAACACTGGACAGAAATTCATCTGTTTTGTGACCGGCGTTCCGGGTGCAGGAAAGACTTTGGTGGGATTGAATATTGCCACGCAGCGGCGCGACGTGAATGCCACGACGCATGCCGTATTCCTGTCGGGAAATGCGCCGCTGGTTGCCGTGTTGCGTGAGGCATTAACGCGGGATGAATACTTCCGACTTAAGGCACAGAAGCAGAAGGTGACCAAAAAGAAGACCGCAACTCCCGTAAAAGCCTTCATCCAAAACGTTCACCACTTTCGTGACGCGGGGCTGATGGACGAGAATGCGCCGTCGGATCATGTCGTTATCTTTGATGAAGCGCAGCGAGCCTGGAATTTGCAAATGACGTCCAACTTCATGAAGCGAAAAAAGAATCATCCGGGCTTTACCCAGTCTGAGCCGGAGTTTTTGATTTCCTACATGGACCGCCATCGGGATTGGGCGGTCATCATTTGTCTGGTGGGCGGCGGGCAAGAAATCAATACGGGCGAGGCTGGTATCTCGGCTTGGTTGGAGGCGGTGATCGAACGTTTTCCGCATTGGAAGATGTTCATCTCCTCCCGGCTGCACGATAGTGAGTACGCTGCAAAGAATACCCTCGAGCTAGCTCAGTGCAGGGCTCAAACCCATCATGAGGATTCCCTGCATCTCGCTGTTTCAATGCGGTCGTTCCGCGCCGAGAATGTCTCGGCCTTTGTAAAGGCGTTGCTTGATTGCGAAGCCGACGCAGCTCGCGAAGCGTTCGCGGAACTCAAAATGCGCTTCCCAATCGTTCTTTCCCGGGACTTGAACAAAGCTAAAGAGTGGGTTCGCTCCCAGGCGCGAGGTTCTGAGCGTTTCGGCTTGCTAGCCTCTTCCAAAGCGATGCGACTCAAACCCCTTTCCGTTGATATCCGCGTTGCCGTTGACCCTGTGCATTACTTTTTGAATGACCGCGACGATGTTCGCTCGAGCTACTATCTTGAAGACGCTGCGACAGAGTTTCAGGTTCAGGGGCTCGAGCTCGATTGGACGTGCGTCACCTGGGATGGGGATTTTCGTTTCAATGGCACCCGTTGGAGCCACCACGACTTCTGTGGGACACGCTGGAACAACATCAAGAGCAGCGATAACCAAAGTTATCTGAGGAATGCGTACCGTGTTTTGCTCACGCGCGCCCGACAGGGGATGGTTCTTTTTGTGCCGCAGGGCGTTGAGAGCGATCCAACGCGTTCACCTGCGTTTTATGATTCGACCTTCAACTATCTGAGAGAGCTTGGTATTCCGGCGTTGATTTGAGGTATATGATGGGAGGCTGAGGCCTGGCGTTAACTTGTCACAGAGATCGAGCGATTCTCATTCATTTGACGGTTTCGAAATCGAGAATGTGTGGCGTTGAATGCCGGGGTTACCTGGGGTATCGCCCGCTTGCTCAACCCCAGGCTACTTTCTTTGACCCGCTTCGGGGTCCTGGAATTGGGCAATTCCTTCGACAGGCTCAGGGCCTGCGGCCCTTCGGCGGGCCGTTTCGACGGGCTCAAGACCCCGAGTTTGTCTCGGGGCTCAGGGCCTGCGGCCCTTCGGCGGGCCGTTTCGACGGGCTCAAGACCCCGAGTTTGTCTCGGGGCTCAGGACCTGCGGCCCTTTGACGGGCCGTTTCGACGGGCTCAAGACCCCGAGTTTGTCTCGGGGCTCAGGGCCTGCGGCCCTTCGGCGGGCCGTTTCGACAGGCTCAAGACCCCCAGTTTGTCTCGGGGCTCAGGGCCTGCGGCCCTTCGGCGGGCCGTTTCGACGGGCTCAAGACCCCGAGTTTGTCTCGGGGCTCAGGGCCTGTGGCCCTTCGACAGGCTCAGGGCCTGCGGCTGCGGCTGAGGCGCACCTGTCCGCTGGCGGGCTCGGGCCTTGCGATGGTGAGTTGAAGAATTCCTGCTTTGTGGCCGTGCGGGCTCATTTGACCAACTGGGCCTGTGGGGGGTATAAAATCCGGAAATGTCTGCAGGTGGCGAATCGGACGACGCATCCCAGAGCCAATCCGCCGCGCAGCGGGGGAAGACCCGGGCGGTCCTCAAAGGGATTGAGCAAGGCCGGGAGGCGGCCGAGACAGTGCGGCGCAAAGCTGCTGAGGCCGAGCGGGAGGGTATTCCCCTGCACAAGCTCATTCCCGTGAGGTAGTAGCGTTTTTATCCCTGGTCTGGCACCGGACTGGCTCCGTACGTGGGTTGGAGCCCAGAAAGGGGCGGGAATTTGATATCCTGCGGGTGTAGGAGATTCTTGCACTTTTTGAGGTTCCACGCGCCTACGGAAAAAACCGCATGCGCCCAATTGCGTAAAACCATTCCGTTCGATAATAAATGAACGGAATGAGAATATTGTCAGGAGCGCCTATTATATGAATGTCCTTGTCACGGGTGGAGCCGGTTTTATCGGCTCAAATTATGTCCTCCAATCTCTCGCCGTGGATTCCTCCCTCGGCCAGTTGGTCAATCTCGACAAACTGACGTACGCGGGGAATCCGGCGAACCTCACGTCGGCGGAGTTCGACAGCCGCTATACGTTTGTCCAGGGGGACATCGGGGACCGGGAGCTGGTGGCTGGGCTGCTGGCGAAGCACAAGATCGATGCTGTGGTCAATTTTGCCGCTGAGTCGCATGTGGACCGCTCCATCGACGGGCCCGAGGCTTTCCTGGAGACGAATGTCATGGGGACGCTGCGGCTGCTGGATACGGTGCGCCATTACTGGAAGGGGCTGCCGGAGGCGGAACGTAAGGCGTTCCGGTTCCTGCACGTTTCCACGGATGAGGTGTTTGGCTCGCTGGGGCCGGACGATCACGCTTTTACCGAGACGACGCCATTTGCGCCGAACAGCCCGTATGCGGCGTCCAAGGCATCGAGCGATCATCTGGTGCGGGCGTATCATCACACGTACGGGCTGCCGGTGGTGACGACGAATTGCTCGAACAACTACGGGCCGTATCAGTTCCCTGAGAAGCTGATCCCGCTGATGATCCTGAATGCGCTGGAAGGGAAGAGCCTGCCGATCTACGGGGACGGGAAGAACGTGCGGGACTGGCTGTTTGTGGAGGATCATTGCACGGCGATCCGCATGGTGCTCCAGCGCGGGCTGGTCGGGGAGACGTACAACGTGGGCGGGCTTAACGAACGTCCAAACATCGAGGTCGTCGAGCAAATCTGCTCGCTGCTGGACGAGCTGGCGCCGAATCCGACCGGGGCATCTTATCACGCGCAGAAGACTTTCGTCCGCGACCGGCCGGGGCATGACCGGCGTTACGCGATTGATTGCTCGAAGATCACGGCGGCGCTCGGGTGGAAACCGGCGGAGTCCTTTGAGACCGGGCTTCGGAAGACGGTCGCCTGGTACCTTGGCAATCGCGACTGGTGCGAGGACATCAACTCCGGCAAGTATCAGCGCGAGCGCCTCGGCGCCGCCATCGCATAATGATGTCACCAACCAGGCGCAAGGGGATCATCCTCGCGGGCGGCTCGGGAACCCGCCTGTATCCGATCACGCGGGGCGTGAGCAAGCAATTGCTGCCCGTGTACGACAAGCCGATGATCTATTACCCGCTTTCCGTGCTGATGCTGGCCGGGATTCGGGAGGTGCTGATTATTTCCACGCCGACGGATTTGCCGCAATTCCGCCGGCTCTTTGGCGACGGGTCCCAGTTGGGGCTGGCGATCTCGTATGCGGAGCAGGCGCTGCCGAACGGGCTGGCGCAGGCATACATCATCGGGGCTGAGTTTCTGGGCGACGATCCCTCCTGCCTCGTGCTGGGAGACAATCTCTTCTACGGCCATGATTTTTCCATGACCCTGAAGGCGGCGGATCAGCGGAGCAGCGGCGCGACGATCTTTGGGTACAACGTTGCGGAGCCGCAGGCTTATGGGGTGGTCGAGTTCGACGCCCAGGGGCTTGCGATCTCGCTGGAGGAGAAGCCGGTGAAGCCGAAGTCCAATTTTGCGGTGCCCGGCCTGTATTTCTACGATCAACAAGCGGTCTCGCTGGCGGCATCGCTGAAGCCGTCGGCGCGCGGGGAGCTGGAGATCACCGACCTGAACCGGCGTTACCTTGAGGCGGGCGAGCTGCATGTCGAGATCCTCGGGCGCGGCTTCGCGTGGCTGGATACGGGGACGCATGACTCGCTGCTGGAGGCGGCGGATTTTGTGAGGGCGATCCAGCACCGGCAGGGGCTGCAAATCGCGTGTGTCGAGGAGATCGCGTTCAACCAGAAGTGGATTGATGCAAATCAACTGCAAGAATTGATCGCATGTCTTGGCAAAACCAGCTACGCTCAGTATCTCAGAAAGCTCATCAACTAACAGGGGGTGAGCCAGTAAGACAAACACTGACAAGGGATTACTGTTACACCTACACCAAAAGAGGGACGCCCGATATTGGCAAGCCTGCCACGTTATTATAATTTCCACATTTGAGGTGATCGGTCCGGGGACCAGCCAGAGCCAATTCAAACCTGCCAACACTATTTCACAATGACCAGCACCCAGAAAATACTCATTGGCGTCGGCGTATGCCTTGCAGGAGGGGTGGTCCTCAAATCGGCCATCTCGCCCTCGAACAAGACCAACTGGCACCTTGTTGATCCGGCGGCGGCGCCCACGACGGTTTCGCAGACCAATCCCGCGTCGCAGACGACCGCGCAGCCCGCTCCGGTGATCGGCGCGCAGGGACCGAAGCTCGCCTCCATCGCCGAGCCGCCGCAATCGGGGCCGGATGGCAAGGAGACGATCGCGCCGGACGGCAAGGAAGTGATCCCGCCCGATGGCAAGGAGACAATCGGCAAGGAGACGCTACCGCCAGTGGGACAGTTGCTTCCCTCCGGCCTGCCGCAGTCGGTCGATCCCGCTGCTGGAGGACCGCCGACGGAATACGTGAACAAGAACACCAACAGTAATAACAACAACCCCCTGCTCACCGAACCGAATCCCCAGAACGTTTCCGGGCCAGTTGTCTCCGCGGAGACCCGATAGCCCACGGTTATCCATGGTGAATATGATGACTTCCATACGCAGGGTGGGAAGGTTCAACCTCGCGTTGCTTGGCGCCGGTGTGTTTTGCGCTCTTGCGGTAGGGACGCTGCTCGCAGCGGACGATTGGGATCCGCTTGCCACGCCGAAGACCACTGGCACCGCCGCGAGCCTCTCCGGGACGACATCGCTGCTGGATACCGACGAAAATGGCAATCCGCTACCGAAGGCCGGCGCGTCGCCGAGCCCGTCATTGATCGACCAGGGGACGGACATGGGCGACCAGGAGACCCAGCCCGCGGCGTCGCCCACGCCGGAAGGCACGGCGCCGGCAGTGGATGTGGAGCCAGCGCTGCCCGAGAGCAGCACCAATACGGAGGAGACGGCGCTTTCCGTACCGCTGCCGGAAAATCCGCCGTTGCAGGAGCAGTTCTCCGAGTGGGACCTTGCGCAAGTGGAGGCGCCGACGTTTCTCAACGCTGCGATCGATGAGTTCAACGAGCGGCCGCTGCTGATTACGGGCAACTGGAGCTTCAAGCCGCACCTGAGCATCGGCGATTACTACGACGGCAACATCTTTCTCAAGTCCCAGAACGAGGAGAGCGACTTCATCACCCGTGTGGCGCCCGGCTTTACCATGCGTCTCGGCGATACCGACAGCATGTTTTACCTCGTGGGCGATTACACGGCGGGTTTGAATTATTACGCGGAGCATCCCAACCAGAGCACCGTGGACAATGATGGCCGGGTGCAGGCGCAATGGTCGATGCCGAAGACGACCATCGGGCTGACGATGAATGTGTCCTCGGATACGGGCCAGGATGTCGATATCACCGACCGGGTCCGGCAGGAGTTGTATTTCATCGGGTTGACCGGGCATTACGCCTATAGCGAGAAGACGTCGTGGGACCTGAGCGGGGATTATACCCGGGACGATTTCAACGGGCTGATCTCCTCCCAGCAGACCGAGGGACAGGCGTTCTTGAATTACCAATACTCGCCCAAGACGCAGGTGGGCATCGGGGCCGGGGCCGGGGTGCTCATTGTGCCGGCTACGCCGACGCAGACGTTTGAGGATGGGAATGTGCGCGCCACCTACCGGGCGACCGGCAAGATCACGCTCATTGCGGAGGGGGGGATCGAATTCCGCCAGTATGGCGACGGAGTGGGGACCAGCCTGACGCCCGTTTTCATCATCGAGGGAGCATGGACACCCATCCAGGGGACGGCGGTGTCGCTGGACGCGCGGAGGTCGATCTATGCCTCCGCCATCCTGAACGACCAGGATTACACGGCGACCTCGCTGGATTTTACGATCACGCAGCGGATCACAGATTACGTGGACGTGAGCCTCGCGTCGGGGTACGTTAACTCCAGTTACACGGCCACCGCCACCAACGTCAGCGCGACGCGTGAGGACAATTTTTACTATGTTCGACCCGCGGTGGAATGGAAAGCGCTTAGCTGGTTGTCAGTAGGCATTTTCTATGAATATAGCCAGGACCTCTCTCAAGGCGGAACCGCCAACAGCTTCTCCCGCGATCGCGGCGGGGTGGACATGGCCATCGATTTTTAGAGGAATGCGCATCACCGGCATCGCCGGGCGCGGAGCCGCCTGGCTGGTTGCGCTCGTTGTTTGTGTGGCATCCGCGGTCGCGCAGCAGCCGACCGTGGTGCAGATGGTGCCGGCGTCCGGGACCACGCAGCCGTCCGCGAATTACCACCTGCTGCCGAAGGATACCGTCCACATCAAGGTCTTCCAGGAGGAGGACCTTGAGACCACGGCCCGGATCGATAACGAGGGGAACATCTTCTTCCCGCTGCTCGGGAAGGCGAAGATCGGCGGCGAGACCGTGCAGCAAGCCACGGCCACCATCCAGAACGCCCTCCTGACCTACCTGGTCAATCCCCAGGTATCGGTGGAGATTATCTCGTACTCGAAGCAGCAATTTACCATCCTTGGGGAGGTGAACAGGCCGGGCATTTTCGATTTTCCGGACGAAGGGTCGCTCGATTTTCTCCAGGCCATCGGGATGGCGGGGGGTTACACGAAGATCGCCAATCCCTCGAAAACCATCATCAAACGGGTCGTGAACGGGCAGGAGACGATCATCAAGGTGGACGGCAAGAGGATTCTTGATCCCCATCACAACACCATCGCCGTACCGCAGATCCTGCCGGGAGACACCATCCAGGTGGGGGAAGCGATCTTTTAAGCCATGCAAAACGGCAGCAATTACCCTGAAACGAAGATCGATGCGCCAGCCAGCTCGCTGGACCTCGACCAGATCTGGCATGTCATCCGTGAGAAGGCGTGGCTGATCGGCCTGTGCGGGCTGCTCGGCATCCTCGGCGGCCTTGCGTACATCCATCACACTCCGCTGACCTATTACGCGCAGGCGGTGCTGGAGGTGGATCCGGAGCCGATCAAGGTCATCGGGTACAACGATGTCCAGGAGGAGAAGGACCCGATCAGCGACGAGATGGGGCAGACGCTGCTGGCGGTCTTCCGCAGCCGGCAATTTGCCGAAGAGGTGATCAAGGAGAACAATCTGCTGAAGATACCCAATTTCCTTCCGGAGCTGCCGGACGGGGAAACGCACAGCCTCGGGGACGCGGTGGGCGCGTTGATCGGGATGGAGCAGGTGAGCCTGCCGCCTGGCACCCGCTTCATCAACGTCGGCGTCAAGCACTCCGACCCCGTGATGGCCAAGGAGCTGGCGGACATGATCGCCCAGCATTACTACGAGCGGGCCTCGCAGGATCGCACGGACAAGGCGAAGATGGAGATCGATTACCTTGAGGACCAGGCCACGAAGGCGAGCGACAACCTGAAGGGGTCTGAGACCGCGCTGCAGGATTATATTCGCAAGAAGAACGCCGTCTCGCTGGTGGACGCCCACGATACGGTCAATACGGATTTGAAGAGCAAGATCGGGGAGTTGAGCGCCGCGCGCCAGGAGCTGGTGCAGTTGCAGGCCGACGACGACGAGGCGCAGCAGCAGAAGAACAATGCGGCGGCGCTGCTGGCCATCCCCAGCGTGGCGAATGATCCGACGATCATGGAGTACAAGGAGTTGATCAACGAGCTGACGAGCAGGATCCAGGTGCTGGCTTTGCGGTACAAGGATCCGCATCCGAAGATGATCCTCGCGCACACGCAGTTGAGGGACGCCCAACTGGCCCTGAACCAGGCGGTGCTGAACATTCCCTCGGTCATTCACACCAAGCGGGTGGAGGCGGAGGCGCGCGTCAAGGAGTACAACGACGCGCTCACCGACCAGGAGAAAGTGGCGCTGAAACTGGACGACGACCGCATCGATTACGACGTGCTGACCCGCAACGTGGAGGCGAACCAGGCGCTTTATGATGGCATTCTCAGCCGGATCAAGGAGTCGACGGTCGCGACCGGGATGGACTCGACGGGCATCCATATCTTCGAGAGCGCCCAGGTGCCGATGGAACCGATGCAGGCGCGGAAGTCCAAGACGCTGGAGATCGGGTTCGTCGGGGGACTGATCATGGGGCTCATTCTCGCGTTTGGGCTGCACATGATGGACAGCTCCGTGAAGACGGTGGACCAGGCCGAGGATGTGCTGGGGCTGACCGTGCTGGCGGCGGTGCCGCGGCAATCGCAGAGCCGGCTCAAGGAGAGCGGGCTGGCGCTGGTCAAGGCACCGGGCTCGCCCGTAGCCGAGGCGTTCCGGTCGCTGCGTACGGCGATCTACCTTGCCGGCAAGGCGAAGGGGCGGAACATCGTGCTCTTTACCAGCACCCTCGCGGGCGAGGGGAAGACGTTTTGCTCGACCAATTACGCCACGGCGCTTGCCCAGCAGGGGCTGCGCACGCTTATCATCGATGCCGATCTGCGCTCGCCGATGGTCGGCAGCGTGCTGCTGGCCAACCGGAAGCTGCCCGGCCTGCTGGAATTGCTCTCGCGCAAGATTGAGAGCGCGGCGGCGATCCACGAGTCGGATATCGAGAACCTCTGGGTCATGCCGTCGGGCGAGCTCGTGCCGAACCCTGCGGAGCTGCTGGCGCGGAGCGACATGGCGGAGCTGGTGCGCGATCTCGCGACCCGGTTCGAGCGCATCGTGATCGATACCGCGCCGGTTACGGCGGTGAGCGACACCCTGCTGTTGCTCGAGCATGCCCAGGCCATTTGTCTCGTCGCCCAGGCGGGCAAGACCGCCCGCAAGTGGATTATGCGCGCGATCAAGCTCATTGCCGAGGCCGGCTCGCGGCCCACGGGGGTCATCCTCAACCAGATGCCGATGCGGATGGCCGGGGCGTATAGTTATTACCCCGGCAGGTATGGCGAGCCCGAGGTGTACGGGGCGAGGGCGTTTGCCAAGGACCGCGCGAGCCGGGCTGAGGAGCCAGCGGCTGAGCCGACTGAGCCGCGGTTTTAACCCTGCGGGCCAGCGTTATACCTGGCTGGCCAGCGTTCCCTCCCAATTGGGGCTGCCCCAGCCGAAGGCGAGACAGACGCCGGCGTAAAGCTGGAGGGAGGCGATCTGTAGCGGGAAATCGACGAAGGCATGGGCCGCCACGCCGGCAAGCGCGAGGCCGCTGACGAAGAGCAACACGTGATCCGTCGTGCTCAGGTCCCATCGTCGGCGCCAGTGGATCCAGATCTGGGCCATCCCGCCAAAGAAGAAGGCTCCCCAGACCATCGCCCCGAGCCAGCCCCATTCCAGGATGGCCTGCATGTAATCGTTATGGGCAAACCGCCAGATGCCCGGGATCAGATCCGCGTCCTTGCCGGTATAATGCGGGAAGACCAGGCCGAAAGTCCCCGGCCCGAAGCCATGCCAGCCGGCATCCGGGAGCATCCGCATGCAGACGCGCATCGAGACGAGGCGCTTGTTCGAGGAGTTGAGCTGGCTGTGCATCTGCTCCCATTTTTGCGCGGGCCGCTCCCAGCCGGCAAAGGCGACCAGGCAGGCTACGGCCGCAGCCATCAGGATCGCATAGGCGATTCGCACGCGGCGTCGCGGGAGGAGCTCGTTGCGGGATTTGCCGGTGAACTGCCAGACCAGCAGGATAATACAAATGAAGATCGTGATCACCATTGCCGAGCGGGACAGATTAACGAACGCCCCGGCGACGCAGACGAAGAAGCCGGGAAACCATAGCGCCCGGGCGGCGTGCGCATCGGGCCGGCGCAGCGTCAGCGCCGCCAGCCCTGCCACGAACGGCAGCACCAAATTGATAAAGGAACCGGCATTCCCGTGGTAATAATAGGTGGCGAAATAGGGCTCGCCGATGTCCTCCATCTTCCAGAAGAAGATCGGGCGCGCGAAGGCGCTCTGGACCAGGCCGAAGAGCACCACCGAGGCGCCGGTGGCAGCGATGGTGCGCCAGATGCGCCTCCGCCAGATCCGGCGCGCCGAGAGGTCGCACACGAAGCAGATGGACCCCAGCAGGCAGGTCACCCGTTCCATCATGAGCCGGGACGAGACGCCATCGACCGTACCAGGCGCGGAGGGGAGCGGCGCACGGTGTGGGATGAAGTGGAAATTACCGGCGTCTGAATAGTGCGGGTTGAGGGCCATGCCCCATCCACTGACCAGGAGGATGCCGACACACCAGAGCAGCGGCGCCGGGATGGCGGGGGGCATGCGACGCAGGACGCAGCCGGTCAGCCAGAGGACGATAATCAGAGCCAGCAGGAGGTTGAGGTAGGTGATCGCCCATGCCGGGGTCGTGCCGTAGACCCACGGAGCGTAAACCAGCGCGAGCAGAAAGAGCCATCGGGGCGCCTCAACGGCAATTCGCGTGAACAAAGGCGTTTCCATGGATGTCTGCTGACGTTCCTTACAGTCCGGGCGAATGGCCGTCGAGAGTTTGAAATGAGCGTCACCGTCCGACCTGAATGCTCACTGGTGCTCACTAGTGGGCATTGGGGGTGAGTAGGACAAAATGCGACAGCTGCCCGTCTGCCCCTCCGATGGAACTATCGGATTCATACCAATAGCCTGTTTGACGCCAATATCATACAAATCAATGAGATCGGTGGCCAGTATCGGCCCGGTTTAAAACGAAAATGAATGGTTTTGATAAAGATGGCGGTAAAACGACCAAGTGCGGCGCCTGCTCAAATTTCCCGAATTTGGTTTTTTTTGCCCGTTAGTTTCATTCTCTGGTGAATGAACTGAGAAGAATGACTGATTTACACCTCCCATGAACCGACACGATATCACCTTGGAAAAACAAACTCCTCGCTTCGAAAAGCTAACTCAGCTCGAGGTCGACATGATCGACATCTTCGTCCGGATCGCACGGCTCTTCGGCGTCTCGAAGTCCGTGGGCGAGATCTACGGACTGCTCTTCATCTCCACGGCGCCCGTGCCGTTGGATTACATCCGCTCCAAGCTCAACCTCAGCAGCGGCTCCGCGAGCCAGGGCCTGCGCCTGCTGCGCACACTGGGGGCGGTCCACGCGACGTACGTCCCCGGCGACCGGCGCGATCATTTCCTGGCCGAGACCGGGCTGCGGAAAATCACGACCGGCTTCCTGCGGGAAAAGGTGGTGCCGGACCTGATGGTGCACGAGGAGCAGCTCCAGAGGCTGACGAGTTTGCTCGATGATATGCCTTCTGGAAGCAGACCGCACATTGAGGCACGAATTCAGCTACTACAGAGCTGGCGCCGCCAGGCCAGGGCCGTACTGCCCATCGTGATGGGTGGCCTGGAAACCGGAGCTTAAACCCAAATGAACGACCCATTGTTTACGTACGCGTGGCATTGCGTGCGAGCCCAGCCCAAGAGCGAGCACATCGCCGCCGCGCATCTGCGCCTGCTCGATGGCGTGGAGGTCTACTGCCCGCGGCTGCGCTTCCGGCGGATGACCCGGCGCGGGCCGGTCTGGTTTGCCGAGGCATTGTTCCCCGGGTATCTATTCGCCCGGTTTACGCCGGTGCAGTCGCAGAACGAGGTGGCGGGTGCGCGCGGGGTGAGCACGCTGGTGCGCTTTGGCAGTGGCCTCGCGACGCTGCCGGACGAGTCGATTGAGGACCTGAGGGAGCACATGGGAGCCGAGGAGTGCAAAACGCTGGACTCCGAGCTGCGCGAGGGCGACCCGGTGACGATTACCGCAGGTGTCTTCAAGGGTCTTTCCACCGTGGTCACGGAACTCCGCCCCGCGAATGAGCGAGTGCGGGTATTGATCGAATTTCTCGGCGAATGCCGCCATGTCGATGTCGCAAAAGAAAACCTGATCCCTGCGCGAAACCATTTACTCTCCATTTGATCCATCCATGAATTTTCCTCCTGCAGATACTCTTGCCGCCGAACCGCCCGCGTCCGTGGCTCCGCCCTCCCCGCGCCCTCCATTCCTGACCATCAGGGCCGCGAAGGGCTGGGTGCCGCTGGATCTCGGGGAGCTGTGGCAATTCCGCGACCTGATGTTCGCCCTCGCTGGCCGCGACATCAAGCTGCGCTATAAACAGACGGCGCTCGGCGTCATTTGGGTCATTCTCCAGCCGCTGATGACGGCGGGGATCATGACCTTCGTCTTCGGCACAGTGGCGCACATTACCATCGGGCCGATCCCGTATTTCATCTTCAGCGTTGCGTCAAACATGGTATGGAACCTCTTTAACAACGTGCTGACAAAGGCGGGCGGCTCGCTGGTGGGCAACTCGAACCTGATCTCGAAGGTCTTCTTCCCGCGTCTGATCCTGCCGCTCTCCTCGCTGCCTTCCTCACTGCTCGATTTTGTGATCAACGCCGGGATGCTGGTGGTGCTGATGGTGTTGAACCATGTGGCGCCGCTGTCGCATCTGACCATCGGCTCCGTCACCCTCTTCAGGGGCTCGGGCCTGCTCTTGATGCCCGTCTGGATCGGGCTGCTGCTTTGCTACGCGATTGGCATCGGCCTCGTCGCGACCTCGCTGATGGTGAGTTACCGCGATGTCGGGTACATGTTGCCGCTGGCGCTTCAGATCCTGCTGTATGCGTGCCCGATTGTTTACACCGTCACGAATGTGCCGGCGAAGATTCTCTTCTGGTACAATCTCAATCCGCTCTCCCCGATCTTCGAGGCGATCACCTGGTCGATATTCGGGATCGGCTCGCTGTCAGCGGAACGGCTGGTCTATGCGGCCATCGCGGCCGCGGCCGTGCTGATGGGAGGCGTTTACGCCTTCAAGCGCATGGAGAAGAAGTTTGCGGACGTCATCTGACGCTGCTGCTGCCACGCCCGCACCCCAATGGCCATACCCCTTCAGCAGCCGCTCGTCAGTGTCATCATGCCCGCCTACAACGGGCAGGAATACATTGGCGACGCCATCGAGAGCATCCTCGCGCAGACGTATGCGCCCGTTGAGGTGCTCGTGATCGATGACGGCTCGCCGACGAGCATGAAGGAGGTGGTCTCCGGCTACGGCCCGCAGGTGCGGTATATTCGGCAGGAGAATGGCGGCACTGCCGCCGCACGCAATACGGGCTGGCGCGCGGCCAGTGGGGAGTTTATCGCGCTGCTGGACCAGGACGATCTCTGGCTGCCCCAGAAGCTGGAGCGGCAGATACCGCGCTTCGCGGAAGATCCACAGATCGGGCTGGTGACGGCATGGATGGAAGTCTTCGACAACGACACCGGCATGGAGAAGGACATCTTCAAGACGCCGGCGGAGATGACCGTGCACGATATCCTCGGGTTCAAGCTGCCGCCGGTGCAGACGATGGTATTCCGGCGATCGGCGCTGGAGAAGATCGGCGGCTTTGACGAGTCGATGCGGGGGACGGACGACTGGGATGTGAATATCCGGATCGCGGCGGAATTTCGGATCGTGACCGTCGAGGAGGTGCTGGGCCGTGCGCGGATGCACACCGGCCAGCAGGGGAAGAACGGCGACCAGATGTACAGCAACTGCATGCGTGTGCTGGACAAGCACAGCCGCATCCACACGAATTGCTCCGACTGCCGCAAGGCGCTGCGCAAGAGCCGCCGCCTGGTCCGGCAATATCACTCGCTCTTTGTAAAGAGCCGCGCACGCGAGGCGTGGGACGCGGGGCGTTACCCGGCGGCCTTCACCAGCGCGGCGCAGGCATTGTGGGAAAATCCACCCCTTATCACCCAGGCCCTGGGACGGGCGCTTCGCGGCCATTGAATCCAATATCATATGAAGGAAATCGCAATCAGCATCCGGGACCTTTCCAAGTCCTACACCATCGCCCAGTCCGAGCAGCACGTGACGCTGGCCGAGCAAATCCTGCACAAGGCCCGCAAGGGTTTCCGGCCGTCGCCCAAGGAGACATTCTGGGCGTTGAAGGATGTGTCGTTTGACATCGAGTGCGGCGACGTGGTCGGCATCGTGGGCCGCAATGGCGCGGGCAAGAGCACGCTGCTGAAGGTGCTCAGCCGCATCACCGGGCCGACCTCGGGGGTGATCGATGTCTACGGGCGGGTGGGATCGCTATTGGAAGTCGGCACCGGCTTCCACCAGGAGCTGACCGGGCGCGAGAATATCTATCTGAACGGCGCGATCCTCGGGATGTCGAAGAGCGAAATCCGCCGGCAATTCGATGCGATCGTCGATTTCTCCGGTGTTGAGACCTTCCTTGAGACACCGGTGAAACGGTACAGCAGCGGCATGTATGTGCGGCTGGCCTTTGCCGTGGCGGCGCACCTCAACCCCGAGATCCTGATCGTGGACGAGGTGCTGGCGGTGGGCGACGCGGAGTTCCAGCGCAAGTGCCTGGACAAGATGAAGGATGTCTCCGCGCACGGGCGCACGGTGCTCTTCGTGAGTCATCAATTGCAGTCCATCACCTCGCTCTGCAACAAGGCGGTCTTCATGGAACAGGGGCGCGTGATGCATTACGGGCCGGCAGAGGAGACGGTGGCGAAGTACCTCAAGTATTCGACGCAAAAATCCTCCGACGCGAAGCACAACGCGGTGCGCCGACCCGGGTCTGGGGAGATTCGCATCACGTCGGTCTCCATCTCCAAGGATTTCTACCAGTGCGACGAGCCGCGGGTGATCGAGTTCCGCGCGGAGAAGCTGAAGACTTACACCAGCAAGGTTTTCTTCTTCTGCGAGATCATGGATGCATCGGGCGGGGCGGTATGCTTCTGCGATTCACGGCTCGACGAAATCTGGGTCAATATCGACGAGGAGGGATACAACGGGAAAATCGAAATTCGCGGCCCGTGGCTGAAGCCGGGCTCGTACAGCGTCACGCTGATGATCTGCTGCGCGGGAATCATCGATCACTTCGAGTACGCCTGCAAATTCGAGATTCTGCCAATGATCCCGTATCCCGGCCAATGGACGCTGGAATCCGAGAAGCGCGGAATGGTGCTGCCGGACTTTACCTACCAGGAAGTCGTGACGGCTCCCGGGAAAGTGCCTTGCGCCTGACGCCCGTGCCGTCACCGGTGCGTCCCATTTGTTCAGTATGATCAATTTCCCGCGCGTTTCCGTCGTCATTGTCATCTGGAATGGCATGGCAGACACTCTCGAGTGCCTTGCCTCGTTCCGGGACGATACGTACCCGAACCGCGAGTTGCTGATCGTGGACAATGGCTCGACCGACGCCTCCGTGGCGACGATCCAGGAGCAATATCCCGAGGCGGTGATCATCCAGACCGGGAAGAACCTCGGATTCACAGGGGGCAACAACGTCGGGATCAAGCACGCCATCGAGACCGGGGCTGAATATATTTACCTGCTCAATAACGATACGCTGGTGGAACCCGATGCGCTGGCGAAGCTGGTCGAGGCCGCCGAGGCGCATCCGGACGCGGGACTGGTCGCGCCGGTCATTCACGATTTCGATCCGCCGCGCGAGATCTGGTTCGCCGGCTCGAAGCTCGATCTGCGCCGTGGGGCGGCATGGCATGACAATGCCCGCCAGCCGGGACGCGATGAAGCCCCCTATGAGGTGCCGTGGGTCACCGGTTGCGCGATGATGATCCGCGCCCCGCTGCTGAAAGAGCTGGAGGGATTCGACGACCGTTATTTCCTGAGCTGGGAGGATGTCGACCTGAGCGTGCGGTTGCGCAATGGGGGGCACAAGCTGCTCGTGGTGCCGGGCTCGCGGATCTATCACAAGGGGGGCCAATCGGGCAAAAATATGGAGGGCATCTACGGCTATTACACCGTGCGCAACAGCCTCCTGCTGGCCAGCAAGCACAGCGGCCGCGATTATCCACGCGCCGCGCTCACCATCCTGGGCGGCGCGCTGCGGAGCGGGCTGCGCATCCGCACCTTCAAGAGCCGCCGCCTGCGCCTGATCTGGGACGGGCTGTGGGATCACATCTGCCAGCGTTACGGGCAGTATCAGGAATTCCACCGTTCATGAGCGTCGTCTTCATCAATTGCACGGGCGAGACCTTCACTCCCACCAGGAGCGGGGCCATCAGCACGTGGATATGGGAAGTCTGCCGGGCGGCGCAAAAGGATGGCGTCGAGCCGTGGGTCATCAGCCGTTCCGTCGATGCCGAGCCGCACCCGTGGCCGAACAAGGTCCTGATTGATTACCCGTGGATCCCGCAACTGCGCGGAACCGGGCTGGGACGGGTATTCAAGATCCAACAGCAGATGACCGGCTGGGGCCATACGCGGCAAAAGGCGTACATCAATCGCGTGCTGCGCGCCATCCATGCGAACGGCCTGGAGAAGATGCCCTTTGTCCTGCACAACGATCCGGAGATGGCGGTGCATCTGCGCCGGGTATTCCCGAAGGCGCGGATCGTGCACCTTTTCCATAACGCAAATCCGTGCCATGAGAAATTCCGGCGGGCGTACGGGACGGCGGTCGATATCGCGGCGGGGGTGAGCGATTTTATTTCGCGCTGGCAGGGGGATTATTTTGGGATCAAGGGCGACAAGTTGCGGACCATTTACAATGGCGTGGATTTGGAGCGTTTCGCCCCGGCGGATCGCACACCGGAGGGCAGGGCGGTGATCAATTTCGTCGGGCGCACGGATGCGACCAAGGGACCGGATATTTTACTGCGCGCCGCGCGACAGGTGGCGGCGAAGAATCCGAATTTTGCCGTGCAGATATTGGGTGCGCGCTTCTATTGGGGGACGGAGCCGGACGAATACCAGACATTGCTGGACACGCTTTCGAACGACCTTGAGCAGGAGGGAGTTCCGGTTCGCCGGCCCGGGGTTGTGAGCCGGAATGCGCTGCCTGGGGAATTGCGGAAGGCGCATATCCACGTGGTTCCGTCGCGCTGGGACGAGCCATTTGGGCTGGCGACGCTGGAGGGGATGGCGAGCGGCCTTGCGGTTATCGCCTCGCGCACCGGCGGCACTACGGAAGTGGTCGACGGCGCAGGATTGCTCTTCGAACGCGATTCCACGGACCAGCTCGCGGATCATCTCACCACGCTGCTTGGGGATGTGAAATTGCGCGACGAATATGGCGTGCGGGCCCGGGCGCGCGCGGAGAAATTCTCATGGGCGCGGACATGGACGGAAATCCAAAAAGCGACGGGAGCCTGGTAGCCATGCACTTTTGCTTCGTCAACATGCCGATTGAGTATTACTCGCCGACCAGCGGCGGGGCGATCTCGACGATCATCATGAGCACCGCGCGGGAGTTGATCGCGCGCGGACATCGCGTGACGGTGCTGACCATCAGGAATGCCGATGAGACCTATGACATCGGCGAGGTGATCACGGTGCCGCATCGCGAGCGGAACGACCTGAGCTTTATCCAGCGCCGCGTCTCGTCGCTGCGGCAGAAACTGAACCAATGGGATTGGCCGTACTTTGAGTATTACCTGAACGGCGTGCGCGAGAAACTCGCGGCGCTGCCTGAGGCGCCGGATGCGGTGATCGTTTTCAACGATCTCGTTTCGCCGTCTTACATCAAGAAGGTATTGCCTGGGACGCAGGTCTTTGTCTGGTTGCAAAATCAATGGAACACGAACTTTGACATCACGAAGACGGACCGGGCGACGACGTTTTTCCTGACCTGCAGCGATGCCATCCGCCGCTGGACATCGGAGCGGCACAAGCTGCCGGTGGATCGATTCCGCGTGGTGCCGAGCGGCGTGGAGCATGAGGTGTTTTATCCGCGTGCCGATTATCTTGAGCCAGTCGCTGCGCCACGGGTGCTGTTCATCGGTCGCATCGATCCGAACAAGGGGCCTGACCTTGCCGCCGATGCAGTCGCGGCGTTGAGGGCGGAAGGCTTGAATGTCAGCCTGACCGTGGCGGGCGGGCTCTGGTTTTACGGGCATGGCCGGGAGATGGAGGATCCGTTTTTCCGCACCTTGAAAGAGAAGATGGACAAGGCCGGCGCGGAGTACCTGGGCCACGTGCCGCGCGGCCGCGTGCCGGCGATGGTGCGGGAGCATGATATCGTCTGCGTCCTGTCGCGCTCGGAGGAGCCGTTCGGGCTCGTTGCATTGGAGGCGATGGCCTCGGGTTGCGCGGTGATTGCCTCGCCTCGCGGCGGGTTGCCCGAGGCATGCGGCGGCGCGGCGCTGCTGGCGGACCCGGATGATCTTCCCGCGATCATTGATGCGATGCGGAGGCTGGTCACCGATCCAGCGCTTCTCGCGCGCACCAAACAGCAATCGGTCGAGCGTGCCGCGCGCGCGCCATGGTCCGGGTGTGCGCGGCAGATTGAGGAGATTATTTTGGAAGAGGCGCCGCGCGAACACGCCGGCGCGGCGCTGAAGGAACAACTGGCATGAACATCGCGATTACCTCCATGTATCTGCCGAGCGGGAGCAAGATCGGCGTCGGGTACGTCGTGCATGCGTTTGCCAATGAACTGGTCAAGCGCGGGCACACGGTCACCATTTTCAGCCAGAGCGGGGCGTCGCCGGATTCGCTGTACAATGTCGTCGTGGTTCCGTCCGGCAACCGGCTGCGGACATTTGGTTTTGCGTGGAACTTGCGCGGGTACGATTTCACGCAATTCGACGTGCTCAACGCGCATGGCGACGATTGGTTCCTCTGGGGCAAGCGCCGCCCGCGGCATGTCCACACGTATCACGGCTCGCTGCTTGCGGAGACGATTCACGCGCGGGGTTTCATCACCAAGCTCCGCATGGCGTTGATGGCGCTGTGCGAGTTCGGGTCCGTCTTCCTCGCGGATGAATTGGTCGCCGTCTCCAGCAATACGAAGCGCTACATCCCAGGCATCCGGCATGTGATCCCGAACGGCGTCGATCTTACCGCATTTGCACCGGCGACGAAGTCCGACGCGCCGTCGCTGCTCTTTGTCGGCACCATGAACGGGCGCAAGCGGGGCGCGATGCTGCTCGATCTTTTCCACAAGGAAATCCGGCCGCGTGTGCCGGGCGCGGAATTCTGGGCCGTGTGCGAGGAGGAGGTTTCGGGCGAAGGGGTGCGCTGGTTTGGCCGCGTGTCGCATGAGAAACTGGCGGAGCTTTACGGCAAGGCATGGACCTTCTGCCTGCCCAGCACCTATGAGGGTTTCGGCGTGCCGTACATCGAGGCGATGTCCTCGGGAACGCCGGTCGTTGCGACGCCAAACCCCGGGGCCATCGAGGTCACGTGCGACGGAAAATTCGGGATGCTTTGCGCCGATGAAAAACTCGCCCTCGCCATCTCCGGCCTGCTGAAAGACACCACCGCGCGCGAGCGCCTCGCCGCCGCCGGCCTGGAGCGCGCCCGCGATTTCTCCTGGAATCGCATCTGCTCCGAGTACGAAGCCCTTTACGCGCCCGTCCCGCCGATGGCCGCCCAACCCGCGAAGACCGCCCGATGAACATCGCCATTTTTGCCAGCGCTTTTTACCCCTCGCTCGGCGGGGTCGAGGAACTCGTGCGCCAGCTTGCCCATGAATACAAGCGGCAGGGGATGCAGGCCATCGTGCTCGTCAATCGCTGGCCGCGCTCGTTGCCGGCCGAGGAGGTGATCGAGGGAATTCCCGTTTTCCGGCTGGCCATGCGCATGCCGGAGTACAATTTGCGGGTCCGCTTCAATTACGCGGTTGGTTACCCGCTGGTCCGCGCGCGCATGCTCGGCATCCTGCGCCGGCACAAGATCGACATGATCCATGTGCAATGCGTGAGCGCAAACGGCCACTACGGCGCGATCGCCTCACGGGCGCTCGGGCTGCCGCTGGTGGTCACCTCGCAGGGGGAGCGCACGATGGACGCCGAGCGGGTTTACGAAAAATCGCCTTTTATTAACAAAGTCATGCGCGACCTGCTGGCCGGCGCCGACCGGGTCACCGCCTGCTCGCGGGACACCCTTGAGGACCTCGAGCAATGGAGCGGCTTCAAACTGGGCGCCCGCGGCTCTGTCGTCTATAACGGTATCAGGATCAACGACTTCGACGGCGCAGAGCCCTACAGGCATCCGCGCCCGTACATTCTCGGGATCGGCCGCCATGTGCGGCAGAAGGGTTTTGACCTGCTCATCGAGGCGTTTGCCGCCTCCGGCGTGAAGGAAACCCACGACCTCATCCTGGCCGGGGACGGCGTGGAACACGCACAATTGCAGGCCTTAGCAAGGAATCTGCTAGGAGAGGCTAACGTGCACTTTATCGGTCGAGCGGATCGTCAGAAAGCGGTGAGCCTTTTCACCGGATGCTCGTTCTTTGTGCTGCCCTCGCGGCAGGAGCCGCTGGGAATCGTCAATCTCGAGGCCATGGCTGCTGGCAAGGCCGTTGTCGCATCGCGCACCGGCGGGGTGCCTGAGATCGTGGTCGATGGCGAGACCGGGCTGCTCGCCCCGCCCGCGGATGTGCCCGCGCTCGCCGCCGCGCTCCGAAAGCTGGCCGGCGATGCCGCATTGCGGGAACGGCTCGGACGCGCCGGGCGCGAACGGGTCAAGAATTTTACCTGGGAATCCGTCGCCGCCGCCTACAGGGGGGTATACGACGCAGCGCTCGCCGGGAGGCGTGGCACCCTGGCGGGGATCCCCTCCGCACCAGTACCTGTATTGAACGCCGAATGACCGTTGCACGCACCAAAACCAGGACCCGGAAGCAGTTGGCGATGAGCCCGGTATTCATCAATCATACCGTCGAGACCTTCACGCCCACGGAGAGCGGCGCGATCGCCACGCACATCCACGAGTGCTGCCGCGCCGCGATGGAGCAGGATTACGAGCCGACCGTCATCTCCATCAATTGCAGCGCCGAGCCATTCGGCGACGTGCGCTCCGTGCTGCTCGAGCCGCCGCGCCTGCCGCGCAATGCGGTGGTGATCAAACTGCTGCGGGCCGAGCGGAAGATCGCCGGCTGGCGCCATCTGCGGCAGGGAATCCATGCGGCAAATGTCGCGCGCGCGGTGCATGAGGGCGGCCTTGAGAGGCGCCCGATCATCCTGCACAACGACCCGGAGATGGTCATCTATCTGCGGGAGCGCTTCCCGCAGGCGTTCCTGATCCATCATTTCCACAACCAGATTTGCATGGCGCGGCGGAATCATGTCCGGTTCCGCGAGTCGGTGAATGTCGTGACAGCGGTGAGCCGGTTTACCGGGAAATGGGTCGAGGATATCTACGGGCTGCGACCCGAGAGCGTGCAGACGATCTATAACGGCGTGGATATCGAGGCCTTCCAGCCGCCGCGGCGCAAGGCGGACGGCCTGCCGGTGATCAATTTCGTAGGCCGCACGGGGATCGAGAAAGCACCCGACCTGCTGCTCAAGGCGGCGGCGAAGCTCGCGCAGAAGACGCGGGCGTTCCGCGTGCAATTGCTCGGCTCCAATCACTGGCACAAGTACGAGAAGGACGATTACCAGAAGGAACTCGACCGGCTGACCGAAGACCTCGAGAAGGCCGGCGTGCAAGTGCACCGGCCCGGCCATATCGCGCGGGCGGACCTGCCGGCGCTGCTCGGCCAGGCGCACATCAACGTCGTGCCGTCGCGCTGGGAAGAGCCGTTTGCGCTGACCATCCTGGAAGGGATGGCGTGCGGGCTGGCCAGCGTGGTCTCACGGACCGGCGGCGCGCCGGAAGTGGTGGGGGACGCGGGATTGCTCTTCGAACGCGACTCGGTGGAGGGTCTCGCGGAGCATCTCGGCACATTGCTTTTGGACGATGATCTGCGCGCCACTTACTCGCGCAAAGCCCGTGAGCGGGCCACCCAGTTGACGTGGGACAAGACCTGGGAGGGATTCCGGGCCGCGATCGGGAATTAAGAAACTTGATGAAGTTGTTCGCCACAACAGCGATGCAAGAACCAGGCGTCGCCACGTATCTGCCGTTGTTTGCGGAGATGGCGCGGCAGGATCGCTTTGGCGTCCACTCGCTGTGCAAGGATCCGGCGGCTGCGGACCTGATTCTGTTTCTCGACGGCCACCAGCATTACAAGGATCTTGAGTTGAACGCCATTCGCCGCCATCCGCTCGTGACACAATACCGCGAGAAAGCCTTCGTTTACAGCGAGGTCGACCAACCATGGTGCGCCATGCCCGGGCTTTACGTGGCGATGCCGAAGACGAGCTTTGATTCGCGCCGCCAGCGAGCCTGCGCGTACCTGACCGTGCCGAACAGCCACGTGGTCCCGACTCCCCCGCCGGCCGGGAGCGAGGCGCTGCTGTTCTCCTTCATGGGACGCGGCGGTAATCCGGCCCGGGAGCGTGTGCTGCGGCAGAAGCATCCGCGGGCGATCGTGGAGGACACCAGCTCGGCGAATTTTTTCGGCAACCAGACGGACGAGATCGAGCGGGGGAAGCGGCGTTACGCGGAGGTCATCGCACGGTCGAAATTTGTCCTCTGCCCTCGCGGCGCGGGCGCCAGTTCATTCCGTATCTTCGAGACCATGGCGGCGGGGCGGGTTCCCGTCATCCTGAGCGACGAGTGGGTCGCGCCGGCCGGGCCGGCATGGGAGCAGTGCGCCGTATTCATCCCGGAAAGCGATATCGACCGCATCGGAGAAATCCTGGAGTCGCAAGAGGGGCGCTTTCCCGCGATGGCGAGCGCCGCGCATTGGGAGTGGGCTGAGTGGTTTGCGCCGGACGCCCTTTTTCATCGCATGACCGAGGCTCTTGCGGATATTGTCTCCAGGCGGACCATTCCCGAGAGCGTCCTCAGCCGCAAGCTGACCGCCCGCTATGTGCGGATGCGGTTGCGCGCGGCGAAGGGCCGGCTCCGGGACCTGCTGCGGCCATCCCGTCCCCAGGCGCCCGCACCTTCCTCCCAGCGGCAGTCCATCCCATCCACCACCCGCTCATGAAGGAAACCGTAGAATCCCAAACCGCGCCCGCCCCGGGGCGGCGTTTCGTGCTAGTGGATGCCCTGCGCGGCATCGCCGCGGTGGCGGTGCTCTTCCATCATCTGCTGTTCAATAGCGAATTGCAGGTCACGCTTTGGAAGGTGCTGCCGTTCTGGTTTGCGGAGTTCTGTCATCGCGGCGCGTATGGCGTGCAAATTTTCTTTGTGATCAGCGGATTCGTCATCGCACACTCGCTGCGCAATGTGCGGCTGAACCCGAAGGCGGTGGGCACGTTCATGCTGCGCCGGCAATTGCGGCTCGATCCGCCCTACTGGACGGTGCTCTTCCTGACGGTGGCGTCGCTCTTTGTGGAGCGGCATGTGTCGTGGATCGCCCAGAAGCACATCCCGACCTGGACGGATTTCCTGACCAACATGTTCTACGTGCAGAATATCACGGGGAATTTCTGCATCATGGGCGTCTCCTGGACGCTCTGCCTGGAGGTGCAGTTCTATCTCGTTTTCATCCTGCTGCTCCTGGCGGGAAAACTCCTCACGCGAACGGCACAGGCGGCCGCCACGGTTTCCTTCGCGCTGGTGATGCTCGTCGCGGTGATCTCGATTCTTATCCGGCGGCAGGAGGGGTGGTACCTCGATGCGTGGTTTATCCAATGGTGGTATTACTTTGCCGGCGGGGCCATGTGCTACTGGGCGGTCAATCAGGCGCGCTTCCGGATTCCGCTCGTGGTTTTCATGGCGCTCTTCGCGGTCATGGCGTTGCTGCACGATCCGTTTCCGATGTACGTGGGCCTTGCGACCGTGCTGCTGCTCTTCGTTGCGGGCCTCAAGGACAAGCTCACGACGTGGCTCGATTACGCCCCGCTGCAATACCTTGGGAAAATATCGTACAGCCTTTACCTGAGCCATCTGCTCGTGGCGGTGTATGTGCTGCGGTTCGGGTACCGGATCACGCATACGAACCAGGGGGCGGCGGTGTTCTGGTTCTTCCTGGCTGGCGCGATCAGTATCGTGGCCGGGCATGGGCTCTATTTGCTGGTCGAGCAGCGCAGCATCAAGTTTGGCGCGAAGTTTCGCCCGGCGCAGAGTGACGGCACGGCAGCTAATGGGAAGAAAAACGGGACGATTGTCGAAGCGATGAAAGGGCTGCAAAACGCGTGACCACGCCCTCCTCCAGTCCCGTTCGCGCGCCCCGGTTCGCGGGAAGCGCCTCCGGCAAGGAAGCCCCGGTGTTCCAGTGCCGCGGCGTCAGGCTGGTGCCGTTTCCGCTGATCCCCGATCCGCGCGGGAGCCTGATGTTTGCGGAGTTTCCGAAGCATCTGCCCTTCGTGCCGAAGCGGATCTTTGCGACATTCGATGTCCCGGTGGGGAGCGTCCGCGGCGAGCATGCGCACCGGAAGCTGGAGCAATTGATCATCTGCCTCAAGGGCTCCATGGTGGTGACCGTCGATGACGGAACGGTGAGCGAGGATTGCCTGCTCGATTCGCCGGGGTTTGGGCTCTATATCCCGGCGCTGACCTGGGGCATCCAATCGCAGCACACGCCTGATTGCCTGATGCTCGTCCTGGCCTCGGATGTGTATGACGAGAGCGGTTACCTGCGGAAGTACGACGACTTTATGGCCTGCGTGAAAGGCGGCCCGACCCCATGAAAATTCTCTATTTGTTCGCTGTGGATTACAACAAGGAGATCCGCGATTGCCAGGCGGGGAAGGTGCCGACGCACCGCCTCTGGGGTTATGTGGAGACCCAGAAGATGGGGCACGAGGCGTTCGCCTGTCCCACCCCGAAGATCTTTACCAAGCAATTCCGGAAGCCGGTCTTCTGGCGCATCTACCAGGCGCTTTTCTCGTTCTGGAAACAGGGCGAGTTGGATTGCATCTTCGCGATGAACGAGGCCTCGGTGCTGCCGCTGCTGGTGCTCAAGAAACTGGGTCTCGTCCGGACGCCGGTGCTCATCGTCTCCACGGCGCTGATGAACAAGCGCAACCAATCCGGCAAACGCCTGAAAATGTGGCAGGCGTTCCTTCCCGCCGCCGATGCCATCGTCTCGCTGAGCACGATGGAGGTCGATGCCACGTGGCGCTTGTTCAAACTGCGCCAGGATCGCCAGCACCTTGTGAACATGCTGGTGGATACGAACTATTTCACGCCCTCCGGCCCGCTCGGGAAAGGGGATTACTGCCTCTCCGCCGGGACCAATGAAGGCCGTGATTACCCGACGCTGCTGAAGGCATTCCCGAAGGAGGAAAAGTTGCTGATCGTCACCGATCCCTACAATGCCGCCATCGTCGAGAAAGCGAAGGAGCCCGGCCAGAATGTGGAGGTCAAACAGGCCGTGCCCATCAGCGAGTTGAAGGCGCTTTACGAGAACGCGCGGGCGATCATCAACCCGATCGGCGAAGTCGATTTCGCCTCCGGCCATACGATCCTGCTCGAGAACATGTCGCTTGGACGGCCAGTGATCGTCTCGATGGTGCGCGGGATGAAGGATTACTTTGAGGATGGCGTCACGGCCATCGGCGTGAAGCCGTACGATGTCGAGGACATGCGCGCGAAATTGCGCGCCTACCTCGATGCGCCGGAGAAGTTCGCGCCCATCGGGAAGCGCGCGCAGGAATGGGTGCGCCGGTTTTCCTCAGAGGAATTTGCGCGCAAGCTGCTGGTCATTGCCTCCCATCTCGCGGGCAAGCCGGCCGGCGATCCCATTGCCGCGAAGGCGGAAGCCAAATCCGCCTGACCCACTGGACGGATGCGTGATCTGATTTTTGTTTCGCTTGAAGACTGGGACGATGTCTGGCGGCGCAACCAATTCCTCTGCGCCGCGCTGGCCCGCCGATTTCCGGATAACAAGATTCTCTTTGTCGGGCTGCCCCGCAACGTCACGAACGATCTCCGCCACGGAAACCTGCGCGCCTTCCGGACGCCGGCGACGACGACGCTCCCGGATTTCCCGAACATCACCGTCACCCATGCGCTCAAGCTTTTGCCGGACACGCTCGCCATTGGCCGCAGGATCAATGAGGCCATGGCCCGCAGCCACATTCTCAATGTGGCGCGCAGCCTTGGGATGACCGATCCGCTGCTCTGGCTCAATCCCCACTCCGCGCTGCATATGGCCGGGGCGATGAATGAAAAAGCCGTGATTTACGATATTACCGATGACTGGGCGATGGCGCCGTCGTTTTCCGAGCGGGAGCGAAAGTTGATCGTCCAGCAGGACCGCGACCTGTGCCACCGGGCGGATCTCGTGATCGTCTGCTCCGACGCGCTGGAGGCGAGCCGGCGCGGGCGTTGCAAGCAACTGCTGCATTTGCCGAATGGCGTCGATATCGCGAAGTACGCCGCGATCCCCGATGAGGCCAGCCCCGGCAGCCGGCCGCATCCGGTCTTTGGTTATACCGGGACGATCCATCCCGACCGATTCGATGTGAACCTCGTCGCGGCGCTGGCCGGCGATTTTCCTAGGGGCAGCATCGTGCTGGTGGGTCCCAATCATCTCACCCGCGCCGATGAGGAGAAGCTGGCGCGCTTCGGCAACATCCACATCACCGGCGCCGTCCCGTACGCGCGCATCCCGGAGGTGATGTCGGAGTTCGATGTTTGCATCGTCCCGCACGTGGAATCGAAATTCACCAACAGCCTCAACCCGCTGAAACTCTGGGAATATCTCGCCTCCGGCAAACCGGTCGTCAGTACGAACGTGGCCGGCTTTGCCGCATACCCACAATTTTGCCGGATCGCCACAGGGCCGGACGCCTTCGTGCAGGCATGCCGGGATGCCCTTGGAGAGAATGGCGCGAACCGGGCCGGGCGGAGGGCAGAGGCAGGGAAACATAGTTGGGATCAGCGCGTGGACATCCTGCTCCAGGCGCTTTCCTCACAGGGACTCATCCAATCATGAATACGGACACCAATCCGGCCATCGGCAATCGACCGCGGCTGGAACACATTGACGGATTGCGCGCGCTCGCGGCGATCTACGTTGTCGTTCATCACATGCTTCTTTATGTGAATGACGGCCTGCCGGGAGGGGCGGTCAGGCATGTATCGGACCTCTTCCTCTTCGGCCACTACGCGGTGGATGTCTTCATCGTGATATCCGGGTTTTGCCTCATGCTGCCGGTCATCCGGAACAGCGGGGAGATTGCCGGCGGGATGTTTCGCTTTTTCAGGAAACGGGCGCGCCGGATTCTGCCGCCGTACTTCTCGGTCGTGGTGCTGTCGCTGCTGCTGATCTGGCTCTTCATCGGGACGCCGACAGGCAGCCAGTGGAACAGCAGCCTGCCGGTCACCCGCTCCAGCATTCTCTCCCATCTGCTGCTGGTGCAGGATATTTTCAGCGGCACCAGCCACCGGATCAATTACTGCCTCTGGTCGATCTCCGTGGAGTGGCGCATTTATTTCCTGTTCCCGTTCATGGTGTTTTGCTGGAACCGGTACGGCCCGCTCAAGACCGTGATCGCGGCGAACCTGATATCATTCCTGCTGCTGATCCCGCTGGAGTACACCTACTTCGACACCTCCGCGGGCGGGGTTTGCCTCCATTATTACGGGCTGTTCGCCTTTGGGATGCTGGCGGCCGGGTTTGCCCATTCCAATGATCCGCGGTTGCTGCGGCTTCGGGAACGGCTGCCATGGGCGGTCCTCTTCGTCGTGATGGCGGGGCTGGCCTTGATTTCGAACAAAGGGTATATCCACGACGTGCGTTTGCCGTGGCAGATCCAGGATTTGTTCGTCGGACTGGCGACACTCTGCCTGCTGGTCGGCGTGACCCCGGGGCGGACCTCCGATCCATGGGGCTGGGTGCGCCGGGCGCTCGGCTGGGGGCCGCTGGATTTCGTCGGCACGTTCTCGTACAGCCTCTATCTCATCCATGCCCCGCTGCTGGAGATTATCTGGGTTTATTTCCTCAGGCCGCTGCATTGGACACCGCTCGCGTCGCTGCTGCTCTTCTCGACCGCCGGGCTGCTGACGGTGATCGGCTGCGCATACCTGTTTTTCCTGCTTTGCGAGCGTCCATTCATGGGGCCCGCACGGCGCCGCCCCGGTGGCCCAATTCCCGCTCCTGTGCTGGCCCAGTAAAGAGTCCTTTTTCGCAATGGAAACCTCCGGAATCACCATCTCCGCGATCGTCATCAGCTACAATACGTGCTCGATGACGCTCGATTGCCTTGCGTCGCTGCGCGCGGCGCTGAAGGGGATCCCGTCGGAGGTGATCGTGGTGGATAATGACTCGAAGGACGGCAGCGTCGCCGCGATCCGGGAGAAATTCCCGGAGGTGCAGCTCATCGAGAGCAAGTCGAACTCCGGTTTCGGTGCGGCGAATAACGAGGCGATGCGACTGGCGAAGGGCGAAGCCTTTCTCCTGCTCAACAGCGACGCCTTCCCGGAGGAGACATCCATTGCAACGCTCCTCGCCTATCTGCACGAGCATCCCCGCGTGGGGGTTGTGGGGCCGCGGCTCTTGAATGGCGACGGGTCTTTGCAGGTCTCCTGCCATCCGTTCCCCAGCCCGCTCTTTGCATGGCGGGAGAATCTTTGGCTCTCCACCGGGTACAGCCGCTGGGCCCACGATACGGTGCGGAGCGTCGATTTCCTCATCGGCGCCTGCCTGCTGGTCCGGCGCGCGACCTATGAAGAGGTGGGGGGATTCGACGAGACCTTTTTCATGTACAGCGAGGAGGCCGACTGGGAGCGGCGCATGCGCGACGCGGGATGGGACCGGGTATTCGTGCCTGATGCGCGGGTGACGCACCTTGGCGGCGCCAGCGGCGCGAAGGAGGAAGCGCGCATCCGGCGTCATTTCTTCGAAAGCCTCGACCATTACGAGCGCAAGCACCACGGCCTCGCCGGGCTGATCGCCTTCCGCATGGCGATGGTCGCCGGGTGCGCGATGCGCAGCATCCTCTGGGCGGCGGTCTCCGTGCTGCCGCCGCGGCGCGAGCAGGCGCTGGCCAAGGCCCGCAAACACTCGCAGCTCTGCCTGCGCCAGGCATTCCACTGGAGCACCTGATGCTTTACATCGCCGGCTTTTTTTACGTCCTGGCCTACTTTGCCGTCTGCTGGAAGCGTCCGCAGGTGGCGATGATGCTGATCTTCGCCCTTGCGCCGTTCCAGAACGACATCGGTGCGATGGGTCATGCGCCGGACCCGAACGATCCGGCCGGCGATTCCGGCGACTCCGGCGGCGGGGGTGGCGGCCCGCACTTCTCGATGGCTGAGATCAACCTGATGCTCGCGGCCATTCTATTCATCCTCAAGCGGAGGCCGCTTCTGTTCGGCCCGGCGCTGGTGCCGACGATTCTCTACTTCGGGGTCTGCATGTTCTCATCGTTCCTGAGCTGGCGTCCCACCACGATGACCTCAATGATCCAGATGGGTCTCTACATCGTCGTCGCGGTCGCCGTCTTTACCTCGCTGGGACGGGATGAACGGGATTACACGCTCTCCTTTTACGGCCTGCTGGTCGTGGGCCTGGTCCTGGCCATCGCGGTGCTGGTCACGCACTCCGGCTATGTGCTCAACCTGCACAAGAACGGCGTTGGCGGCTCGCTCTCCTGCGCGGTCATCGTTGCGACGGAGCTCTGGCTTGCCGCTCCCACGCCGAAACGCAAGATGATCATGGCATGGATCCTTGGCATCCTGGTGGCAGGGCTTTTCTTTGGGCTGTCGCGCGGCGGCTGGATCGGCGCCGGCGTTGGCATCGCGCTGCTGCTGGCGATGCGAGGAGAGGTCAAGACGCTGTTCAAGGTGCTCTTCGTCTTCGTCCCGCTGCTCTGCCTCTGCTGGTTTCTGCTGCCGGAGAAATCGCGCGATTACACCACCGGCCTGAGCGCGAAGAACGAGAACATCCAGATGCGATACAACTCCGTCGAGTTCGCCCGCGAGCAATTTGACACCAACCCGTACCTCGGCGTCGGCGTCGGCCTGCGGAAGGAATACGACGCCACCAATCTCTTCTGGCTCACCCTCGCCGAGACAGGCGTGCCTGGCGCGCTGACCTTCCTGTTCCTGCAATTCTCAATCGTCGCCATGGTCTGGAAAACCCAGAAACGGCTCCGGCGGGACGATCCCCTGTATTCCGCTGTCGCCATCGGCGGAGCGTTGCTCCTGGGGCGGCTGATCCACGGAATGGTGGACCATTACTGGAGCCGCGGGGCCATCACCATCGCGTGGGCCGGCGCCGGCATGGCCACCTACGGTTACCTCATCGTCCGGCAGCGGGACGCGCGTGCGCGCGCCGAGCGCCGGGCGGCCCTCTTCGTCCCGGCCCCCGAGCCGGAAATGGCATGAAAACTCAATCCTCAACCGGCGAGCCGCCCGTCGTCAGTATCGTTGTCCCTGTGTACAACGGGGAGCGCTTCGTCGCCGAGACGATCGAGAGCATCCGGGCGCAGACGTTTCGCGCATGGGAGTGCGTCATCGTCGATGATGGGTCGAAGGACAATACGCTCGCGCTGGTCCGATCCCTCACCGCCGGGGATCCCCGTTTCCGCACCGTGTCTCAAGTCAACGGAGGCCCTTCCGCCGCCCGCAACAATGGACTGTCGCTGGTCGATCCCCGCTCGGCATACCTCACTTTTATGGACAGTGACGATATCTGGACGCCAGATGCGCTCGAAGTCCTCGTCGCGACCCTCGAGCGCGACCCGGCGTGCGTCGGCTCCCACGCGCTCGGCCACTGCATCGATGAATTCAGCCGCAGATACGAGGATCCCGCCTACACCTCCCAGGGGAGCGGGCGCTACTATTGCGACACAGCGGGAAAAGTGGTCCGGCTCGATCCCTCCGCCCCCACCTCCTTCCAGTCGCTCTGGTTTTCCAATCCCTATCCCCCCGGCCTCCTGCTCGCCCGCCGGTCCGCTTATGAGGAGGTGGGCGGCTACGATCTTTCCGTCTGTCCGCTGGAGGATTGGGATATGAACATCCGCCTGAGCCGGCTTGGCGGCTTCCAGTTTGCGGACCAGGTCATCCTCTCCTACCGGCGCCATAGCAACAACCTCTCCGGCCAGTCCGCCAGCCTGATCGGGAGCAGAATGCGCATCCTCTACCACAAGACCTTCTTCTCCAAGGAGAACACCCCGGCCCAGAAGGCCATTGTCCGCCAAAACTGGCGGGCGACAGAGATGCTCTACATGCGGCAGAAGGCGGGGTCGCTGAAGGGGCATCTCGCAAGGCCCAACGTCCCCGGGATCCTCTCAGGGGCTGCCGGCGTGTTCCTGCATCTGTTCCGCGGGGCGCGGGGATATCCGACGGCGGCACCTGGCGGCAAGGAGAACCCCGACATCGGTGTCAGGCATCATCCCACATAAAAATTCTCCAAAAATTCACAAACGCATAAAGAGTTCATCTGCTATGATAAACCTCTTATATGCGTACAGGGAGACAGGGAAACCTATCCAAAAAGTGCGGGCAAAACGACCCGCGAATGCGAACGTCCCGAGGCTGGGCATGGTGCCCAGCCTGGTCTCTAGCCATTATATTTTCTGCTTTAACCATCATTCCGGCCCGGGCGGATAATGTTTTCATCAGTTACATGGGCGCCGAACCGGTGGTTCAGGAATATGCCTCCGGCTCGATCAACGGGGCCAGTTACAGCGGGACCACCTACGATAGCAACAGCCTGTCCGGTCCCGCCGGGATTGCCTTTGACAGCCAGGGGGATCTCTTCGTGGCCAACTCCAGTAACGGCACCATCACCGAATACACGCATGGAGGCGCAGAGAGCCAGTTTTACTCCGGGCTGGATCAACCGGGGGCCATCGCATTCGACCCGTACGGCAACCTTTACGTCGCGAATACCGGTGCGAGTGATATCGTCGAAATCACGCCAGGCGGGAGTGGCACGGTATTCGCCTCCGCCGCCACCAGCCCCGAAAACAGTCTCACCAACCCGAGTGGGCTGGCCTTTGACAGCAGCGGCAATCTTTACGTGACGACCGCGGGGGGCGGCATCCTGGTCAGCGGTACCCTTCAGCCCAATACCGATCCAGGGTACGCCATTGACGAGATTACGCCCACCGGGGGGGTCAGCATCTTTGCGGAGGCCGATAGCACCACCGCCGGGCCGCAAGGGGTTTCATTCAGCGGGCTCAGCAACCCCCAGGGCCTCGCCTTTGACAGCAGCGGCAACCTGTACGTGGCGGATTCCAACAATAATGCCATCGAGGAGTTCAACTCGAGTGGCACGATGGAATCGACCTTTGCAAACGTGGGAGCGAATACCAGCCCGCACGGCCTTGCCTTTGACAGCAGCGGGGATCTGTACGTGACCAACTTCAGCCACTACGGGTACCCGGAAAACGACAGTCCAACGCTGGGCTTCAGCGCGGATGAGGAGTATTCATCGAACGGGACGCTCCTTCAGACCTTCAATGACAATACGGTGAGCCCATCGGGTCTTGAAGATGGCGGCTACATCGCGATCGAGACCAATGGAGGCGTACCGTTGCTGGACCCAGTCCCGGAGCCATCGAGCACCGGGGCGTTCGGGATGGGCACGATGTCGCTGATCGGCTTTTCGATGATCAAGCGGCGGCAGCGCATGTGAAGCCCTGACGGCCCGCCGGCCGCCAGTTCCGCCAGTCCGCCGCCCCCCGGCGGCGGGGTGCAGTGCGTTGAATCCATGGCTCGGCGTTTGCTTGTTTGCGTAGCCCCATGAAAGTCGCCCTCTCATTCCCCGGATGCAACCGCCGCGGCGGCGTGGAACGCATCATCTACGAGTGCGCGAAGTTTCTGCACACGCGCGGGCACGACGTCACGGTATTTGCCAATGAGTACGAGCAGAACGGCTCAGCCTTCACCTACCGGCATGTGGAGCTGCAGAGCAGGCTGAAGGCGTTGCGCCCGGTCGCCTTTCACCGCGCCTGCGTTGCGGCGATGCGGGGGAGCGAATTCGAGGCGTATGGGAGCTTCGGGTGTGTGTGCCCGGAGGGAGGTGTCTACTGGGCGCAAAGCGTCCACGCGGCATGGCTGGAGAAGGCGAAGTCGCTCCGGGCGCCCGGATCGATTGCCTGGTGGAAACAGCGGCTCAACCCAGCGCATCCGCTTCTGCTCAAGCTCGAGCGCAGCCATTTCAGCAAAGGGGGCTACCGGCGCATCATTGCCCTCACAGAAGAGGTAAAGGCCGATCTGGGCCGATTCTACGGCGTCCCGGCAGCGGATATCGACGTGGTGCCGAATGGGTATGCCCCGGAGGAGTTCAACGTCCCGCGCGCGCGGGAGATACGCGAAGCGATGCGGACCGAGCTCGGCTATACGCCGGAGCAGAAGGTGATCGTCTTCGTGGCCAATGAGCTGGACCGGAAGGGGTACCCGGCGCTGCTGGCCAGCGTGGAGGCCATGGGCGATCCGCGTTTGCGCATCCTGGTGGCGGGCCGCATCGCGCCGGCGCCGCATCCGCTGGTGAATTATGTGGGATCGACCAGCGAGGTCGCCCGCTACTACGCGGCGGCGGATGTTTTCGCGCTGCCGACACTTTATGAGGCGTGGGGCCTGGTCATCATCGAGGCGATGGCGACCGGCCTGCCGGTGCTCACCAGCAAGCTCGCCGGCGCGTCGGTCGCGGTCCACGAGGGGGTTACCGGCAATCTGCTGGACGATCCAAGGGACGAGGCTGAGATCGCCAGGAAACTCCGGCCATTGATCGACGGACAGCACGCCTCCGCGGAGGAGATCGCCGCGTCCGTGGAAAAGTACGCATGGTCGCGGGTATTGCTGCAATACGAACAGGTGCTGTGCGGGACATGACGACGATGGGGCAGGAGACACCAAACGGATTGCGCCCGCTGCGGGTGGCGCTCTTTACCGATGCCGACGTCTTCGCCGGCACCGAGCGGCACATGCTCGATCTGGCCCGCGGCCTGCGCGCCGCAGGGATGCTGCCGAGCCTTGTGAGCCCGCGCGTCTCCGTCCTCGCGGAACGCGCGAAGGCCGAGGGCATCCCGCATATTGCCGTTGAAAAAGGAGGCTTCATCGACTGGCCGGCCATCCGGACGATGCGCGAGAAGCTGCGTGACGGGGCGATCGACGTCATCCACGCGCACAACGGCCGCACCGCACTCTCCGCCGCGCTGGCCGTCAAACTGGAACGGCGCGGCACGTATGTGCTGACGCAGCATTTTCTGATTCCATCCCGGGCGACCCGCACCGGGGTGAAGGGATGGATTTCAAACGCCCTGCACCGCTGGATCAGCCGCGGGGCGGGGCACATCATCGCGATCTCCGACGCCTCCCGGCGCGGCATCGAGGAACGGGGCGAGTCCGCCAACGGCAACGTTACCACGGTGCCCAACGGGATCTCCGCACCCGATCCGGCGAAACTGAGTTCGCCGTCCGAGGTTCGCGCCGCGCTGGGCATCGCGCCGGGCCGGCCCCTCATCGTCTGCGCCGCGCGGCTGGAGAAAGAGAAGGATGTCACCTCGCTGATCGCTGCGATGCCCGCGGTTGTCGCCGCGGTGCCCAATGCGGTGTGCGTCGTCGCGGGGGATGGCTCGGAACGCGCCGCGCGGGCCGCGCAAATCCAGGAGCTTGGGCTCACGGGGTCGGTTATGCTAGCGGGCTTCCGCGAGGATGCGATGTCGATCATCAATGCCGCGGATCTCTTCGTGCTGCCGAGTCTCGCGGAGCCATTCGGGCTGGTGCTCATCGAGGCGATGTCGCTCGGCAAGCCGGTGATCGCCACGGATGCCGGCGGCCCGCGCGAGATCGTTGAGAAGGGCCGCACCGGCATGCTCGTTCCACCCGCGGACCCGGCCGCGCTCGGCGCGGCGATCTCCCGGATGCTCCTCGATGAGAAACTGCGCCTCTCCATGGGCGCGAGCGGGATGAAGCGCTTTGGAGAAAATTACACCCTTGGCCGGATGACGGCGGCCATCATCGAGACTTATCGCAGGGGATTGAATGGCGGGCGCGCAGCGCTGCCGGCCGCACGCTGCCGGCCGCGCGTCCTGCTGATCTCCCACACCTGCCAGACGAGGGCCGAGGGCCAGCCAAAGGCCGCCCAGCTCGCCCGCATGGGCGATATCGAGCTGATGGTGCTCACGCCGCAGCGGTTTAACCATTTCGGCGTCTGGAAGGATGCGGAGACGCCGGTGGACGATGCGTTCCAATTCGCGCCGCGCAAGGTGATATGGGGATGGCTCGGGTGGGCGCAGAATTATCTCCATTGGTATCCGTCGCTCGCCGGCATCCTGCGCGATTTTCAGCCGGATATCATCGATCTCTGGGAGGAGCCTTGGGCGCTGGTGAGCGCGCATGCGTGCTGGCTGCGCAATCGCATCCTGCCAAACGCCCGCATCCTGATGGAGACGGAGCAGAATATCACCAAGGCGTGGCCGCCGCCGTTCCGCTGGCTGGAGGCTTATACCATCCGCAACGCCACCTTCGCCGTGGGCCGCAGCGCCGGCGCCGTGGAGGTGCTGCGCGGGAAGGGATATACCGGCCCGGCCCGCGTCGTCGGCAATGCGGTGGACACGGAGCTGTTTCGTCCGATGGATCGCGAAGAGTGCAAGCGCTCGCTCGGCTTTGCCGGATACACGGTCGGCTACATCGGACGCATGGTGGAGCGCAAGGGGCTGATCGATATGATCGAGGCGCTCCGGTTTTGTTCCGGGCCGCTGACGATGGTCTTTGTCGGCTCGGGCGAGTACGAGCCGGCATTGCGCGAGCGGGTGGCCGCGCTCGGCTTCGAAGATCGCGTCCGTTTCCTGCCGGCCCGGCCATTGGAGGAACTGCCGCCGGTCATGAATGCGCTCGACGCATTTATTCTCCCGTCGTGGACGGTGCCGACGTGGAAAGAGCAATTTGGGCGCGTCATCATCGAGGCGCATGCCTGCAAGACGCCGGTCATCGGCTCGGATTCCGGGGCGATCCCCGACGTGATCGGCGAGGGAGGGCTGATTTATCCCGAGCGCGACGTGGAGAAGCTCGCAGCCGCGATCATGCGCCTCCAGGCGAACCCATCCCTCGCGCGGGAGATGGGAGCGGCGGGGCTGGCCCAGGTCGAGGCCTCCTACACATGGCGGCAGGTCGCCTCCCGGATGCGCGGGATTTACTTTGAGTGCCTTGACGGCGCGGCGGGTGCTCCCGCCGAGCGGACCCCATCCCTGATTGCATGCCCATGACCGTTCCAGCTTCCACCGGCGCAGGGGAGCGGGTCGTCACCGTTCTCTTCTTCGACCATACGGCGAAGCTTGGCGGCGGCGAGATAGCGCTTTTCCATCTGCTCTCCCACCTGGACAAGGAGCAGTTCCACCCGGTCCTTGTGCTTGGCGAGGAGGGGCCGCTGGGGGAAAAGGCGCGCCTTGCCGGGATCGAGACCACAGTGATCCCGCTCCCTGCGCATGTGGCGAATACCCGCAAGGACAGCCTCGGCGCCGGGAGCCTGCTCAAGCTCAAGTCCATCTTTGCCAGCCTTGGGTACAGCCGGCAACTGAGCCGGTACATGAAATCCCGCAAACCGGACATCGTCCATACCAACTCGCTCAAGTCCGACCTCATCGGCGGCATCGCCGCGCGGATGGCGGGGGTGCCGGTGGTCTGGCATGTGCGCGACCGGATCGAGAACGATTACCTCCCCGGGCCGGTGGTGCTGGTATTCCGCTGGCTTTGCCGCGTGATCCCGAATTACGTCGTCGCAAACTCCGCCGCCACGCTGCGTACCATCCATCTGCCGGGCCGCAAGCACAAATCCGTGGTCCACAGCGGCTATGTCTTCATGAACGAGTCCTCGGCGCTGGTGCATGACGGTGTCGAGCCGCGCGCCGTCGCGACGGCGAAGCCGCAGGGTGACACCATTCTCATCGGGCTCGTCGGCCGCATCTCCCGCTGGAAGGGGCAGCACATCTTCATCACCGCCGCCGCGACAGTGCGGGAGACGCATCCCAACGCGCGATTCCAGATCATCGGCGCGCCGATGTTCGGCGAGCAGGAGTACGAGGCGGAAATCCGGGCACTGGTCAAATCGCTCGGCCTTGAGGACGTGGTGGAATTTCTCGGTTTCCGCACCGACGTGCCGCAATTGATGGAACAACTGGACCTGCTGGTCCACGCTTCCATAACCGGCGAGCCGTTCGGCCAGGTCATCACCGAGGCCATGGTGGTGGGCAAGCCGGTGGTCGCCACGCGCGGCGGCGGGGTGCCGGAAATCGTTCAGGATGGGGTCACCGGGCTGCTGGTGCCGATGGGCGACGCGCCGGCGATGGCGGCGGCGATTTGCGAACTTTTGGCCGATCCGGATCGCGCGAGGCGAATGGGGCTTGAAGGACGGGCGCGGGTGCTGCGGCACTTTACCGTGCGCGGGACGGCGCGCCGGCTGGAGTCGGTTTTTCTCAAAATTCTGAATCGTACGAGCGACATGCGGCAGGGATCGGGCGCGCGGCAAAGGCAGACCCAGACAGTCTAAATCATATATTAGCTATGGAAAGTATGGCGGATATCGCTATTTTTCTAGCTACGCCGGTATATCGCTTTACGATCGTTGCGTTCCGATTTGTGGGACAACTTTTTACAGCATCATAAATTCAAGCACCTACAAGAATATCAGCCCCCGGCCAATCGACTCCTACATAACTCCCCGTTAATCTCTGCACCCAAGGGAGAATTGATGGAAATTATGAACATTCAAATAACGTGTGTCGGGAGCTCGGGGAGGTTGAACTCATGATCTCCCATCGGGTGCGCGGACTGTCGTTAATGCATGGACTGGTGCAGACGCTTGCGTTGCTGGTCCTGTTCTGGGTCTGGATGCTGCTCTTCTCGCTCGGCCTGCACCACCGGTTCATGCGCGAGCAGTACGTGACTTACGCCATCGTGCTGGTGGTAACCTCGTTGCTCGATCTTGGCCGTTCCAAGCTGGCCCGCAGCGACCTACTCCACCTCGACATCATCCGCAATCACAGCCTGAGCGTGCGCCAGGCGGGGGTGATCGTGGGCGGGCTGCTGCTGTTCCTGGTCGCATCGAAGGATGTGGCGATCTCGCGGCTCTTCCTCTTCACCTTCGCGCCGGCGGCCTACCTGCTGCTGCTGGCCTCCAATGTGGTGTGCCCGCGCTGGCTGGCCTCGCTGCTCTTCAGCGGCAGCTCCAGCGCCAAGACGCTGATCCTCGGCACGCCCGACGATGCGGTGAAGCTCAACCCGTGGCTGGAGCGCAAGGTGCGCTACGGTCTTCATCTTGTAGGACTGATCACGACCTCCACGGGACATGACTCGCGCTGCAAGCTGCCGGTGCTCGGCGATTTCTCGCAAATCACGAACATCCTGCGCAAGACCGATGCGACGAAGCTGATCGTCCTGGATCTCTCGCTGCTGCCCGACCAGATGGTGGAACTTGCCGATCTTTGCGACAAGTACGGCCTCCGGCTGCTGATCGTGAACGATCTGGAGGACCGGTTCCATCGCTCGATCACCTTCTTTGACGACGACGGCTTCCACTTCATGGAATTCCGGCGCGAGCCGCTGGAGTGCCCGGTGGGCCGGACGGTCAAGCGGGTGCTCGACCTCGCGGTTTCGATCCCGGTGGTGCTCTTTGTCCTGCCGCCGGTCACGCTGATGGTCTGGTTCTTCCAGCAGACGCAATCTCCCGGGCCGCTCTTCTTCCGCCAGCGCCGTACGGGCAAGTACAATCGTCCGTTCCTGATCTACAAGTTCCGCACGATGCACACGGGCAACTTTGACGAGGGCCGCCAGGCCGTCGCCGACGACGCCCGCGTCTTCCCGGCCGGGAAGTGGATGCGGAAATTGAGCATCGACGAGCTGCCGCAGTTCATCAACGTGCTCATTGGCGAGATGAGCGTGGTGGGACCACGTCCTCACTTTGTCGATCACGACGCGCTCTTCGGCGAGATCGCCCACTTCTACCGGGTGCGCAGCTTCATCAAGCCTGGCATCACCGGCCTTGCGCAGGTGCGCGGGCTGCGTGGAGAGGCCCGCAAGGAGCGCGACCTTATCGACCGCATTCACTCGGATGTCTATTACCTGGAGAATTGGTCCCCGATCATGGATTGGGTGATCATCTTCAAGACAGCCTGGCAGGTCATTGCGCCGCCGAAGACGGCTTATTGATGAAGACGGAAGAAATGGTCCTCGGCCACGACTATCTGATCCAGATGGGCGGGGCGGAACGGGTGGTGGCTTCCATGTTGAGGAAGTGGCCGGGCAGCCCCGTGTACACCAGCGCGGCGCGGTATGAGACGCTGCTGCCGGAGTTCCGGGACGCGGCGATCCATACCTCGTGGATGCAGCGGCTGCCGGGCATCGAGAAGCACTTCAAGAAGTTCTTCGCGCTCTATCCGGCGGCGTTCCGCAGCTTCGGTGTCATCGACGCTCCGGTCGCGTGGGTGAGCGCCAGCACCTTTGCAAAATGTCTCCGGTTCACCCCCCGAACCGCGAGCATCCTCTATTGCCATAACCCGACGCGCTTCCTCTGGCAGGCGGAGGATTATGTGGATCACGAGACCCGCAGCCGGTCGCTGAGCACCCTGGTCAACCTGACCTCGCCGGCGCTGCGGACGATCGATCGCGCGGCCGCCCGCGCCTACGACGTGATCGTGGCGAATTCCGAGAATGTCCGCCGCCGTATCGCCAAGTGCTACGGGCGGGATGCGGAGCTGGTCTATCCGCCGGTGGATGTGGATCGCTTTGAAGTGAGTCAGAAAGATGACGGGTTCTACCTGGTGGTGTCGCGGCTGGTGGCTTACAAGTCCATCCAGCGGGCGATCGAGGCGGCCAATGCCCTTGGGCGCCGGTTGGTGATCGTCGGCAACGGGCCGGACCGCAACCGCCTTCTTGGCATGGCCGGGCCGACTGTGGAATTCCGCGGCCACATTCCCGATGCGGAGGTTCGCAACCTGATGGAGACCTGCAAGGCGCTCATTTTTCCGGGTGAAGAAGATTTTGGCATCACGCCGGTGGAAGCCGCCGCGTGCGGCAAGCCGGTGCTGGCGTACAAAGCCGGCGGCGCGCTGGAGACGGTGATCGAGGGGGAGACCGGATGTTTCTTCGACCAGGCGCATGTGACGCTCGTTGATGCGATGCTGGCCTGCGAGGCCACGAAGTGGAACCCGGATCGCATCCGGGCGAATGCGGAGCGTTTCAGCGAGGCGTGCTTTCACGACAGTATCGCGCGGGTGGTGTCGCGGGCGCTGGAGGCCAAGGAGCGCCAGCTTGCAGGCAAGGGCGTGGCGGAGGTGCCCGGGCTGGCGGCATCGAGCGCGGCGTAGGCTGGATAGGCCCCATCGGTCCTATAGGTCCCGTTCGTCCCATTCGGGAGGGCGCCCGTCACTTCCCGAAGAGCCGATGTTGCGCGCAGGCCTGTTCTGTGGAAAAATCATGGCTCAGGAGCTATGGACCCTTTTCAACTCCTGTTTGCGGGCGGATCGATGCTGCTGGTGCTCGTTCAGGGCATACGGGGGTGGCGGCTGGGTGTCGTCCGGCAGCTCGTCAATCTGGTGGCGCTCGTGCTGGCGTATGGCGCGGCGGTGATCGGAGGCAGGATGGCGGCGCCGATGCTGCGGGGGCTTGGCTATCCGGATCTGCTGGTTTCGGCAGTGGCTGGCGCCATTATCGGCTGCATTCTTTATGTCGGGCTCGCCATGCTGGGGGCTGTGCTCTTCCGGCGGACCAGCGAGCAGAGCCTTGGGTTGCTGCGGCTGGGATATGGCGCGGGAGGGTCGGCGCTCGGGTGCGTCGGCGCGCTGGTCACCGTCTGGCTCTCGGTGCTGGCGATCCGGTTTCTCGGCACCGTGGCGCAGGCTGAGGTGACCATGGCCAGGACTCCGGCGGCGATCCGTCAGGGAGTCACTGTGAGTCCGCTGGCGGTGGAGCTGGCCCGCTTCAAGCGTTCGCTCGATTCCGGCCCGGCGAGCAGTTTCCTCAATGGCACGGATCCGCTTTCGGAACGGACCTATCTCATCATCGGAAAGATGACGCGGGTGATTTCGAATCCCGAGGCGATGCGGCGGTTCGTAGGATTTCCGGGCACGCAGGTCCTAAGTGAAAACCCGCGGATTCTGGCGTTGCAAAAGGATCAGCAGATCAGCCGGATCGTCGCACATGGTAATTTTCTAGAATTACTGGGAAATCCCAAGATCGTGGCCGCGGTCAACGACCCGAATCTGGAGAAGCTGGTGCGCAGTTTCGAGCTGGAGAAAGCGCTTGATTACGCGTTGGGCAGCAACGAGAAGGATGGTTTGCCGCCGAGCCGGTAAATCCCTTCGCTCATGTCTGAGAATTACGTCGCCACCATAGGCCTTGAGGTTCACGTCCAACTGCGGACGCGCAGCAAAATGTTCTGCGGCTGCCCCGTCGAGTACGGGTCCGAGACCAACGCGCACACCTGCCCGGTCTGTCTCGGCCTGCCCGGCTCGCTGCCGGTGATGAACGGCGAGGCGCTGAAGATGACGGCGCTCACCGGATTGATGCTCGGCTGCCAGATCGCCGATGTCTGCAAATTCGACCGGAAGAATTACTTCTACCCGGACATGCCGAAGAACTACCAGATCTCGCAGTACGACATGCCGATCTGCATCGGCGGCGGGGTGCCGTTGCCGGAGATGACCTACCCGAAGGATGCTCAGAAGAGCATTGCCGCGCCGGACAAAGTGGTGCCGCTGGTGCGCATTCACCTGGAGGAGGATGTGGCGAAATCGTTCCATTTCGAGACGAGCACCGGCATCGATTTCAACCGGGCCGGGACGCCGCTGATGGAGATCGTCTCCGAGCCGGCCATCGACTCGCCGGAGGAGGCGTTCGCGTATCTTTCCTCGCTCAAGCAAATCCTCGAGTACGGTGACGTGAGCCATGCGGACATGGAGAAGGGGCAACTCCGGTGCGATTGCAACGTCTCCGTGCGGCCCGAGGGCCAGGCGGAGCTGGGGACGAAGATCGAGATCAAGAACATGAATACGATCTCCGGCGTGCGGCGGGCGCTGGCATTTGAGATCGAGCGGCAGATCGGTGTGCTCCAGGGGGGCGGGACGCTGCGGCAGGAGACGCGCCGCTGGGACGAGGCGGCGGGACAGACCTTCCTGATGCGGACCAAGGAGCTGGCGCACGATTACCGCTATTTTCCGGACCCGGATTTGATGCCGGTGCGGACGGCGGATTTCATGCCGGAGGTGCGGCAGCGCGTGCCGGAGTTGCCGGCGCAGAAGCGGGCGCGTTTCGAACGCGATTACGGCGTGAGCCCGTATGATGCCGGGGTGCTGGCGAGCGACCTGGCGCTTTCGCAATATTTTGAGAAGGCCGCGAAGGGCGCTTCGAAGCCGAAACTGGTGGCGAACTGGGTGCTGAACGATTTGCAGAGTGCGCTGAAAAACGCCGGGCTTGGCATTGGCGAGTGCCCGATTGCGCCGGAGGCTTTCAACGGGCTCATCGGCATGATCGAGGCGGGGAAAATCAGCAGTACGCAGGGCAAGGAGGTCTTTGTGGGGATGTTCGCGGCGCCGGGGAGATCGGCGGCCGAGATCGCGGAAGAGAAAGGGCTGAAGCAGGAGAGCGACACGGGCGCGATCGAGGCAATTTGCGACCAGGTGCTCGCGGCGAATCCGAAGGCCGTGGCGGAGTACAAGGGAGGCAAGCTGGCATCGATCAATTTCCTCAAGGGTCAGGTGATGAAACTCTCGCAGGGGAAGGCGAACCCGAACGTGGTGGCCGAGGTGCTGACGCGAAAATTATCCGAATGAAATCCAACAAGCGAATCGCGGTGGCGACTATCTGCGCCACCCTCACGCTGCGAGCGGGAATGTCCGCCACGGCAACGGCCATCGAGGATGCCACGCCCACGCCGGCGCCGATCCTGAGCACGGACATCAGTGGGCGCGACCTCGCGTTCCTCACCGATGCCGCGCATCAAATGGCGCTGCTGGCAAAAATTTCCGGCATGGCCAGCAAGCAGGCGGTCACGCCGGAAGTGCAGACCGAGGCGGCCACGGTGGCGAAGGAGCAAACCGATGCGATGACCGCGCTGCAGAAGATCGCGGACGGATTCCATGTGCCGCTGGATACGGAGCTTTATGACGATGACATCAAGCTGGTGAAGGCGCTCGAGGCGGAGAAGGGGCTGAAGTTCGACAAGTCCTACCTCGACGCGCAGGCCGATGCCGACCAGGCGCTGGAGGCGAGCCTCACTGCCGGCGCGGCCTCGTCGGATTCAGGGATCAAGGCCTTCTCGCAGAGTGGGCTTGCGACGCTGAAGGCCGAGCAGGATCGGGTGCGGAAGCTGGGGTTTTAAACGACGGAAACGGACTTTTTGCGTTCTCTTTGATCTTTGCGGTTAAACCTCGTTTTTAACCGCAGAGAGCGCAAAGATCGCAAAGAAGAGAGAACGGCTGGACACGGTTCGCGCGGCGCGGGAGACTTGGCGGGATGAAAGAAGAAATGATCCTGGTCGTGCGCCGCGAGACGATCGAGAAACTGGGGATGTGGCAGGGGCTCAATTTTGAGGTGGAGTGCTATCTGCCGGTGCTGCTCGCGCGGGAGAACAATTTTTTCATGGTTCGCTCCGCGGCGGAGACGGACCCGAGTTTTAAGCAGATCATCCCGTATGTGCTGCTGATGCATGGCGGGAAGGTGCTGCATTATGTGCGGGGTAAAAAGAGCGGAGAGCAGCGGCTGGTGAGCAAGGGATCGATCGGGATCGGCGGGCACATGAATGACGAGGACGAAGGGCTCTTCGCGCTGGACGAGGCGGCCTACCTGGAAGGGGTGCGGCGCGAGGTATGCGAGGAATTGAAGATTGGGACGAAGTTCAAGAATCGCGTGGTTGCGCTGCTGAATGACGACTCGAATGATGTGGGCAAAGTCCACATGGGCGTCGTGCATGTGTTCGACCTCGAGGAACCGAACGTGGAGAAGAATGAGGCGATGATCACGAACCTGGCATTCCTCTCGCCGGAGGAATTGCAGGAGCGCCGCGACCTGCTGGAGAGCTGGTCGCAGATTTGTTTGGATGGGCTGGGGAAGTTGCTGGGATAAATTCTGTTGCTATACACGTATAGCAGGGCTAGTTTTGGCTTATGCTCGCAATTCGTCTCGACGCCGAAATTGAAAAGCGCCTCGCCCTTCTCGCAAAGAGGACTGGACGTACCAAAACTTTCTACGCCAGGCAGGCAATCCTCGAACATCTGGAAGACTTGGAGGACATTTATTTGGCCACAAAGCGCCTCCGAACCCCCGGCAAAACATTCTCGGCGCAGGAAGTAAGACGTGAATTGGGCCTATAGGTTCGATGCGCGGGCATTGAAGGAAATCAAGAAGCTTGGCCAAACAGCCCAGCGGGAAATCCTGGCTTACCTTGATGAACGAATTGCGGGATCAGATGATCCACGTCGGTTCGGAAAGGCACTGAAGGCGACCCTCTCGGGCCTCTGGCGCTACCGAGTAGGCGACTACCGGATCATATGCCAGATCAATGACGGCGAATTGATCGTTGTAGTCGTAACGGTGGGGCACCGTAAGGACATCTACGACTGAATGCCTCAGCGCAAGAATCGGGCGAGGTTCTCTGCTTCCCAGCGCTGGGCGCGGTTGTAGTGGGGGAAGCGCTGTTCGCGCTTTGCGAACTCCTCGGTGTGGACGATGCGGCGGCGGCGTTTCCGGTCGTAAATATCCGGGACCACGGAGTGGAGCATCTCGTGGTAGATCACGAATTCCAGGAACCAGCGGGGCACCCAACTGGCATCGAGCAGGGGATGGATGCGGATGATGCGATCCTGCTCCTGGATGGTGCCGAAGATGAAATAAGCCTTGGGGCGCTGGCGGCGCTTGCGGCCCCAGGTGATCGTGTAGCGGCGCAGTGCGTTGCGGAAGTAACGGGCGTTGAGCTTGTCAAAAATGGCGTGCAGATCGTGATGCCGGCCCTCGCCCGGGAAGGCGAATTGCCGCTGCATCGGGAGCGCCGGGGTCGAGGCCTTGCGTTTGGGCTTTGGCTTGGGCGTCTGCTTCGCGCGCCGGGCCGCTTGCGGGGCGTGTTTCCTGGCGCTGGTTTTGAGGTTCCGCGGCATCGAAGTGGCACCCAAACTAGAGGGCGCGCCGCGTGGGGCAAACTTTAAGTTTCGGGATTGGAAGATTTGCCCTTTGCGTCCAGTTCTTGCTCCAATTTGCGGACCCGGGCATTGAGCTTGTCCAGCCGGTTGATGTAGGCCAGCCGCTCCTTGGTTTCCCGCATAGGCGCCGCCGGTGTGCCCCACCAAACCTCCCCGGCGGGGATGTCCTTGCTGATGCCCGATTGCGCCGCAACGATCACGCGATCAGCGATTTCGACATGGCCGGTGACGCCGACCTGGCCGGCCAGTGTGACATATTGTCCCAACTTTGAGCTGCCGGAAATCCCTACCTGTGCCACGATGATGGAATGCCGGCCGATGACGACATTATGGGCGATCTGGACCAGGTTATCGATTTTCGTCCCTTCCTGGATCCATGTCCGGCCAAAACGAGCCCTGTCGATGGTGACATTGGCGCCGATTTCCACGTCGTCATCGATCTGGACGATCCCGGTCTGGGGGATTTTCACGTGGCGTCCGCCGGCGAATTCATAGCCGAAGCCGTCGCTCCCAATGACGGTCCCGGAGTGGATGACCACGCGCGCGCCGATCGACGCCCGCTCGCGGATGGTGACGTGCGGGTGGATATGGCAGCCCGCGCCGAGCGTGGAATCCTGGCCGATGAAGACGTGCGCCCCGATGACGGTTCCGGGCCCGATGGCCACCCCGCTCTCGATGACGGCATAGGGCTGGATGGATACGCCCTCTCCGAGCGTCACATCCGGGCCGAGGACGGCCGTGGGATGGATGCCCGGGGCGTAGGTGACGGGAGGCGGGGCGAAGCGCTCCAGGGCCTTCTCAAAGGCGAGCGTGGGATTGGCCACCTTGATGAGGGCCGGGGCGATTGGCTCGGCGAAATCCGCCGGGACAAACGCGGCTGCCGCTTTGGACTGCCGCAGGGCGGGCAAGTAGCGGGCATTGCCGAAGAAGGTCACCTGCGTAGAAGTCGCCTCGGCGAGGGAGGCTGCGCCGGAGATGGCAAAGTCCGGGCTGCCGTTCTCGAGGGCGCCGCCGGTGAGGGCGGCGAGTTCTGCAAGGGTGATATTCACGGTGCGAGGATGGGATGGGGACAAAGAAAAAGCGCGCCGGAAAATGTTCCGGCGCGCTCCTTCGATAGTCGAGCGAATAAGAGGGTTGCCGTTATTGCGCCGGGGAGGGGCTGCCTGCGGGAGTGGCGGCGCCGGTGTCGGAGTCAGTGGGCTTGTTCTTGTTCAGTTCCGTGATGATATCATCGGAGAAATCGAGGCCATCCTTGGCGAAGATGAGGATCGGCACACCGTTGAGGCTGAGGCCTGAGCGATCCATGACGATGTCGTAATTCTCGGAGCGAACCTTGTCGAGCACCAGCTTGGTGATCTCCGCCACGATGCCGTTGCGCATGCGGACGGCCTGCTCCTGGAGCTGCTTCTCGCGGGTGTCGCGGAACTCGGTGATCTCCTGCTCCAGGTTTTTGGTCTCCTGGATGAGGTCGTCGCGCTCCTTGGACTTGTCGGCCTTGGCCTCGGCGCTGAGCTCGGGCTTGCTGATGTCCTCATTGAGCTTGGTGATGGAGTCGAGGTTCTTCTTGTAGGTGTCCATCCGCTCGTCGAGGTCCTGCTTGGCGCTGTTGCGATCCTCATTGATGCGGGCCTCTGCGTCCTTGGTCTTGTAGTAGGAGCTGAAGATCTTGTTCATGTCCACGGTTCCGATCTTCACCTGGGCGTGGCTGGTGGATGCAAAGCCGAAGAGGCTCAGGCAAATGAGGGAGCAGATTAGCGATTTCTTCATAAAAAGAGTGGGAGAGTGTTGGGTGTAGCTGAGACTTCGTAAAGGCGATTTCGTTCAATTTCTTTTTAGAAGAAACTGATGCACGCCCCGGTGGAACCCCGGGGCGGATGGGTTAAACCGCGGATTAGACCTCGTTCCGCGACAGGGGATTAGAACTGGTAGCCGATGCTGAAGTTGAATTGTCCTGTCGTGCTGGTGTGGTGGGGATTTTGAATCGGGATGCCGTAATCGAGCCGCACGGGGCCGATCGGGAGATCGAGCCGGAGGCCGAGACCGGCATCCGACGCGAGCTGGCTGATGCTCATGTCATAGGCGCCCGGATTGACAAAACCGGTGTCGTAAAACGCCGCGCCACGGATGCGATCCATGATCGGGTAGGTATACTCCGCGGTAATGCGGGCGAGACTGTCACCGCCGATGGGCTGGCCCTTGTCGTCATACGGGGCCATGGCACGGAAGCGGAAGCCGCGGAGGCTGTTCGGACCGCCGAGGTAGAGGCGGTCGAAGATCGGCACGTGGTCGCTGTTGTCGAAATTCTCGATGTCCGAGACCTCCGCATTGAGCAGGAGGATCGTGTCGCCGGGCAGATGGTAATACTGGCTGCCTGAAAGGTCGAAGCCCCAATCCGCCACGGTGCCGCCGAGCGGGCCGCCCGCGACGAAGGCGCTGAAGTCCACCCGCTGGCCGGACCGCGTCAGGAAGACGCTGTCGCGGGTGTCATAGGTATAGCCGGCGGTGAGGGAGCTCTTCGAGTGATCGCCCGCATCGCGCAGGATGGTGTTGGAGACGCCGGTGCTGATGTCGTAGAGATCGATATCCTCAAGGCGATAATCGAGGTGGACGGAGCTGAAGGCGTCGATCGGCTTGCGCACATCGATGTCAAACCCATAGTCCTTTTGCGTGTAAACGGAGGAGACGTAATTCGCGTCGCTGTAAAAGAGCTCGCCGGTAAGGGAGAGCTGATAATCCAGGAAGTAGGGCTCCGTCAGCGACATGTCCGCGTCGGTACGCTCCGTGCCGAGCTGGAAGCGGGCGTGGAAGCGCTCGCCGCCGCCGGTAAAGCTGGGCCAGTTGGTAATGTCGAAGTTGGTCTGCTGGAGCTCGATGAAGCCGAGCAGGCTGTCGATGGAGGAGAAGCCGGCGCCGAAGTTGAACGACCCGGTGCGGGCCTCCTGGACCAGCACGTTGACATCCTTGCGGCCGGGGACATCGGTATCGGAGGGGTAGATCTGCACGCCGCGATCCTTTGCGAAGTAGCCGAGGTTCTCGAGGCGGCTCTTGCTGACATCGATGAGTGTGGTGTTGTAGACCTCGCCCGGGTAGACGGCCAGCTCGCGGCGGATGACCTTGTCCTTGGTGCGGGTGTTGCCCTGGATATTGATGTGCTCGATGTAAGACTGGGTGCCTTCGTCGATCTTGTACTCGACGTTGATCACATGATTGGCGGCGGCGGTGGTCTCCGCATTGGCGGTCATGTCGATGTAACCGCGGGCGCCGTAGAGATCGCCGATGGACTTGGTGTCATCGCGCAGATCCTGCGGGGAGAAGACGCCGCCGGCATGGGTCTTGAGCTTCGCCTGCACGTCGCTATTGGTGAACACCTGGGCGCCAGTGACGTCCACGGTGCCGACGGAATACTGCGGCCCCTCGGTGATCGGATAGACCAGGTTGACCTTGCCATTGCCCACCGGATTGATCTGGGGCTCGTCGACATTCACATCCTCGTAGCCGTGGTCCTGGTAATACTCGCGCAGCGCGGTGACATCGGCATCGAGTTGATCATTATTCACGCGGCCATCCTTGGTGAGGAAGGAGAGGACATTGGCGGGCTTGGTCTTGATGACTTTCTTCAGCTCCTTGGCGGTGAAGACGGTGTTGCCCTCGAACTCGATTGTCTTGACGATGGTCTTGGTGCCCTCGGTGATTGTGAAGGTGACCACTGCCGCGCCGGTCTGGTCATTCACATCGGTGTGATAGGTCACGCTGGTCTGGGAGAAGCCGTGATTGGCGTAATCGTCGAGGACCTTCTGGCGATCCTGCTCCAGCGTGGCCTCGTTGAGCGTCTGGCCGGGCTTGGTGGAGATATCCTTTTTCAGGCGCTTCAGGGCGATGGCGCTGTTCCCGACAATGTTGACCTCGGTCACGTTGGCCTTTGACTGGATGACCACCACCACGCGCACCCCATCGGTGACGGCCTCGCCGAAGATGCGGACATTGGTTACGCTGCCGGTGGCGTAGAGGGCGCGGATATCGTCCTCGATCGCCTCCTCGGAGAATGGCTTGCCGACGGCGGTCCGCATATTGGCGAGGATCTTCTCGCGGGAAAGGGTGGCGGGGCCGGCGTACTGGATATCGATCTGGCGCACGGTTGCGGCCTGGGGTGCCTGTGGAGCGGCAGCGGGAGGCTGGCCGGCGTCCTGCGCGTTCGCGATCGGCGCGGCCAGGCAGAGGGCTGCGACGCTCGCGATGAGGGGTGTCAGGCGGAAGAGATATCTCATAAGGAATGGTGTGCACCCGGGGCCTTTTTACGGACAAGGGCGGAAAAACGGGCCATTAGATGGTGAAATCACGGGTAAAGGTCAAGCGGCGAATGGTTTGGCGGGAATCGCCCGGCCTTGCACCCATCAGCCGTGAATGAAGGGCTGGGCGGGATTTCAATGCCTGCCATGCGATCAGCTTCCATCGGGGACAGACGCACATTGCGTGGCTGATACGAACACTGATTGAGATGGGGAAAAATCCCTCAGAACCATCCGGTCCAACCATGAACGCGATCAATTCGTCCCTGCCCCAGCCGGCAGCCCATGCCAACGGCTCCGCCGCGGGCAATGGAGCGGCGTCCAAGTGGCGGGTCTTCATCCTGGACGATCATCCGCTCTTCCGCTTCGGGCTCAAGCGCTTGCTCGAGGGCCAGCCGGATCTGACCGTGTGCGGCGAGGCGCGCAATGCCATTGAGGCCCTGGACGAAGCGTTGAAACTCAAGCCCGACCTCATCATCGCGGATGTCTCGCTCAACGAGAGCACCAACGGCATTGAGTTTGTAAAAAACATCCGCAGCCACCTTGCCGATGCGCGCATCCTGATGCTCTCGATGCACGATGAGTCCATCTATGCATTGCGCGCCCTGCGGGCAGGGGCACAGGGCTACTTGATGAAGGAGGAGGTGCTCAACCGCGTCGCGGACGCAGTGCGGACGGTGGTCAACGGCGGCATCTTCCTGAGCGAATCGGTCCGGCAGCAAGTGTTGATGAATCTCGCCAGCGGCCGCCCGGCAAACCGCTCCCCCATCGACACCCTCTCCGACCGCGAGCTGGAGGTGCTGCAACTCAGCGGCGAGGGGCTTGCCCCGCGCGAGATCGCCGCGCGGCTCGGCATCAGCGTGAAGACCGTTGAGACCCACCGGATGCGCGTGCGGGAGAAGCTGAACCTCGCCAACAGCGCCGAGCTGATGCGTTTTGCGATTGGCTGGACCGGCAAGGGGAACGGTGAGCGGAATGGAGAGCAGCAGGCTCTTCCTGACGGGCTTTAAATCGCATCAACGGCTTTCGCCGAATGGATGCCCCGCTTCGTAGAGGTTAATCTCTTGTTGCAACGTGTTGACGAGATTGGATTGACCCTGCGCGCGGGCCAATTGAAGAGCCTTCCGGCCGGTTTGGGCGGCATTTGAATAGAGACCGGCCTGGGCGTAGGCCGCCGCCAGGGTGCGCAGGATGCGCGGATCGTTGCCGCCGGTGGATTCGCTGGCCCGGGTGGCCAGCTCCACAGCCGCACTCCCATTGCGAAGGGAGGATTGCGGCGCGGTCGCCAGGAGCCATGCCAGGCTGTTTTCGGTGCCAATATCCGCCGGCTGAAGTTCGAGCGCTTTCTCGAGCTGGGCAATGGCCCCGGCAATATTCCCCTGCCGGAGCAACGCGGTGGCAAGGAGCCCGTGGGTTTTCATGTCGTTGGGACCGATCTGGAGGGCCAGACGATATTCGGCCATCGCTTCATCCGCGTGCCCTTGTTCAAAGAGAGCCACACCCAGGTTCGCATGGGCTTCCTCAATGGCTGGGTTGATCCGGAGCGCCTCGCGATACTCGGCGATGCCGTCAGAGACGCGCCCCTGCTGGCAGAGGGCGACGCCGAGGTCGACGTGGGCAATCGCGTCCTCCGGGTTGATTTTGCAAGCCTCGCCATATTGCGCGATGGCCTCCTGCGTGCGCCCGGCCTGGAAGAGCGCATTGCCGAGTCCGCCATGGGCGTCCGCATTGGAAGGTTCGAGCCGGACGGTTTCAAGGTACTCCGCGATCGCTTCTCCGGTGCTCCCGGTTTTGAGGAGGACATTGGCGAGATTGTAATGGGCATCGGCGTAGCCGGGATCGATTCGCATTGCTTCGCGATATTGGGAGACGGCTTTATCCGTGCGCCCCTCCTTCAGTAGCGCATTGCCCAGGTCGGTATGGCCTTCAACCAGGGTTGGGTCGATTCTCAGGGCTGCACCGTACTCGGCAATGGCCATATCCGGCCGGCCAGCCTCGTAATAGTAGAAGCCAAGGGTGATGCGGGCGACCACGTTTTCCGGATTCGATTCCAGCGCGTGAGTCCAGAGAGTTTCACTGTCACGCCACATGGTGGTTTGAACGCACGCTGCGATTGCCAGGGCAGCCAGAATCACCGTACCGGCGGCTCCCAGCAGCATCCGCCGATTCCAGTTCCGCCCTGCCCAGTCCGCCGCCGCCCAGACGCCGGCAATACAGAGGCCGATCTCCGGCAGATAAGTGTAACGATCCGCATAAGCCTGGCGCCCGACCTGGAGGATCCCAATGACCGGCACCAGCATCCCCAGGTACCACAGCCAGCCAACGAGAAAATAGGGATGCCTCCGGCGCAGAAGGAACGTCGCGGCGGTCAATCCGGCCAGGAGCACGAACCCGCCGATCGCCTGCCATACCGGCGGCCCTCCCTTGATGAGAGGGTAGAGCACTACGAGGTGGCTCGGCCAGATCAGCTTCCCGAGATAAACCACGTAAGCCACCAGCGCATTGTCCAGCCGCACGGGAAGCGAACTATCCTTGACCTGTTGAATCGCTCGCTGCTGCGCCATCACTGTAGCCACGCATGACAGGGCGGTGAGGGCAAAGAGGGCCGCCTTTTCCTTCAACAACGCCGGTAGCTGGGACCACCGCTGGAGACGGTCCAGCGGCCAAAAGTCCAGAAGGAGCAGGACAAAGGGCACCGTCACCAGCATCGGCTTGCTCATCAATCCGAGTGCGAACCAGACCATGACCATCATGATTCGCCCACGGGATCGCGGGCCGCGCGCATACCGGACATACGCCCAGAGGGTCAGCATGAAGAAGAGCCCGCTTAACACATCCTTGAGCTCGGATACCCATGCCACCGACTCCACGCGCAGCGGATGGATGGCAAACAGTGCCGCCACGAAAGCGCTGCGCAGCAGCGCGCCAGTCATCTCCCGCAGCACGAGGAACAGGAGCACGGCGCATCCCGCATGAAGCAGCACATTGGTCAGGTGATGTCCGCCCGCCCACAAGCCGTACAACTGGCAGTCCAGCATGTGGACAATCGTTGTGAGCGGATGCCAGTTCCCCACCACGATGTGGGTAAAAGCCCATCGGATGCCCGCAAGCGAAAGCCCCTTTGAGATGACCGGGTTCTGATAGATGTAAGAGTGGTCATCAAAGTTTACGAAACCATAGCCAATGGTCTGGCCGAAAACGGCAAAGACCAGGAATACCAGGATTGCGCAGACGCCGGATACTTCCCATGCGTGTTGGGCAGCTTTGCCGCCGGGGATATCCTGAGACACCGCAACCCGGATATCAGCTTTCGTGGCGGTGCTTTTTCCCCCGCGTGGTCTTTTGGATTTCCGGCTCATCGAAGCTCGCCCGGCATCCTTTGACACCCGATTTCAAATGGCGAGGTATTCGTTGCGCGCCCCATCAAGCGGGAGCTTCGCGCTCCGTCCGTTACGGCGAGACGATGAATTGGTAAAAGCCTTGCGCACCGCTGGCAGCGGTGTCGGTAAAGACGAGGGGAGAGCCCTGGCCGGTTTGCGCCGCTCCCACATTGGTCCAAACAGGGGTGGTGAGGGAGGGACTCCTTTGCAACTGGTAGGTGTGCTGGGCGTAACCCTGGATGGTGAGCGCAAAGCTGGAGCCGTTGCGGACCATTTGCTGGACAATCACGGAGCCGGGAGTCAGCACCGTGCCGTTGTTCACAAACCGGGGGGGGAGGGTCTGCGGGCCGTTGATGAGGTCCAGGAATCCGTTGTTAATGAAGGATCCTGTCTGCGTGACCGTGGGTGTCCCGGTGATCTTGAAGATGCCGTTGTTCGTGATATTGCCGGAAACATCCAGCAATCCGCTTGCAAGGTAAAACACGCCGCCGCTGGAGATCGTGAGCGAAGAGGTGTCCAGGATGGAGCCGGTGAGTTCCGTAACGCCGCCGAGCACGCTGGTCGGGCCGGTGTAGGTGCTGTTTCCGCTCAAGATCACCGTGCCGCTGCCGCTCGTGGCGAGGCCGCCTGCGCCGGATATCACGCCGCTGAGGGTGATATTCTGCGGCGCGCCGGTGGAGTCCGCGGCCTGGAAGGTGGTGACGCTGCCGGTTGCCAGTGTGATTGGGGCGGACGAGGACCATGGAGCGAAGGCTGCCACCGTGGCCGTCCCGAGCGTAGCGCTGACGGTGCTGCCCGTGGGGCGATTCTCGACGAGGCCGACGCTGCCCAGGTAGAGCGTGGCACCGCCGCTGAGCGTGAGCGTGGAGGTATCGGCGCCGTCCACGGCATTGAGCGTGATGCCGGTGAGGGTGGCCGTGCCGGAGGTGATCGAGGCGGTGCTTGTGACCGCGGCAGTGGACATCAACAAGCCGTCGGTGCCGGTGTAAGTGAGTGCCCCGCCGGTCATGACCAGGTTGGCGCCGTCGCCGCCCTGGCCGATTTCGAATGCGCCGGAGGAGAGGTCATTGCCAATGGTGAGGCTGCCGCCGGAGATCGCCATATCGCCGGTGTGATCGGAATTCCCTTCAACGGCCAGCAGTGCCGCGGTAACTGTGCCCTCCTGGATGATCAGCCCATTGCCGGCTCCGTAATCGCGGACCACGTACATGTCACCCAACGAGACGGCGCCGGTGGTATCGATGCCGACCTGGCCGCCGGTATCGAGGGTAGAGGCGAGATTGACGATGGCGAAGGAGGCGGATGCATTGCCGTTGATGTAGAGGCTGGAGGTGCTTTCGCCGCCGTCGATTCCGATATTGACGGTGCCCGCGGTGGCATTGCCGCCGTTGATATCCAGGTAGGCTGCGGAGGTGGTGGCGACGGTAATCGGGTTGAGGGAGGAGCCGAAGTTGCCACCGTTGATGGTCAACGTGCTGCCGCCATTAATGGTCGTAGCGCCGGTATAATTGGCAGTGCCGATGGTAAGCCCGCCCGTGCCGGCCTTGGTCAAGGAGCCGTCTCCGCCAAGAGCGCCGGCGTAAATGGTGGTGGCGTTGTTGGCGCCCACCGTCAGGGCCACGCCTGTGGTGCCGGAGTTGGTGAGTGAGAGGTTTTCCGCGGGATTGCCCCCCGCAAGGCCGCCGAAGGTCGCGGCGACGGTGGCAGCGGTGAAATTCACCGTCCCGGCGCTGTAATCCAGCGTGCTGTCCTGCAATGCGCCGGCGTTATCCACCGCGAGCGTCGCCCCGGCGCCGATCACTGTCTGGCCGGTGCAGGTGTTCGCGCCGGAGAGGGTCACGGTCGCGGTTCCATCCACGACGACGGTGCCGGTCCCGGTGACCACCGAGGCGATATCGGCGCTCGCGTTGGCGGTAATCGCCGGGACGGACCCAGACAGGGTCAATGTGCCGCTCGTGAGGACATAGGATCCACTGCCCGGGGTATTGAAGACAAGGTCACCGGCGGTGACGCTGCCGAGGGTGACCGTGCCGGCTGCCCCGTTGTTGTTGCCGAAGACGGCCGCGTTGGTGCCGCTATTGCTCCAGACGGAGTCCGTGGCGCCATTGCTCCACAAGGCAGGGGTGCCCGTGGTCCATGTGCCAGAACCGTCGGCAGGGTGGGTGGGGCTGGTGCCGGCATCGTCCCACGTGAGCACTGGCAGCGTGGAGAGGAGGGTCGTGGCGTTGACTTCCGACGAGTAGGCGCTTGGGCCCGAGCTATCGACCGCGGCCACGACATAGTAATAGGTCGTGTCGGGCAATAACCCCGTGACGGTGTAAGTGGTGCCGGCGACGCCCGTGGCGACGGCGGCGTACGGCCCGCCGGAGACACCGGATTGATAGACGATGTAACCGGTGCCGCTGGATGAGGGGTTCCAGTTGAGGATTACCGCCTCATTGGTTCCCGTGGCCGTCAGTCCGGTGGGAGCGAGGGGGACGTTGGAGTTGGGCGTTGCGTTGGCTTCCGGGGAATTGGCGCCGGTGCCGCTGAGGCCAACGCCCGCGACCACATAAAAATACTCGGTGCCGTTGGTCAGGCTCTTACTGATGTAAGTCAAACCGCCGGTAGTGCCGATGGTGGAGTATGGACCGCCAGTGGTCCTGCTGCGCTGTACGAGGTAGCTGGTGGCGCCGGATGCGGCGGGCCAGGTAAGCTGCACCTGGGTATTGCCAGGCATGGCGGTGAGCGTTGCGGGCGTGCCGGGCAGGGTGGTGGCCGATACCTCCGATGAGTTGGCGCTTGATCCGGCGCTGCTGTTCGCCACGACGATATAGTAGTAGGTCGCGCCGCCCTCGAGGTTGGTATCGGTGAACGTGGTGGCATTGAGCGCAGGGGCAACGGCGGTGTATGGGCCGCCGCTGACCGGCGAGCGATAGACGGTGTAGCTGGTGGCGCCCGCGGAGGCCGTCCAGTCCAGCAAGATCTGCCCGTTGCCGCCTGTGGCGGTCAAATTCACCGGAGCGAGCGGGATCGCGGAGGTGGGGGTTGCGGTGGCCTCGGGAGAATCGACGCCGGTGCCGCTGGTATTGACCGAGGCGACGACATAGTAATAGGGCGTGCCATTGGTGAGACCGGTATCGGCATAGCTCAACCCCGTTGTGGTCGTGACAATGGTGTAGGGTCCGCCGGTGACGAGACTGCGCCCCAGGACATAGCTGGTCGCCCCAGTTGCCGCGGGCCATGTGAGCATGATCTCGGAATTATAGGGCGTGGCGGTCAGGGAGGCGGGCGGCGCGGGCGTGGTCGAGATGGTTACGGGTCCGGCGAACGCGGATTGCCCGGAGAGGTTCGCGGCGGCGACTTCATAGTAATAAGTGGTGCCCGCGACGGCTGAGGTGTCGCTGTAGAAGTCACTCATGTTATAGGCATAGATGACCGTGTAAGGACCGCCGGGCGCCGTGGAGCGCTGGATGATGTAATTGGTGGCCCCGGACACGCCATTCCAGGTGAGGAAAGGGAACCCGCCACTGCTGACAACGTTCAATCCGGTTGGCGCGGCAGTGACATCCGTGGGCATGGGGAGGACGGCGGCGGACTGCGCGGAATTGGCGCCGGTGCCGGAGGCATTCACCGCTGAGACGACATAGTAATAATCATCGGAGTTGGTGAGGCCGGTATCGGTGCAACTGGTGCCGGTTACGGAGCTGGCCACCAGGGTGTATGGGCCGCCGGGCAAGATGGAGCGCTGGACCTGGTAATAGGAGGCGCCGGTGGCGGCGTTCCATGTGAGCACCGCCTGCGTGTTGCCGGGGGTGACCGAGAGCGCGGTGGGCGCGACCGGCACGCCAGGGGCCGTGGCGGAGGCGGTGCCGGAAGCCTGGACCGAATTGGCGCTGGCGCCGACGGGATTGACGGATTGCACGACATAGTAATAGCCCTTGCCATTGGTGGCCGTAGTATCGATGTAAGCCGCCGGCTGCGGCGTGCTGCCGCAGACGGGGCCGGTGACCGTGCCGGTGAGCTGTACATAGCCGGTCCCGTTGGTGCTGGAGCGGAGGATATTGTACGTGATGGCTCCCGGGGCGGGCGGCCAGTTCAGGACGATTCGCGAACTGCCGGAGAGGGCGGTGAGGCTGGCCGGCGCGGGCGGCACGTAGCCGGGAACTTCCAGTCGCAGATAATCATAGACGATGCCATTGGCAAAGTAACCCGGGTTGGATTGCGGACAGGTGATCTGAATGTTGTTCGAGCCCGAATGCAGGAGACTGCCGGAGAAGTTGGTGCGGTGGTCGAACCAAATACCATGAGATTCCATGCGAATCATACAGTCATTGGTCGCGCCAGGGGGGTATGCCGGAGCAAAGTTGCCCTCGTTGTTGCCATTGACGTAGACGGTGACATTCGGTCCGTCCACCGAGCTAATGCCCAGGTAAAGCGACGCAGTCGAGTTCGAGGCCGGGGCGCTGGGCAGGTTGAAGACAATGGTTTGCTTCGTTGCCTGGAAGTTGGCGGTAATGGGGTTGAGAACATTGGGCTGGGCATAATCCCAATCCCTCTGCCAGATGCTCTGGCCGACGGTATAGGTGAGGCCATTTGGAAATTCGGCGCCGTAATCGAAGTATGGGTTCCAGTTGACGGCGGGATTGGTGGCGGTGCCATTGTCGCCATGCCAGTAATCCTGGCCGTGGCGGAACTCGGTGGAATCCCGGTCGAGCTGGCCAATCTCCCAGGCCGTGGGTCCGTAACGCGTGGGTGCGAATGTGACATTGCCCAGGTTCGTGGTGCCGCTGGCGGTGACGGCCACGGAAAATTGCGTGGCCGGGTAAGTAACCGTGAAGTTGGGGGCGGCGCCTGTCAGGGCTTGCGACTGAAGCTGCCCCGTTGAGCCGGGACCGAACGCGAAGAGGGTGTAATTGGTGCCGGCAATGACATTGGGGATGGTGAAGGAGCCGTTGGCGCCGGTCTTGGTCCAGAACTGGTAGCTCTTGCCCCAATCCTGGAAATCGGTCGTCGCGGGAGATGCCGTTGAGGAAGGTTGCTGGGCGACGCCGATCCACATATTGGAGGCGGAGGCGATGGGATTGCCGGTGTCGCTGATGACGAGCGTCCCGGTGACGATGCCGCGCCCTGAGGCGGGGACCCAGCGGGCGTCACTGAACCAACTGTAGGGCCAGGCGGTTTTCTCCGCCGCGGATTGCGCCTCGGCATCGGCAAAGAGGGCCACCTGGGCGGTGCCGGTGAGGGCAGGATTGCTGCCACTGACGACGGTGGTGGCGGGGGCCTGATTGAGGTAAATGAAAACCGGGCCGCACACATGGGTCCATGGCTCGTCAGCGGCGAAGCCGAGATCCGTGCCGAATCCGAAATGGACTCCCTTGAAGGTGACATTGAGATTGAGGATCTGGCTTTGGATTTCCGGGTGCTTGGGGCCGGAGGCGTTGTACTCGGGGCTGGCACGGACGACCCAGAGGCCAATGTTGGGGGTGGTGGTCTGGTCATTGCAGCACCAGCCGGTGACGCCCACGGCTTGCAGATCGGCGGAGTAATTGTATTTGCAGTTGAAGTGGCCATTGAGCAGGCCGGAGTTCACGAGGGTGACTTCCTTGGGAGAATAATTGATGCCGGCGACCCAGTTGGCCGAGTTGGAGTCCATGGGCATGAGGACATTCTGGCCGCCATCCTGGGCGATCCAATTCCAAGGGGTGCCCGACATTTTGCAGGTGAAGCTGGGGATATCGCATCCGCCGGCGGGATAGGTGGTGGGCCGGGACATGACCTCCGTCACGTAGATGCCTGGGGACCCGCGAAACATCGTGAAATGCCGGTAGGCGTCCTCCGGCAAATCGGTCGTGGCGGTGTGATTGGTGTAAATATCCGAGATCATGATCTCCGCCGAGGCGCCGCCGTTGCTCGAGGGATTGGTCACCACGGTCAGGATGCCGAACGCCCCAAGCTGCTCGCCAGTGGAGTTCTGGCCCTGCCAGTAAAACGCGCTGGTGGAGCTGTTGCCGCCGGCGGTGACCTGGTAGCCGGCGTAGTTGAGGGTCAGAATCTGGGCGCTGTTGATGCTGATGACGGCGGTCACGATGCCGTTGGACATGGTGACGGTGCCGGCGTTGCTGTCCGTCACGAGGGTGACGGCAGGGTAGGTTCCCGACGTGCCGATCACGCCGCCGGGTACATTGGCGCGCGCGGTGGTGGCAAGGAGCGGGAAGGCGAGCAGGGCAATCGCCCAAAGGCGAATGCGCCGGATGCGCGAGAAGAGGGCAAGGCGGAATGGGCACGATTGCCCAGCCAGCCGGTCCAGGGGGGCCGGGTTCGTCATTTGAATGGGGATGTTTGGCGAATCGCGGGGGATATATCCGTGCTGGGGCAATATCGGATACCGATTCTATTCGAAACTACAGCAAACTGATATTCCAATCTGCAGTGTGCCGCAAGGCGAAAAGGGGTAGGGCGGCGCCCTAAATTGGAGCACTATCGGGGGCTGTCGCCGGGTGTCTCGATGTCGCCGAGCATGTCGGCGCGGGTGACTGCTGCCTACTCGACCTTGATCCCCTGCCTGGCGGAGGATATCGATGGGATCGGCGAGCTTCTCCGTCTTGGAGTCAGCGACCTAAAGAAGTCCCGTGAGATGTGGAAAATGCTCTCGCGCGAAAAGGACTCGTGCTTACCCGTGATGGCAAGCGAAGTTATGCCGGGGGATCCGTGTGATCACGCCGGCGCAATTTACGGCTGAATTCCAATCGGAGCGGCCGGGGTAGCTGGCGGATGGGGTTGCAGCGCCCGCTTACTCCACGTCGTCCGCCGCGCCCTTCTTGTTGGTCAGGCCGCGGAGCTTGCCATGGATGAAGGGGTCGATGTCGCCGTCCATGACGGCCTGGACGTTGCTGGTCTCGACTCCGGTGCGGTGGTCCTTGACCATCTGGTAGGGCTGGAAGACGTAGGAGCGGATCTGGCTGCCCCATGCGACGTCCCCTTTCTCGCCATACTGGCGCTCGAGATCGGCGCGCTTTTTGTCCTGCTCGATCTGGTAAAGCTTGGCTTTGAGCATTTTCATCGCGAGCTCGCGGTTGCGGCCCTGGCTGCGCTCGGCCTGGCAGGCGACGACGATGCCGGTCGGCTTATGGACCAGCCGGACGGCGGTCTCGACCTTGTTCACGTTCTGGCCGCCCTTGCCGCCGCTGCGGAAGGTGTCGAGCTCGATATCGGCGGGATTAATCTCGATAGGGACGTCATCGGCCATCTCCGGCGTCGCGTCGAAGCTCGCGAAGGAGGTGTGGCGGCGCTTGTTGGAATCGAAGGGCGAAATGCGCACGAGGCGATGGACGCCGCGCTCCGTCTGGAGATAGCCGTAGGCATAATCACCCTGCACCAGAAGCGTGGCGGACTTGATGCCGGCCTCGTCGCCGAGCTGGATATCGACGATCTGCGAGGTGAACCCGTGCCGCTCGATCCAGCGCTGATACATGCGCAGGAGCATCTCCGCCCAGTCGCACGATTCCGTACCGCCCGCGCCGGAGTGGATGGTGATGAAGGCGTTGGATTTGTCGAACTCGCCGCCGAGGAGGCTGCGGAGCTCGATGGCATCGAGCGCGGCGGAGAGGCCGGCGTATTCCGCAAGGACATCCTGGCCGGCCTGGGCCTGCATCTCCGCGTTGGACTCGGCGAGGGCGAGCTCCTTGAGCACGGCGAGATCGTCGAGTTGGCTCTGCGCGGCGAGGAGGGGATTGACCTTCGCGCGGAGCGCTGAGACTTCCTCGACGGAGGACTGGGCGCGCTCCTTGTTATTCCAGAAATCGGCGGCCGACATCGCGGCCTCGAGCTCGTTCAGGCGGTCCTGGAGTCTGGGGAGGTCAAAGATACCTCCGCAGCTCGGTGATGCGCGCTTGCAAGGCCGGGAGGTCGACGGAGGAGAGATCGAAAGACATGCGGGGTAGTATGAGCGGAGGCGGGTGAGTCGTCAAATGCTTGAGGGCGCTGACCGTGGCGTCAGCTTACTTGCACCTACTCTTTCACTTTCACTTGAACCTCTGCCGGGTGCTGGGGTTCTCCGGAGGGGTTCAAGTGAAAGTGAATGAGTAAATGCAGGGATATCGGGGGACGTCCGGACGGTTTATAACTCATGAAAACCGCATTCCATGAGTTATAAAGCGAACTTTTATTGCTCATGCGATCCCGGCTGAGCAGCCCCAAAACGCCCGCACTGCCTGGCTCAAACGCGGACTGGCCGCCAAAGGATGTCTTTGGCGGCCAGTCACATTGAACGCGAATAGGATCAGGACTCGAGCGAGCCGATATCCACAAGGCCGCCCGTGAAGCGAGGATTGCCGGCCTGGTCGGTGGTAATGCCGTAGGTGTTATCGAGCGAGACATCGCCCGAATGCAGCGCCAGGCTGCCGGGGAGCAGTGCGTAGGTGGCAGTCGTTCCGCCATGAAGGCCCAGCGGGCTGAGCTTCGCAAGGACCGGGGCGATGCCACTGCCCACCAAGGTGGAGACGGTGAAGCCCGTGCTACCATCGGATATCCCGATCAGGTTGTGGCCGAGATCGGTGAAGGTGCCGTAAGCGTCCGGCCCATTGGGTATGCTGAGTGCGACATTCCCGGCGAGGATGGTGTTGCCAAGCTCCACCGTACCGGTGCTGGTCTGGTAAACGCCGCCGCCATACTGCGCGTTATTCATGGCAATGGTGGTTGAGATGACCGTGAGGGCGCCGGTGGATTCAAAGGCCACGCCGCCTCCGAAGGATTGCGCGCTGTTGTTGCCAATGGTGCTGTCCAGGATAAACGAGCCGTCGTTGCCGATGCTGCCGGCATTGGTGCCGGTGTCCTTGGTGGTCGCATAGATGCCGCCACCGTCGCCGGTGGCGGTGTTGCCGTCCACGGTGCTATGATCGACCAGCAGCCAGTCGCCGCTGGCGTTGATGCCGCCGCCGCTGCCGCCATTGGCGTGGTTGCCATGGATGGTGCTGGTGGTAACGCTGACCGTGCCGCCATCGGAGTAAATACCGCCGCCGCTGCCGTCCACGACGCTGTTGTTGGAGACCACGGTGCTCACCAGGGTGGTGGCATAGCCATCGGCATCGATTGCGCCGCCGCCGAAGGCGCCGTGGTTATTGGTGAAGAAGCTGCCGGTCGCCGATACCGCGCCGTCGTAAACCGCGCCGCCGTCCTCGGTGGCGATATTGCTGTCAAGCGTGCTGCCGGTGATGGTGACGGGCGAGCCATCGGCGTAGATGCCGCCTCCGTAAGCTGCGGTGTTGTTGCTGACCTGGCTGTTGCTCACGGTGACGGCGTCGTCGGAGTAGATGCCGCCGCCGTAGGCGTCGGTATAGGTGGATACGTTGCCATTGACCGTGCTTGCCGCCTGGATTTGCACCGTGCCGTAGGCAACCATGCCGCCGCCGTCATCGTAGGAGACATTATCGTCCACGTGGCTGCCGGAGAGCGAGACGTTATACGCGTCGTAAATGCCGCCGCCTTCGCTTGTGGAGCGGTTGTGGCTGATGCTGCTGCCGATGAGCGTCACGCTGGTGCCGGAGCCGTCATCGGAGTACACGCCGCCGCCGTAGGAATGGGCATAGTTGTAGTTCACCGTGCTGTTGGTCAGGGAGATATTGCCAGAGTAGTCCTGGTAAATGCCGCCGCCATCGCTGTCGTTCGCCTGGTTGTAATCGACATGACTGTTGGTCAGCGTGACCGCGGCGACATCATAGGCGCCGCCGCCTTCCTCGGCGGAGTTGTTGTTGAGGGTACTGCCCGAGAGGATCAGCGGGGTGCCGTCCGCATAGATGCCGCCGCCGGAACTTTCCGAGAAGTTGTCGTTCACCATGCTGTTGGTCAGCGTGATGGTGCCGGTGCCGGTGTAGCTATCCTGGTAGATGCCGCCGCCGTCGCTGTCCGCTGCGATATTGTGACTGATGCTGCTGCCCGTGAGGGTGATGGCGCCGTAGGCATAAAGGCCGCCGCCCGCGTCGTCGAGCGACGTGTTGTTGTTAATCGTGCTGTTGGTGAGGGTGACGGTGCCGGTGTAATCCTGGTAAATGCCGCCGCCGTCGTCATAGGCGGTGTTGAAGTCCACGTGGCTGTTTGTCAGCGTGACGGATGCCACCTCGCCGATGGCACCGCCGTCGCCCTTGGAGGTGTTCCAGTCGAGGGTGCTGTTGGTCGCGCTGAAGACGGCCCCGTCTCCATAGATGGCGCCGCCGTCGCTGTTGCCGTGGTTATAGCTCATCATGCTGTTGGTCAGGGTGATGGTGCTGCCGGATGCATCCATATAAAGGCCGCCGCCTTCGTCGCTGTCGCCTGTCTTGTTGTAGCTGATGCTGCTGCCGGTCAGGGTGACGGCGCCGTCGGCGTAGAGACCACCGCCACTGCCGTAGAGGGAGGTGTTGTGGTCAATCGTGCTGTTGGTCAGCGTGACGGTTCCGCTATAGTCCATATAAACGCCGCCGCCATCGCTCTCGGCGCCGTTGTAGTCGATATGGCTCTTCATCAACGTCAGCGTAGCGACTTCGGCCACGCCGCCGCCATCGGAGCCGGCGGTGTTGGCGATGATGGTGCTGTTGGTGAGGGACAGCGAGGCGCCGTCCGCGTAGATGCCGCCGCCTTCGCTTTCCGCAAAGTTGCCGTTCACCTGCGCATTGTTCAGGGTGATGGTGCCGCCGCTGTTCGCCACGTAAATGCCGCCGCCTTCGCTGTCGGAGGCGGAGTTATAATTGACCGTGGTCGGCGAAGCCGTGGTGCCTTTCAGGGTGATGTTTGCGGTATTGGAGTAGATGCCGCCACCTTCACTGTAGGAGACGTTGTGATCGATATGGCTGCTGGTGATGACAACCGTGCCGGTGCTGCTCCCGTCGATGTAGATGCCGCCGCCTTCATAGCTGGCGGTATTGTAGCTAATCGTGCTGCCCGTGATGACCACGGTGTCGGAATCGGTATAGATACCGCCGCCGTAATAACTGCTGCCACCGGCGGCCGTGTTGTACTCGACCTGACTGTTGATGAGTGTGAAGGCCTGGCTGGAATAACTCTTGATCGCCCCGCCGGAGTCGTCGCCGGTGGAGTTGTGCTGCAGCGTGCTGTTGATGATCGTGATCACTCCGCCCGCACCGTCGCCGTAGTCCATAATGGCGCCGCCGCCATCGTAGTAGCCGATATTGTGGTAGAACGTACTGTTGGTGACGGTGATGTTCCCGCCGCTGCTATAAATGGCGCCGCCGTAGTCGTAAGCCCAGTTATTGGCGAAATTCACATTGGTGACGGTCAGGGCGATCCCGCTGTCCCCGATGTCGATCGCGCCGCCCGCGTCAGTGGTATTGTTCGCGCCGTTGACGATGTTCATGTCCTCGAAGGCGACTGAGGTCGCCGGGGACAAGACCTCGAACACCCCGGACAGCCCGTGTGCGTCGACGGTGGTTTTTGCGCCGATGATCGTAATGTTGGCGGTGATCTGCATCACACCCGACGGTCCCATGTTGATCACGCCCGGCGGGAGGACGATCGTATCCGTGCCGCCATGAGAATCGGCCGCCGCGATGGCCTCGCGCAGGTCCAGCTTCCCGTTGATGTGGGTGTCTCCCAGGTTGGTGACGACGAAGACCGCAGGTGCGATCCGGTTCTCGAGGACTTCAATTCTTCCGCTGCGGAATTCCCGGGCGGATTGGTTTTTTTGCTGACGACGATTACGGAGCAGGGGTGTGTTCATTATAAATGAGTTGCGGGGAGCGCAAGCGTTCCAAAAGCAGGGGCGATTGGAAAGAAGAAATTTTCGTGAATTAACCACTAAGTAAGTTGCCTGATAAGTAACTTACCGTACTTACAATGAAGGTCGTTTACCGAGCCATTCCCTGCGGTCTTGGCACCAGTACGCGCAGGGAGCGCGGCATGACCTTGAAGGAGACCGGCAGGGTGCCGATGACATCGCCGTCCACTTCCACCGGGACCGGCTCCGTGCTGGTGACGCGGACATTCGGTGTCTGGAAATATTCCACATCACTCAGTGCGGTATGATTGCCGAGGACGATGGCTTGCAAGTACCGGACGATATCGAGATAGCCGAGGTTCTTAAATATGAGCACGTCCAGCATGCCGTCATCAATGCGAGCGTGCTTGAAGAGGACGAAGGGACCGCCGTAGTAACGGCCATTGCCGATAAGGACGAAGGAACCCTGCCGCGTGCTGCCGCCGCCGCGGATGGTGAGGCTGGGCGGTTTCTTTGAAGCGATCTGAGTGGCGGAGATGATGTAGCTGAGCGGGCCGAGCGTTTTCTTGAAATCAAAACTGGTCGCGGCGACGACCTGGGCATCGAAGCCGATGCCGGCGAGCTGGACGAAATGGCGATCGTTCGCGCGCAGGAGATCGACCGGCTTGATGAGGCCATGCTCAACGACGTCCCAGCACTTGCGCAGGTTGCCGATGGGGAGGCCGAGCTCCGTGGCGAAGACATTCATCGTGCCGAGCGGCAGGAGGCCCAGGGCGGTTTGGGAGCCGGCGAGGCCATTGACCACCTCGTTGATGGTGCCGTCGCCGCCGGCGGCCACCACGCGCTCGCATCCGTCGGCGGCCGCCTGTTCGGCCAGGAGGCGGGCTTCGCCGGGGCTGTTGGTGATGCGGACGTATGCGCGGGAGGAGAATTGCTCGATCTTCCGGCAGAGGGTGCGCGCCCGCTCGCTCCGGGCGGTGGGATTGATGATGACGAGGATGGGGGGCATTAGGGCGGAGAAGGCGAAAAACGGTGGGGTGCGGAAGCCTGCGGCAATTCCGCTTTATTTTCGAGCGCCTCTCACTACCTTTCTCGCGCAGTGCAAAAATTGCTCAAGGGATTACTGATAGCGGTGGGCGTCGTTGTGGCGCTTGCGGCCATCGGTGTGCTGGCAATCAATCTGTATGTCCAGTCCGCCGGGACGCAAAAGCGGATCGAGCGGGTGCTGAGCAGCGGGCTGAAGGTGCCGGTGCATGTCACGAGCACGATAGTGACACCATGGAGCGGGATGAAGGCGAGCGGAATCACCGTGCCGCAGACCGCGCAGCACCAGGGGAACTTCCTGGAGGCGGAGAGTTTTACCGCGCATTTCGCATGGCGGGAGCTCTTCAAGCACCGGCTGGATGTGAGCGACGTCTCGATGGACAGCCCCCGGGTGACATGGTTCCAGAGCCCGAACGGGCGGTGGGAATTGCCCGGCCAGGAGGAGCAGGCGCCTCCGCCGAAGCCGACGGCTTCGCCACTTCCGGCGGCTTCGCCGAGGCCTGCGGGTACGGCTGCGCCGGCAGGCTCGCCCGCCCAGCCGGCCATGTCAGCATCGCCGGAGACCGTGGTGGTGCAGGGGCCGCTGGTGGAGCATCCCTCCCATCCGTGGGAAGTGAGTGTCCACAGGCTGCTGATCAGCGGGGCGTCGTTCGATTTCTGGGATGACAAGGGGAATCGCCTGGCGCAATTCGCCGGGGTGGATGTGGTGTGCATGGATCCCAACGTCGCGGGGACCAAGGGCCAGGCCACGTGCAAGGAGGTATCGCTGCGGGATCGGATTTTCCTGCACGATATGCGGAGCGACTGGAGCTTTGCAGCAGGTGCGCTCAAGCTCACCTCCTTTCAGACCGTGGTCGGCGGCGGGAAGATCGCCGGCACCGCCCAGGTGGAGACGGCGGCCAAGCACAGCCCCTTTCTCGCGGACGTGAAGTTTGACAGCGTGAATGTGGATGAATTGTTGACCGAAGCAGGGGGACCGTCCGGCGAGGTGAGCGGGACGATGAGCGGCTGGCTGGACCTCAGCGGAAACTCCGGCAAGACCAGCTCGCTCAACGGTAAAGGCCAGGTGAACCTCAACGGCGGCAAGATGCAGGGCATCGGCATCCTGCAAATGCTCGGGCGCGGCCTGCAAATCCCCGACCTCGTGGAGCTCAACCTGAGCACCGGTGAGCTGGATTGGCAAATGGTCAGCGGCGTGACGTACATCGACCAGTTGATCCTGCAATCGCAAAACCTGCGCGTGACCGCCCATGGCACCATCGGCACCGACGGGAAGCTGAAGCTCGATGCGCGCCTGACGGTGGACGCGATCGTGATCGAGCGGCTCCCGCAGTTTATCCTCGATTCCTTCAAGGTCGGGGAAACCCCGTCCACGCGGTATATCGACTTTGAAGTCGGCAATACGATTTCCCATCCGAAGACCCGCCTGCTGGAGGAGTTGCTCGGCCATCGCATCCAAAGCCAGATGTCGGGGTTAATGCAATTGCTCTTCAGCAAACAACGCAAGCCCACCCCCGAAACCTCCGGCCCGGCGCCGTAAAATCATATGCTCAAATATCTCCCCCCGGCTCTCGCAGCGCTCATGCTCTTCACGGGTATCGCGCGCAGCGACGATGCCCTGCCGTTCGCGCATCCCGACCGGATCCACTTCGATTCGCACTGCTTCACCATCGATGGGAAGGATATGTTCATCTATAGCGGGTCGTTCCATTATTTCCGCTGCCCAAAGGAGCTCTGGCCGGCGCGCTTCAAGGCGATCAAGGACGCCGGATTCAACACCGTGGAGACCTACACGGCATGGAACTGGCACGAGCAGCAGATGCCCGATTCGCTGACCGATCAGTCCAAATTCACGAATCTGCAGGACATCGACGACTGGCTGACCATGGCCGAAAAATACGGCCTCTATGTCATCGTCCGCCCCGGCCCGTACATCTGCGCGGAGTGGGACAACGGCGGCTTCCCGCGCTGGATGAGCACGCTCAAGAAACCCGCCACGCCGCTGCGCAAGGAAGGCTGGCTGCGCTCGGACGATCCGGTCTACCTCGCATGGTGCAAGCATTGGTACGACGCCGTTTGCCCGATCATCGCGAAGCACCAGATCACGCGCAAAGCCCCGGGCCAGCCGGGCGTGATCCTGTTCCAGATCGAGAATGAATATGACTTCTGGCCGATGCCGGACGAGGCGCGGCTCAATTACCTCACCGCGCTGGCGAATGATGCGCGGGCAGATGGGATCGATGTGCCACTGCTCACCTGCTGGACCAAGGTGGTACGTGGCTTGAAGAGCGGCCCGCTGCGGGGCGTGTTCGATTGCACGAATTTTTACCCGCGGCTGAAGATCGAGCACGATGTGAAACCGGAGATCGTCAAGCTGCGCGCGCAACAGCCGGAAGCGCTGCTGGCGACGACGGAATTGCAGGGCGGCTGGTTCGCGGAAGTGGGCGGAAAATTGAGCTACCAGCAGCCCGGCCTGAGCGCCGCGGAAATCCAGAACCTGACGCTCTACGTATGGCAGAACGGCGATACGATGACCAATTACTACATGCTGTTTGGCGGAACGAATTTCGACGATTGGGCCGGCGGCAAAAACATCACCAGCTATGATTACGACGCGCCGATCCGCGAGGATGGGAGCGTGGGCGACCGCTACCAGCGGGTGCAGATGCTGGGTGCAATGATCCGCGAGCATGGGGCGAAGCTGGCGCGGGCGGATGCCGTGGAAATCACCGGCGCGGCATCGGACAAGGACGTGGAACTGGCCGAGCGCCGCGCGCAGGACGGTAGCCGCTACATCTTTGTGCGCACGGAGAATAACAAAGCCCCGCGCGCCGGCACGGCGACCGTGAAGGAAAAGGATGGGACAGCGATTGCATTCGATTACAAGCTGGAGCCCTTCGGCTCGATGGTGCTCTACCTGCCGCCCGGCGTGACGGATGCGAAGCAGGGCGAATGGCTGCCGAAGCCGGTGCTGCCGATCGAGCACATGGAGGTGACCCCGCAGCCGGTGGTGATTAACAATGCGGAGTACGCGGCGAGTCCGCTGGGTGCATGGAAATCGCTCGATGCAGGGGCGCCGGTGGAGTCGACGGGCATTCAGGGCAGTCATTATTTCTATTACAAGCTCCTCGCGCAGCCGGGCGGGACCGTTACGCTGCAGATCCCCAAGGGAGATGCCGTAATCGCCAGCGCCAATGGAAAGATCCTAAAGGCGACCGCCGACAAAACGCGCACACACATCGCCTTCACCCTCCCGCCTGGTGCAAAGGAATTGGTCGTGCTCTACGAGAATCCCGGCCATCCGAACTTTGGCAAGGCAATGGAACAGCCCTTCGGAATCATAAGTGCGCAGGGGGCGGATCCGCGCATGCTCGTCCAGGATACTGCGCCGGCCGACGGCTACATCATGCGTCACCCCATGCTGGATGCGGGATCGAGTGGCCCCTTCAAATGGACGCCAGCGGCCATCGGCAAGGGTGCGCAGCCCGTACCGGATGCACTGCTGACCAATTACAGGATGGAATTCGAGCTGCCGTCCCAGGGTCAAGGCGTGACTGCGCCATGGCGCCTGCATCTGGAGGCAAACGGGAATGGGTTCATCTCCGTGAATGGCCATTGCATTGGTCGTTACTGGCAGGTCGGGCCACAACATGATTTCTTCGTGCCTGATTGCTGGCTGAACGTCGGGCCCGGCGAGACGAATAACCTCAATCTGGAGTTGCGCCCAGTCGATAAAGGTGTCGCTCTCCACGCGGTCTCCATGAACGCGGACCCAACGTTTGCCGTTGAAACTCCGCTCCCTGCGCAATAAGCAAACGCATGCGTGTGATTTCTGGCATCGCCGGCGGGATACCGCTGGTGACGCCCAAGACCGACCTCCGGCCGACCATGGACCGGGTGAAGGGGGCCATTTTTAACAGCCTCGAGCCGGGACTGGAGGGCGCGCGCGTGCTGGATCTCTTTGCCGGCGCGGGGACGCTGGGGATTGAGGCGCTGAGCCGCGGGGCGAAGGAGGCGATCTTTGTGGAGAAAGATGCGCGGGCCACGGAGGCGATCCGGAAGAACCTTGAGAAGACGCGGCTGGCGGGCGGGGTGGTGCAGGTGATGGATATCTTCAGTTACCTGGACCGGCTCGCGCCAAAGGGGGCTTTCGATTTTATTTTTGCCGACCCGCCGTATGCGAAGCGCCCGGGCGAGCGCGATTTTGCGCCGGAGCTGGTGGCCTCGCAGGCGCTGGGCGACGCGCTGGCGCCGGACGGGCTGTTTATATTGGAAAAGATCCCGGGGCAGGCGTTGACGCTCGGGCGGTGGGAGCTGGTGCGGGAGCGGCGGTATGGGGCCACGGAGGTCGCGTGGCTGCGCATCAAGCCGGCATGAGCACGCCGCGCAAAGAACGGGCGACGCTTCCGCTGGCGATTTACAATCTCGGGTTCCCGATTGCGTTCCTCGGGATGCTGCCGGGGTTTGCGCGCAGGATGATCCGGCGCGGGAATTACCGGCGGAAATTTGGACAGCGTTTCGCGCGTTATGATCGCCGGACCCTGGAGCGGCTGGCGGGCGGCGGTCGCGTCTGGGTTCACTCGATCTCGGTGGGGGAGACGCTGCTGGCGCTGCGGCTCATCCGGCAGATGCGCGAGCTGCGGCCGGACTTGCGCGTGGTGCTCTCGGCGACGACCTCGACCGGGTTTGCGCTGGCGGAGGAGAACGCGTCGGAGTGGCTGGAAGCGGTTTACAATCCCGTCGATGCATGGCCGCTGGCGCGCCGCGCATTGCAAACGCTCAAGCCGGAGCGGCTCATTTTCATCGAGGCGATCTGGCCGAATCTGCTGGCGCAGGCTGCCGCGCGCGGCATTCCCACGGCGCTGGTGGCGCGGCTTTCTCCGCGATCGGAGGGGCGGTTCCGGCGGTTCCGTGCGTTCACGGGGCCGATCTTCCGTCTTCTGGATACGATCTCGGTTCAGGACCCCGAGGATGTGGCGCGATGGGAATCGCTCGGGGCCGATCCGGCCCGGGTGCATTGCACCGGCAATACGAAATTCGATCCCCCCGGCAAACGCGACGGGCGCGCGGCGCAATTCCGCGAGCTGCTCAGCCGGCTGCACGTGCCGCCGGATGCGCCGGTGCTGCTGGGCGGCAGCACCTTTCCCGGCGAGGAAGGGATGCTGGCCCGAATCGCGACACGGCTGCGGGTGGAGTTTCCGCGCCTCTTTCTCATTATCGTACCCCGCCACGTGGAGCGCTCCTCCGAGGCTGCCGCCGAGATCACGGAAGCGGGGATGAGCTTCGCATTGCGCAGCGCCGCCGCGGAGCGGGAGACCGCGCCTGATTGTCTGCTGGTGAATACCACGGGCGAGCTGCGTGCATGGTACGAAGTGGCGACCGTGGTATTCATCGGCAAAAGCCTGAGCTCGGCTGCAACCGGAGGACAGAACCCGGTCGAACCGGTCTTCGCCGGAAAACCGGTGGTCTTCGGCCCGCACATGGAGAATTTCAAAGCCGTCGTATCGCGGTTCCTCGAAGCCAGCGCCGCCATTGAGGCCAAAGACGAGCCTGCTCTGGAAGCCGCAATCGCCGGCCTGCTGCGCGACCCCGCCCGGCGGGAGGCAATGGCCGGCAAAGCCCTCGAAATCGTAGCCGCCCACGAAGGCGCCGCCGCCCGGACCGCACGACTGGTGCTGGGGGTTTGAACCACGGATTTTTGGAGAAGTGATACGATAGCCGGGCGGGTTCAGAGCTTGCGGGAGGGAGTTACCACGGATTTGAACGGATGACGCGGATTACACGGATGGCAGAAGTGGATTCTTGAAAAACGTCAATCCGGACAACCGCGCCGAAACCACCTCCTCCCCATCCGTGCAATCCAAAAATATCCGTGTAATCCGTGGTAAAAATATCGTCAGCCGCCAATGCGTATAGCTGTCCGTGCCCCCTCCTCCCCATCCGTGTAATCCGCGTCATCCGTTCAAATCCGTGGTAAAAATCTCTTGAGCCGCGAAACCGTAAAGTGGTCCGCGCCCCCTCCTTCCCATCCGTGGTAAATAATTCGTGACCCGCGAGGCCGGTCCGCGGTCCGTGTTTGCGCATGCAACCGGCCTCATCCACAATCCGTGTCATGCAAACCAAACTCCGCTGGGGCATCATCGGCACCGGTGCAATTGCACGGAAATTTGCGCGCGGATTAAAGGAGTCCCACACCGGCCAGCTCGTCGCCGTTGGAAGCCGTTCGCACGAAACCCTCAACGGTTTCCTTAAAGATTTCCCCGTCCGCGGTCACGCCTCGTACGACGCCCTGCTCGCGGACAGGGAGGTCGAGGCAGTCTACATTTCCACCCCTCATCCGTTGCATGCGGAATGGGCTGTCCGCACCGCCGAAGCCGGGAAACACATCCTGTGCGAGAAGCCGATGGCGATGAATGCCGCGGAGGCGGAGCGCATCGTCGATGCGGCGCGGAAGGCCGGCATTTTCCTGATGGAGGCTTTCATGTACCGCTGCCATCCCCAGACGGCGCGGCTGCTGGAGTTGATCCGCGGTGGGCGTATTGGCACGGTGCGGCTGGTGCAGGCGGAGTTTTCCTTCCGGTCGCCATGGAATCCGGAAGGCCGGCTGCTCAATCGCGCCCTCGGCGGCGGCGGCATCCTGGATGTGGGATGCTATTGCGTCTCCATGGCCCGCCTGCTGGCTGGCGCGGAACCCACTGAAATCAAGGCCCTTGCCCAGATCGGCAAGACCGGCGTGGATGAGCTCGCGGTCGCGGTTCTGAAATTCCCCGGCGGCATGCTCGCCCAGCTCGCCACCGGGGTGCGTCTTGCGCTTGCAAACCATGTCCGCGTCTGGGGCGAGGAAGGGATGATCGAGGTGCCGAGCCCATGGGCCGTTAATCGCGAGCCGGGCGAGAGCGTGCTGACGGTGCAGCGCGAGGGGGCGCCTGCCGAGGAGGTGATAACCCGTACGGATCGCGGCATTTACGCAATCGAGGCGGACGCCGTGGCGGAATCGATCGCCGCCGGGGAATCGCCGGCGATGAGCTGGGCGGATTCCCTGGGGAATATGCGGACCCTCGACCGGTGGCGCGAGGAAATCGGCCTCCGATATGATGCGGATGTGCGCAAATGAGTTATTGAGCCTGCGGATAAGGTTGTTGTACGATGGGACACAGACAGAAATTACCGTTTTTAGCGCCATCCAGGCGCTTTTCACTTGCCCTTTTTTCCGGGCAAGTAATTTTCCCTGCTTTCCAATTCGCAACATGACAGCCATGCCAGCCACCACTACCACCCAACAGGAAATCGAAGAACTCAAGCGCCGCCTCGAGCGCCTTAACGAAGAAGCCGAAAACGAGATCCGGCAGAAGCTGGCGGAGGCGAGGGCAGTAGTCTCGGACCTTGAGAAGCAGCTCTCCGAGGTGACCGGCCGTCCCTCGGCCAGCGAAATCCGCGCGATGGCCGCGCCGAAGATGACGCGCATCCGCCGGCCTTCCATCACCGACGATGACTTGAGGACCCAGGTGCTGGAGATCCTCGCCGTTGCCGGCGCGCATGGCATCAACGCCAAGCAAATCGCGACCGCCCTCAACCAGACACCGGGGCGCATCCGCCAGTTCATCGCCGCCAATCCCAAGTCCCTCAAGCGGGTCGGGAACGGCCCGGGGACGAAGTTCTTCCTGCCGTAGCGCGCGTTATTGCAGCTCCGGGTGGAGCGGCTTCAGGTCGTGATCGGACCGGGCGAAATCGCGGTAGCGCTTGTCCAGCGCGAAGCTGCGGAAGAGCGCCTCGCGCGCGGCATCGATCTGGCCGAGCACGCAGGAGTAGCAGGCGTAATTGTAATGGTAGATCGCCTTCTCTCGCAGCGAGGCTGGCGCGGAGAGCAGCGCCTGGATGGCCTCGCGGGTCCGCCCCATCTCGTGCAGGCAATAGGCGGAGTGGACCCAGCCGCCCTCCTCCTCGGGCGCGACTTCCGATAATTGGCGGGAAAGCGCAAGCGCCTCGCGCCATTTGCGCTCATTGATCAGAATGAGGACGCGCATCTCCAGCACGTCCGGCCGATGCTGGGCAGCGTCGGAGAGGCCGTCGAGCTCCCGCCACGCCTCGCGGTAGAGGCCGAGCTCGTGGTAGCCCTGGGCGGCGAGGATTTGCCTTTGGAAATCTTCCACGAGATATTAATTGCAAATGTCAAGCGGAAGGCAAGGAGGGAGGATGATTCTCTTGCACTTACTCTTTCAGTTTCACGTGAACTTTCCCGCTAACGAAGCTTCGGCGCGCGAATTCTCCCGAGGGTGCAAGTGAAAGAGTAAGTGCAAGTAGCGCCCTCACCCCAGCAGCGCCTCCAGCTCATCCACCCGCTTCGCAAACACCCGCAGGGTATTCGCAACCGGGTCCGGCGTGGTCATATCCACCCCGGCGGCCTGCAGCGTGGGCAGCGGGAATTGTGAGCCGCCGGACTTCAGGAAACCGAGATAGCGCTCCACCTCGGCCTGGCCGCCGTGGAGGACGGATTGCGAGAGGCTGACGGCGGCGGAGATGCCGGTGGCGTATTTATACACGTAGAAGGCGCTGTAGAAATGCGGGATGCGCAGGCATTCCAGCTCCAGCTCCGGATCGAGCGTAAAATCGGGGCCGAAATACGCCTCCAGCAGGCCGCGGTAGGCGCTCTTGAACGTGTCGAGCGTCAGCGCCTCGCCGGCTTCCTCCATCGCGTGGATGATCTTCTCGAACTCGGCGAACATCGTCTGCCGGTACACCGTGCCGCGGATGTCATCGAGCTGGCGGTTGATCAAATAAGCGCGCATCCGCGGGTCGGTGGTTTTCTCGAGCAGATAATGGGTCAGCAGCTCTTCGTTAAAGGTCGAGGCGACCTCGGCGAGGAAGATCGGGTAATCGTAATTCTGGTAGAGCTGGGTGCGCTGGGAGAACCATGTGTGCATCGAGTGCCCGGCCTCGTGCGCCAGCGTGTAGATGTCGGAGAAGACATCCTCCTTGTAATTCATCAGGATAAACGGCGGGTTGCCATACGAGCTGGAGGAGAATGCGCCGGAGCGTTTGCCCTTGCTCTCATACCGGTCGCACCAGCGCTGCGAGCGCAGTCCGGCGCCGAGCGTCGCGGTGTACTCGGGGCCCAGCGGGGCCAGCGACTCGAGCACCATGTCAATCGCCTCATCGAAGGAGGTGTGCATCTCGAGGCTGGAGACCATCGGCACGTAGGTGTCGTAATGGTGGATTTCATCGAGCTTCAGCACACGCTGGCGCAGTTTGTAATAGCGGAAGAGCGGCTCGAGATTCGCGCGAACGGCGCCGATGAGATTGTCGTAGACCGTGGCCGGGACATCGTCGCGGAAGAGCGCGGCGTCGCGGGCGGAGGGATAATTGCGGGCGCGGGCGGAGAAGACATCCGCGCGGACGGAATGCGCCAGCGACGATGCCAGCGTGTAGGAGTGATCGCGAAATTCCGTATAGAATTGATGAAACGCCGCCTTGCGCACCGCCGCGTCGCGTTTGACCAGGAAGGAGCTGAACGAGCTCTGCGAGAGAGGCCGCTCGACGCCCTTCTCATCGGCCAGCATGCCGAATTTCATGTCGACATTGGTCAATTGCGAAAACGTCTCGTGATGCCCGTAGATCACGCTCGCGCCGAGCGCCATCAGCCGTTCCTCAGCTTCGGAAAGTGTGTGCGGGCGCATGCGGCGGATTTTGCGGAGCGAGATTTGCCAGTCGGCGAGCGAGGGATCGGCGAGGAGCGCGTCGAAGGTCGCGTCGTCGATGGCCTGGATCTCCGGCGAGATGAACGAGGAAGCCTCGGCGACTTTTGTCAGCAGATTGTCCAGCTCCGCGTTGCGCTTCAGATTGCCCGCGTCCGAGCTATCCTCGGACATGCGGAGCGACGCGTAATGGCCCAGCCGCTCGACGCGCAGGCTCAGCTCCTTGTCGAACTCAAGGCAGCGCGCAAGATTCGCGGCGGCGAGCCCGATCTTCCCCTTGAATTCCGCATAGCCGGGAAATTGCTCCTGGAGCCGGGTGAAATCGGCCACCCAATCCTCCGGCGTGGGATAGAGGACGGTCAGGTCCCAGGTATCTGAGGGCGCGACTTCCGAGCGGGTGGGGATGCGGGATGCGGTCATGATTGGAGGATGAGCGAGGTTGAAAAATTATTCGAGTTCCACTTCACGAGTGCCCTTCGCCACGCGGCAGGCCTCGACGTGGGCGCGGATTTGATCGGCGAGATGCAGGCTCTTCGGGATATGATCGATGATCGCAGTGGGCGAATTTTCATCGGAGGTGATCAGCATGATATTCTCCAACCCCATGATCCGAAGCGCAAGCGGCTGGACGATCCGCATATCCTTCACGCGGTAAAGCTCCAGCGAATCCGTCGTGCGCGACAGCACCCCGCGGCTGATCAGCAGCCGCTCCGAGGTCAGCTCAAATAACTGCGACCGCACCCGGAGCCGCTTGAAAAAGATATAGAGAATCGGAATCGCGATGAAGCCAATCCCCGGCGGCCAGAACCTCACCACCAGCGTCCCAAAAAGAATCCCGAGCGTCAGCAGCGCCGCGACAAAAAATGAGAACGCATTTTTAAACTGCGAAGGCGACCCCGACCAGACGCGTTGCTCCGTACCTGTCATTCAAAAATCTGCGTAAATCTGTGTCAATCTGCGGATAAAACTACGCCCCCGGCGCGACACTGAGCCCGAACGCCTCATGCGCCAGGTTCGCCGCGTGATTGACGATATTTTCGTCCAGGATGACGGCGATCTTGATCTCGGAAGTTGAGATCATCTGGATGTTGATCCCGCCCGCGCTCAGGCACTCGAAGAGCTTTGCCGCGACGCCCGAGTGAGAACGCATGCCGATGCCAACCACGCTCAGCTTCGCAATCCCGTCCTGCTCGATCATATCGAGTGCGCCGATCTCCTTCACCACCGGCGCAAGCGCCCGCTCGACCTTCGGCAGTTCATCCTTGCCGAGCGTAAAGGAGATGTCCGTGGTCCCGCTCACCGAGACGTTCTGGACGATCATGTCGATGATGATGTTCGTTTCCGCCAGCGCGTTAAAAATGCGCGCCGCGGTTCCCGGCTTGTCGGGCACCTGGATGATGGTGACCTTTGCCTGGTTGCGCTCGACGCTCACGCCGCGGATGACGACGTTTTCCATGCCTGCGTTTTCTTCTTTCACGATGGTGCCTGGGTTTGTGTTGAAACTGCTGCGTACTTCAAAGACGACGCCGAATTTCTTGGCGAATTCGACCGACCGGGATTGCATGACCTTCGAGCCGCTGCTGGCCATCTCGAGCATCTCGTCATAGGAAATCTCCGGGATTTTGCGGGCATTCTTCACGATGCGCGGATCGCAGGTGTAGACACCATCCACATCGGTATAGATCTGGCAGACCTCCGCGCCGATGGCGGAGGCGATGGCGATGGCGGTCAGATCGCTGCCGCCGCGGCCCAGCGTGGTGATGGTGCCATCCTTCGTCTCGCCCTGGAAGCCGGCGACGATGACGATGTAACCATCCTCAAGGTATTGGTGAATCTGGTCTGGCGTGATGTTGGCGATTTTCGCCTTCGTATGAAAATTGTCGGTGACGATGCCCGCTTGCGCGCCGGTCAGGGAGACCGCCTTGCGGCCAAGGCCGTTGATGGCCATGGCGGTGAGGGCAATGGTGGTTTGCTCGCCGGTGGAGAGCAGCACGTCCATCTCGCGCTCGGCGGGCTGCGCGCAGACCTCGCGCGACATCTTGATGAGATTGTCCGTGACGCCGGACATCGCGGAGACGACTGCGACCACGGAGTGGCCGGCATCCTGCGTGGCAATGATGCGGCGGGCGCAATTGAGGATGCGCTCGGTGGTGCCGACGGAGGTCCCGCCGTATTTTTGGACGACTACGCTCATGCGGGGATCACAACAATTTCATGATCTCCGATTTCTCCGCCTTCGCGGGGATGATTCGGCCGCATTGTTCGCGGGCGATATCGGGATCTTTCAGGCCGTGGCCGGTGACAGTGCAGACGATGGTCGAGCCATCGGGGATGGAGGGGAGGGGGCATGCCGCGCAACGCTCCGGGCCGAGGCATTTGAGCAACCCGGCGATGGAGGCGGCGCTGGCTGGCTCGACGAAAATGCCTTCCCGTGCGGCGAGGAAACGCTGGGCGTCGAGGATATCCAGGTCGCTGACGATATCGATGGCGCCCCGGCTTTCGCGGATCGCGGCGGCGGCGAGCTGCCAGCTTGCGGGATTGCCGATGCGGATGGCGCTGGCGACGGTCTCGGGATTCGGGATGATCTTGTCGAAGTAGATCGGCGCGGCCCCCGCGGCCTGGAAGCCGAGCATTTTAGGCAGCGATGACGAGCGACCATTTTCATGGAACTCGCGGTAGCCCTTCCAGTACGCGGTGATATTCCCGGCGTTGCCGACGGGGAGAATGTGCAGGTCCGGCGCGCGGCCCAGCTCCTCTATAATTTCGAATGACGCGGTCTTTTGTCCCTCGATCCGGTGGGGATTGATCGAATTGACGATGGAAACCGGCTCCGTCTCGCCGATCTCGCGCACCAGCCGCAGGGCATCGTCGAAGTTGCCATCGATGGCCACCACTTTCGCTCCATACATGAAAGCCTGCACCAGCTTGCCCATCGCGATCTTGCCCGCAGGCAGCAGCACGATGCAGGAGATCCCCGCCCGCGCGGCGTAAGCGGCGGCGGCGGCGGAGGTGTTGCCGGTGGAGGCACAGATCACGGCCTCGGAGCCTGCTTCCACGGCCTTCGAGATGGCGACGGTCATGCCGCGATCCTTGAAGGAGCCGGTGGGATTCAGCCCCTCGTATTTGACAAAGACCTCGCACCCGCGGCCGACCATCTTGCTGAGGCTCGGCGTGTGGATCAGCGGCGTGGAGCCTTCGTTGAGCGAGATGACGGGGGTCGCGTCGGTGACAGGAAGAAAATCGCGGTAACGGCTGATGAGGCCGCGGTCGTGGAGGGGCCGGTTCATGCGGAGAAAGTCTCGACGCGGATCATGCGCGGCGGGCGCTTGACGCAAGGGAGTTGGGTGATCTTTTCGAGAGCGGTGTGCATCTGGCCGTTGGTTGCGGTGTGGACCATCAGGATGAGCGGGACGGAATCGGGTTCATGCTCCTCCGGCTGGATGACGGAAGAGATGCCGATCTTGAGTGAGCCGAGGATGCCTGCGACCTGCGCGAGGACGCCCGGCTCATCGTCCACGCAGATGTGCAGGTAATATTGGGAAACGATCTGATCGATCGATTTGCACGTGCCGTAGAGGCCGTGCGGGGTGAATCCGAACGAAAAGCGCGGCGCATTGAGTGCGGCGGCAGCCTCCGCGAGATCGCTGATGACTGCGCTGCTCGTCGGGTCCTGCCCCGCGCCGCGGCCATAGAAGAGCGTCTCGCCGACGATGTCGCCATTGACGGCGATGGCGTTGAAGACCCCCTTGACCGAGGCGAGTACATGGGCGTTCGGGATCAGCGTCGGATGGACCCGGACCTCGATCTCGCTCCGTTTGCCCGCCTTGATGATGGCCAGCAGCTTGATCGTGTAGCCCAGTTGCGCCGCGAAACGGATATCCGTCGAGGTGATCTCCTGGATGCCCTCGACATAAACCTTGTCCGTGCCGACCCAGAAGCCATACGCCAGGGACGCAAGGATGATCGCCTTGTGCGCCGCATCCCAGCCATTGATATCCAGAGTCGGGTCAGCCTCGGCAAATCCGGCGGCCTGCGCCTCGGCCAGTGCGTCGTCGAAACTCATCCCCGATTCCGTCATCCGGGTGAGGATGTAATTGCACGTGCCGTTGATGATCCCGTACATCGAGAGAATGTGATTGCCGATGAAGGCCTCGCGGATCGCCTTGATGATGGGCACGCCCCCCGCGGCGGCGGCCTCGAAGAAGACCGGGACCTTGTGCGCGGCGGCGGCTTCGAAAATCTCCCGCCCATGCTCGGCCAGCAGCGCCTTGTTCCCGGTGACGACCATCTTGCCGCGCTCGATCGCGCCCAGGATCAGCTCCCGGGCCGGATGCATCCCGCCCATCAGCTCGACCACCACCTGGATATCCGGATCCTCGATCAAATCCTCCCAGCGGGTGGTATAAAGCGCCGCGGGCGCCGCCACATCGCGCTGGCGGCTGGGATCGCGGACCACGATTTTTTTCACCGCCAGCTCCGCGCCGATGCGTTCCATGAGCAGGACGCGGTTGTTCGCGAGGTTTTTGAAAACCCCCGCGCCTACGTTGCCCATGCCGGCCAGGCCTATGTGAACTTGCTGCATTTTGCGTTTTTGAGGGGCGCGAATATCCGCCGGGGCGGCCAAGGTGTCGAGCCCCTGTTTTATGGAACCACGGGATTCATGGGAAGGGCGATTGCCGAATGCTTCCTGCGCCACGCGTTCCTTCGCGCTAATTGCTGGTTTGCTGCCACTCATCACGCGCAACCGTCGCGGTATCAAATTTAGAGGCGTCGCGTTGACGCAAGGCGCCAAATACGGCAACCTACTCATATGAGCATTATCGCCCAGGAACTCGATGAACGCCTGCGTACGCTTGACCCGCGGCGCGCGGCGCGCTGCGAGCAATTGGTTCGCGATGTTCTGGCGCTTCTGGCTGACGAGCCGAAACACGAGCTACAGCCCCGCCGCGAGTTCATCACGCGCACGCAAGATTCTGGTATAATGCCGGGGATTGATCCAACCAGGTTGGGTCAAATGGCCGAGGAACTCTGAGGTCCGCGATGATCCTCGTGGATGTCAATTTGTTGATCAGCGCAACCGCGAATCATGCGCCCAATCATCTTCAGGCCAGGACATGGCTGAATGCGCTCCTGCAAGGCGATCAAGAGATCGGCCTCCCATGGGCGGTTTTGGTGGGCTTCGTGCGCATTGCCACCAATCCACGTGCTCTTACGAATCCCTTCACACTTGATGACGCGCTGCGGCAGGTTGGCGAGTGGCTGGCTCTCCCTGGAGTGCGTGTGCTCCATCCAACGCCCAGTCACGAGCGGCATTTTGCGGAGATGTGCCGGGCGTCCCAGGCTACGGGGAATCTGGTCACCGATGCGCACCTCGCGGCGCTGGCCGTCGAGCACGACTGCGTACTGGCGTCGATCGATGCGGACTTTGCGCGCCTTCCCGGCCTGCGATGGGTTGATCCGTTGGCGTGAATCGTCGAGATAGCAGTTCGGAGATTCACCGGAAGAAATGGAATCAGGAACATTCCGCAATTTCTTTTGACAGGTCGGAGCCTTTTGATAGGTTCACATTTCGCCTCTAAAAGGACGAAGGACCCTGGAATCGGTGCAGACCAGCATCGGTTGCGGGGTTTTTCGCCCTATTGGTGGCGACTCGGTCCCATTCCGCGACAAGCCCATCTAGCTCAGTTGGCAGAGCACGTCCTTGGTAAGGACGAGGTCACCGGTTCGATCCCGGTGATGGGCTCCATGACACGGAATTGAACCGGTGCCCTGACCGAAAATACCCACACAAATTTTAACCAAAACCAACCAACAAAGACCCCACCACCATGGCAAAGGAAGCATTTAAACGCGACAAACCGCACGTGAACGTCGGCACCATCGGCCACGTTGACCACGGCAAAACCACGCTCACGGCGGCGATCACAAGCATTCTGGCGAAATCCGGCAAGGCTACGGCCAAGAAGTATGATGAAATCGACGCCGCTCCCGAAGAAAAAGAGCGCGGCATCACCATCAATACCGCCCACGTCGAGTACCAGAGCGACAAGCGCCACTACGCCCACGTCGACTGCCCCGGCCACGCCGATTACGTCAAGAACATGATCACCGGCGCCGCCCAGATGGATGGCGCCATCCTGGTGGTCTCCGCCGCGGACGGCCCCATGCCTCAGACCCGTGAGCACATCCTCCTGGCCCGCCAGGTCGGCGTGCCCGCCATGGTCGTCTTCCTGAACAAGGTCGACCTCGTCGACGATCCCGAGCTCCTCGAGCTCGTCGAGATGGAAGTCCGCGATCTGCTGACCCAATACGAGTTCCCCGGCGAGAAAGTCCCGATCATCAAGGGCAGCGCCGTCAAGGCTCTCAATGGCGACGCCGCCGAGGAGGCCAACATCCTCAAGCTCGTCGAGGCCATCGACGAATACATCCCGGTGCCCGAGCGCCCGGTCGATCTGCCTTTCCTGATGCCGGTCGAGGACGTGTTCAACATTGAAGGTCGTGGCACCGTTGCCACCGGCCGTGTCGAGCGCGGCGTGCTCAAGAAGATGGAGGAAGTCGAGATCGTCGGCATCACCCCCACCGCCAAGACCACCGTCACCGACATCGAAATGTTCCGCAAGCTCCTCGACGAGGCGCGCGCCGGCGAAAATGTCGGCCTGCTCCTGCGCGGCACGAAGAAAGAAGACGTGCAGCGCGGCCAGGTCATCGCGAAGCCCGGCACCGCCAAGCCCCACACCAAGTTCAAGGCCGAGATTTACGTCCTGAGCAAGGATGAGGGTGGCCGTCACACGCCGTTCTTCAGCAACTATCGCCCGCAGTTCTACTTCCGCACCACGGACGTCACCGGTTCCGTCAAGCTCCCCGAGGGAGTCGAGATGGTCATGCCCGGCGACAACGTCGCGATCGAGGTCGAGCTCGGCCACCCCATCGCCATGGAGAAGACCATGCGCTTCGCCATCCGCGAGGGCGGTCGCACCGTCGGCGCAGGCCGCGTCAGCGAGATCATCGCCTAATCGTCGGAAATCGTACTTAATCGTAGCAAATCGTACTTGGTAAGTCCCAAAACTTCCCGTCCAGGGTGCGATTGCCGGTCTAATACGCCGGCAATCGCTTCCCGGGGCGGACTTTAAAAATTAATCAGCCAATACGCCAGTAGCTCAATTGGTAGAGTTGCGGTCTCCAAAACCGTCGGTTGGGGGTTCGAGTCCCTCCTGGCGTGCTTGTTAAAAAAAGTTTCTCCGCCTCCCCAGATCAGCCATTTCCCATGTTAGCGAAATCCAAAACTTTCTTCGCCGAGGTCCGCACGGAACTCCAGAAGGCCACCTGGCCCTGGGATCCCAAGGAGCACGGCTTCAAGCGCTACAAGGAGCTGGTCGATAGCACCATGGTCGTCGTCGTTGCCATGCTCCTGCTCGCAGGGTACATCTCCTTTTGCGATTTCTGCCTGACGACCATCGTCTCTACGCTCACGAAATAATCACCATGCCCATTCCGCCAGGCAAAGATCAGTGGTTCGCAGTTCAGGTCCTCTCCGGCCAGGAGCAGAAGGTCCATGACAACATGAACAAGCGGATCAAGACCGAGGAGATGAGCGATCTCATCTACGAGGTCCTGGTCCCCACAGAGCGTGTGTCGGAGATCAAGCGCGGCAAGAAGACCGAGACCACCCGCAAGTTGATGCCCGGCTACATCATCGTGAACATGCACCTGCTCGACGAGGGCAATCAGCTCGTCAGCCGCACGTGGTACTTCGTTCGCGAGACCCCCGGCGTCCTCGGCTTTGCCGGCACCCGCGATCGTCCGGTGCCGATGCCCATGCATGAGGTCGAGACCCTCCTCGCCCAGGCCAAGGGCGCCGACGAGAAGGTCAAGCCCAAGGTCAGTTTCGAAGTCGGCGAGATCGTCAAGGTCGCCGACGGCCCTTTCCAGAACCAGAGCGGAGTTGTCGAGGAGATCGACCCGGAGCGCGGCCGTCTGCGCGTCTCGGTCAATATCTTCGGTCGCGCCGCTCCCGTGGACCTCGAGTACTGGCAGGTCGAGCGCGGCTAGGAATTCAGTTTAACCCTCTAAAATTTAAAGACAGACAAAATGGCTAAAGAAGTCACCGGTATCATCAAACTCCAGATTCCCGCGGGTGCGGCGAATCCCGCCCCTCCCGTCGGCCCCGCCCTCGGTCAGCAAGGCGTCAACATCATGGCGTTCTGCAAGGAGTTCAACGCCGCCACCCAGAAGCAGGCAGGAGACATCCTTCCCGTGGTCATTACGGTTTATAAGGACAAGACCTTCACCTTCATCACCAAGTCGCCCCCCGCGTCCATCCTCCTCAAGAAGGCCGCGAACATCGCCAGCGGCTCCAAGGAGCCGAACAAGATCAAGGTCGCCAAGCTCACCAGGAAACAGGTCGCCGACATCGCCAAGATCAAGATGAAGGACCTCAACGCCCGCACCGAAGAAGCCGCCTTCAAGGTCATCGCCGGCACCGCCCGCCAGATGGGCATCGACATCGAGGCATAGACCCACGTACAGCGTTTTTTGCAAAGGCCGGCTACAAGCCGGCCTTTTGCTTTTTAGGGAGATGAGACCTATGTTTAGCGGGAGAGGGCGTGATACTGGATAGAGGGTCGCAAGCTAGGCAACGCTCACGCCGTTGGCGCCAGCATACGTCCCAGTAGTCCCATACGTCCCATCGCTCTGCCCCACCCGCTACACCCCCTGCAATGCCTGCTCCACCGCCCCCAGCAATTCACTGGTCCGGTACGGCTTGGGCGCCACACCCGCCAGCCCGTAATCCTTATAATTGAGAACCACCGGCTCATGGGAGTAGCCGCTGGAAACCACCGCCCGCACCCCGGGATCAAATGCCCGCATCGCCTTAAAAGCGTCATACCCGCCCATTTTCTCCGGCACCGTCAGGTCCAGGATCACCGCATCGAATCGGCATCCGGACTCCATTGCGGCCCGGTATTGCGCAACCGCCTGGTCCCCGTCCGTAGCAGTCTCCACGTCATAGCCCCGGGCGCCAAGGAGGCGGGCTGTCAGCTCCAGGATCGGCACCTCGTCATCCATTACCAGCACGCGTCCCTTGCAATGCGCGGGCTTCGCAGGGATGGGCGGCGTCGTCGTCAGGAATTGGATCGGTAAATTTTGCATGGGGAGGGCGTTTTGATCGTTAAAATGAGTTCTGAGAGACTCCTCTGCTGCTCATTTCATGCCAGCCCCGACAACTTTTCTACCCTTTCTACATTTTGATAATCGCCGATAGCTCCAGCCTATGGGCGTTGGCAACATCGTAGCCGCTGGCCGTGACAATTTTCCAGGCCGGATCCAACTTGCGGAAGGTGGTCTTCACCTCATCCGTGGGGATCACGCACACCCGCGGCCCAGACTGGTGCATCCAGTCATCGGCATCCTTCCAGTTCATGGCGGTGTCAAAACCGTGAATCCGGGACCGGAACAGCCAGACGAGACTCGGCTCGTGGTACTCGATCGTGGCCAGTTCCATCCCCGGCTCCAGCGAGGGCCCCGCCGCATCGAAGAGCTGCTGCGAGACGAAAAACCGCCGTGCAAAGGGAAACCCCACCATGGTCAGCGCCAGCGCGCCCGCCGTCATCGCAATCGCGGTCCTGCGGAAGGCGCGTTCCCGTTCCACGCCCCACCACGCCGCCATCAGGAGAGCCATGAAAGGGAAGGCCGGCAGTGTGTAATGCGGCAGTTTCGTCCGGCTCAGGGTAAAAATCCCGAATATCAGGACGATCCCCGTAATGAGATAGCTCTCCGTGAGGCTCCATGACTTCCTCTTGCGCCAGATCGCCGACACAGCTGGCGGCAGCCAGATGCACCATGGGAAAAAGCTCGGCCAGATCGTCAGGAAATAAAACGGTAAAGTCGCCGCGTAGCTCCACCACGTCTTTGATCCATGCCCCTCCAGCGGCGCAACCGACCGCATCACCACATGTTTGCCCAGCCCCACCGCCGCGTAAGCGCCCTTGGTAATC